>Ga0307516_10000205_pt1 | contig 77084 bp, 99 predicted proteins | sample 19_EM_MG_FD_203310 | JGI IMG/M metagenome (GOLD analysis project Ga0307516, IMG submission 203310) | Populus trichocarpa ectomycorrhiza microbial communities from riparian zone in the Pacific Northwest, United States - 19_EM | ecosystem: Host-associated > Plants > Roots > Unclassified | place... | reverse complement strand
CACTTTTTCATATTTTTTTTTTTTTTTTTTTTTTTTTTTTTTTTTTTTTTTTTTTTTTTTTTTTTTTTTTTTTTTTTGGGAGGGACGAGAAGGTTGCAGCTAGAGTATACTTGCAACGGGTTGTCGGGAGGGGGTGGTTCTCTTGGGCTCTTTTTTTTTGGGGGGGGGGGATGGGTGATGATATTGGGGGGATGGGGGGGAATGGAGGGAATGGAGGGAATGGAGGGGATGGAGGTTCCGAGTGCTCACATGTGCGATAAGGACGCGGAAGACAGGGGTTGCGACGGTCTCGCCTCTCGGTCGCACAAAGACGATCTCGATCCGATTGGCAGCTGGCGAGAAGAGGCGGCGGGTGATGGCTGCCTGCGTCGGCCGGATTTGCTGCTAGGAGGATTTCTCCTCTTTCCTCAAGCGGCGGCGCTGTGCTGGCTGCAAGCGGAAGGCTGGCGGCCGCATGCAGGCAATGGGGAGGAGTTGGACGGGCGTTGTTTGATCGATGCGGACGATACCAGCATCTGCTTTCAGCGCGGAGCAGAAGCAGAGGCGGCGCGCCGGCTGCGCGGTGGTGCTTTCTTCTGCTCGTTCTTTGCTCTCTTTTGTCTCGCCTGCTCCTCCCATTCGGAGCCGCGGGCGAAAAGAGAGACAGGCGCACATCGGAAACAGCAGTATTCTTTTTTTTCTTTTTGCGAGTGTTTGAGCGACGCCGGCGAGATGATGTAGGTGGGACATGCCGGTCGAGGGGCGAGCGACAGCGATGTGGGGTTGTGAGTGGTTCGCTCGGAAGTTCTGTCTGGGGGGGGGACGGGGTTTCGACAGGGAATCTCGAGATGCTGCACGGACAGGGAATACTGATTCACAGGGCATACATAAGAAGGTGATGGATGGATGGATGGATGGATGGACGGATGGATGGATGGATGGGGCGGACGGTGACGGGTGGGCGCGGATTTGGCGAAACGCTATCGCATGCTGGATCGTTGTCTGCGGAGGGGAGACGAGCAAACACGAGGTGTGCTTGCGGGGCGACGAGGTAGGCGGGACGGGGGGGAGGTGGCACCGGGGGAGTCCGTTCCCGCATTCAGTTACCGCGCTGGGTGGCGACGGCAGAGCGCTGCGTCGTTCTTTGCTCTGGCTTTGTCTTGTGCCGGACGGCGAGCGGCGGCCGTGGGCGGAGTTGAAGCGCAGAGGGGGCGGGCCACGGCGGGCGAGAGGGCGAGTCCGAGGGGAATGCGGCCGCTGGGTCGGCGTGATTGCCGCCGTTGTCTGGCGCTGCTGCGGCGGCGGCGGCGATCGTCGCCGTCCAGTCCTCGGCGCCCCCCCCATCGCGGCCGTCGGTCCGTCGCCCCCCCGCCTGCATGCCCGCCCCGCACCCGCGACAGATATTCCCTCTCCTCCGCTGTCCACTGCGTCCTGCGTCCCCGGCTCCATGCCACACTCCACACATTAATGCCTCCCAGCTCCCCTGCCCCGTGCGAATGCGTCCCCGGCTGATGTTTCCCGGCGCACAGCGTGCACTTGTTCGACGTCTGCTACTCTCGTGGCTGCGGTCTGCGGACGCTGCGCTCGCCGTACTTATACGTTCCCCGAGACGCTGCACGGCCGCTCCACGCCCTCCGCATCCCGGCCTTCTGGGTTCCTGCCGCACTTATGACCTGCCTCGTCCCTCCGCCGCGCTCTCCGGTCCCAAGCGGCAGGTCCATCCCGTCTGCCGCCAACTAGCACCGCAGCCGCCAGCCCGCCGGCCTCCAAACGAAGCCTCTGGATATCTGCACACGCCCCCTCCAGCACGAGTCGCCGCCCAGCCAGAGCGCTCCGCACGCGAGCACTCGTCGGTTTCCTCCGTGCTGCTGCTGCCGCACCGCGGCTGCCTGTCCATCGACTGGTGCTGTCTGTGCGTCGGATGCCAGTGTTTCCAGTTGTTCCATGCCGCCCCAGCCAAGATCGCTGCTCTTCGTCCGTTGCGCCGTCCTGCAGTTGTTGCTATTGTTGTTCCCGTTCGCCCTTGGCCCCTTCCCTCCTGCCTCCTCCCTCCTCCCTCCTCCCTCGCCCTCCCTTCCTCTCCGCTCCTCCCATCGCCGCGCTCCATCCTTCTCCTCGCGCCGTCCCCCGCCCACTGCGTCGCGCCGCAAACGTCCCCGCCGCGCCGTCCCATCTCGTGCGCGAGGCCACCACCCCCCCAAAAATAAAAATCCGCCGTGTGCGTTCCTTGTCCGACCCGCGGCCTATCATCGTTGTTGCTTGCTTCTCTTGCCCGAATACCACTACCCACCGCCCCTCCCTTCCCACCCAACCCCCCAGGCACTAAACTGACACAATGGATCACCTTCGTCATCCCCATCTCGCTCCGCCGCGTCCGTCACACGCCCACAACTCTTCTCCCGCGCCGCCACCCTCAGTGTTCCCTCCGTCCCAACACATCCACCACAACTCTCTTCTCTCCCATCCCTCTCACCATCCGCCTCTTCCTCACCACCCCTACCCTGCCGCAAATCGCGTGCAGCATCCCTCCTCCTCGCAGCAGCAACAACAACACCACCCGCCGCCTCCTCCTCTTCCCGAGACCGACCGAGATCGGCCTTATTCCGCGTCGTCAAGTGCCGCGAAGCGACTCAAGATGAACGGCCGTAATACTCCTGCCGACGGCTATTACGGCCATCCGCACCCAACGCATCCACAACACGGCCAACCCCCCTCCTCGCATGCTCCTCCTCCTCCGCCTCCGCCTCCGCCCCCGCCGCCGCTTCCGCTGCATGCTGGAATGTCCCCGTCGCAACGATACGGCGAGCCGTCGGGGTCTCCCGAGATGGACAGAATCAACCGGCCCGGCCCGGGATACCGCCACGGCCCTCCGCCCCTATCGCTACATCAACACCACCACCCCCATCAACAGCAGCACCACCAGCAGCATCACCAGCAGCAGCAGCACCAACAGCAACAGCAACAACAACAACAACAACAACAACAACAACAACAACAACAACAACAACAACAACAACAACAGCAACAACAACAGCAGCAGCAGCAGCAGCAGCAGCAGAATCCGCCGCGACATGGTTAGTCATCTCTCCACTTTTCCTTCCGCTGTCCAACCTTCATTCTACCCACCACCCATGCACTGTGAACACAAGCGAGGCAGGCACGCACAAGACGGACACATGGGAACATGGGAGATTCAATGAGATTTGTTCGAGGGGCTACGTCTGCCCTGCGAGGGGTGCGAACCGTAATTCATAATTCGGTGCGCCATGTGAACCCAGTTTTTTAGCCTCAGCCGAGAAAGCCGTCTACATTTCCTCTACATCTTATCATGCAATGTCTCTTGTGTCCAACTTTTGTTGCCTGCCTGCCTGCCTGCCTGCCTGCTTGCTTGCTTGCTTCGCCCAGATACCGCATCCTCGTTCGCTGATGGCTTGCCGGCTTGGGTCTTCTGTTCATTGGCTGGCTGTTCTCCATGAATCCGTGTCAGTGTCCATCTGCGAGTGCGCGCTGAACTTTTTTACCTCTTATGCAGAACCGCTGCCACCCAACGGTGCCCTCAATCCAGCGTCCAACCGCGGCTCCCCCGTATTCCTCCCTCCTCGGACAGCGACGCCCGAAAACCACGGCCACCGCCGTACCCCATCCTACCACAACTCGCCGCATATCTCTCGAGGTACGTCGCACCCCGCTCGCACTATTACTGTTATTATTATTATTGCGGCCATTGTTTCCGTTTTATTTATTGTTCCCCCCCCCTATGCCCCCTCGTCCTTGCCTCATTCCTTCTACCGGGCGACATCGCAAGCGCTGCCTGCCTTGTTGCGTGTGTGTGCCTGATAGCATGTTCTCGTGCGTCAGGCAGATGATGATCGGGTGGCCGATGTTGTTTCGGAGTCGCGCTTGCGTGTACTCAAAACCTTTCCACTATCCCGTTACCTTACTCCACTTGCCTCCCTTTCCCTTCCATCCTACCTAGGGTCCCAGAACTCAAGAGTTGCTTCTCTGCTCCCTCCCCCACCCTTGCCTATTATCTCCCCCCCCCCCCCCCCCTGTCCCATGCTAAACCCACTCAAAAAATCTCAAGCGATCGTTGAAGAATTGACCCCCAAAGACTAACCAAATCACACGCGCTGCAGGTCCACAGGATCCCGTCATGTCACAGCCTCAGCAACACCCTCCACTACCACTGCAACAACACCCCGCGCAACAGCAGCCGTCATCGCCAGCTCTCGCGCACCAACCGCAGCAACTTCATCATAGTCAACAGCAGCAGCACATGCGCATGCCTCCGCCCAGCTCACCCCATCGCGCGCCATCGCTGTCGCATTCCCAACCTTTACGCGCACCGCCGCCCCCACCCCCTCCACTATCACAAATGCACCATCAACATCCGTCGTCCGGACAACCGTCTTCTGGTTACAGCCAAGGACCTGGTCCCGGACCTGTGCGAGAACTCCCGCCGCCACGGACTACGTCGATGTCGATTTCTGCCATGCTCGACGGCGGAACGCTTCCTCCACCGAGCATGCCCAGAAATACGCAGCCAGACCTGTCGCCGTTGAAGGCACCCTTTACGGATTACATGTCGATGGACCGCACGAGAGATGTTGGAAGCAGTTCGGCGAGTCCTGGTGGTAGTAGCACGTCGATGCAGGCGTTGGGTGGCCCTAAACCGAACCGCATTACTCCTCCCGACCCGGTATACAGGGCCCACCATCAGTTGCAGCACCACTCCACGCAGTCCCTAGACCGCGACCCGCAGTATAGTAGATCGATTTACGAGCAGCAGCGCGTGCTTACCCAGCCCCCACCGCCTCCTCCTCCCCGACCTTTATCGCAGCCTCACAGTCTACCCGGGATGCGAGATGATGGTCAACAGCAGCAAAGGCACTACCGATCGGGCAGTTACTCCGGTCGGGATGTGTACGGTGAGAGGGAAAGGCGGCCGGAGCCAGAACGACGCTTCGAGAAGGAGATGGAGAGGGAGAGGGAGAGGGAGAGGGACAGAGAAATGGAGCGGAGGGAGCGGGAGAGGGAGAGGGAAATGGAACGTGAGCGCGAGCGCGAGCATCGAGAACGGGAACGGATCGCACGTGAAGCGGAGGCTAGGGAGCGACAATTGTTAGAACAAGAGCAGCGCGAGAGGGAACAACGAGAACGGGAACGGCGAGAACAGGAGCGGCGAGAACAGGAGCAGCGGGAACGGGAACAACGGGAACGGGAGCAGCGAGAACGAGAGCGGGAAAGAGAGCGGGAGAGGGCCCGCGAGAGAGAACTGCAACGTGAGAGGGAAAGGGTACGGGAACATATTGGAGCGCAGTATTCCGTCGGATCGGCATTCGGCTCAGAACGGATGGAAGTGCAGAACCCTCCGACATCCAGCTCTCATCCTCCGTACGGAATGACGATCACCTCCAGGTTCCAGGGCGGTCAGAATGGAGTTCCTCAGTCGACGGCGCCGCCAGCGGGATCCATATCCATACCTACAACCGTGTCTCTCCCTCCTAATCCTGGACCCGGACAAGGACAAAACTTTGGCCACTCACAAAGAGCTGCCGCATCCTCTGGCCATCGCGAGAGTTTCCAGCCTTTCTCCGGGTATGCCGTGTCGATGCCCCCGAGTCCCTTCTCCATCACCAACACCATGCCTCTGCCTGCAGTTGGCGACGATGCCCGCGACAGGGATGCACGACCACAACGATTCAAGCCTCCGCGAGAGACCTCGCTGGGTGGAAGAGATGAACCTCTTCGAGCAGAGGATGCATTGTCGCGCGGATTCGGACGGAGCTTGTCAAGCCTCATGGAGGACGAAAAGAAGCGGAATATCGGCAAGGATCGGGATGGAATTATTAGGGACAAGAACGGGATCATGAGGCTTACCGACTCGGCTTTAACGTACCAAAGTCCTCCCAGACGCAGCGCTGGCTTGGGCATGGAAGCCAACACGATCGTACGAGACTGGGGCGATCTGCCAAAGGAGACGGATAGAGGGGGCGGCATGAGCATGAAGAGAGATAGGGAAGATGATGAAAGCTCGGCATCGAAGACGGAGAAGAAAAAGCGTCATCATCATCACCACCAACACCCCCACCAGTCGGTGCCCCCGATTCCCAGGGATCCCGCGCGCGCGCGGAGGCTGTTTGACGCTGAGCTGACCTCATTTAGTCATCCGTCTCACTACCACCACCACCATGACGAGCAGCCTTCGCACAACCTCGACGCACCGAAGGCTTCTGTTTCCGTGCGGTCTAAATCTCCGCTACACGCACACCACCACCACATCCACCACCACCACACTGCATCGCAGCAACAGACCCCGCTATCCAAAGCCACCACCACTCTGCTCATCGATTCTTCGAAGGTGCTGGCTTCCCTCACTTCGAAACCTCGGAACTACTTGGGCTCGATGGTCTATCTTCCCACGCACACTCCGAAGGAAGGCTACTCCGTAACACACCCTCTGCTCCCCAGGTTTGAAGGTCGCGAGAACTCCATCTTCCAGATCAGGATTCCCAAGAGATTCCTGAGCGATTCGCATCGGCGCGACGTCTGCAGGAGGAGATGCCTGTGGGGCACGGAGATCTACTCGGATGATTCGGACATCGTTGCAGTATTAATTCACATCGGCAAGATTCCAGGCTGGCTTCCGGAGGACGTTGACCCAGCTCTCGTGAAGGATAGCGGCAGGAGGATTGTTATTAGAGGGGCCTTATCGGCTTCGGGTGCTTCGTCCCCGACGAACTCCTCCTCGGGCAAGTGCAAGACAAACGGAATTGTCGCAGCCAAAAAGGCCGAGGGGAAAGAAAGGGAAAAGGAGGAGGAGGATGTCCCCGAAATTCCCGCCGGAAAAGACCTGTTGGTCAATCTGCTGATCCTCCCTGCCCTGGAGCGGTACTCGGGCTCGGTACGCTATTCTCTTAAGAGCCGAAGCTGGAACACAATTCACGACGGCATGTCCTATTCTATCTGGGACATGCAATGGGCCGAGGCTGGCGCTGCGGAGAGTCGTGGCGGTGGCAGCAGGAAGCGACGCCTCGACGAGAGAGAGTGGGTCCGCAGGTGGGGAGAGTTACCTACTTCCAAGGGAGGCGCGGGGAAAGGTGGAGAATGGGCTAAAGTGGAGAAGTGGAGCCACACCGAGTCGGAGAATGGCAAGGGAAATGGTGAGGTCGAGGTCGGGGCTTAAGCTACTTGGATGCCGCTTTGTGGCTTTTTTTCTTCTTTTTTTTTCTTCAGCATAGTGTATGGCGGGTTGCTTCTTTCTTCTCCTAATGTTTCGGGTTCTCTCTCCCTGGTTCCGGTGCTTTGCTTTCATTCCCTTACCGAAAAAGCTAGCGTATTTACGGAGTTTTGTTTTGGCTGTTTTTTTTTTTTTATTCTTTGTGTTTTGCTCGCGCTCTCTTTCGAACTGTCTTCTGTTTGGAAGGCACCTTTGATTATACTGTATTCATACTCTTCTCTCGGCTTCAGTCTTGTGTTTGGGGGAGGCCTTTTACGATACCTTGACTTTATCTGATAGTATTGTACAATGAGGGAGGATTAGTTGTTGCGTACATGTTTTGATTGCAAGTGTATCAGTGGGAAGTGAGGATGGAAAGGAAGTGCGTAGATGGATTTGTCTTGATTCAGGTTGGTTTTGGCGATTCCCTGATGCTTCACAATTGTGATTTGATTTAATATGATTTTCTGGGGCCATGGGGCGAGATTGAGCTGCAAATGTGGGGTGTGTTTATGATACATATACTACTGTATAGTCGAGGGGAGGGTAAAAATTGTGGTAGTGCCATCATATCTTGGACAAAATGGTAGCGATACATACAGTATCAATACGATGAAAATACGTGTTTTCCGTGTCCCGATACGATAGTAATGTGCGTTTAGTGGGAAATAACTTTTTTTTTTTACCCCCTTCAACTCTACGGTATGCATGCGGCTCTGAGCCGTTTTTTTTTATCAATCTAGAGGAGACTTATCGGACGGATAGGCAAGTGGGTGACTTGGCCGTCCCACCAAGCCACGACCAAGCGACAACGGACCTTCCCCGGCCGTCAGGCTCCACCACTTCCTCCACTCTTTCGTTCCACTTCACTCTTTGGATACACCTTTTCCTCGGTGCTCCCGTCTGTTAACTCTATTACGTCTCATCTCCTGTCCTCCCCTCTCACGGCAACCCACGAAACCCGCGGAACCCACGAAACCCACGAAACCAACGAACCCACGTACCCACGTACCCATGTCGACATCAGAAGCCCTCACGCGGCAACAGAAAGCCGACGCAATCCGTAGCGTAAAAGAGCTCCTCTTACAAGTCCGCACCGACTGGACGTACGCACCACCTCGACCGCCACCCCCCGCGCCTGTCCCCAGCCGCACTCTCTCCTCCGCCTCCTCCGCTAGCGCTTTCAGCCGCTCCGGCGTGCTCGGCGCATGGCGTCCCGCCGCACCAGAGGAGCCCATTTTCAACGAGAAAGAAGCGGAAGACTCCTGGGACGACGACTGGAACTCGACCGAGGAGAGCGACTCGAGCGACGACGACGATATCGACGATGCGCCGAAGAAGCGTGGCGCGAGCTCGGGAGTGCCCCAGCGAGCGCTGTCGTACCGCCGTGCCACAACGCCTCCACCCGCAGCGCGAAGAAATAAGAGGAAGAGGAAACGCCGCGACCACCGGCGCGAGGGAACGTGGAAGCAGCGTACCGACGACAGCGACTACGAAATCCCGACCCCCGTGCCGTCGAGTGCGGCGTTCAAGTGGGACTCGCCGAAGAGTATTGCGCCGCACAAGGCGCGACGGAGGCACGAGAGGGAGTTGATGCGGGAGAACCCCGGACTGAGGACTTGGTTGAGGAGGAGGGATCAGTGGACGGGTGCGGATAGCGAAGGCTGGGTGCCAGTGGGCGAAAGCAGGTTTGCGAGCAATCCGCTGGCGAAGCTAGTCACACCACAGGCATACCCAGACATCTATCAACGCTGTGTGGTGAGGAGTGGAGAGTTACCTGTGCCCGTCAACCTCGCGAAAATGGTTGACGCCCTCGTGGTCGGCTGGAAGAGCGATGACATGTGGCCACCGAAACCGACTCCTGCAGAGGCGGGTATCACTGCCGGCCGGGTGAAGTTCGGAGCCAACAACAGAGGAGCACCAGGACAGGAAGATAGTGGGGTCAAGAGCATGAGTGGGAAGGTGAGGAAATATCTAGGAATACGTTAGTGACGTCGTACCTGCGGCATCATACTGGAGGATGGAGTCTGGAGTATTTGGCTGCGGTGTTATTTGCTGTTTCCTTTTTTTTTCTTCTTTCTCTCCCACTGATCTGCTGATGCGGGGTACTTGCTTCAATCTAGACGAGGGGGTGTCTTCTTTTCATCCTGCATGTTGGAGATTAATCTCTGTGGTTTGCTGGACTGTATGGGCTGTGCTTGGGCTTTACGAGATGCTATGCTTTTATGTGCGTAGGTGATACAGTGTGAGTGTGAGTGTGTGTGTGTGTGTGTGCTGAGATCGTACGTGGGGAGAATATATATGGCATTGATCTCTATCTCTGCCCGGTGAAAGCCCGCGTTGATAATCACCATGGCCATTCCCCCCAAGGCTGTTACCACCCCTACCACCCCTACCACCCCCACTACCCACATTGAATGCCGACCATGTAGATATCGGGAGGTATTGCTTTTTCCCTTGGCACAACTCGCACCTCGCCCACAGCCATTCCCCTGCCTGTCCACTGGTGGCTGGCATCCCCACTCACAGCTGCGCCTCCATCACCGTACAGCCCCGCCAAGTGATGTATGATGGAGGATCGACAAGGGTGCGCGTGCATGGCACGGCCTCAATGCAACCGTTCGCGGTGACCACATCATCTGGCGTTTCACCTTTGGCTGGCAACGCGAAGGGAACGCCTAGATATTTCACGGTGGCGGGGCTAAATTTTTTTCCTTTCTTTTCGAGTGGATAAATAGTCCAATGAGACCTCCCTACGAGTCCGCGTCGGTTGCGAGAAGCTTGTGCGATACTTTGCGTGGGTAGTTTACCGCTAGCTACTGCCCAGCAGTGAACGAGCAACGGCGAGCTGTGACAGCTAACTACACCCAGCGGTCCAGAGCAGCAGAGCGAACGAGTGAGGAAGACTTTTCAATCCCTCCCCCCCCCCCCTGCCCCTCTTTATACCACTCCTCTCCGCCCTCCCAAGATGATTGGCCCGAAGGATGGACGCTGGAGGAAGAGGTCCGCTAACATGCTCAAGTTCCCGCTGAGTCTGGGTCTGTTCAACTGTTTCCGCCTACGCCTTTCACGTTCACCGCCGCCCGAGATCTACCTCACAACCGCGGACGAGGAAGCCAGAATTCTGAAGATCGAGTCTCTTGAAGACCTCCCCGCCATCCCCGTCTACAACCTCGACGGCGCGTTTTGTCGTCCGCTGAGGAGATCGAGTTCTACACGCCGCGAGCAAGTGGTCGAGGAGCCGGAAGTGACAGAGGAAGAGGAGGAGGAGGAGGAGGACGAGGAGAAGAAGGAGGACGAGGAGGACGAGGAAGCACACCAGTTACGGAGGAAACTTAGCGTTCCGCTCCTCCACCGCCGCCGCGCATACCCCATCCCGGAGCTCGACATGGTCGCTGGTCGGAAGCCAACGTCCACCTGGCAGGCGGTTGCGGGCAAGGTTGTATCGGCGAACCGGATCCGTCGCGGCCTCGGGAAGGAAGTGAGGATCGAGGACTTCAAGGTTGAGGAGTTAGGCAGTCGCGGCGGGAAGTCCATTTTTGGCCCTGTCAGTGTTTTCAATGGCGCCGCGAGCTTCCGTGTTAGGAAACCGTTGAAGGGGATCACTGTCACCGTGACGTTTGCTGGCGTCACCGAGGTGGACGGACACTTTGTGAGTTTTTTGAGCGAGAAGCTGGATGTGTTTTCCGGAGGTGAGTCTGGGGGAGGAGCCACGTTGAAAAAGTGGTGCTATGTACTGGGAGGGGGTTGCTGAGGTCGAGTGCTGACGATTGAGGGTGACAGATCTGATCCAAGAGGGTTTGAGAAACTTCCTCTTCGCTTTCGAATTCCCGCCCGTCAACCTACCGCCGACCTCGGAGCAACCATTGATCTCGTACAGTTTCCAAGCGAAGCTGGCAGTCGACAACCGGCCGGACTCACGGGAGACGCTGCCGTTCAGCCACACTACTGAGATAATGGAGTACCGCACAAAGCCCCTACGGATCTCGTTCATCCCCTACGTGGACTCGTCACTCGAGATCCCGCTGGTTTCGAGAAAACCAAGTATGCGCAAAAAAACCTCGGAGAATGGTTTGGGAAAGAAGAAGGAGTCACGATTGAGCGCACACACGATCTACCCGCCAGGGTCGCCGGGCCTGGTAAGCGGCGGAAGTGGGAGTGGCGATACCACACCCAAGTTGCGTGGGCCAAAACTTACACTCACGACTGCCGATCTGCCGAGCTCGGCGTCGAGTAACAGTACTCCTCTGATTGACCGCCCACATCCGGCAGTGCTGTCATCCGCTATCGAGAGATCAACTCGCATCACCGACGAGGCGGAAAACACTATTGCCAAGCTCACCGCCGAGATGCCGGCCAGCCGCTTCCTCCCCGGTGAGAATATCGTGATGAAGCTCACACTGCAAATCCGCAGCGGTGTGCCTCTACCGAAAGGTCTAGGCGCACGAGTGATCGAAACACGCTCACTCGGTACGGAGAAGGACGCACCCGACCAGAGACCCGACGTCAACGACGACGATGATGAAGAGGAGGCTGGCAGGGATCCGGTACAAATGAACGTCATAGGCAAGGAACAACGACGCGTCCTGACAGGCAAGAAGTTTCTGCTGTATTCTAAGGAGGTGCACCCGATCCAGCAGTCGCAGGAGATGAAGCTTTCGGAGCGGGACACCGGTCTGGCCGGGGGATTAGAGATTGTAAAAGACATGACTGTCACGCTCCCGCCGTTCCGGACATTCATCTCCGACTCTCTACTTCCCACGGCCGTTCTGCCACTTGGCGATCCGCACTCCGCCACCAATAATAACAGCACATCCCCCCCCGTCCCCAACGCCCAGGAGTCCAAAGGAAAAGGAAAAGGAAAAGGGAAAAGCCCTCCCCCCACCGACCCCACGTCCAAAGACCCACACCAACCAGCGGACCTCTTCTTCCGCGTGCAGCACGTAGTCCAGATCACCGTGCCGATGCTTGGCACCGAATCTGGTCACAACCGTTGGTACCACAACAGCAGTAGCATGAAGGGGGAGGACCTCGAGGTCACCGTGCCAATCATTCTTGGGAATAAGGATCCGGGAAATGTCAGGGTTTCGCTAGGGGGAGAGTTGACGGGGGTCGCCGGAGGAAACGGCGGCGAATATGGGGGAGCGGCGGCGGCGACCTGGAACGGCGGAATGAAGTTTGGGACCCTCCGGGATGGGAGGGTTAGGCCCAGGTTTGTCGTTGATTCTTAGGGGAGCAAGTAGGCCCCTTGTTCTGCTATTCCTTTGATTTGATTCTTAGGGGAGTAATTGCTACTAGCCTTTTTTTTTTTTTTTTTTTGATTTGGGGGAGCGGGTGGTTCTTTGTAATGTGATACCTTCCTGCTGTTGGTTTGACCGTCGCCCAGGTGCCTTGATTGTCGATCGATCAATTACCCCTTACTATTGTTTTACTGCTCTTGTTGGCCTTTTCTTCTTGTTTTGATTTTGTTTGAGTGGAGACAGATCGGGCTTGCGACGGGCTAGGTACATAAATCCGTCGTTGCGAATGTGAGGAGTACTCGCAGCTGGCCATCCATGTCTAATTGTGTCATTCTGGTATCTACACTTGCCAGCGCTGTTGGGTTGACAAGCAGTTTAGTGCGCAGCCATTCGGCAGTACTCTACGTATCGCAATTGGCGTAGGCGGGAAGTTTCGCAAACTGAGCTGCTTGGGACCGCACATCATCGCCGAGAGCCAGTTTTTTTTCCGCTTTTTTTGGCTGCTTCGAGCTCCATGCTTATATGCGACAGCGTCTTGGATCATTGCAGGTGTTGTTGCCCTGCTGATGGTGACGGTCGGAGGAACTAAATCGTGCCGAGAACTTGAACTACCTATGCCCCATGCAATTGTGTTCTTCCTCAACCACCACCACCACCACCACCGTAACACACTCCTTTACCACAGAACATGTTGCACTGACCTTAAAAGGGCATCTGGTATTCGCGTATACACAGACAACAGTGTTGGGTGTTCTGTCCGATTTTGTGAAGCGGAAGGTGAATTTGCAAGGGTCCGACAGTGGCCAGTCCTGCATTGCAATCCTGAATGGCTTATAGTCATCAAATATCTGCCAAATGCGTATGGCTTTGATGACTGGAACGGGTGGTGGTGGTGATGGGGAACGAGACATGGTGATGGTGATAGAGATCGATCGAAGGCAACGTGTTGATGGATTTGGATTCGATGGAGATCTTCGGTCCGCCACCTTACCCCGCTTGAAATCCTGCAGGCACTGCAGCCACCGTTCTCTTTTTCTCTCTTTCTCGGCAACCTCTTTTTAACCTGTGTGTGGGACACTGTCTCGACGGTTTTTCCTTGCCACTGGCTTCACCTGTTGTCGATTAATCCTTTCGATTGGGGGGTTCGGATAGATCTTCCGTTGCGATAAATATATGCCCATGTACTCCATGGAGAACCTGGTTCGCTCGGGATGTGCGAGGAAGTTTTGGTTTCGTGCTGGGAATTTGCGATGGGTCACCTCTCATATCTTAGGTAGGGACATCATACCTACATACATACCTCTGCTACATAGTTTCAGGATACCGAGTGAACAGTATGTGGTAGTGATGGAGTCGAAGCACGCGACAAGGCCCCCCCCACATATGTACAAAGCATAGCCTGCCCCCTTTGCTAAACCAGGTCCCAGTTGAGCCCATTGGCCCGGCCCAGCGTCGGCCGATTCGTGGACATATCGAGGGCCGAAATCTGCCCCGCAAAATCTGATAGCGCCAGCACCCAGCCACCAGTGTCGTCATACCTATGTGCTATCTATATATCTACAACGTACTCTTCAAGTGCGACTAGGTTACACCGTGGCCGTCACGCATATCTGCAGGGTCTCCGGAGCCCGGAGTTCGTCACCGATCTGGGGGGACAGGGATGGTGGGACGCAATGGGGGGGGGGCATGTGATATTTTTTTGCGGACACTTTCACATGCTATTTGAAAGACGTCCGCGATCCCGCATCACGAGCCCCCTTGTAAACCAGGGAGCGGTTGCCTGGTAACATAACGAAGTTTGATGTCGTATATGGGGGGCGAACTTTCCTTCCCACGTACCTGGTCGAGTATAATACCGTACGTGCTCCCCCAACCAGCCAATGCCCGGGGTGCGGCAGTGTGCTTTTGTCAGATTTCATCCTGGGCGGATGATACTACGGCTTGCAAAGCAGAGAGCTCCTCCACTGTTTCGATTTTTAACCTCTTGTTCCCCCTCCCTCCTCCCCTTCAACTCCCTCCAAAATACACAGAGACAACTCGCGTCTGTTCTTTACAAACAGGCCCTTTTATTTGTTGTTTCGGCGCCCCCCCCAATCGTCCCTTAGAATACTTCTCCATCGATGATCGGCAAGTCTACCTCCCTCCCTCATCTGTCCTCCTTGCAGACGGGGCGCTGAGCTAACAATCCGCAGACCACGTCCTCGGTCGTCCCTCCCTCCAATTCCGAAAATACCAGGTCCTGACCGTCCTGTTGTTTTGGTCGCTCTACCTTCTCCGAGGCAGCCCGCATGGCCCGCCCATACCGTTGCTCCGACGGCTCTCTCGGATGTCGTCTAAGCGTCTGACGCCCTTCCAGACCGTCACGCTGACGCTGCTGTACCTCTATGTGACGCGGAATTTCGCGAAGCTGTTCAACCTGGAAAGTCCGGAGCCGTTGGCGAATCTGTACACGAGGAGCTACTTCCGGGCTACGTGGGTGATGACCGCCCTGGACGCGGGCTTCTGGACGGCCATGAGGATCCGGCGGAAGTGGCTGAGAGATGCGTGTTCCATGGTGTTCAGTGTGTACTACTTGTTCGCAGCGGAGAGGGCGGATGAGAAGGTATGTTTTACCGGTGCGTCAAGGAGGAAATGGCGGAATGGAATGCTGACGGCAAGGGCAGGTGCGTCGAGTCAGAGCAACGATAACGGTCGACCATCTCCGCGTCTCCTGGGAGAAGCCAACTACACCGTATCTGCGCTTACTGACTAACTTATTGCACCCACCGCACAACAAGTTCGCGCCGCGCCCCCTGCGTCTCCCCCGGCCGAAGGAGTCCGTTTACTCCGTCCCGGTGGACGCATGGCTCTATTACGAAGGGACGCGGGAGCAACTCCGCTCCTGCAAGAAAGTGATCCTGGATTTCCCCGGTGGTGGGTTCGTGGCTATGTCACCTCGTCACCATGACGACAAATTGCTCACGTGGGCACGGCTATGCCCGGGTGCGCCCGTGGTCTCGATCGACTACAAGAAAGCGCCAGAGTACCCGTATCCGTACGCGCTCAACGAGTGCTACGATGCCTACCACTCCATAATCACCACGCGCGGGCGATGCGTAGGCCTGGACGGGGTTGTGATCCCCAAGATCGCGTTGACGGGTGACTCCGCCGGCGGCAATTTTGCGGCAGCGACGGTACTGATGATCATTAACGCGGCGTCGACGTCGAGTACCGGACACCTGATGGAGGCGGGCTGGAAGGGACTCCCGCTGCCCGAGGGTGTGATATTGATCTATCCCAGCTTGGACCTCAACATGTCCTCCTGGATGTCGGACGAGCAACTAAACCTGATCCGCCAGCGGAGCACAATGGATACCAACCGCAACGTCGTCCGTAAGAAAAGCGAGTTCTACGAGAAAGCATCTGGTACTTCCAGGCACCCCTCTCCGCACCCCTCTCCGCACCCCTCTCCGCACCCCTTTCCGCCCTCGCCTCAGCCAGCGGAGTATTCCACACGCCTAGCAATGACGAGCCGCCTCTCGTACTTCAACGACCGCATCCTCACGCCGGAAATGATGCGCGCGATGGTGATACTTTACATTGGTCCACACCGGCCTGACTTCCAAACCGACTTCTTCCTTTCCCCCATAGTCGCGCCGGAATCACTACTCTCACGCTTCCCGCCCGTCTACTTCCTTACCGGCGAACGCGACCCGCTCGTGGACGACACGGTGATCTTCGCCGGGCGTATCCGCGCAGCGAAGCAAGCCGTCCGCCAGCACAGACGAGATCTCGGCCTGAAGCCCACGGCCCGCCTTGAGAAAGGTGACGGCGTCGAGGTCTCGCTCATCCAGGGCATCTCCCATGGATTTCTCCAGATGGCGGCGCTATTCCCGCAGGCGAGGAGGGAAATGCGCAAGTGTGCGGTCTGGCTGAACCGGATCCTCGAAGATGTCCCCGGCGCAGAGGTGGAGGAGGAGGAGGAGGAGGTCGATACCGACGATGAACCCACGGCGGGCCTGGCAGGTTACATCACCGCCTACACATCCGACGAGGACCGGCCGCTCGAGATCGGCGGCGGTCTGGGCGGAGTCAAGGTCGAGGGCAAAGGAAGAGGGAGACTCAGGAATAGGAGGTCTCCCAGAGGAAGAGGCAAGAGAAAGGGCAGCGTCGTCAGTCTGGGCAGTGATGATGACCTCATGGGTCGGAGGATGAAAGGCTTGACGAACGGGCTAGCGGGCGGGCCCACCATCGACGGTCACTTGTAGGTATCTTTTTTTTTTGTGGCGCGAACTACCAAGGGCTTGCTGCTAGAGTACTATGAGGTAGGTACCTATGTATTCGCAGCCCTGCTATGATGTGAATGGAGGTTATATCTATAGGATACCTGTTACTCTTTACTAGAGGCGGGAAATATGGCTGGTGTCTTTTTTTTTGGTTTGTTTTGGACGCCAGAGAAGCGAAATCTCCTGGTGCACCTACCTAACTAGATAGACGAAAGTACTTCGCTGTATCTACTCGTAACTATCATGCACTTGAAGGATGCCCCGGCGCATGCAAAATGCAAAATGCAAAATGTCACGTCTCACTCGCTGGCATGTGCTGGGTTAGACCCAGGGTAATGTATGTATATAGAGTATATAGGTACTTTTTTTTTCCCTTCCCCCCCCCACATACATACATACATAGGAAATTTTTTACTCCAACCGTACCGCCAAGTCTCGCGTGAGCGGCGCCCCCCCCACATTCTCACCTTTAACCAATCTACCCCGCGGACCCCGCTCGTGACCCCCCGAACCACCCACACCAACCTTACACATTCACCCCGCGAAGACGAAACGAAAAAATGCGCGGCGCCGCCTTCCCGGTCGCCCTCGCCATTCTTTTCGGTGTGATGAACGGCGTCTACTTCTTCAAGCCAGTGCTGATCGAGGCGAGTTTGGCGCGGGCAGCGTAAGCACCGCCCCTTCCGTTCCTACGTTGGGGGGGTTGGGAAAGATGGAAAGGACTAAGCCATCGGTAGGGAGAGACGGAGAGAGGAAGAGGCGAAGCTACACGATTCAACGGCGAAGACCGGGGCTACCGAAAGCTTGAGGAAGGAGAACGGGAAGTAGCACATGGGATGGGAAAGTTTATGAAATGGTTGTTTTAGTATAGTTAAACCGCACTTTTGTGTGTTAGATATAAAACGCACTCTGGTACGGCTTCCTACTAAACCAAACAGAGGGATTACAGTGTGATTCCATTCCCTCCATCCAGCATCCCAGTTCGATCTCTTCCCAATCTTCCGTGGCACCAGCCACCCCTTTGCCCTCGCAATTACCATCAACACCTGCCGCTCATTCTTCTTCTCCATCTTCGACAAGTGATGATTGTGGCGGTTGTTTCTTCGGCTTTCGCTTCTTTTTGTTCTTTTTCTTCTTCAGTTTCGACAACTCTTCCTCCGTAGCGGTGATGGTGATAGGCTGCGAAAGCTTCTCCTGTCCATCCGCCTCTTCCTCCAGCTCCTCAAACCGATCGTCGACGAACCTCTTTTGACACCATCTCCTAAGCCTATCAGCCCGTTCCGTTCTCCTGCCAGCACACTGAACGCAGGCCATCACGACCAGCACATTCCCACACGCCTCGCTCTCGTCACACCTCATCTTCATCTCCAGCGTGATCGGCACAAGCATGACATATACGGCTGCGAGCTCGATACCGGTTACGCCCGCGGGCTCGAGTTGCAGCATAGCCTGCAGGTGGGCTGCGTACAGATCCATCTTCGACTTTCGGAGAGGTCTAGCGAGGGATTTCCAGAGCGCTCGCCCGATGCACATGCATTTGCTAATGGTGGGGGTGCGGCGAATGCGGCACAGGAAGGAGGTGCAGGCGGGGAAGATCTGCGAAACCGTGAGGGAAAGGGAGTCGACGAGGGTTGCGTAATCTTCCGATAGAGTGGTGAGGCGGTTGCGGAGGCTGTAGAAGCTGTTCCAAAGGTGCGGGTGCGTTTCTTGGACGGCGTACACACGCGGCGACCACGTTTCAACCATGCGTAGGAGTGAGTCCGGCGAGAGAGAGTCCGGGACGAGGTAGCGGGTGATAGTACTGTTCCTCTGCATCAGCATACCCCACACCAATACCACATTGCCCCAGAAGAAGCATAATGGCAGCCACGGGGGGGGAGGGGGCATCCTACCACAGCTCCGCATTGCAATACTCAATTAACCGCGCCAACTCCAGCAACGGCGGATCCTTCGCCTCATCACGGAAGATCTGGCACTCATCGGCGAGAACATCGACTAGCATATTGAGCATATCGACCGTTGCCACCATCTCTACCGCCTGGCCACCCCACCCTCCATATCAGCTTCATACTCTCCCCTTCCATCCAAGGCAAACACGGGGAGGGAGGAGGGGAGGGCAAACCTGCTTCTCGATAATCCCCACTCCCTTGCTAAGTTTCTTCTTGACTCTCGTCGTCATGAAACCGTTGGCCTGAAGAGCCTCAGCTATGTCCGCCGCGGCGAGGAAGCAGATATTCAGCCGCTCCCCGAGAAGAACCTCGGGGTACTGGGGAACTTCATCGATGCTGAGGTCGCCGAAGTCGTTGGTCTCGCTGTCGGACATTTTCGATTACAGATAAAAGAGTGTGCGGGGACTAACGAGAGAGAGATTGTGTGTGTGAGAGAGTGAGAGAGAAGGAGGGAGGAAGGAAGAGAGGAAGAGAGGGAGGAAGGAAGAGAAAGGGGAAGGGAGGGAAGGGAGGAGTGTTGAGATGGGAAAGTGTAGTTTGCTCTGTAGAGTTGGTGGGCAGGGAAGCTGCAAGTCGCTGTTGCTGTGAATGTGTGTCGGGGGAGGGAGCAGTTTGCTTCATCAGGAGTGGTTCGAAGTACCACTTCTTTAACTAGCAAAAACCAAATCGCAGGGCGAGCGAGTGATGTCCCACGAGTAGAGAAAGAGACAATAGCCTATATTTGGCAGAGTATCGTCGCAAAAAGAAAAGCAGTAACTTCGCTGACATCCGTCCAGCGCGGGTGGATGCGAGCAATGTGCAGAATGATGTAGACGACGCTCAAGCCATAGGTACGTATTGTACAAGCCGAACTTCAAGCCTATCACGATTCACGCCGTCCTCGCTGCTGTCTATGTATGGCACGCCAGCGCCTCACAGAGCTGTGGCGTGCAACCAGCTCAGCCACTCAGCTCTACAGCCAGCCAGCAGACCTCGTCTCGTGCCCTTGAACCCCACCCACACGAGACAACCATCCACACACCCCACCTCCTTCTTCTGGGGGGCACGGAAGGAACAGCTCACCTACATAAACGGAAAGCCTACAGCAGCCTAAACAAGCGAACCAATCGCCGAATTTGCCAAAGAAGGAAATTTCCGACCTCATCTGGTTCATGGTGAATGTGAAAGATTACAGATTCCCGATTCCCGGGTTATCAAAGGCCACACTTACTACCGGCGAGAAGAATGTACAAAGAAACGGCAAAGAAGCGCAGTGCAAAAGGAAATACCCCACCCAGACCGTAAACTCGTGAACATCGTATGCAGTGCTATTGTGACCGAAAGGGAAACAATCAGAAGGTAGCGGTGCCACTCCCGCTGCTCTCGTCGTAGTCCTCGTCGTGCACGATCCTGAGCGTCTCTTCGATGAGCAGAAGGTCATGTTCGATCATCTCTGCCCAGTTCTGGATATCGCCGATCTCCTGCCGTCATCGTCAGCCTGCGTTCCCTCAACGGCTGCAGATCGATACACAGGACATGCCTTCAGCTTTCCCCTAGCACTGTCCGCCATTCCGCTCCACTGCTTCGTTGTCTTTGCCAGCTGGGTAGTCTTGTTCCGCAGGCTCTTGGACTGGTTGTCCAAGGCAGTGGCGTTGGAGTGGATGGTGGTAATGCGATCCCTCAGCTCGAGATCGACTGTGGAGCCGAGGGTTTGTAGCTCGCGCGTGAGGATGACGCGGGCTTCATCTGCTCGGCGTTAGTAGAACAAGTAAACTGATGCTGCAAGGAATGACAGACCGGCACGCTTGTAGCGATCCTTGCGGAGGAGCTGGTCGTCCTTGATGAGTCTTGCAGTAGCCATTGGAGATTAGGGTTGGTATGTGGTTAAAGGGTTGCTGGTATGGAAGCGGGAGTGCACTGAGAGTATATAAGAGTTCTGCTTGTTCTGTTGGGAAGTGAGGAAGAGGTGGAAGTTAGAGCTGGCTGCTGTCTTTCAAGCAGGATTCCGTCCTTGATATAGCAAAAGAGCGATCCTCCTCGTATCCCCTCCCTTCCCTTCCCTTCCTCCCTTCCGGTTCCCCCGCCCTTCACACCCAATTCCCCTCCTCCCTTCTCTTCGTTGATCCTGGATGGATTGTTTTCCTCCGCACGCCTCTCCTCACCCTCGCACACCCTCGCACACCCTCACGTACCTCTCCCCTTGTCAAGCCTCAATCGTCCGGACCAAACAAAAGACGACACGACAGCGAGTAGGCGTATCTCGCATGCACCCGGTAGGGGGAGGGGAGTCAATCCTCACGACGCGTTACCGGGGGGGGGTGTTTAGCGGGCCAGTGCTCCGCGATGACGATGAAGCAAGCAAGCTTCGAGCGGGGACGTGCAGCTGTGAAGGTGTGGGGTGATGCGTTGGCAGCTTGAGAGGGCCGGAGATGGGATGTGCAAGACGAGACGGCGAGGCAAGTCCGAGGGGATGGTGTCACGGCGGGCGCGGTGGGGATGATGGTGCGGTAAGGCTGGTAAGCTGGGCGGCGTGAAGAATTGCGGGGCGTGACTTGGGACGATGTGCGTGCTAGTTTAGCCCGCGCCGCTGTAGGTATGTAGCTAAGTTCCAGCAGCTCACCGCAAGCAATCGTGCTCGAGGGAGGGGGTTTTTTCTGCACCGCCATCGTTGCCGGCGCGGTCAATTGAGCTTTCTGACCGGTTGGCGGTGGTGTGGTGCGTTGAAAGTCTGGGAGCGAGGGGCAGAATTGACGATGGCAGAGCTGGAAATGCGATGTGCACTGCAAGAATTGCCCAAGCACGACGCTGACGCAGAGTACGTACATACATGGGCGGTTACACCTACTTTCCTTCGTGCGTTTTCGTGGACTCCTCTGATTCGACGTTCTTGCAGGAGGGATGTATGCACGATACGTTGTCAAAAGCCTTCCTTCGGGAAGGGACCAACTTGACCAACTTCGAGCTCATCTCTCGTATGGGCGCACCCACGTCGACCCGATCTGCCGGGTGGGCGAGCCACAGAACGTGGCGGTGCTGTGGCCAATGGAGAAGAGAAGTGCGGCAAGTAGATACATATATAGCAGAGCAGATGAGCATCTCGATACTGCCCGTCGTTTCGCTATTGTTTGCTTTTTCGCGCTTGACGCACAGGCATTTCTCAAACGGGAAATAAAAGAACAGCGTCTCGATGACGGGCAAATATTGTTGTGGCATATCTCGTTATACCATGTATCGTACTATCCTTTCACCGGAGCGGCGACTGCAGTCACCCCTCTCCTCTCCCCAAAACACACGGCTCACCTCTCGGGAGCATCTTATCTTTCCAGGTTGCCTCTCCAGGTTGCGGCATGCTTGCCAAGGCCCAATCGCAGATTGTCTGCCGCATTGGAAGACAAATCACGCCAAGAGTCCGGGAGCTGCTGATGACAAATTGACAACACCGAACTGCCGTTTGGCTCGACCGCATGTTTCTGGCTCCGAGAGGACACACCCCGGTGGCAACTCACCGTCTGTCGTCTGTGGACACCCCACCTGACTTATTGCCTCTTGCCACTCTGCTCGGTTCTGATGCTTCTTCGGCTTGGTGACAGAGTCCTTCGGCGGGTTGGGTGCTGCAGGAGTCGGAGGTGACTCCCGGCAAGGCGAACGGACTCACGGTGCATGGCACCTAACTACGGGTGAGGGGGCTTTGTGATTTCGCGGATAGGCCGGCTTCGAGAATGGAAGGGAGTCGGAGCGACGAGAGTTTTGTCTTCTGCTTTGGCGTGGACGATCGCGTCGAGTTGGTTGTTCGCTCTGCGCAAGAAATATAATTCCCTCTCCCGAAGCGGGTGGATCTTTGCCCGAACAGGCAATTCCAACGGAAAAATACAACCAACCAACAGCATGGCACGGCCTTTCTCGTAGATAGATCTGGAGACGCAGCACTGGTGTCATCGGCCCATCAGGGGATTCGTGTCGACCGGGTTCCTGGGGCCGGCGAGGCGATTGCCGTGGTATTGGGATCGCAAACGATGACTGAGTTTTGGTGGGAGCCGTGGTGATGGAGGGGCAGCCAATCACGTCGTCCCGACAGGCATCTGGAGAAGGTTGGGGTGCAGTCTGACAGCGATGGTTCCTAGCCACGACCGAGTAGCCACCATAGCCACCGATGCCGAGGCGTACATGTCTTGCCCCCTGTGGCGTCGTCGGACAGTGGCTAGAGATCCATTTGGGAGATCTTCCGTCTTAGCACCGAGTTCACCGAGAGATCTACCATATGGCACGTGCTTCTGGACTGATTGAAGCGCTTTTCTCGACCGCACCGTGACCACTCTTCCGAATCGAAGAAACCCCGCACGGGCAGCCTGCGCATAGTTACCTGCCCACCGACCATTCGCGATTGTTATCACCAAAATCCATGACGTATGTATGCAGCTCGGCTACCGCCCTTGCGGACAGTCGCCTTTCACCTCAGTTCCCCACCGTTAGCTACACACGTCCACCCTCGCCTCCACCCTCCACCACCCACCTTCGCCGCTGGAAAAACCAACCTCCCCCCTTCCTCGCAAGACACTACCCCCCCACAACAACAAAAAAGGACTACAGGGACAAAACCTACCATGCCGATCCCACTCTTCACAACCGAGAAGCCGTCGACGTCGGAAACCGCCAACTCGCCGGAAGAGCACAGCGTCCAGCAGCCATCGGCGAAGTCGAGCAGCGCGGTGTCTCCGCACTCTCGCGCAGCGCAGGACGAGCTCGCGCGCACGCGCGCGCGCAGGATGAGCACCGAGCGGCGAGAGCAGACGGCCGAGGAGCGCGCCGAGGCCGACAGACTCTACGAAGAGAGGATCGAGGAGGAGTATGCGAAGCGCGAGGGCGGCGCCTAGGCCGCCCACGCAGGTTAGACCATTGGGATCGACGGCTGGTGTTGTTCTCTTCTGTGCTTCACGGTATGCAGGGAACGAATGAATGAATGAATGAATGGATGAATGCGACGGGAGCTAGGTATTACTGTGCACTGTACTCTATTCCACCATCCATGCGACAGCTACTGCGTGAGTGATGCAATTAGGCGCTCTCCGCGTACGAGATACTATATCTGCTGTATGTAGACCACGTACGTGCGTGTGATGTGGGGAGGAGTGTCTCTTCCCCCGCATTGGTGTGTAACAACTCGGAGCTCCTTCCCCACAATCCGTGGGACCATAGTAGGCAGGCCATTCCCACCTTCGCCAGCTCCCCAGCACTTATTCCCTCGACCCAGCGCAAATGGGCCTCGAAACCGACCAAACACCCCAACCGCCCCGTCCGTTCGGAATACCAACTCTTGATCAAACATACCAACTCCTGATCAAACCGCGGCTCCCCCCACGCGAGAGTTGGCCCTCAGGTTTGCAGAATGGCAGGTATTTGCTCGGCTTAACTGCTTTTTTGCACGGCTGATTCGCAAGCAGCGTATACTATCCGGTCGAGACGTATTGCCTCAACGCCCCTCGAGCGCAGACCGGTACAAACCACCACAGAGGCGATATTGGCGATATCCGCGGACCCGTCCACGGACTGTCCGCGCTACTGGCATGCTGAGAATAATACACACCAAAGCTCCACCTCTTTTCCGATGCCGGGCCGGAATCTACATGAACGAGAGCCGGGTTTTCCGCCCGAAAGGCAACTAGTTAGCCACATTCCCTTTATGGAAACCAGAAGCATTGGATGGTTGCTATAACTAGAGTAGGGGTATGGCACGCGGCCGATAGAGGCTAAAGTGTTCACCATCCGGCTCACTCGACTCTTCTGATCTCGAATCACAGAAACGCATTCGGTATCGATATTCTCCGCCGAATTGCGGACTTGGTGGTGCGGGGTTCGCTCTGCGGGGTTTGTGCGTTGCGCTCCTGCCTGGTGGCAGCAAGAAGCATGTCCTCATCGCACGGAGAATTTCACTCACTCGCGCTGCAAAAAAGCGAGCCCTCTTTCACAGAGGCGCTCCTAATATTCTATCTGTGAGAGAGGAGAGGTACGTTGTATTGCCCACTATAGCAAAACATGATACACCCAGACACCGGATACATGCAACCCGAAGGAGAAATCAAACGCAAGGAGAACCAACACCAAAAGAAGAAAAAAACTGAAAGGAGACCCGAATATAACCCCGAATGAATGCAACCTGACAATGCTCCTTTTCTCTACTTCTATTTTCCGAATGACAATCTGGCATGACTGGTCTGGCGGTTCAATGTCGATGCCGCCAGACGTGAAGTGCTAGCCTTCCGCTCCAGCCCGGACTTTCGCATTGCCTCGACTGCAGGGCTTGAGAGCCGCATGGCACTGGGTTTCCGCCCGAGGCCTGGACTAGCCTTGATGGCGTCGAGAGTAGACTATATTGGAATCAGTTCCTGGTCGAACCGGTGCAGAACGGAAGCACAAACCTTTGCGGCCAACCCGGTTCCCGTCCTTCGGCTGGCTGACGGTGGCATAGGTGACGCTGTGCCGATCACCGACGGTGCTTTCCTCACTTTCGGTTGCGGTGTGGAGGGTGCGGGGGCCGCAGGGGCCGCAGAGGGTATGGAGGGCGTGATGGCACGTGGCAGAGGCGTGGCCGTTGCTGGTCTAGCCTTCGCCTTGAAAGCGATCGGAGCCTCCTCTCTCTGCGGCGGTGTGGCCAAGGCAGGCTTCCGCAACGCTCTCATCACCTTGCGGGATACATCGACGACGAAGTCGCCGCCCTCGGCCATCAGCGCGATCATGCTGGGGCAGTCCAGGCGTTCGAAGTTGAAGGCGGCGAAGGAACTGATCACGCGGCGCAGACTCTCCTGCAACCATCCCACGTCAGCTCGGGATCACTCGGAGATGGGAATCGGAGCACAACTACCCCGCGACTAGCATGCCCGCTCGTGTGCTTATACACGAATCTCGCGAGGTCGACAAAGTTGTCAGCGGCGACGGAACACCGTTCGATCCACCGGATCTGGTCGAGCAATGACGCCAGCTGGTTGATACACACGATCACCAACTGCGTAGTAGCCGTGGCCTGGGCAAGCGCATACAGGCGGGCATGGGCCATAAAGGCCTCGTCGTAATCCAGCGAGTCCGAATCGTTCACCTGCGTCGTTGGCGTACCGTCGCCCTCGCCGGAGAGGACACTTGACGGCGGGCTTGGGGTAGCAGGCGGGCTCGCGGGCATCGAAGAGCCCTTCGGCCGGCGAGTATCCGACCTCGACTGCCTCTGCTCGGCGGGCTTCGGCTCGGGCACTGCGTACTCGCGGGTATACTGCCACTGCACATACCGGCCCACCGTCTGCTCGTCCCAGCGCGTCCAATCGATTGTGTGTTCGTCCTTTTTCGCCTCGATCAGTCGGCGGAGGGCGTCGGAGTTCGCGGACAACAATCCGCTGTGGATCGGGAACTCCTTGCGGGAGGGGCCTGCGGAGATGGTATACATGGCCGTGGAGAGGTGGGTGCCCGGGTTGAATGGCATCTGGAAGGAGCGGCTGCGGTGAAGGTGGGGAGGTTGGTTTATGAAGGATCAGGGAGGGAGACGGAGGGACGGATTACGATGGGCGGGCGTGCGAGCGAGGATAAGACTATCGAGAGGACAGGACAGGGAACGTGGGACTCTGGGGAGGGGGCTAGGCGGTGTTGTCCGAACTTTGCGCTTCGCATACGATAGTGCTGGGCCGGCGGCGGGGCGGAGGTGGCGAGGAAATCGGGTTTTATACAGACGGCACTCTATCGACGGCCCTACATGCATACACTCGCACGACGCACATACGACACGCAGAGCCAGGAAAGTAAGCACAGATTGGATTGAAATTGAATGCGTGTTCCTGGCTGACTCGTACCGTTTGGCCGGCACTCGTCGTCCAGCTTTGCTTTGCTTTGCTTTGCTATGCTTGCATTGCTTGCTTGCTTTGCTTCTGTGGGTGGGTACTTTCGGTGCTTGTCTGTCTTATGTAGTGGTTGGTGGAGGTTGACGACGGGACGCGAAATTCCGCAGGCGGCACTGCTGCGGGTGTGCTGGCCAAATTGGAGCTAACAACGGCGCGCATGGGAGGAAAAAGTTACAGTCCTTGTCGGACTTTCTCGGTCGCATGCACGATAATGCACGAATCGCAGTCCACGGATCGCCGAAATCAACTCGACATCTCTCTCCGTCTGTCTTTTTTTTTTTTTCCTCCGTCTCTCACACACACATGCGCATGTTTTATCGCTCACCCTCACACACTTTTGTTCTTGCGGACGCTTAGGCCATGGAAGTGGAAACAACTTGCGGGAGTTATCGCCGCTGCTCTACACTACATGGAATCATCGAGATGGAGAGTCGGTGAGCTGGTCCTTGGGTCTTTTCGTTGGCCAGGACACACAGAGGGCCTATGTTTGTTCCCGTTGCTCCACCTACCAGTAGCAAGTTAGCAACCCCCACCACCGCGCCTCACCGCCAGCCAGTTATCAAGACCTGTTTCCATGCAAAAAAGCGCGAGTGTACTTACCCCTCATCCACCTAGCTCGGCCAGCTCTTCCCCTCTTCTTCTTGTTCGTCTTCACGAACACAAAGTCGTAGTTATGTACTTCCACCGTGCGTCCAGCAAGAAAGGGCTCCAATGACCAAGGTCCGTTAAGCGCAAACCTCTCAACCGGCCTGGAATCTGGGATCTCACATGTATCTGCCTGCCCGCCTGCCTGTCAGACTTCGGTCGTTTAATCCCGCTCGAACATCATATCGAGCTGCTGGGTGCTGGCGGTTCCACGTCGAACAGACGTATGTATGTATGCGTGTGAGAGAGAGTATGTCCGCAGGGTATATCGAGCGGATGACGATGGCGATGTTTCACCCGGTACAGTGGTACACCGGTAGTGGTATATAGTGACTAGATATAGAGTGCAGTGTGCGTGGGTGCGTGGGCGTGGGTGGACACCGCGGAGCGAAAGGACGGAACAAAGAAAAAGAAACGAAGGGGAAAAAAAAGAAGAAAAGCGCCAACAGTACGGATGACCGGACGTTGATCGGGGTTTCCTGTTCGACCGTCCATATGTACGTGCTGTGTGTGCCGAAGACATCGCTGGAGGGGAGTACGTAGCGGCACGTGGACGGGGTGACCCGAGGGAGTAGTCGGCGGCAGGTGTGAACCACTTCTGTCCGTGCCGCCGTCAGAGCCGGTGCCCGCCGCCCGCCCGCGCCGCCCTTGGCCATCTCGATGGTCCTGCACTGCCTCCTCCCACGTACGCGCAGTAATACAACAGACCCGTGTTGTTTCAGCATGTCCCCCCCACCCCCCCCCGCACGCCCAGACTCGCGCACAGCAGCGCATTGCCCACTCTGGCTCCTAACTAGCCGTCTATCCATGCGGTGACTGCCACTCACATCAGGATTCCCGGGTTGGATCTGAGATTTCTGGCGAGCTGATCCGCCGCTGCGGCTCCGGCCAATCGCGGCGCGCCGAGGCATGCTCGTGCAGTCGTGTATGTGCATAGCTGTCGGAGAGGGCGAACGGGGAGAAGGAAGAATGGAAGAGGAAGAGGAAGAAGAGGAAGAGGAAGAGGAAGAGAGAGAGGAAGAAGACGAGGGAGAGGGGAGAGATGATGCGTGGGGACGAATGCGCGAACCGCCCCGCAGATGCAGATGCAGCATACGGAAGAATGCTAGTTCATTGGTCATCACTCGGCTCGTAATTAACGTCTACTTTACTACACATAGCAACTAAGATCACAATTGCGCTGGCTGGCTTGCCAACGTCCGGCCGGGTTTGCCGGACGCAGATCCGTTTCCTCGTCCTCATCCCTGCGGCTCACCTTCCCCCCACTCGACAGGAAAATGGAAGAAACGAAAAGAATAGAAAAAGTATCATGGCAGAGTAACACAACAGACAAACGAACGAACAAACGAACGAACGAACAGACGTCTCTCTCCCCTCCCGCCGGATCCGTCACAAAATATACCTGAACGTCCTTGCCCTGTCGCCCACGTCCGCGTCGTCGTTCGTCGTCGAGATCGACTCCGGCGCGGCCGATCTTTCGCAGCGCGTTCTCGCGGCGGATGCCGAGCATGTACGCCGTCGTCGACACGATCGTGAGCGCCGTGAAGCCGATCGCGACTGAGTAGCCCGTCGTGTACTGCGGAGCGTCGCTGGCCACGAATAGGAACGTCGCGATTATCCCGCCGACGTTGCCGACGGATATCTGTTTGCGGGGGACCATTAGTGGGGGCGAGGACGGGGAGAGGACGGGTTGCCTGGAAGGCACTGCCGATGGCTCGTCGGGTGTGCCCGGCGAGATTCGTCTGGAAGTAGCACAGCGCTACCGGCATCGCAGCGCCGCAGCCTGGGGCCGAGTTAGCTTGTCATGCGCGTCGGATGGGGTGCGTGTGTGCGTGGATGGGCTGCATTTACCCCCTAGGCGAGGAATAGGGCGCCGTATTGCAGCTTCCGATCTTGCTGAGTTGTCATCAACATGGCGAATCCGACCAGCGTGACCACACAGCAGCCGACGATGAAGGCATAGCGGTGCCTCAGGCGGTCGCTGAGCCACGCGAGGATCATGGCCAGCACGAAGGACGCCATCGCGATCGGCACCGTTCGCAGCTGCGACTGGATGGGGCTGTAGTTCCAGCTGCGCAGGATCGTCGGCGCGAAGTACGCTTGTCGTCGGATTCCTTCGTCAGCTATAGTGTGCTCATTCGTGCGGCGGTTGGGGAAGAACCGAATCGTAGGCGGGAACGAGAAATCCGAGATACAGTAGCGCACCAAGGATGAACTTTTGCTGCATGTCAGCCCCCACGGTTTCCCTCCCCCGGAGAGACGGCACGGTACTGTTGTTATTATACGCACCTTGTAGTCTTGGTATATCATCTTCAGATCCGCCAGCCTGATCGGCTTCTCGCGGCTGGTCTTCCCCACATCTTCGTGCAGCCTGGCGTGGGCCCATTCCTTCTCCTGCACGGAGAACCACTTGACGTCTTCGGGGAAATCCGGGATCGTAAAGTATCCCAGCACGGCAACGGCGCAGCTCATCGCTCCTTCCTATGGACGTCAGCCACACCTACACGGGTACATATAGAGTGGGGACATCGAGTCGGCCGCTCGGTCGGTCGGGGGAGGGAGGAAAACCCGACGAGAATGAATATCCACCGCCACGCACGCTTCCCACCGTACCCGTTCATCTTCCCGATGGCGCTGGCTAGGAGCCCGCCTAACGCGGCGGCCAGAGCCGTGCCGATGAAGAAAAAGGTGAACCGCTTCTGCGACTCGGAACGTCGGTACCACATGGATACTGAGAGCCCGTCAGTTGCGTGGGAGAACCGGTGGGAGAGTGCATACGGAGATAGAAGCAGCCTCTGCAAGCAGACGGACAGACATCCTACGGTCAGTGGAAGTCACCGCTCCGGAGAGACGGGGGATGGGATGGCCCACGGAAACAACCCGGTCTCGAAGAATCCCTTCCGTTCGATATCCGCATCAGCGATTGCCAAAGCCCTCCAATCACGACGAGGGCCATAGATACCAGAAAGAAGCGGGTAGCCAGCAGTCCCTCATAAGTGGTCACGAATCCCTGCAGCACCGTCGTGATGCCGAAGCCGAGAACACAGAGACTCAAGTACCGATGTGGCTTGAATCTCTTGAGCTGTTTGTGGTGGGGGTGAATCGGTGAGTCAGCAAAAAGGAATTACTGTTTCCCTCTCCTGTGGCTGAAAATCAGAGTGGCTCACCACCATGTTCGAAGGAATCTATCGAGACCCGTGGTCAGCCGAATCTGTGTACGCACCACACGGAGAGGGCTGTAGTCACCTCGAATAGGATGTACGGAATAAAGAAGATCATGAGGGCGGTATTGTACTGCGTACCCTTCATCCCCAGCTCCTCGCTGAGACCGAAGATTGCGGCATTGCCGATATTGACACGGTCCAGGAAGGCGAACAGATAGACGAACGACAGGATCGGGAGGATGTGCAGATCGATCCTGGAGAGGAGGCGGTGGTTGGGCGCCGCTGCAGAGGGGGAGGGGGAGGGGGAGGCGGAATTTACGATTCCGATGTGTTTACTGGTCGACATCGCGATCTTTTTGCACTTGCTGGCTGGCTGGCTAGGCTGGAGTGCTTCTTTTTTTTCTTTCCCCGAGCCGTGGATCTCCAAACTGCGAAGTGTTGGTCTTTTTGTCTCGGACGGGAGGAGGAGATGGACAAGTCACCCTCCCCCTCGCCCTAGATGTAGGACCGTCGACTTGTGATAGGATTAGTATACCGAATGCAGCCACCCGGGCCAGCGCAGAAGCAGAGAAGCAGGTATAGTAACCAGTACAACCATATCCTGTGAGACTCACGGCCGGGAAGTCGGTGGGGGACTTTGATACGGTTCGGGCTAGCTTCTGCGTGGTCTCGGATATTCGCTTTGCGCGTCTTGCTGGTAGGATGCTATTGACATTATTGGCCATCACCACTGGTTGGCATACGTGGGCACATATCTCCTGCTGACGCCCGACACGTGCACCCTGTTCCCGCCTCATCCTTTTGCTTCTTCTCGGAGATTTTGTGTTTACATATCCGCCAGTTGTGGGGGGGATAACGTGAATGCGGACAGGCCTCATACCGTTGTTTTAGATCTGTCGTCGTTCCGCCAATCCTAGCTTTCTAACACTGCGTGAACCCAATATACGCATACTATTGCGAGTGAAGGCCGGCCTCCGGCTAAACAGGCGCTGGGCGGGTGACCCATCTGTTCGCCCGCGTCTTCATTCGAAATTATAGGAGTCTGAGCTGCAAAGACATCCTTAGCCGTGGCCACAAGGCGTAAGGCTCTGCGCCCACCATCATGGCCGTTCTCCATTTATCTCTCCCAGTGACATCTACTGGCACTTCGCACTCAGGCCACAGCAACTATGTTCCCTTGATGCGTCCATAGTAGTGGTTCAGCTGGCTCAAGGCTTCGCCCCCTCTTTCGCCTTCGGGCTCAAGGGGTCCTCGAGGAAAATAGTATAAATACATCATCAATTGGAAAATAAAAAATAGAAAGGATATCAATCAAATTGAAGCGTTCTTTCTTTCACTGCCTGGGTACAAAGAAGCCCCCGAAACGCCAGATTTTATGATGCGCAAGTCTACCCAGCGCGGTCCTATGTACTAGTACACCATATCGATCAGCCGTCAATCATTTCAAATGAATGCACTCCACCACGCTTACCCATGGCAGCCACTGATTCACTACTGCTTTTGGAGAGTGTGAGAACATCATGGCTTCTAGATTCTTGCGTTCCCTCTTCTTATCTAAAAGTCGTAGCCTCCTTTGATCCAACGTTGACTTTGGTCGCTGGAGGGGGTATCTAGATTGTGGCTGATGGCAGGTTGGATGGTTGATACGTAGCCGAAATCAACTCTGCAGGGCGCATAGATAGTAGACTAGACTGTCTGCTGGGCTCCGGATGGAAGACGTTGGCCTGCGTGCGGCAAGATGCCGTGATCTTCTGGGAACCCACGGCGTCATAGGTACTTCATGGGTGTCAAAGGTGCAATCAACTGTAATATGGGGTAACTAAGCCTGGTCTACAATCCGAACACGATAGTAATCGGTCTCCTCTGTATCCAATGCCTAGCTGCAGAATTCGCAAAGAACAGATACAGCGATCACTCCTCATGCTTCAGAGCGGTGTCTACGTCTCGACTTCGACCTCGACTTCCGACGGTGCCGCCGCTCGTCGTCGCCATGGTCCGGTAACGGCGACCTGGATCGTCCCTGTTTGCCTTGCCGCCGGTGTTCCCGCGCCTCATGAGAGTCTGCGGAGCTATTCCTCCTCCTGCGGCGCGCGCCATCCTTTGTCCTACGCAACCGACTGCGGCTGCGACTTCGACTTCGGTCCTCCCTTTTCGCGGCACTCCTCTTCTCCCTCTCCATTGCCCTGCCCAGTCTATCACGACACCTGCCACAGAGTCTCGCCTTGACCAGCGCCTCCTTCCGTTCGCCCTCCTCCTGGTACGCAAACAGGACTTCCTGCTCGTCCGTCGCCTCGCTATCGCACTCGAGCTCGGCACAGGCGTCCGTCCCCTTGCGCGCCATGACCTCGTCCTCGGTGCGCCAGCGCATGGCGACCAATCCCTCGCGCCACCTCGACAGTGACACCAACACGAACTCCTTGTAGAGCTTGCTGTCGTACGCGGCTACCAGCGCGGTTTCGTAGGATGCGGACGCCGCGGTGCCGGCGGGCGGTGCGAGGAAGCGGTGGTGCGAGACGAGGATGTCGCGCTCCGTCCGCTGCGTCGGCGCCGGTGCCGGCTGGTTCGCGTACAGCGTCGCTTGCGCTGCCGCATGAGAGAGATGTCGCGCGTACGCGGATGTCGGCGCGAGAGACTGCCGGAACGCACGGGATTGCGTCGGTGCTGCTGCTGTTGGTGGTGGTGGTGGCATCGCGGCAGCAGGGTGGGATGTCGTTTCGGAAGTGCTCCCATGCAGTGGCTAGAGTAGTGTATGTAGCGTGCAGGGAGTGTCACGTGGTTCCACATCACGAGCACCCACTCGGATTCACTTGACAGTTGGCGGCTCTTCAACTACCATGTACAACTAGGGCGAAGAGATGTGTGAGCAGCGAGGCGTTGGAGGAGGGGCTGGCGTGCTTGGAGGGATAACGATCCTTTGTCGATCGTCGGCCTATGCCGTGTGTGTTTCGCGTGTTTTGCTTTGGTAGGCAGTGACACCGTATGGTCTCCCCGACTGACTAGGACGGACAAGAAAGGAGTACGTGTTGTGTTCGCCATAGTCTAGCAAGGCTGTATGTATGCGAAATAGATTGGTGTTCTCTCTCCACTTACATACATCGTACACTCTTGGTCAGTTTTGACCACTCGGAGCAAGTTTAGCACTCCAACAAATCTGAATAGCGCAGCAGACACCAGAGTAACTGTCTATTTAGGTGTGCGTATCTGTGGCTCGTCAGAAAGATTCATGAGTATACTGGCCTGCGGATGGGAATTAGTTAGTTATCATATAACAGTGAGTTACTGCTGCACAATAAACACTGAGCCGTGCGAATTTTGGGCCGTTAGGGGCAATAGAACACCGCTAGTGAGCGACGAGAGCATATTATAGTCCTTTTCTCCTTGTGAAATCAATATACAGTAGACCCACACAATATCACTTGGGGTTGTCGTTTGATGTGAGCGTTTCAAAAATGCATGAAACTGGGTGGGGCATGGTAGTTCGACTTGGATTGTTGGAAGTGCGGCCTTATCGCATACATACAACTGTGAACTATCTTGACTGTGGTTGTGCGTAATTCCGCATTCCACTAGGGTTCGCGGTAAACACGTGTTGTGGCGCGTCGCGTCTTCCTGATCTCCACACTGTACCACTTCTATCATTCACCACTCGATAGACGCACACTGGGTTTCTTCCACGACGTGCTGATATGACGACCTGGAGAGAACGCGGTTATGTTCCTGCCTCTGACGGAGAGGACTCGGAAGAAGAATTGGAGACGCAGCAAGAAGTGCAACTTCCTTCGCAGCGAGAAGATTCCGTCGCACCAACCGCCGAACCACGAGGACTCCAGGCTTTGCGACGTGGTAATGTACGGGAACCTAACGAAACACCGAATGCGGGTGCTCTGCCAGACTTACCAGCGCCGGAGGACCAAATTATGGTCCTCGACGACGTTCAGGAGAAGGACAATGAGACGGACAGACCGGTTCGGCTAACCAAGGACGAGCCAAAAGAGGGGGGCCATGTCTTCGAAAACGAATCAATGGATATAGATGGGATTTTGCTAGTCGCGGAAACCCCAATTGGGACCCTTCAGGTTACAGAGGGTCCTGCCGTCCCGCCTGCGGATAATGTTGCCACAAACCAACGGAGTAATGGAAGCGACAAGGGCAGAGATGTGGATTTGCAGGTATGAGTGCAATCCGAGCAGGTCTCACAGGCCTGGAGCTGATTGTGATAGGATTTCGATGCCGGCCGGCGAACTCAAATTCAGAACCGCACTGCTGACGACAGCAGCCGGTTCAGCTCTCCGGATCCCATCACTGGCGAACCGCAACCGCGAACTCGAAACATTCCTCCACGAGCGTCCCAGGGCGCGCTAGCAGCTCGACCTACTACTCCTCCCCGAATCGACACCGCTTTGGTACAGCGGGTTTCGGCTACATCTTCGCCTCTGTCGTCGGTTCCCCCATCGCCCATCCGAACCATTACCCCACCTTCATCGATACACCAAGCACCCTGGTTACTTCGCCCTCCACCGGTACATGGTTTTCAGGTTGTCGTGCCAGCTCAGGTGCTGCCGCCCAGCTCCCCGGTCCGCTCTGCGGCACCCGTTATAGAAGAGACGTCACCGTTTTTCCAGCGGAGTTTGCGCCAGAGGAAGCCAATCCAGGTGCATCCATATATACTGGAAGATGCTCGGTACAAACAGCAGATGAAAGCAAAGGGGGTGCAGCCGATCCGGATACGACAGGAAGGATCTCCACGGGGGGCTATTAGAGGCGACAAAGACTCGCAGGACGCGGAGTATGTGGCACCTCCATCGCCAGAGACCCGACCGCCGAGGCAGCCGCGTCCAAAAGGTTCTCCAGTTCATGCGACCGCGCGAAATGAGTTTGCGGATGCTGTGCGCCGTCCAGAACCTCAACATAGCAGGCAGGTTTCCAAGGATGGCGCCAAGAGGCGCAAACTGCAACATGTGTATGGACGGAAGCCCCCTGGGTCGGTTTCCTTGGCTCCAAGCCCTCCAAGCAGCAACCAGGCCCCCACGGGAACTGCGGGGACCAGAGTCTATGATCTCCCCAATTCCCCGTCCTCCTCGTCCCCACCAGATAGGCCACCACTAGGTCTGCGTGCCACAAATGTTGCGCTCCCATCGCCCCCAGTAACGAAGGAACCGAGAATGACTAAGGATCAAATGGCCGCGTTGCTTCGCTACGATTTTTCATCGGATTCCGACCTGGATTTAACACCGAAGCTCCCGGGGAATGCTAGGAATCGAGCTATCTCAGTATCCTCCAGTAAATCTTCTCAACGTCACAGAGATCCAACCAGCAGTCAGAACACGACCGGCTTGGACAGCGGGTCGGCTGTTGAGGACTCTAGCCCAGAGAAGGAGGACGGTGGCAAGGTGGTGAAATGGTTTAGGAAACGCGGAACGCGTGGGGTTCTACCGGCCTCCTATATTAGATTCGCTAAGGAGCCAGAGCCCGAATCTCGAGCCCCCGGGCGAACTGCGATGTCTCCGCCGAGGGATGAACGTCGTCCTGGCATTGCTCGAGTGAAAATATCCAATAGACCTCGGGGGCCAGTACGGGATTTGTTTCTGGATGATGGTGACAGCGATTCCAGTGACGATATGGCAATGGTTTCGTTCGAGCCTGTGAAGAAGCGGCAAGTCAAGAGTTCCGCTCCATCGACTCGTCGGAGACGTGGGATAAATCTCATAGACGACGATGGCGACATTCCCGAGGATAATCGGATAGATTATGGCTTGCCCGCAAGGAGCCGCCGAACGACTGCTACCAAGTCGAGAAGCAAAGGAGGAAGCGCGCATAATCGGGTCGCAAATGGCCAAGATTCGAGACGCCAGGGCGCTACGGTTCCAAGGAAGCGGAATTCCAGTAAACCGTCTGGGCCCAGACTCAGTGTTGTCGATGCTGCCGCTCATCTTCGACAGTCTGGGGGTAGCTCACCACCAAATTTTTTGAAAGTGGCTGCTAGAAGTGCTGTCGCGCGAAAGGACAAAGGGAGACAAAGTCCAGCGAGAAAGCTCTTCGTTTTGGATACCGCAGAAGACACGAGGGAGGTTCAAGATGTCCTCAGGAACTGGAGGGAAGGCACATTACCGTTCGGGAGGCACGACCCACAACCTCGGCATAGCAGTCCACCCCTTCTTACTCAAACAAGACTTGCTTCTCCCCCGAGGTTTGAAGACCCACGGCCGCCGAGCGTCAAACGTCGGGCTCCCGCATTTTCTCGCGCAGTCAAACCACGACAGACATCTCTCCTTTATCATGATTTCCAAAGGCATGCACAGACAGGACGGGCACAGCCAAGCAAATCTCGACCGGTGCGACCTCTTGCCATTGTTCCTCTCCAAAAAGGTTATGCCACTCACCAGCCGAGATTCGTACCACAATCTGCTCATTTTGAGCGTGATATTCCTCCAGCTCGGCAGCCGTCTAGGCAACATCCTACGTCTCTGGCAATTGAGTATGTCATTCGAAACATCCACCAGCGATGGACCCAACAGTCCCGCGATGTACAGGTATCGAATTCACGTAGGGCTGGTCAATCGCTTGTGAAGGCGAACGCATCGGCACTGCAGACTCCGCCACCATCCTCCGCACCCACAGCTCAGCCAAGTCCAGCCCCTCGCAGACCGGCGCCACGGCGTAAGAAGATCCCCCCTCGACGGATCGATGCAGATACCATCGAGCGTCGACAGCCGCCGTCGCAAGACCTACCCGCGGACGATGGCGATCTGTTTGAGCCAATCGTTGTAGAGGATCAGATCATCAAAGACTCTCTCACTGGCCTGCTGCCCATCGGCTCAAAGTATTCGTTGAATTTCGATACAGCACACCTGAAGGATGGAACAATATTCAACTCGACAACCTTCATCGGGAAAGGATGCCTGTCACTGGTACTGCAGACACCATGCCCTCGCACATCCGCTCTTCGGGAGCGGGAATGCCACTTCTTTGGAGAGACAACACTTTACTGGGGTGTCTATGATGATACCGTCGCGACTGAGTTCGAGGACGTTCTTGGGATGATCGGTGATGCTGCTGAGAAACAATCGGGTAGGCCCGGGGTAGACGCTAGTATCGGGACCGAATCAGGTGCAATGCCTGCGGCTCAAGCATACGAATTCTATTGCTTTGTCGTCCGGTACATCAACAAAACTTTATCCTTCCACGATCTACTAGATGCAGTGTCATTCGCGCAGCGTTTTCTGCAATCCATCGAAAATTGCTGTTCCAGACTTTCGTTGCCTGTGTCGGTACCATCTGATACGGCTGCGATTCATGGGGACTATATGCAGCTGGTTCTCCAGGCCAATGCGTTCCTTCTGGTGATTGCATTCCAGATATTCCGACTCTGTTCGCACAGTGCAGACACGCAGGAGCAATTGGAACTACCCCGGATTCTTCGGAAAATCGGGCGTGAGCTACTGAGTAGATTGCTTCGATGCGGGGTCGACCGTATACGGGCGTGTTATGAGGACCAGCGACGACGGATCCAGTTCGAGCGCGGCATCACGGATGACCACTATATCGTTGAGTTGTGGGTGCTGGGAATTCAGACCTTGGATAATGTCTGCGTCTCTGGTATTTCGTTCTGGAACATTTTAAACGATGAGTTGCACATCCAAAGAATCGAGCGCTCGGTTGATATCAAATATTTCGAACGAATCTGGCGAAGCGTATTCACACTATTGCCTCTTCGCCAGTTCGACATGTTCGGAGTTAGTCGGCGTGTCAATAATTGTTCTGGCGGAGACAATTGGGCGTTGGTAAAGGTCCTTGCTGGCCGACCGCTCAGGATATACAATTCCAACAAAGCTGGCCATTCGAACATGATCAACGACTACCTCCGGATGCTCTACGCTCGGTGTTGTCACCTAATCACCAAATGGAATTGGATCAATCCGGAGTGTATCATCCCGGTGCTCTTCGAATTTTTCGCTAGCAATGGTCTTGCAAATCTCTCCAACGAGCATGACAAGGGGTCTCCAGATTTCCTGCTCAATCTGGACAAAAACCCCGTTGTTACGATTGACGATTCAGACCGCTGCTTTCACTTACTACTGAAGACGATAGCGGTCGGGTTGCAAAGGATGAGAGCCACGTCGACCTCTCGCAAGATCAACGGTCTGGTGTACCGCCTCATGCCGAATCACCGAAGACAATATCCCAAAGACGAGGCTCTGCACGTAGAACATCTGGATGCACTCAAGAATCACCATTATCTCTTAGAAGTTCTCCATTGGGCGGCGCCCCCGGATTGCCGACCACCGCTGGATGCAATTCGATTGCTCGTTGATCCAGCGACGTCCCATAGGCAGGCATGTAACGTGGCTGTCAGGGCATGGACGAATCTCATAAGGTTTCAGCTTCACAGTGACGAAAACCTTGAGCCTTTGAAACAACTAATGGAGTGGTTCGATGATCTCACAATCAAAACGCTTGGGCAGCATCAGCTCGTTAGAAGCGAGGCAGAGAAGCAGTTCCGAGCCGCGCAAGAGAAGCAGAATAGTAACTTGTCAGAAGAAGACATGGAAGAGAATATCAGGCGAAATCAAAAGCAACTGGAGGCAATCCTCAATGATTTAGTCAAATCTCTGTCTATGGAATTAGCCACTATTCCCGGAAATATCCCTAGTGCAGTAGCTCTTTTGACCTCAGGTAAGTCGTGCTGCGACGTCTCTTTGAGGCAAAAATTGACATCTTCTAGCGGCTACTGCCAGTATCCTTAACTCCTACACTCGTCTATCGAATAAGTTGTTGCTTGAGGTTTTAGGCCTCCTGCAGCAGTTCGTGAAGACATGCAGGTATGCAGATAAAGCCGAGCCAACGAGTGCTGCTGTGGTTGGCGAAGACGACAGTCAAGATTATGGGGATTGGTCAGGCTTCGCGGAAGTTGTCTTGCAAGATCAAAACAAACAAGCAGCCGAGGTAAGATTCGCTCAACAGGATGTCGTCTGTTGTAGCGGTGCTGATAATTGTAGCATTTCTTGACCGTCGCCTATGAGCCCCTGCACCGCATGCTTTCGAATTGTTTTGGTGCCGACGTTCAGCCCGAGGAGAGTCTGCTTGTGAAGATTGTGGATACATGGGCTCTCTCCGCAGGTTTTCTGGTGCAGTACGGCCTCAAAACCTGGGATGTCTACCTGGAGTACAGTCGCGAATCGTGGTCTTCGTTGCGTGATACAGCACAGACGCGAAAGTTCACTGCTTACTTCCTACCGAAAATCATCCGCTCGGAAAACGAGATCTATCGCAGCAACAAGCCCAGCATCCTGGGCTCCTGGATGCGATCGTTGGTCGAGCGGGAATCAATGTTAAGATTCCAGAATGTGTTCACTGCTACTTTGCTGGATTGTGATTCCGAGGACCCTCTGCTGTCGAATCCTCCGTTCGAAAAGGACCCGACTACTGGCCTGTTCAAGATATCTCCAACCGAATTTCGGTCACGCCGGTTGGCATTGATATCAAGTGAGTTGTTATCATGTCTGACATGTGGGCATCTCTGACATTATAAGGTGTCCTTGAACAGATGCGAGAAAGTCACAAAGCAGCTTCTGGACATGCAGCTGCAGCACTCAAGCAAGAATACGCGGAGATGCTTCGAGCAATGATGACGGCGATGAAGGATAACTTTGAGGTATTTTCCTTACATCAGAGCAACCCCAGGCCGTTGCTGACAATTGCAGGCCCTCCAATCATCCACATTATCGGGAAAATATGTTGATTTCGTCCATAAGGTGGTCGAACTTCTATTGCAGTATGCTCCCAATATTGTTGGCATTGACAGGTTCTTCACCGACTCCACCGCATTTCCTCTGCCTGTTATGGATCCGAACTACATCGTTGGCCAGTTGAAGAAATACGTGTTTGGGCTCTCCTTCCCTGGGACACAGAAGCAGCTCAATGCCTTCTTTCAAACATTGGGAGAAAGGGCCGCTCTCGGGCACGAACAAAACAATCTTCTTACTCAGCTGTCGACGGCCCTATCGGAAGATTTTGAGCTGGGTGACATGGCAAAGCCAACAATGCGGACATATTTTGTGCATGCCATCTTTCCCGCCTACATCGAAACCGCGTTGGAGCATCCGGCTGGCTGGATCCTTGGTGTGCCAGTTCTCAGGGCTCTCTGCCAGGTGATCCAAACCCTCAAAGTCAACATAGATTCCACCAACCGCGGCAGTATACAATCAGCAATATCGATGCTCGCCACAGTTCTCGACTCCATGCGCCGCGCCGCAAGTCAATCAATGACAACCAACGACGCCTTTTCAACTCCACACATTGTAGGCACTCTGTCTCTACTTCTCAAAGCGCTCTCAAACGCGATCCCGCTGATTTCATGGATCTACGACGATGCCGACACATCACTCCGCACCACAGCTAAGGACTGTGGCGACTTCTTGATCCGCTTTGCAGCGTACGCGAGGAAAATGGTGACACGCCGACAAGACGATGGAGCGCGAAGGCCGCTGGATATCCTCGCTATGAGTGAACGTCCCCGGTCTGCATTCGACGGGGGAAGGAAACATGCCAAGGATACACTTCACACCTACTTGGCAGCAAGGTGGGTGTCTGGGGGCAATGGCGTGTGGTTTGTGAATGACATGGGTACCTCCGGCGGAAGACGGCCTGTATCGTTACCTGAGTACCCCTGGGAGATGAGGACAGAAGAAGAAGCGAGGGAGGGGTTTGTGGGACTGGTGGAGGAGCTCACTTGTGTGGCTGCCAGAACGCATGTTTTTGGGAGGGTTGTTAGGGAGCTCGACGCCGATGTTTGGGCGATTGAAGGCCGGGGATTTCCGTGGGAGGAGAGGGTACGCGGGAGGAGTTTGAAGTTTTTGGGACAACTTTTCGTTTAAATACCTTTATACATTGTCTTCACTGTTTGGAGTATTCCTTCTCCTATTTGGCTTACCGATAGCATTCTAAGGTGTCTCGTACGTTTACACATATGTACCTAGAAGATACCGCTTTTACCCCGCAGACCTTTGACGAATGTCCATGTGATCGCTCATCATTGCGCTCGAGCTATTGGGAGTGATTGTACGTGAAAGGACTCGAGGCTGGTAGATATATCTCTGCAAAGGTGGACAAAGAAAGAACCCACAATCTGTTTTCATATCGAACCAAGTCCCTGGAGCCTTCTTGGGCTCATCAACATGAGCCATAAACCCCCTCATGTAAGGCTGCCTCCCTCCAGTCTTTGGTTTCTTCGCGCTTAATCTTCAGGCTCGGGCACCATGGATCCTAACACCCCCTCGAAAACACCTCTCCTGGCTTCCTGGAAGGTCAGGTCGCCCAATTTGCCATCTCACTGGACCAACCCGGAGCTTGACAGAGATTCTGGGCGGCGGTTGACCTACCCGCCTCCTATTCCGGCTTCTCCGTTTACGCGTGATGAGCGCCATCTAACCTATTCGAACTACGACGGGAGCGTGTATTCGTTTTCCGGCCATGTCACTCGTCCACCTGCTTCATCGTGGAGCTCCAGCAGGTCCTCCCTACCTCCTTCCTTTGCATTCTATGGTCCGTCATCCCGCGAGTCTCATCCCCAGCGAGGTGCCTCTTTTGGCCAGTCCCTGCCAACTACACCCCTGCCCATACCATCCAGCACTCGTCCACCGGCTTCATCGTCGAGCTCCAGCAGGTCATCCCTACCTCCTTCCTTTGCATTCTATGGTCCGACACCCTGCGAGTCTCGTCACCAGCGAGGTGCTTCTTTTGGCCTGTCCCCGCCCACTACACCTCCGCCCATACCTTCCAACACTCGTCCGACGACTTCTTCGTCCGGCCGGACTTCACCTCCCCTCGCTCGCACGGAGACCGCTCTTCCAACGACACCACGGTCTCTCCGCAGTACCCAGGGGGCGGTTAACCCATCCCGCTCGACGGCCTGGTCCAACGGGGGAGATGCCACGGAACACCCAAGAAGTCCCTCCGCGCCCTTCCTCCCTACCAGCGTTGCCCCGGCCGTTCATCCCATTTCTCCACGCTTCGAGCTCGTCCCCATTCCAGAGAGACGTCGCATCTCGGTCCATGAATCCGCAAGCAATGGTGTCGCTACTGCCGTAAGTACGCCGTTTGGCGCGGACCTCGCCGTCGCCACCCAGCAAGAGCAGCTGAGAACATGGCAGCTTTATATTCGCGCGGCGAAGCTGAAGCCGCGAGTATCCGCCCTCTTAGCACGCCTTCCACGCTGCAGACCGAAGCGGAAGAAGGGAAGAAGTTCCTACTGGCCATCCGTCCCGCAACTTCCATGGAGTCCGCTGGACACGTGCAACCCCGCTTCGGGGTGCGAAAAGAAGCGAGATATATGGGTGGATACGCAGGAACAGGAGCTAGAGGATGAGGTGAGAGGTTTGCAGAAAGAGCTGTGGGCATTAAATGGAGATCGGGTCATAGAGGTGGGCAAGGCGTCAGAGCGTGCGGATGGGGTTGCAATCGGTGCGCTGGGGCTTGTCCTAACGATTCAGGAAGATTGTGAGGAACTTATGGAACAGTGTTGGAACAGGCTCGGGAATACAACAGCGAATGGGATCACATCGAAAAGCGTAGACAAGGGAGAAAAAAGGTAACCGTCAACGACAAGATTCGAACTTGCGCGCCCGAAGGCATCCGCTGAGCTTTCCGCATGTGGAATAGCAGGCGAACGTGTTAACCACTCCACCACGTTGACAAGATACTTTCGAACAATATGTACTATATTTCTAATTATGCTGTCTAATGTAGAAATCCCTACTCACCTCAAGGAAGCGCTGATATCAATGGTAGAGGTGGCCGGCAGTTAAAGTTATTGATTTTTGTCTCATGCGTGGCAATAACAAGACTAGACAACTAAGACGGGTACCATATCCCATCTTCCGTAGGACTCCGGGCACATAGGTAGTGTGGCAGGCAGCAACCCATGCAATCGGGGAACGCATAAATTATAGACAGCTATTCTAGGGAACGGCTGTAAGAAGTATGTATCCACATTCATCAATTATTTCCAATGCGAGTGATAATTTGTACTCGCATTAAAAAAAAAACAGGCCTTCACTACGAGTAGCTCCAAACCTTAGGAGCTGAGCACAAGAGCGCTGTGGATTAGGTGCAGTGTTTGCCATTGGCTCCTCTGCGACCATGGCTCAGTTTGGGCTTCGTATGTACCTCGCACTATTCAGCACTATGCTGTCTACTGGCCACACAATGTGGCCGAAATTGTTTCCTCCGATAGAACACGATGAATCCTTCGAATAGGAGACTACCAAATTGCTTTATAGTTGTGAAAGATTTGAAGAAAATTGAATAGGAATGTTATATGCGAGTAAAAAAGAAAGAGAAAAAGAGAAAAAAAAAACGTTGACAAATCGAACATCCAGCACCCCAGTACACCCCGGAAAGCAGCCTTCGCCGAAGTTAGGTTGCACCCTGGAGGCGGTCCGACCGTTTCCGGGCCTTGCTGTCGTCTTCCCAAAGCTGTATGTCCCCCCAGCGCCCCGCCCGTGCAAGGGCCGCGGCCTGAGGGTACATGACCATGAAATGGTCGCGGAGATCCATCTTCGGCCGCCACTTGCCGCGGCACCCGTTCTGGCTGTTCAATTTGTTGAACGCGGCGGTTATTCGGACCCAGTCGAAGGGGGCGGCCGGATACAAGACGAGATGCAGCTTGAGCAGGCCGCGCAGGAAGATCTCCTCGGAGGACCAGTACAGGGCGAACTGACGATCCTCTGGGACCTCGACGCGGGCGCCGCTACATCCATCGACCGAGTCCGGGTGGAGAGCTAGCACAGGGTCGATGAACACACCTTCATCCCGTACAGGACGCTGGGCGAAGGTGTCCTCCGGCTGTCTGGGCGCGGAGGGCGACTGGCGCCACACGTCGGCAGGGCACCAGAACGGCTCAAGCCGCAGTGCGTCGGGCTTGTAGCACTTCTTTATGGCCTTGAACAATACCAGCTTCGCATCCATCCCGTCATCGAGGTCCTTCATGAGCTCCGGGTCCTGGAAGAGATCGATTGTCGTGTCGGTCTGGAGCAGGGATCGATCGATCTCCCTGCTCCGGACAGCCTTGTGGCTCTCCGACAACAGCCTCTTCTCATTCTTCCGTATGGTTCCTGGCGGATGGCCCATGGCCTCCTCGTATATCGCCTCGTATCCCGGAGATGACTCCGTACGGCCCGTAGAGATCTCGGCGAGATAGAGGGTGAACAGTTCCGCGTTCGAGCGGTCTGGTCCCTCGGTGAGGTAGTGGCTGACCCTTAGATCCCGGAATGCATTGAAGAGATGGTACATGTTGACCTCCCGGATCGGGGTCGAATATGCTGCCATGTAACCATCGATGAGCTCTGTGAAGTAGAGCTTCTCTTCTTCGCTGAACATGAGCTGGTCCCCGGGCGGCTCGTAGAGATGCATAAGTTCTCCGTCATCGCCAATGATATCACCCTGCTCCGCAGGGTGTTCGTAGGCAATCGAATTCAATTCTGGAGATTCCGCGGACGCTTTGCCCTTGCCCTTGACTCTGGATATCTTAGCCTTCTTCTTGGCATGCTGTTCCCAGTGATCACGTATAGTCTCGTCGAAACTCTTCACCTGAGCATTGCTGCTGACAGAATCCTTGCTCCTCGAGACCCTCTTTCGCTTCTCACGAACAATGGGCGCTGTGACGCTAACGTTCGAGCCGTCATCGTGTCTAGTGTATATTTTCTGGTTTGACACAGGGGCTCCAGCATTGACCTTAAGCATCGGTTAACAGGTAGAACCTCATCAAAGAGCTGTAAAAACTCACATCCATATTTCTCAGGCCTCTCATTTGGATACCTTCCTGGTGTCCGTAGACAAAGGATGCACTATCGGTATCGTAATAGTAGTACGGCTGAGCGGGAATAGCGGTGTTGGCGCAAAGACTGTCGTACTGTTCCTGCGAGACATAGCCGTCTATGAAAGGCCGGGAAGGGTAGTAGGAGACAGGGGGCGTATTCGGGTTTATGTAGGCCTGGCCTATCATGCCCTGATAAAAAGTTCCGCTTCTGGGAAGCTCGTCGTCTAGAGAGACCGAAGACCCGTTGGCGTACGTATCGAAGATCCCGACGTTCGTATCGTACGGTTGGGCAGCGTTGATCATCTGCGAAAGACCCTTCTGCACGGAGTATATCTGGCTCGAATGACCGCACATCTGAGGGGCGTAGGCTTCAGTGGGTGGAAGACTATCATGCTGAAGGAAGACATCCTTATTCCACTCGTAGGAGTCGGGATTGTTACTTGCTGTATACATCCAATGATCAACATTGCTTCGACTATACAACTAATTGACAAGATCTTACTAAGGACAGGGGGCATGAAGTCCTCGTCATTGGACAGGTTACGATCAGCGCTAACCTGGTCTAGTGGTCATTAGCTACCACTCGTTGCTGTTAATTATGCAGGGAAATCTTACAGTAGAAGTGCCCACTCTGCTGCTGTTCTCCCTGGGAGAAACCAACCAGGACATCCGTGGAGCCCAAGTGACTGGGAAAGCCACGAGAAGGAATGAAAGGAGGAGCGGTTGCATTGAGGTCAGTAGATGAGCCATTGGGGGAACCAGTAGCACTGGAACTGATAGACGAGCTACTGAGAGAAACACTCTTCGGGACGAACGGTGCAGCAGTCGCGCTGAGACGGGTAGACGAACCGCGGCGGGAACCAGTCGCATTGGAACTTGTAGATGAACCACTTGGAGAACCACCCTTTGGAACGAAGGGAAGAGCAGCGGGGTTCAAATAATTAGGAGACCCACCGGCAGAGAGACGATCCGGCGAGGCAGTCTTCGGAACGGAGGGAGGGGCCACAGCATTGAGACGACCAGGAGAAACAACCTTTGGAACGAAAGGGGTAGCAGTGGGGTTGAAATTACTGGAGGAACCGGAAGATTTGCTCGACATCTTGGTATCTGTAGAGAGGAAAGGTCTAGAAAGGTATAGGAAGAGCCAGTGAGTGGCTAAAGCGTGAAGTGGAAGCAGAGTGGTCGAAAAGTGAAGTGGAAGTAGAGTGGTCGAGGGTGAAGTAGAGATGACCGAGTTGGGGTAGCTTGAATGAGGTTTCTGTTACTCCAGAGGTGGGTAAGGAGGCGGAGCGATGCTGAGATTGGAGGGAACGGGAGAGAGACTTGTGAATTCTTGGATCTTGTTGGTATCGCCGGTTCATGGATCACTCCGTCAGCCCCGAGAAACGCCAGCGCGCTAGCTAGGGCAACGCAGCCCTCGCTGGTTCTGCACAATGAGCTTGAGTGTTAGGACTACGAGATCAGCGATTGCGACCACTGAGACTGGCAAGGTACACTGTGAAAAAGCGCTTCCTCAACCATAGGATGAGGGACTTTGAGCCTTGAAGGGCCAGAACAAGGCTAAAGTAGATGGACACATCAATATTTCGTTATTTGCACGCAGGTTTCGACCTTTAAAGAATAGGGGAAAGCATCGAGTTATAGCATATGACCGAGTGATACACGCAGAAGCACTCGGCCATGCCATCAGTGGAGTATCGTTTTCCGTCCGAGCCGCGCCTTGTTGCCCTTAAGGCCTGCGCGGAGGGAAAGGGACCGGAGTAGGATTTGGGGCAGCTTTCCTTGTTGTGCTCTGCATCTCCTTGGGACGGTCCTGGACAGAGGGCAAAGGGAGCTGCAACGGACTGCCTGTAGGCTGATCGAGGTCGGGGTCGGCATCGGACAGTGGGCGAAAACCGGGCAGTGTGTACATCGCCATGATCTAGCTAAGCTCGCACGTGATTGGTGGTAAAAAAAGAGCCTCGCCTTGTGATTTATGCATATCATAGATCGTATGCTCACAAGTCGCCGGCAGTATTCACGCTGCAAGTCCAAAACGGCAGGTGCCTGGGTAGCAGGGGGAAGGATCGCAAAATCCAACTCACTCAAAACACCTTCGACAAAGGGACAATTGGGGCGTCTAACTGGGCACAGCCTTATTTGTCGTACGCAACGCAATTGTGGATTATAAGCACTCGAATCTTGATTCATAATTTCATGTGCGTCTACATCTCCTCGGAATATCTCTCGTTTACCTCGTGCAAAATGATCTCCGCTGCCCTCTCCGCAATCGCATAGATCGTCGCCTGCGGATGAGTAGACAGCTGCAGTGGGATAACACTAGCATCCACGACCCTCAGCCCTTTCACGCCCTTAACCCTCAGATTTCCGTCTACAACCGTACCGATGGCACACGTTCCCACTGGATGAAATACGGTCTCGGTGGTGTTCTTGATCGCCTCCCAGAGCTGGTCGTCGGGAACCTCATCGGTACGGCCGGCGAGTTCCCTCTTGAGTGGTTCTGTCGCGGCGACCTTGGCGGCGAACCGGACGGAAGCAAGCATGACCTCACGGTCTACGGCTTCGCTGTAGAAACGTGGGTCGATAACTGGGGGTGAGAAAGCCGTAGCGGAGGAGATGTGAACGCTCCCTCGGGAGAGGGGATGCATCAGCGCGGCGAGAAGGGTAAAATACGTCTTCCCCGGGGCTGGCGGAGGCGAGGATACCTTGAAGGGGGCGAAGATAAGCTCTGTCTGTGCGACCTTATTCTTGGTAGTGTTGCGCGGGAGGACGAATGTTTCGAAAGGATCAATTGTAGGGTTGGTGGCTAGGACTCGCGACGTGAGGGATGCTAGTTCCGTAGGCGATAGGATGGAATCGAGTGGGAGCATGGCAATAGTTAAGATAGTGCCCACAAGGATGCCGCTGCGGTTGGCGGTGTACTCTCCCTGCGCGGCGGCAAGGAAGTCTGGGGAGGTGAGGAGAAGGTCCCTCGTGGGCGTGTTTTCAGGTGTGAATTCATATGTTATAGGTGTGTCTGTTCCGTCAGTTGGTGGATCATCGCGGTGAACAATGGGAGGATACACACATAAATGGTCCTGCAGATTCTCCCCAACTTGATCGTTTCGGATCTTTATTGGCACCCCTGCTGCCTCCAGAACACTCTTTTTCCCGATTCCCGAGAGTTCCAAAATCTGGGGACTCTGGATGCTTCCGGCGGACAGAATCACCTCGCTCTTCCCACCTTTCTTCAGAAACACTTGATGCGTAGCCCCCATATCATCGACAAATTCTACACCCACCGCCACTTTATTCTCCAGCAATATTTTCGCCACAGTGGCACCGGTGAGCACGATCAGATTCTCTCTACCAATGTTCGGTGCGAGGTATGCAGACGCAGAATAACTCCTCGTACCATCATTGGTCACTGAGTGGAGTGAATAATATCCGCCGGTATTATCCCCGCTCATGGAGTCAGGATTCAGGCCGACCCCGAATTTCTCGAGCGACCCCAGCAATGTCCCGGTGACCTTGGGGAACCACTTCGTGAATCCAACCTTCACTGGTCCTTTCGTTCCATGCAACCCCGGCTTTACCGGCGGCTTTGGTAGCAACTCCAATTGCGCCTCCAACTCCGGCGGAAAATATTCTTCGACTCTCTTCGCAGTTTTCGATATGACATCCCAGTCCCACCCGTGCCCCCACGAGTCGTACTCGGCTTTAGAGGCGAGGTTCCAGTTCATGTAGTTGAGCCCGGACGAACCACCGAGCATCTTGCCACGCGGTATGTCCATGCGGCGGTTGTTGACATTGGCTTGCGGGATGGTCGTGAAGTTGTAGTCGATGGCGGTACCCCGGGAAAAGCCGAAGAAGCCCGGTATCGAGACGAGGGGATTGTCGAGCTGCGAGTGGCCGGCTTCGAGGACACCGACCCTGATAGAGGGCGAGGAGAGAGCGAGACGGGTAGCGACGGTGAGCCCGGCTGTCCCGCCGCCGAGGACGAGGTAGTCGTAGCTGTGCGCCAGGAAGGCGAGGGCCTGGGTGGATGGGAGCAACATGTCTGTGAGTGTCGGAAAAACAATACTCATCTGTACCTTAAGTACTCACACTGTCTGTGTCCCGCACACACCCGCTTAGGCAACAGACCGGAGTCGGTCCGGATGGAAGATTAGAGGGTCAGCACATACGATATCATACACCCAGGATGCAGGGAATCGAGGGTGTAACTACCGGTTGGGATCGGCAGATCACCAACCTCTCGGATTGCAGCCCGATCACTCAACCCCGAATTTGCAAAACCTCGTTTTTGAAGTTGTCAACTCACATCTCTAGCTAGCTGGTCTATGACTTCTTCGACGCAGATGTGGAGAGGCGGGTCTTAGCCCCGGCTGAGAAAGGCGTGCAGAGTGAGGTGTCGGGGTGGGAGCTCTGGGAGCAGAGAGAAAGGGAAGAGGAGTAGGGAGGCTGCGGGCGGCGTTCCTTTGTGGTTCCTTTGTGATTCCTTTGGTGCGCACCATTTCTGGGACAGACCTGGGTGGAGGGCAAAGGGGAGCTTGCAACGAGTCGCCTTCGCGCGGACTGCTTTTTTTTTTGCTTGATCATGCCCGCATCCAGCCTATCTAGGCTATGGCGGCGTGCACTTTTGCCCAGTTCCTGTCTGCTGTCTGCGCGATGGCGGCACCTTGCTAGCTCCCCTTTGCCATCCGCCCGGGCCGGTCCCCACAATGACAAGACGCACCAAGGAAATGACAAAAGGAATGACAAAAGGGAAAAGAAAGCGCCATCCTCCACTCCTACTCCACGTTTACGGACGCCATGGAGGAGGGCGTAGGGGAGAACAGCGGCTGTTCCTCACCCCCGGCACCTAGCTCCTCGGCCTCCACCCTCCTCTCCTCTTCTCTTTCTCTCCGCTCCCGGAGTTCCCATTCTAACGCCTCGCTTTGCGCGTCGTCCTCAGCCGGTACCAGCCTCCCTGCATCCGTGGTGATAGGAAGTCTAGTACCGCCTGGCTGCACCGTCCATCGGCCAGGAGGTCCCGGATCTCAAACCGGCTCTTCCCTCTCCCCGCCCCCTTCCGCACTTCCGCCCACAGCACCTTTTGCTGCGTCTTCCACTCGGGGCAGTTCTTGAGGATATGCTCCCTCGTCTGAGTCGCATACCGGCACCACCAGCACTGAGCGGTCGCCCGGTTCTTTGTCCAATTTATATACTGCCCGATCAGGCAGTGCCCTGTCTTCATTTGGTAAAACCTAGAGGCTAGCCTCTTGGAACTCCCGGCCACTGTCTTGTCCGGCCGCTGCTCGCGCGGCATCCTACACCTCTTGGCCGAGACGCGGCTTCCTGCCCAACGGCGGGCTTTATTCCACTTTTTCTCCGAGATCTCCCGCTTGAGGCGTGCGAAGGATCTGGAGAGTGGCATAGGACGCGCCCACCCTGTAGCCGCTCTGCCCCATGTGCATCCGGCTCGTCTGCTGCGAGCTTGGCCCACTCATCGGCTTTCTCGTTCCCAGCGACTCCTCACATGTCGGGCATCTCCAGGCCCAAATAACGGCACCCGGCCCCCCCGCAGCGCTGCGATGTGCCTCCGTGCTTGTATTGCGTGCGCCTAGCCAGGGCTGGGTTCCTCCGATGCCATGTGACCGCATACCCAGTTGCTCCGTCGTCGAATCGTGACCCATCCGTGAACATTGTAAGTCCTGGTCGGTACCGCTCTGCCTCCTTTTTGGCCTCCGCCTCGCCCTCCTGTATTAGGTCGGCATCGAGTGCCTCTGGTTTCTCTAATACATATAATGGTGAAGTACAGCCTCCAGCCTCCTCCCAATTGCCGATGGTGCGCTACCACTTCCCTAGCCGTGTCCGGGATGGAAGATGCAGCAGAAGATTCTGTGGGCGGAGGTGCAGAAGGGGACCGGGAGGTGGATGAGCCGTTGGACGGTCCGGGGTTTGCTGGCCGACGGGAGATGCGGGCAGGCAGTGCTGGACTTCCTCTCCTTCATGGATGTGGGTAGGCTGGCGCCGCCGCTGGAAGAGGGCGACGCCCGGAGTGAGGTGTCAGAGCGGGAGCTCTGGGAGCGGGAAGGGGAGCAGAAGGCGGAGGTGGAGGAGCTGGGTGCCGCGGGGGAATTGGGTGCCGGAGAGGAGCTGCCGCTATTCCTGCTCTTTCATGGCATCAGCAGACGAGGAGTAGGGGATGGGCCACGTTTCTTTTGTTATTTCCTTTGTGATTTCCTTAGTGCGCATCTATCTTCTCGGGACAGGCCTGGGCGGAGGGCAAAGGGGAGCTTGCAACGTGCCGCCACCGCGCGGACAGTGGACGGGAAAAATGGATAGAATGTACGCCGCCATAGTGTAGATAGGCTGAACGCGAGTACGATTAAGCGAGAAAAAAAACCACTTCCCTGGCCTGGCTGCCCTGTGGTAGACTCAGTGGCCGTATGTAGCTCGAACCGTCGCTGTCGGTTTTCCAGCTGGGCCGCCGCCGGCCTGAGTCCCGACTCCATTGCCAATGCCGCCAGATTGGTTGTCCGGAAGCATCCCGTCACTGCCCTGGCTTCCTAGTTGACCAGCAGCTGGATATCGCTAGCCCTGCTGCTGGCACCTCGGATCCCATCGCCTTTCCACCAGAGCTCCGCTCCTAACATGGTGGCCAACTGGGCACAGGCTGTCAACACCTTCCGGCAGTTGGCTGGTGAGAGCCCATCTGACCTGTGAGCCGGCGGAGCCGTCCCATAACCTTTCTCCCTTCCTTCATCCTGACTGCATGATGTTGCTTCAGGGTGAGTTGGCTGTCTATCGTACACCTAACCAGCGAGCGGCTTCTGGATTGAAGGGGACCTCCTTGTCTCCCACTTTGGTGCTCGCTGATGGGACCGAACCTCTTCTCCTGAACAGAGCCGCCTCCGCCTTTTCTTTCTCAAAGGCGATACCACTACTTCCTGTCCATCCAACGGCTGCCTTTGCCGCTTCCGCCAGTTTGTCTGCCACCTCTTGCTCCCTTCCTCATTCTGCCCACCATGCAGTGTCGTCGGCAAAGGATAGTCCTCTGATGCCTGACACTTCCCTTTCCACCTCGTCGAAGATACCTGAAAGGTAGGTGATGAAGCGGATCGGTGCCGCTGGGTAGCCCTGCGGGATTCCAGTGTCCACCAGTTTCGCCGGACCCGTCTCACTGTCCAAAACAAGATTGACATGTCGATTAGTCATGAAGCTCTGGGCCCATCGAACGAGGTCTGGTTCTAGATCCGGATCTTCCATTCGTCTGCCCGGGTGGGTTTTTCTGACATTGTGGAAAGCCGACTTGGCGTTCATAGATAGGGCGCCCGCTATCTTCTTCTTTCCCCAGGCCTGCTGTGTGCGATTCATGGGCACCATCATTGCATCAATGCAGGATCGGTGCTTCCGCCATCCATACTGCCCTTCGTGTAGGATGCGACCTTTCTCTCACTCCAGGTGGTCGGCGGTTAGGTGAGCGGCAGTGCGTTCGACCAGCTTGCTGATGACATCCAGAAGTGAGATCACTTGGTAGGCACGTACCCAGTGTTCTACATAGACCAGTCCGGAATAATTTCGGGCAAGGTCGGGTCTGGTCGGGATATATCCAGACCGACCAACCGTAGGTCGGGTCGGTCTGCCGACGTCGGGATAGGTCTGCCGGAGCAACGCTCATTTGAAGAAAGACCGGAACGAGGCTCGTGCGACGCCGCTCCCAAGGTCTCTTGCGCATCTCAAGTGGGGATCTCCGAGAAGAGGTGGGTGGAGGCGCGCCAGTGGGCTGGGGGCCGAACCTCCAAGACGAAATACCAGATGCCGAGGAGCCAGCGGCTGGACGGTACGGTTGCTGGGAGCACCAAGAGGCTTGCCTCGCGGTTCTACCAGGTGAAGACAGGGCACTGCCTTTCCGGACAGTACATCTACTGGACGAAGAACTGGGGATGGGAAGTGCTGGTGGCGCCGGTACCGGATTCAGACCCGGGGGTACCTCCTCAAGGTGTGCCCCGAGTGGAAGGCCCAGCAGAAGATCCTGTGGGCGGAGGTGCGGAAGGAGACTGGGAGGCGGAAGAGCCGGTGGAAGATTCGGGACCTCCTCGCCGATGAGAGATGCAGCCAGGCAGTACTGGACTTCCTCACCGCCACAGATGTGGGAAGGAGAGTGCTGGCTGAGGAGGACGCAGGCAGCGAGACGTCGGAATGGGAGCTCCGGGAGCGCCGGGGGCGGGAAGAGGAGAGAGAGGCGGAGGCGGAGGAGCTGGGTGTCGGGAAGGGACTTCCGCTGTTCCTACCCACGCCTTCCTTCATGACGTCCACAGGAGAGGAGGAGTAGGGGACGGGATGCGCTCTCTTTTGGTGACTTCTTTTGTTCTTCCCGCTCGGCTCACTTTCTTTTGTAATTACCTTGGTGCGTTCTACTTCTTGGGACAAGGTCTGGGCGGAGGGCAAAGGGGAGCTTGCAACGTGCCGCCACCACGCGGACAGCGGACAGGAAACGGAATGTACATAATCTCGCCATGATCTAGAGAGATCGCATGCGAGTAATGATTAAACAAAAAAAAAGCTCATTTGAAGAAAGCTTCACGGCGACGCCTTCCTCGTCCACCACCTCTTCTCCCGACTCGGTATCATTGAGGGGTCTCGATCATTCGTACATATACTGCTGGGAGGCAACCAGGGTACTCCCAGTCTGAGACAGGCCGTCATCAGTCTGTTTTTGCGGGCTGGTGTTGTTACGAGCGCGGTGGTATTGGCTGGCTTTCTTCCTCGAGGTTGCGGCATGCTGTGATATGGGTAAATTCGTGTAGTGGTGGGAGGTTTATTGTTGCCTGGTCGCCGCTTCGACTGGACCTCTCCACGTGCCCCTGCCAAGGAAAAATAATTGTTTTTCTTCACGTTATCCAGGCCGACCAACCCTAGGCCTAGATACTTGTATCCCGACCGGCCAACACTTAGTCGGGATCGGCTTAATTTTATTCAGACCGACCAACCGGTCGACTTATACCGGTCTGCCGACATGTCTGGCCTATGTAGAACACTGCACGTACCTTGGGGTAGTCTAGCTTCCCTGGCTTGGAATAACTATCCCTTTCGCTGTCATCCAGAGTTCTGGGTGGTGACCGAGCCGGACGCAACCCCCCAAGCAGCGTAATGTGGTGCCCAGAATACCTTCATGATTTCTGCTGAGATCCGATCGTCTCCTGGGGCTGGTGAGTTTGCCGCCTTCCCCAGTAGCATTCCCACCAGCTCTGCATTGACACGTTTGATAGCTCGACCTCCTTACCGCGGTTCGCAGTTGCCGGGCGGGGCCTTGGGGAAATGTGCCCCCTTTCGCGCGGACTGTGGACAGTAAGTACATCTCCATGACCTCTCTAGGTCGGGGCCCGAGAAGCCATAAAACTCACCCTGCAAGCAACTGTACCGACAGATGGAGAGCCTGTGCAAGAGTAGGCCCTGAGAATGAATTGGAGAGAAAAATTTGGGTTGGATTAGATAATAATTCCGCTGAGATCGAGTAGGATTCTGCAGGTTACTAGGGTCCCTAGGAACACCTGAATGCCTACACCAACTACTCAAAAATGAGATTTCTAGGGACTCCTTGAGCAGAAAGCTCAATTCCTGAGGGAAAAAACCGACAATTGAAGTCGGTAAAATCCAAGCGTGGGAATCTGCCTCCAAACTTCACCTGACGTGCCGACCATTGAACTGGCTAGAGTGGATTACTCGATAAAAGATCCTAATCCTGGATGATGAAAAACCTCCCCAGACCTTGCACCTGCCCGACTAAACCTACAGTTGGCTGGTATCCAATTGACAATGGAAAAAATACTAGAGGAGGTTCTAGTTTAAGTTTGTCAATGCGTCGAGATAGCAATTGTCTCCAAAAACCAAACCAAGTGGAGATATTCGGACTTCCATTCGTCGCATCAATCATCCACAACGGATGAATAAAGTGGCAACATGCAGTAGACAAGCAGGCGATACATACAGTTACACTCAGCAAATCACACACCAACCTTTTAAACATCATCCAATCCAGTAGGCATGCAATCACGAAGAAATGTGACAAAAAAGCCGAAACCCCAGGAATCCCAGACAAATAACACCAGTTATAGAACCCAGCACCGAAAAGACAGAACTGAATGGAACCCGGAAGCCACCCCGCAAGTATTAGCAGCACTACTCCGAAAACTCCGTTGAACCTCGGGGGAACATTCTCTTGTACAGACTGATGGCCACGGCGTCTTGTGGATTGATGCGTCCGTCGAATGTTGCCTTGAAGTATCCGTGGGTTCCCAGGCTCTCCTTAATGAATCCACTTCTACCGCGACGGGTGTACAGCGGTATCGCCTTGAACCATGCGATATCCTCTGCTGATGCGTCAGCGCCCACCAATATGCTCAGTCCACAAATTAGCGACTTACCGTGGTTGAAGAACATGTACCGCACAGTCACGAGCCTCTTATGGATCTTGTATGGGTGGCCAGTGAGGACGATCCTCTTGGCGACCACACGCTCGCGATCCGTGTTGAGGAAACTTCCCATTCCGATCACTTCCCAGTCTGCTTCTCCGTCCCCGCGTTTCCAGGCTACCACAGGAACATTTCCCCATGTCACCGGTCCGACAAATGTTGCTACACTGGCCTGACCTGGGGAAAGGAAGCGCTCGAACTTGCCGATCTTGTTCTTGCCCGTTATACCCAAGGAAGAGAAGAGCGGGTTAACGTGTAATCTGCGCGGGCCGATCTGAAGTATCAGTTCATCCTTGGATTTGACGGGCTCGCCTTCATAATCAGTGGACGCCATGATGGAGACATTGACGACAGCCTGCTTGTGTTCATGCCGCAGCAGTCCCCAGAGAACAATTGGTCGCTCCGAATTCGCCTTAAAATTTTCCGCTACTTCTAGTGGGCCATTGCGGATGTACACCAGAACTCTAGTTCCCGGTGTCACACCACCCACCAGTGCCTCATTGATAGCTCTGTTCTTTGACCCGCGGTAGTCCTGGATCTGTGCAAGCCGCTCCCAGTCCTGAGGTTGCCAGGGCCGGTCCTCCTCAGTCTCCCACTTGCTGGTCCGTAGGCTCTTAAGGCCTCGGTATCGAGTAAGGCGCTCGCGCGCCAGGACATTGGGTGGCAACTCGATCTCATCAGGAAACTCACGCTCTTCTGCAAGCTGTGCACTGCGGTTCTTTCGGAAGTTCTGGATCTGTTCGTACTCCTGGTCTGGAGAAGGGTCCAAAAACATTTCGCTCTTAGCGTCGTCTCCCCAAATGGAACCGGCAACTGTAGTTCCCGATGGGCCGGCCAGCCCCTCGATGCCATCCTCGGGTCTCGGCTTATCGCCATCCGAGTCCATATCCGTGTCGGAACCTTCGGTCTCGTTGACGTCTGAGCCGTAATCCTCTCCTTCGATAAACCAGGCGGCTTGGTACTTGGAAGTTCCTGCCGGAGCGTTCTTAGGCATCTCATAAGCACGGTTTACACTGCTCTCTTCATCATCAAAGTAGTGGTGGTCGTCGAGAAGGACACCCCTCCTGGATTCGGACATGTTGGTCGGGGCTTCCGAGACGACGTCTGATATGTCCCGCATAGTCTCTTCCGTTTCGGGCGCCAGCTCCGCGAGGTCGTCCTGGTCCTGTGTCGGAAGGTCGAGAACCCGGAGACCGGCACCGTTCGTCTCGTCGTCAATCGCCATTTCTTCGGAAGAAGGTCCTTGAACGCGGCTCGTTGGCGGCGTGCAAATCTAAAGTTCCCCCTCACATGTAAGCTTTTCACGATCAAAAAAGAGGAATTGAATCTGCATACTTTTCCAATTTGGAAGTCGCCAAAGCCCTGGAGGTGAACCAGCCTATCCGCTTTCAAGCCTTTTCCTCTCACCACACCTTCGATCACCAACTCATCACCGTCAACCCGGATATCCTCCGCTACTACATACGACCTATCGTCCCTCCAGTGCACACCCTTCGGCATCGAGGTGCACAGCGTCCGCATAAGGTTCGGCGCCTCCTGCATGGACTCGGACTCGTGGATCTTGGTGGTCGTAGGGAAGAAGTGGGTGATGAAGCTAATGAGTGATTTCTTAACATCGGGTCTCCTCTTGGCGGGCTCGACCTTCTCCAAGTATTGGACGACCGTGTGTGTGTTGGAGACACCCTGACCTTCGATTCCGCGGATGATCCGTTCGCCAAAAGTATCCACTTCCTCGACCGCCGACAGCACCATCAGCACGAAGTCCGCCGCCTTGCACCCGTCGAGAATTGGCAGCATGTCCCGCTTCAACACGACCCACTGAATCCGCTGCTTGAACCGGTCGACCCTACAGCACCCAGATCAGCAACCTCATCCACCACCACAACCCTCCGCCCAACCACATACCACACAGTGAACACACCCGCCTCCGGTACCTCCGCCGAAATATCCAAGCTCTTCAGCAGCGACCTAACGGCCGCGGCGGCACTGACGCCGGCGCACAACGGAACGACCGCCACGATCCTCGGCGCCGCATCCTTGCCCTTGAATATCCGCCCGCCAAACTCGCTATCCCTCTTCTTGGTGAGTTGCAGCTGGCGCGCCTTATTCCGCCGTTCCATCTTCGTTACGATCTGCTGGTAATGGTTCTTGCGCGCAATCGTCGAGGTGTCGTCTGCCTTCCCTGCGGAGCCGCCACCATCAGTGTGTTCAGACGACGGGAATACAAGCGGATAAACCTTTTCTCTTAGCCTTCAAGGAGGATTTCGTGGCATGTCGGGACTTGAAGGGCTTATTGGAGCCCTTGGTAGTCGAGCGATGATGATGGCCGGAAGAGGATACCATATTTTTTTTCCGAGTGCGGCGCAGAGGGGAAGCAAGCGTTGTGTGTGGGGAAATGGGAAATGGCAAGTATTGTGATGACGCGTGCAGAACAGTGACGACAAACCTCGATTTATTCGAGCACTGGGTAACGCATATATTGGAATGTGTGAAAACAGTCGTGGTGCGGAGCGATGTCGCTCGCAGATTTTAGGAAGCAGTCGCTATGTGCGTGTGTGCGTGTGTGGTGGGGCGGAATCGCCTTTGAGCCTAGCATGTAGCAGGCTCTCGGAGTAAGCCGTGGCGGGATAGATGATACCATGTGAAGAAATCCAACCTCCAAAACTCCGTTCGGTGGAAAAAAGTTCTAGAGACAAGCAATTCACTACCACCCCCAGCAGAATGCAATGAAATACGAAAGAAAAACCCAAACCCCTAGCTATGGCCAAAAGAACTGTACAGTACTCGCAAAAGACGCAAAGAAAGCCCCCGACAACAGGCCCCAACGACCAAAGAACAGTATCCTAAGGAAGAAAGGAACAGGACCAACAGCAAAGTGAGATAGTAATAATACAAAAGAAAAGCCCGTGCAGTGCGAAGTGTAGGCCCCAGATCAACAGGGTAAAAAGAAAGAAAAGGAAGGAACGGAAGGAAAATGGAAACTACTGTACAAACACAACGATACCCGTCTGATGCAACAACGAAAATAATCATGCGCGCCAAAATTCCCAAACTCCAATCCATCCAGCCTTTCCAAGCGAACACCGAAATCCAATGTCTACAACACGCCAAACGAACCGTCGCCCACGCCCACCGGTCTCATCTTGGTACCCACAAAGCCTTTCCTATTGCGCCCTGTGCGTCCGCGAGAAAGCCAATTCCACTTGAGCCGTTTGCCCAGCTCGTCCACTTTTCCTTGTGCCTCGTCGCCGGTACCCGCCGCAGCAAGAACACTGACGCACTGCAGCATGCGACCGACAATCTCCATTCCGTCCTCATGATTCCCCGAAAAGTCCAGTTGTAGGCGTGAGAACAACACTCTAAGTCGCTCGTAGACCGGCAGGACAACACAATCGCGCATGGCGATCATGATGAGTCGGCGCACGTCAAGACCCATCGGACTGCCGGCGGTAGCAGCGACGTCGACACCAAAGAATTCGCGGCTTTCACGGGGATTGAGCACCGAGCCCGAGCCCTTAAACTCCTGTTGGAGCGGCAGTAGGACTGCTTCGAGATAAGGTGTCGTGTACCGAAAAACGAGGCTCCAGATCTCGACCAGTCGTGAAAGCAGTCGCTCGTCCGGTAGCTCGTTGAGGTGGGGTTCGATCGAGCTCATACCGGTCTCCAGTAGCATTCGGACGTCGTTAAGGAGGAGCACCGGCTCGCGGCGGTCAACGCAGCGCTTGATGTGCAGCGTGACAAGTCTGTTGAGGTCTTCGACCGTGTTACGGAGGAGGTCACCGTCAAACAGGGGGAGCACACGCGCGCATAGTGTCGACCACGCGTTTTCCGCGGGCCCAAGGTCTAGTGCGAGAAAGGAGTCTTCGTAAGATGCCATGCTTCCGCCGCCGCCGAGAGCTGCTTTGAAGGTTTTCGATGTTTTTGACGCCGAAGTGATGTCAATGCCGGAGATGGTCTTCTGAAGGTCCTTCGACGAGGCAAAGACGGTGGACGACGGGGACGACGGGGTAAAGGAGTACAAGCTCCCCGCCGAGTCGGCCATTTTCGAGTTGGAGTTGGACGACGAGAACGTGCCGTGATCTTTGTCGCGACGGGTGCGCAGGAAATGTGTTCGGTGATGGTCCTTCTCTTTCCTTACCTCCTCCTTGGTCTCCCTGAAGCCACGTTCGACGAGTGTAGTTGGCGGCGAAACGGAAAACGCAATCTCGGAACCGGAAACAAGCGTCGTGCTGGAAGCGTACGCGCTCGAATAGCTCGGCCTGCGACTGCTCTCGTCATTCCCAGGGGCGAGCCGGGGGATTGGCGACGAGATCTGGGGTAACTTATTGGGGCTAGGCGGAGGCCGCAGGGACTTCTCGATTCCGGGAGTGCCGATCCTGCCGGGCTTAGAAAAGATCTTCTTCATCCCCTCCTTCTTGGTCGTGGCGGGTGCACTGGTGGACGGCAGCGCGCGCTCCGACAGCGGGGGCGGCGGGGGGTGCAGGATCGCGTGCGGGATGTTCATTGCGGCCGTGGCGTGAAAGATAGCTGAAGCAGCAGCACCGGACACCATCGGACCCGAAAGCGATGGCGAGGAAGGAGATGGCTCGGTCGCGGAACGTTTACGCATGGATGACTGCATCGCGTATGCGCTCGTGACTTGCTGTGAGGGCTGCTGTTCCTGCTGCTGCTGCCGCTGCTGCGTAGGTACTGATGGATGTATCAGCGTGGGCTCAAAGTATCCGGGTCCTTGCGGCGACCGCTGCTGTTGCTGCTGCGCCATTGCGGCCCGTGGAGAGGTATGGATGCCCACGGAGAGGGGAGGTGGAGCTGTGTTCGCGGAGGAACGTGAAGGGGGGCGCGGTGTCGTGGGCGGCGGAGCCAGCTTGATTGTCGAAGTGGAGGAGTTTTTGAAGTTTGTGAACCCCTGACGCGAGCCGGAAGTGGTCGACGAGGTCGACGAGGTCGACGAGACCGAAGGAGAGCGGCCATGCGAAGCGGCTGCGGGGATGGGAGGAGGTGGCGCAAAGCCAGGCGACGAGCGGGGCTGCGGGCGGCGAGACATGCCACGGCAAGTATGGGTGCTGTGAAGTGCTTTTTTTTTCTTCGAGTGGCTTGTGTTGTGAAGACGTTTCCTCTTTGTTTCCTTTTGAAGACTGGAGAAAGTGAATGTCGCCCTGAGTGGTGTTTCGCGTGCAAGCTAACACCCAAATTAGCGCGGTCGTCTCTTCCAGCCTCGATTTCTCAACTATCCCCATGTAGATATATATGTAACCTGGGTTCTCGGCGCCGTGTCGTCTGGGCAACCGGGTAAATGACGAATACATATCAGTAAAATATGCAGGAACAAGAAAAACGTTAAGAGGAGTACCGTGCATACAGGCTGCATGGCTCCATAGATATGAAACATCACAGTAGCGGATGATCGGACGATTGACGGAATCCGTATGCTCTACATTTTGCCTCTATCCAGAACCATGGTCTAAGGACTCGTAGTTACCTAAGTACTGAGATACATACGAATGCCATGCCCAAACCCCTTAAGCTGGAACCCCGGTCTATTTCTTCACGAACGTCGCCAAAGCCTCATCGAGAATCTGCATACCCTCGTCTATGACACTCTCCTCAATCACCAACGGCGGGACAAACCTCACCACATTAGTGCCAGCAGTGATGACGAGCAAGCCCCTCTCCCGACACCCCTTAACAAGCTCCGTAGGATCCCGGTCCAACTGCGCTCCGAGAATCAACCCCTTGCCTCGAATCTCAGTTATGACCTCCGGGTACTTTGCCTGAAGGGCCTTGAGGTGCTTCACGAACACCTTGCCCTTCTCTTCGACTGCGGCAAGGAACTCGGGCTTGGCGATGCGATCGAAGACGTAGTGGCCCACGCGGGAGGCGAGCGGGTTACCGCCAAAGGTGGTTCCGTGGTCACCAGTGACGATTTTCTCAGCCACCCACTCGTTCACCATAGTGGCGCCAATAGGGAAACCGTTGCCAAGGGCCTTGGCAATCGTAAGGATGTCAGGATGCGTTTCCTTGGGAAGGAACTGGTGGGCCCACAACTTTCCGGTGCGTCCGACTCCGCACTATCCGTGGATCAGTATAGGGAACCCTAAATACCGAAAACAGGCCCGATCGTACCTGGATCTCATCGTAAATCAACACCGCACCGACTTCGGTACATCTCTTCCTCAGTTTGGTCAAAAACTCCTCGCTCGCAGCCCACACACCTCCTTCGCCTTGGATCGGCTCGATGATGACACCGCACGTCTCCTCGGTGACCAAGGCATCGATTCCCGCGACGTCGTTATACTTGCCATAGGAGAATCCGGGCACCATCGGTCCGAAGGGTGCCTGGTACTTCTTGTTCGGGGTGGCGCTCAGACTTCCCATTGTGCGTCCGTGGAAGGAGTTCTCAAAGCTGACGACGCCGACTTTCTTCTCACCGCCGAGAGCCTTTCCGACCTTCCTCGCAAACTTGATGGCAGCCTCGTTCGCCTCCGATCCAGAGTTACAAATGAACGCCCTGCTGGCATTGTGGAATCCGCCCATCTCCTTCGTGCGTTCCACCAGCAGCTGCGACAGCGCACCGGTCCACAGGTTGTGATAGAGGTTGCTGACGTGAATCAGCTGCTTCGCCTGGTCGTATATGAGATTGCACAGGTGCGCATCGTTGTGGCCGAGGGCGTTGACAGCGATACCAGCGTTAAAGTCGATGTACCGCCGGTTCTCGATATCGTAGAGGTAGCACCCATCGCCCTTGACGAAGACCTGCGGGGGCCGCGCGTAGGTTGCGACCATGTACGGCAGGTGTTGGCTCACGAGAGCGGCGCTCTGAGAGTCGGCCGGGGGATCGAAGCTGGGGAGACGGGCCTCCTTCTGATGTCGGCGTCATTACTCGGGGGGAACTTTAATTGTAGCATTGTCTGCCCGGGTGGGAGGAGGAAGGGACGCACGACGAACTCGGCTCGGGCATCGGCGGGGAGATTGCTGGTCGACGCAGCGCGGGCAAGAAGGGGGGAGCTGTTGGTGGCCGAGGCTGAGCGAAGCTGGAGCTTCGCCGACGAGGTCAAAACCCTCTTTGAAGCGAGGCGGAGGGCTGCCATGGGTGATTGTTGCGATTGGGATTAAAAATCAGGAGCTCTGGCCAGCGACTCGTGTCGCAAACTTAAATGAAGAAGAGAGGCGGGACAGGAGAGTGAGTCAACAGGGACAATGGCCGCAGAGCTGCAGAGACAGTTGCGTCGGCGAGAACTTTTTTCCGTCGAAATTGCATCATTTATCAGATCATCTTGCGGCTGTTGCCGTGCTACCAGCATGATATGTACGCCATATGATTTTTGCTGAGCATGATTCAGTAGTGTAGGGGTATCATGGGCGCTTGCCATCTAGCTGTCTGCGCCCGACCCGGGTTCGAATCCCGGCTGAATCAATTCTATTTTGCTCAGGGCTATTCTTTTGCTTCCTCACCACAGGGCACCATTTCTTAGAGTACTCCACATATAAAGCTATGAGATGGTGATGTTCCGTACATACTTCACGCCTTCAAACCGCATATCCTCCAAGGTCTCTGCCGGCCTTGTGCTTCCCGGCATGACCACGGACTTAAACTCCACCCGCTCGATGGCTCTTCCCTGCTGCCCCGCCAAAACCGCATGCCTCCGTCCGCTCATCCGTACAAGCACATCGCTCACCACCACGTCTTGGATCGGGGGCTCCTCCCCGGCCCCACCCCCCGTAACCATCAGAGCACACCAACACGAGATATTCATGTTCGTCCACGTGACGTTCTCTACGTCGATGTCCTCAAACAGCACGCCCTTGGCGCGCGACGAGCCCGAGTGGAAATGGATCCCAACGGCGATGCTGGAGTCGTAGACCACAGCATTCCGGAATGCAATGTCCTCCTGCGGTGACCACATTCCGGCGCCCACCTTGATGCCGAAGCAGATGGTCCAGCTCAGCGTGTCGTCGAAGGAGACGCCTCGCAGCGCCGGCGGCTGGCCGCCGTCCGGGAGGGGCCAAGACGCAGCGATATCGCTCTCGCTGCACCACGTCTTTGTCGAGAACGGATCGTCCAGGCCGATCCCGACCGCGCGGCTGACGACGATGTTCTCCGAGTGCATCACATCGATCCCATCGTTCTCGCCCGCCTCGCTGAACCGGTTGACGAACTTGCAGTCCCGAAACGTGCCGTCGGTGACCATGATCGGCGTGCAGGCCCACGACGCCGAGTTCAGGAACAGGAGCCCCTCGCACGAGAAGCGATCGGTGGCGATCGGAACCAGGAGGTTGTTCCCGATGCCGGCCCTGGCTGCCGCAACGCCGTTGCCGTCCAGGACCCCACTGCCGAAGACGCGGATGTTGCGGGAGCCGAAGGCGGTCGATATCCACCATGTGATCGGCCGCCGCCCCTGCGAGTCCTTGTGCCAGTGGATCTTGTAGCTGCCTTTATCCTCGGGACTAAAGCGCAGCGTTGCGCCGGGCGAGAGGTAGAGGGTGGAATTGGACTTTAGCACGAGGTTGCCAACCGCGTACAGGCCGGGAGGGACAAAGACCAGGGCATTGGGATCGGAGGAAGCGGACGCGGCGTCCAGGCACGACTGGAACGCAGCGGTGGTGAGGGAAATCGAGGTGCCGTCGGGCGCTGCGCCGTGGCCTTGGACATTCCAGACCCCCACACCGCTCGATGCTGTTGGGTGCAGAAGGCAGGAGTCGGCAAGGACAACAAGCCGATTGGATGCGCCGATCTGGATGATGTAGTATCCTGGGCCTGGAAGCGTGGCTGAGAGTTTGTCACCCGAGATCGTGGGTGTGATATCGAACTTTAGCGGAGAGACATGCGCCCTGTTGATAAGGAAGGATGCCGATATCTCGAGGTGGAGAGGGCCATGGCCAACGGAGAGATAGGAGAAGTCGTAGTCTTTGTTCGAGTAGGTAGCGACCGGGACACCGTTTACCAACATGGAGAAGAGGCCCGGCTTGAGGGAGGGAATATGGTGAGGAGTCACGGGATGGGAGCCGGACACCGCTATGGGTGGAACGAGCTGTTGAGGCTGTGTGAACATAGCAGTTGAGCGTCCAGAGGATGAGGCGAGTGTGTTGGTGGTGTCAGGCCCGCAAGAATCCCACACCGGGATCGATGGCTCTCTAGTCCGGCCGGAGTGCGGCTCAACATTGCGGGGAATCCCTGCCTGCTCGGCCGCTTACAGCCGACGTTATCTATATCTAGATAGGATATCAGAGAACGCCGAGACCAGGGAAATTCACTTGCAGGATGGCTTGACACCGAGTGATATCTCGTGGGTTCGTGCAAAACCTCGGGTACTCCAATTCGATCAACTAAGAGAGAAATGCTTGGTCAACTCAACCAACGGACCAACGCCCGACCGGGGCACGTACTGCCACGCAGTCCGGAGTCTGGTTGAGAGGTAACTACAAGCCCAAAGTCTAGCGATGGGCCCCTATGGGAACTCGGGATCCTTCACATACCTACACGTGAAGTGGATGGGTCGACTGGAATCTCAACAACTCCGCAAGCCCACTGGGCACCAGCCTGGAGGTTGTCCGCATGTGCCTGAACTCCCGACCGGGTTTGCCGGGGACGACAGATTGTTTCATATAATTCCAAGCATTTCAGCGACAGCCCTACAGAGATGACAGCGCCACGAACGCTCGCTACAGAGATCCACAGCTCTTCGGCCTGCAGGGGAACGACAGCAAACAAAGCTCTCGGAATACACGTTCGTTCGCAGACACATCTCCGGCGCGCAGCACTAGTTCGCGGACCATCGTGCATAGCTCGTAGTTCCCGCCGCCAAATCCGGCACCATGACGCCGGCGCTTCTCGAGTCGCTCCACACCGCGCGCTCCAAGCCACCCAGCCATCTCTGGCACTCGGTCAGTCCCTTCCCTCCCGCTCCCCGCCGCGTCGCGCGCGGAAGCAAGCAAGCAAGCAAGAGAGAAAGAAAACGTACTCCGGCAAACCGCCCAAACTCTCTGATCCGCTGGCGGACGCCGTGGAACTCGGTCCTGCCCACGATGCGCCGCAGCTCCTCGCCGTCCTGCTGCTCCGCGACCGTTCCACCCTCCGCCCGCGATATCTCCTCCCAGCCGCTGCTGACGAGCGGCGGCGGCAGGTCCGCGAACGTGCAGCCGTCGGTCAGGGAGTTGCGGCGTGCCGTCATGTCAGCGATGTATCGGTAGTATAGTGGTGTGTGCGGTGGAGGCGGAGCGGGGGGGCACAAACAGCGTTTATGCGTCGATCCCTGACCGTCTGCGAGAAATGAAGGTTTGCACTAGGGAGCGTTAGAGTGTGAAGTGAAGATCCGGCTGTTGTGGATGCTTCTCGAGAGGGATGGTGCTCACAGCTCTTGGAACCGCGGAGAGGCCTTCGGAGACACATTCAAGGGAGGTGAAGGGGCAGATAGCGGATGGGCGTATGTAGGGCAGGTCCTTCCAGTGTGTTCGGGCGGGGGTTGCGGGGAACTCGACTTTCGTGTGGACCCAACATTGTGTTCGGAGGACGCGCCAACTCCCAAACCTTGATTTCATCCGCCGCGTGGCCGCCCCTGCAGCAAGCCCGTTCCGATGGAGGCAGCTCGGGCCGCTGGGTTGGGCACGGAACAACGGTCTGCCAGATATAATTGGAGGCAACCCGGAGCCCCCCACCCCGTGATCGCGGCTGCGCTCGCCTCCGTAGGAGCTAGGCCATGCTCACGGCCATCGCCAGGAAGACGGGGGGCGCCGGCGAGCGCCCCGTTGTCACCGAAGAAATCGGGCTCGTCGTTGTAGTAGGTACATTGGCGCGGACGCGGAGGTACTGCTGCTACCGCCGCGGAACGTGGATGTGCCCGCTGCTTGGGTGTGCTCGCGGTGCTGGGGCAAAGTCTACCGCTCGGACCGACGGTGGGCGGGGGCGTGGGGACCATCTCCGCAGTCGGGAATCCCGTCGTCGGCGCTGTGTCGGGTTGCTGTGGCGCCGGTGCCGGGACAAAACGATGGCGGGAGGGGGAGGAGGAGGATCGCGATCCATGCCGACGGCTGCTTCGACGGGATCATAAATGCTGGTCGTCGTGGTGATCTTATCCTCAAGCGGCAGACTCGGAGTAAGCGTAGGATATGTAGAATGTGCCCCCGGCGGGCCACGACCATCCAGGGCCAACCACTGTGTGCCCAAAACACAACCACTTCGGAATTCAGGCTATCCATTTGGGGGAGGGGGGGGGGGGGGGGGGCTAACTTTTCGCGGGTTTGGAAATCGATCGGCGTTGTCCCCCCACATGGCTGGAGTGAAGTCCTCCATTCGGGGCTGCGACTCTCGCGGCGGGCAGCTGTGAGACTACCAATCGAATGAAAGCTGTGTCCGCGCGTATCCGTCGTGCCCGAGGCCGTCTCCTCCGACTGCTCGACGCCAGCACCAGACACGTCGCTGTCCAGCGGCAGAGTTGCGTCAACACTCCCCCGGCGGAGATAAGCGGCGACATCGGGAAGACGAGCGAGCGTTCGTGACGCAGCACAGATCCGTGGTGGCGGCGCATCCCGAGAATGCTGCTTCTCGCCTGCCCGGTGCGGCCGAAGCGGCTGACATCCCTCGGCAGTCGGCGGCCACGTAGGAGTGGGGGGGCCTCCGTAGCAAGCACTCCAGTCCAGTACGCCGGCAACGATTCAGTGCGTACGCCGGATGAAGTGAACGGTCGGCGGTTATCGCTCGGGCCCGGCGAGCACGGATGCAGTGCCGCGCGTCCAATGCGTAGCACGGGCTGGCCGGGGCGCGAGTTCGCAGAGACGGAGATCGTGGAGCCGCGTGCGAGTGCGAGTGACGGCGGGTGACATCGGGTGCAGAGGGCGGGTCCGATGGACGGAGAGTGCGCGTCTAGGGCATCCGGCGCATATACCCGTCGGGTGTCCGCGGCCTCACGGCCCCACCAACCACATCTACACGTACGCAGGGGAGTGGGGGAATCATCCGGCCCATCGTACGAGTGGCATAGTTAGATGTATGTAGAATCTACACGACAGTAGCAGCAGACGCGCCGGCGCGGCTGTCCGCGCTGCACCGCGGACAGCTTCTCCCGGAAACATACGCGGGCGATGAAACATCTGCCGCCGGCCATGCATGGATCGGACGACGGGGGGGAGGTGCCGCTGCGTACGTGCATGCATAGCTGAGTGTACCTGCGTATCTTCGTGCGTACATACATATGTGAGTAGCAGCACCTGCCGCTCATTTCCTTCATAGTGATAGTGCGCGGGTATGTAGCCCCCCCCCCACCCACCCTCCGCAAGGAAAAAGGAAAAAGCAAGGCCAAAAAGAAGGGGGAGGGAGATGATGTCTTACGGCTCGGTAACGATTCCTGCAACCGTATAAAGTTATGTCTCTTCGCACACGGCGGAAAAAAAAAGAAAAAAAGAAAAAAAAGCAAGACAGGTACACTGCAGATCGATCATTGGCCCCCCATCTGGCGAGTCGCAAGGAAGACCTGCATTCGGCCCATCGGCTGGCAGGGCAGGGCTGGGCTAGGCTGGGCTGGGCTGGGCTCGGGGGGAGGGGGTTCAGGGGAAATTACCCACCCCCCGTGCACAGCCTCACTCTAGATAGGATTGTGTGAAAATGAAATGTGTATGTAATAACAATCCCATCCCAATTTCAAGTAAGTACGTGCTTAGCTTGACTTACCCATACCCATACACCCTGGCTCAAGCCCGGAAGTGCACACAGAGTGGATATCTACATGAGGGAAAAAAGGGGAGGGGGTTTCGATGGAAGGGAAAAAAAAACGCAATAACCAGAGAAAAAGAAAAAAAGAAAGAAAAAAAAGCAAACCCCAAAAATATAATACCTACAGACGGAAAAAAGGCGGTATAGATAGACTACTACTCACACGGAGGATCAATACGATGATTGCAATGCGCTGCGGGTACAGTGCAAAAGATGAAGGGGCAAAGCAGACATCATGTGATTTTGCGAATAGACACTCGGAAGAAGAAATCGGAAACCAAGAAAACTACATCCACCCTCCCCGAGACCAACCAAAAGATTCAGTCGTCTTTCTTTCCCTCTCCCTCGCTCTCATCCCCCCCCCCCTTCTCTCTTTCCTCCGTCTCCGCAGACAATCATATATGTACCTAGATATTTCTTCCCCTTTATCCAAAAAAAAAAAATATATATGTATATTTGCGGATGAAGATGAAGCACATCCCTTCACTCCATATAAATGAATGACTGACAAAGAAAAGGGTAAGAAAAAAAAATGTCAAGAGAAAAGAAAAAAATGGGAAGAAACGAAACAAGACGATCCAAAAAAAAAATGCGGCGGAGATTAGGTATTACGGTTTAAGTCTCCCTCCTGCTTGATCCCTCTAAAAAAGTCTTTTTTCGTTTCGTGAGATGCGGGCGGTCATCTAGAACACACTGTACGTAGGCAGAGCCTCATCAGGGTAGATGGCAGTGAAAGCCGTGGTGATCGGCATCTCACAGGTGGCCGGGCAGACAGTGGTGTAGGTCTTGACGATAACCGTCGTGACACCGCCGTAGACCTTGGTAGACGTGGTGGCGGGCTCGCCGTAGACAGGTACGTCGGTGGGCTTCTCGGTGGGCTTCAAGTAGGTGGGAACGTCGGTGGGCTTCTCGTAGGTGGGGACATCGGCGGGCTTCTCGTAGGTGGGGACACCGGTGGGCTTCTCAATGGGCTTCACGTAGGTGGGGACGTCGGTGGGCTCCTCGTAGGTGGGGACGGTAGCAGTCGGCTTGTAGGTCGGCTCCTCGGGCACATACGTCGGCTTGTAGGTCGGCTTCTCGGGCACATATGTCGGCTTGTAGGTCGGCTCCTCAGGCACGTAGGTCGGCTTGTAGGTCGGCTTCTCGGGCGCGTAGGTCGGCTCCTCAGGCACGTAGGTCGGCTTGTAGGTCGGCTCCTCGGGCGCGTAAGTCGGCTCCTCAGGCACATACGTCGGCTTGTAGGTCGGCTTCTCGGACACGTAAGTCGGCTCCTCAGGCGTGTAGGTCGGCTCCTCGGGCGTGTAGGTCGGCTCCTCAGGCGTGTAGGTCGACTCCTCGTCACTGGGCTCCTCAGGGACGTACGTGGGCTTGGGCCGGATGTAGGTGGGCAGGAGCGAGACGACGGTGTTGGAGACGGGATCGGCGGGGGCCGAGTCGACGAGGTCCTCGTCCTTGTGGGTGAAACCACACAGCCTGTTCTCGGTGACGTCGTAGTGGGTCAAGAACTTGCCGTAGGTCGGCAGCTTGGTCTCGTCCTCGGGATAGTCGACCTCGGCCGACGAGATACCAACCTTGAGGGAGGGCACATCCTTAAGGGGGACCTCGGTGTAACCGCCGATGGTGACGACCCACCTGAGCCTCTCCTTGAGGAAGGGAACGACATCCTCGGGATCCAACGACTTGCATCCAGCCTCGAGCAAGGCATCGCTCAGGTAGACGGCACCGGCGGTGTTCATCTTCATGACGTGCTTGGGGTCCTTGAGCGACGCGGTCGAACCGACGTAGTGGGCATCCTTGCTGATCGGGCCCTCGTACGTGCGATTGCCGTAGGGGACGCCGGTCGACACGGGCGACGACGCGGTGCCGACCGCGGTGGGGTAGACGGTGCTGTTGGACGGGGGCTTGTCGAAGTAGACGGCGACCATGGAGGAGTCCTTGAGCTCGCCGATATCGTAAGTCATGTGGCAGATCCACTCGCGACGCTTGTGCTCGTTGGCACGCTTGGCGGAGGTGGAACCGGAGCCGTAGAGACGGTTGATCTCGGCGCTGGTGAACGACCGCAGACCGGTAGGGTTGCCTCGGAAATCGACGGGGGTCTCGGGATAAGAATATCCCAAGTTCCAGCAGGAGTCAACATCCGAGACGTCACGGGAAGTGAAGTAGGTTCCAGTGGCGTGACGGAAAGGCGCGAGGGGGGTGTCGATGTTATCCCTAAGGTTGCTGCCGTCGGGCACACGCCTGTGGAAAGTGCCAGCAGCGGGACGAGACTCGACGACCCTGCCGGGGTTGACGGCCTGGTACATGGCGACCAAGCGGTCGACGTTGCAGTGGTGCAGCCAGAAGACGGGGTCAAACTAAGCATCGAACCGGATCAGCAAGAGATCTTTCTTCCTCACGAATGCGGGATGCCGCCAAAAGGGAGAATGGCAGGGAGACGTACAGCGGAGTAGGCGACGGCCGTCATGTGACCGCGCTGGCCACCGATGTGGACGTGGATGCTGTTGTGGATCGACTCAACCGAGTTCCATGCGTTGGGGCTTCCGTTGGTGTTCAACTGGGTTCCGGAGAAGTCGCTGAAGGTGGGGATGGTGAACAGGTTGAAGACAGCGTTCCTGCGCGACGTGAAGCCCTGGTTCATCGCAGTGTTGACGGCGGCGTTGTTGCTCGACTGCATGTCGGGGGGAGGCTGACGGCGGGTCCTACTGGTCAGGCCAAAGTCACCATCGCCCATCCATTGGGCACGGAGGTCCTGGTTGGTGAAGGCGTATTCGCGGAGCGGGTTGGTGACAGTGACGGTCTGGGGCACACCGCCGGCACCGGGACGAGTGACGGTCACCGTGCTGGAATAGAGCTGCGTCGGCATGCGCGACTGGAGGTCGTTGGCGGCCCAGTCCCAGTACGGCAGACGGACGTTGCGGGCCGCGTTCTGGTAGCGCGTGGCGGAGGTGCCGGTGAACTTTGACGCAACGTAGATGGCATGCTTGACGAGGCGCTCCTCGAACAGGGCAAGGAACGGCCTGTGCCAGGTGGCGAAAAGCACCGAGGTGTGGGTGCAGTAGCCGGTGGAGTCGTCCTGGGTGGCGACAGAGGTCTCCTGCCACGGGAGGAAGGGGACACCGTGGATACCAGAGATCTGGTAGTAGGAGAGCGGGTCGGTCTCGGCCTTGTTGGTTTGCATGTCTATCTGCAATCGGCCATAGCCAGTCAGCAAGCTGTCCGGAGGGATATTTTTCTCCTCGTTCGGTGTTGTTTTTTTTCCCCCTCTTTTCTCCGTCCATTGACCCATCTCGCCGGATGCACACAGGGGGGTATGCTTACCAGCGCAAGCAAGAACATATTGTAGATATCCGGCCGATCGCTGGCGAGGAATTGAAGCGGCAGTCGCCGCACAACGGCACCATTGGTGTAGATGGCGGGACCGCGAACGGGGTAAAAGCCGCTGACGGGCTGCTGGGCATCGACGCCCGAAAACAGCGTGGCCAGGGCGGTGGTGGCCACAGCCAGAAAGGAAGAGAGCTTCATGACGGCTGGACGCCTCGAAGGGGGGCTGAAAAGGAGTGACTGTCGAAAAAAATACTAGGGGTCGTGATCGCGAACGAAGGCTTCAAGAGGACGAATTAATTTTTTTTTTATATATATATATAATGTATATATATATTTTAGTAGTTGGTAAGAAAGAACTCGGAGGAACTTGGGGATAACGAGTGAACCCAAGAATCCGATGAAGCTGCGGTGTTGAAGATTGCAGCGGAAGGGCGAGGGCGGCGGGCCACTTATATCTATTTATCTGCGCGGGAGCAGCGCCGGGTGGTAGGATCGCTTCAGCGAAGCCGGCCTCTTCTCCAGGCTCACACTTGTTCCCGAAAAAGCAGCCATCCCTCCATCCGTTCGTTGCTCCCCCTGGTCCCTCCCTGCTCTCTCCTGCCCGCAGTCCGGCGCCCCCCTGCCCTGTTCCTGTAGAGGATGCATGGCCCCCAGGGCACGCTACGCCCGAACAGCGACGTCCTCACAACCGCCGACTTCCGCGCTGGGGGGGGGAGTGCTGCCTGGTTGGGCTGCGAGGCAGCAGATACGGATGCTAAGCTTTCGCCCACCGCCCAGGGACCAACAGCTGCGCCTGGGAATCGAGCCACTGGACGGAGGATATCTGTGTCGGCGGCCATCACGGATCACGCGATCGGAGGGAGGCCCCGGAAGAAGCTCGCCGAACAGGCAGGTTTCGCGAGGCAACGTCCGCACGGTATCCAGGCGTGGCAGATTGCTGATTGCGGCGAGTGGCGGCGGGTAACAGCAGGACGAGGGCGGCTGGCGTAGCACGCCGAGCTTCGGCGCGGACAGGGGACGGAGAGAGGGAAGAGCAGAGGTGAGCGGCGGGTGGACTGATGGCGTCGCTGCGGTGTGACCGGCGCGGTGGGGTGGTACGCGGTGTGCCCAGCGGCACCGTACGTGCGAGTCCGGCTGCGGTTTCGCCGCCCCGCGTGTCGGCCACGCCTAGCCGGAGACACCTGCGAATCGTCCGCAGCGCTCCTCCGGTACCGTATCTGTGCACGGCGGTGCGTCTCGCTCGCGGCCTCACCGGGTCTCCCCCGCGGCCTCACCGGGTCTCCGTCGCGGCCTCACCGTGTCTCCCTGGGCCCATCCACTGCTCGGGAGAGGGTCTGAGCGAGAAAAGGGCCTCCGTCGTCGTGCCGCTCAAACGAGACTAGCCCCGCCCAGCCTCGGCGGTCAGGTGCCAGCCAGCCAGCCAGCCAGCCAGTATCTAGCCGCCCGCCGCACCGCCCCCTGGATGGATGGCTATGTAGATATGTGTGTGTCTGTGGGCTTCGAAACGTGGAACGAACGGCAAAGCCCTCCGCTCGCTCGCACCCGCCCAATCAGGCCATCGTACGTGTGAAAGGAGCGTTCGGGTCGACTGCTAACCGGTATGTAACTCCACGGGGTTTGCATGGCGCTACGCTGCTGGAGTTGGTTAGTTGGCTGGACTTGGCGCAACGAGGGAGGCGGACGGACTTCAGCCCTCCCCCAGCCCGCCTCCCCTCCGACTCGAAGCGCGAGTTGAGCCCGGATCGGAAGCTGTCGTGGGGACATACGGTAGATTTCCGGCTTTGGATCCACCAGGCGTCGTCTCGAAGCCGGTGGAGGAAGCCCCCCCCCCAATCGACTCTCGTGGGAACTCCTTGCTGGAAGAAGCAGCCGCAGTCCGGAGATCTCGTTCCTTTTACCTCCGGCGCCGGGCTCTTGCTGTACTTTACACCATCCAGAGTAGATGCCTCGATACCAACCGACAGCACCGACGGAGCGAGCAGACAAACACACATTCCCATGCGCCGGGTGCGCCCCCAACTAACCACCTGTTCCCATCGAATTAGCCAAGCAATGAGGCCGCGGGCGGAGGACCCCAACACAAGTCTTTTTGTGCTGCAATCTTAAAACCCATCCGAGCAGCGTGTTTGCCTCGAAGGGACAGAAACGAAGTGGGTCCCAGGAGGCGAGCTGGCAAATGATCAGCGCATCGTGGTGCGGCCAGGAGCAAAGAGAGATCCGAAGCGAGACCAAGCTGCTGGACTCGCCCTGCCCAGACTTCCCCCAGATTCAGGTTGCAGGTACAAATATAGACGGATATACTCTGCGTGACTTATTCTTCTTTTTCTTCTTTTTTCCTTTTTTTTTTTGCTCTCTGCCCCAAGCCACGTCGCACAGATGAAGCAGCAGTACATAATCTGCCACCTCCATCCAATCGATTGAATTCCACGCCCCCCGCCCCGCCCCGTTCCCTTCAGCCCCACGGCGGCGTAACGATGGACAGACGAACGACAGGCTTGAGATCGACTGAGTCAGCACCCACCCACCCCGCCAATCACCACGATTCGTCCGCCTCCATCGCCGTCGTCGCCATGGTCAACTCAGTCGCCGCGAGAGCCGACATAGCAATCTCCAGCTCCGACATGCGAGATACGGAGTGCGTAGCGATGTAGCCGGCGCCGCTGGACGAAATTGCGGCCAAAACCACCATCACCACGAGCACCACTACCACGGCCACTGCCACTGCCACTGCCACCACCAGATCTACATCAGCCAATCTACCACGGTCCACGGCCCACCAATCGAATACATGCATGCGAGAAGTCAACATTATGCATACGTACATAGAATGTACGTAGGTATGCATCCTACCAAGGCGCGGGTGGACAAACCATACACCATCCATGCGCAGAGTAGAGTGAGTGAATCTTACGATCTTGGTACTCTACTCTATGTATGATGCTCTGCTCTAGATAACCCAAGCTAACCCAGCCAGCTGCCAAAACGCCCTCCGCTGCTGGCTCCTGCTCCTGGCGGCGCGTGGTATCGACCGGAAACAGGTGTTCAAATTTGCATGCCTGCCACACCATACACACGCCACCTCCTCCAATCCCCCACAAAAAAAAAAAAAAGCTTACGTTTCTCACACTCGCACTCGTCTGACCGGCAAGGCTACTCCAACTCGAGGGCGCAACTTTGACTCACGCCCATCGCTGCCCCGGGGTCATCACCCAATCTGGAATCTGCGGGGAGTGGGGAGATGGGATGTTGAGTTGTGCGGTGCGGAGCGGAGCAGAAAATGCGCGTCCTAGCATGCGTTCTACGTATGTATCCATCCATTGCTCGAGTGCCCTCCGTCAAACGCGAGCGACGCCGCCTCCGCACGTACCGTACACACGTGCCGTGGAGAGAGAGAGAGGAGGGAGTGGGAAACAAAACGAGCCTTCGAAGAGCCTCCGGTTTAGTGCCGAGCTGATTGCAGCGAGCCCAGCTGGAAGTTGAACTCGCCCACCGGCTGTGCTGGGCTGGGCTGGTGCGGGCGTGCAAGAATAGAACGCCTGCTGGCTGGGCAGAGAGTAGATATCTCATATGTAGCGGACGGACGTTTGGCGCCTGATCGATCGGCCTGCTCCGGCGGCCTACCGTGCTCCATATGGCTGGCCGGAGAACCAGGCAAAAAATATCCCGCGGCGCTGACGGGATATCTGCGACCGACCCGTCCACCACGCTCTCCATCTGCTCCATCCGGCTGCATGCCGAGCGACAGACTGCTCGTATCTACTTGCTTACATCGATCTAGATATCGACTAGCAGTCCGGCCTTGTCCGAGCCGGGCGTGCGAATCGGGTGCGAAACAGCAGAGAAACAGCCATCCCATCCGGGGCACACTTCTTACATAAGCAGGCCAGCCCGCTGCTGCGCGCAGCCATCGTCGGAAGGAAGGAAGGAAGGAGGAAGAAGGATGGATGGAATAATGCCCCGGACATGGCCACCCAGCGACACTGACGGATAGGAAATAAATATGGGTTGCGTGCGTGTGTGCGTCTGCAGGTACGTAGTAGTAGGTATCTAGTATCTATCTATGTCATCTCGAGACTTGCATGAACGGCGGGCGGGCGTTTCGAGAGCCGGAAACGAAAGGAAAAAAAGAAAAGGAAAAACAAAAAGGAACGGGGAAAAAGGCTCTGACGATCTCTTGGGTGCTTGGCGGCCGAAAGAAGAGGAATCGAGATTATCCTTAACCCACAGCAAAACAAAAGAGGATGACACCCCCCCCCCCCCTTTTCGCTTGCTGTGCGGGCGAGGGCGGCCTAACTCGGAACCGGCGGGCTCCCTTCTAGGTGCTCTGCATGTGGGCACGCAACTGTTATCTAGGTACATATCTATCTATCTGCAGGACGATGGCGATCTCTCCGACAGACCTGTCCCGGTCCGTCCAGCATCGATGCGGGGGGGCGGAGGCGGAGGCGGGCGAGCAAGATATTTTTTTTTTGTTTATCTAATCATTGATTACGTGCGACCCTTGATATGGCAACGGGCAAGCGAGAGAGAGAGAGAGACTTCATTTATTGCATCCGGCCCATCAAATTAGCTACACCAAGCTTTCCTCGCCGCCCTGACTAGTGGAGGCGAAGGCCCCTTAGTCAGCATGTTGCAACACCCTTTGCATACAGACATTGTGCACCAAAATAAACATCTCCCCCCACCCTGTCTCCTCCCAAGAGAGTGTGGAAACGACAAAGACAACAGCAGAGCTGGGGTTGCTGGGTGACTACGGTCAATCCAGAAGGTCTCGCGAGGACTGGCCGCAGCACAACAGGCAGCAGCCGGAGACGAAACGGAAGAAGAAAGGAAGCGAAGTCTCACCCGGCAGCTTGTCGCTCGTATCCAGCAAAACGACCTACATACTCGACGTCTTCTCCCCCGGCGACTCGCAATCGGCACCAACAAACACCCCCCCTCCCAGCCGTAACGCGACACCAGCGAGCACTCGCCTCCCCCGACTGCGTTCCTGTCCCCTTCCCCCTGAACCGCGCATATCCAGATGCCCCGCTAACTGCGGACAGCATGCCCCCCCCCCCGCCCCCACGGTGCAGGAGGAGCGCACTGCAAGGGGGAGGGCCGTCCTCTCGCCATGCAGGTCCCGGACTTGCTTGGCGTCAGCCTTGCGCTCCGTGTGGGCTGACGGCCAGCTCGCAGATGGAATCGGTCTTCGCCGTGCCCCATGCCCACCCACACACAGCGACACGATGCTGAGCACCAAGGCCCCGCCGGCTCAGCTCGCTGCCCTGCGTGCGCAGCGCTCGACGACTCCGCACCCGCGCGCATGTCCCCAGGGCAACTCGTCTCCTCCTAGTCTACATATGTACACGTGCGCGCATGCCACGGGGGCTGGACTGCATCCCCCCCCCCCTATATACGACATATCCACATTCGGACGTTGCCCTCTCATTTGCCGTCGACGCAACGTCTCGATCGGGCGTGGCCGGGGCCTCGCGTTCGCTTGTCCC
>Ga0307516_10000204_pt1 | contig 77160 bp, 107 predicted proteins | sample 19_EM_MG_FD_203310 | JGI IMG/M metagenome (GOLD analysis project Ga0307516, IMG submission 203310) | Populus trichocarpa ectomycorrhiza microbial communities from riparian zone in the Pacific Northwest, United States - 19_EM | ecosystem: Host-associated > Plants > Roots > Unclassified | place... | reverse complement strand
CCTTGAACTTTATAATATCGTCCACAAGGCCAAACAATGATGGGATGGAAAAGAATAGATAGTTTGTTTAATAAGATGAGAGAGGCATAGTTGATAAGATCAAAGAGATAAGATAAGGGGCTGAGGGACTGTTCCATAACACAACCAAACTGAAGTGTTGATAAGATGAAATGAGATAAGACAAGAGGCTGTTCCATAACAGAATGCGCTTCAGATGACCATGCAATAATTCTTGAACCCAGCCTTCCCCAGAAAGGATGGAGGTGTGGTATGGCTTCTTGATATAAAGAGCCTGAATAATTTGCAATATAGTTGGGATAATGATATTGATGAGGAGAAAGCCAATATGGACAATCTGCTGGCAAGCTTGTGGTGCAAGAGGCATTTGATGAGTCTAGTGATGTGATTGCCACTTTATATACAATCTGTACAATCTATATCCTGATAGCCACATTCGGCACCCATTCAAACTCCGACGGCCAGCTGACGTGCAAGTGAGATTGCACAGCCGCAAAATGTTGTGTGCAGTGGCATCCGAACGGGCTATAAAAGGTTGCACTCATCGATCATCACTGGTTCGCACAATTATCTCGGCGCTCATCCCGTTTGACATGCAGTCTGCACAGGACCATGACAGGACCCCGCTTATAAGCGCTTATAGTTATACCAGGTACTAGTAGGCAGGAGGGGCTAGATCCGAAAACGCCGAAGCCGGGGTCGGCGCTGTCCGAACCGACTTGGGCCAAAGTGCCGTTCCCGTGTGCTCGAGATGCCCTCTTGAGTAGTACATGTGAAGAGCGATCTCTTTCCTTTTTCTCAGCACCTGATCATAGAATGAGGGTTGCTTGACGATGCTTGTGCAGCTCTAGCATGCTTGTTGTCTAGACAATCTCTCCTATCGATGGAATTTGTTTCGTCAAGTACGAAATTCATGAACTCTGAATCAGACTGATTGACTCCGCTGTTTTTTTTTTTCTTCCAGGGGTGGCCTATCGAGATGAATTCAGCAGGTCTTCTGGAGTCTTCAAGAGTCCACACTGCTCGGAGCACCCTTCAAGTCTCCCATCATCCAGCTGCCCTCCCCCAGGATCATATCAAGACAAGAGTTAACGTTGTTGGACATGTATTGATTCCTATTGAATAGTACGCGACAGCTATTGAGTGATGGCCAGAACAGCGGTCAGAAAAAATCGCATGGATCAGGTACGATTGCATGGGTTTCCAACATCTCTGGATGGAATTACGCTGCTTAGCTCCAAATCCAACTCGGGCTCTTGTCACGCATGGTGACGGCACAGTGGCACTTGCGACATCTGGGGTGATCATGCTTCACGAGGACAGTCAGCGCGAATGATGGTGCCTAGTAGAAGTGTCTCGCTATCTCAGCCCTCGTCCAGCCGATAACAAACAGATGCATGTTGTGCCTATCCTGGATCTGGTACATATTTGGACCTAACGATTGACTTTCTTTACCCCTCTCCCTCACCATGTCCGACGAGAAAGATTTTCACGATATCGACGGTGTCGAAAAATACATCGAGCCTGTTGCGCCACAGCGCGTGTCGAACCCTGAGTATGTCTTTTAGACCTTTCAATGTTGCGATACTGACCAGATCATGGCATTTCAGCTATTTCATCGATTCTCATGATCTGGACTTGGTGCAGCGTCGTCTCAAACAACGACATGTTCAGATGTCAGTCATACTTTCCTTCTTTCCCATAGCTTTCTACTTAGACTTGCCCATGTCATTAGGATCGCCGTGAGTATTCGGCCTAACTACAACATCTCCTCTTCACGCATCTTCCTTGTAGATTGCTGGCACCATCGGAACGGGGTTGTTCCTTGGTTCTGGGCATGCCCTCCAGGCAGCTGGCCCCTTGGGTGCCTTACTGGCGTACATACTGGTTGGGACTGTGGCCTATTCGTGAGTCTGTCTTATTCCACCATGTCACATACATCTCATAGTTCATCCGCAAGGTCTCTGTGTGCTATCGGGGAGATGACCACACATGCACCGATCTCTGGAACCTTTCCTCACTTCGGTCAGGCTTTACCACGAACCGACATCATTACCCTAATCCTTTTCGCCCTTAGCTGGTCGATGGGTCGACCCTGCCCTTGGCTTTGCCGTCGGATGGGTGCGTTAAATTCTTCAAGGCCGTCTTGCCAAGTAAACCTGACACACATATATATTTAGAACTACTTCTACACCAACGCGTGAGCCCCATCACCACCTTCAGCCCCTATCAGATTTCTGAGAAAACATTAGAATCTCTACTCCCGTCGAAATATCTGCAGGTGCAATTCTGATCACGTATTGGGATCCCAACGTAAGTTACCACTCTAAACGCGATTTAACATTCTCAAAAGACGCTTAGACTAAACATGCTGGCATCTATATTGCGGTAAGTCGGTGTGTTAGTTTTCAATGATCAAATGTAACCGCTTGTTAGGTCTGTTGTGTCTTCATTTGCATGATCAACATATTTGGCGTGAGGTCAGGAAGATCACTTAATTTCTTCCAGTAAATAAATTAACTAAATATCATTCCTAGGTACTTCGGCGAAGGTGTGACCATACATACAGCAGCAGTTTTGTGCCCTCGAGATATCTTAATTTTCTCCAGCCGAATTCATCTTCTCTTTGATCAAGCGTAAGCGGTAGAGGATGTTCTTCTCAGCGCGTCAGCTAACGCTTATCTGCATGAACCAGTCAGCTTGATTACTGGACTTCTCATTGCTGGGTTAGCGATTGATCTTGGTGGAGGCCCAAACCATGATCGCATCGGATTTCGTGTAAGTTTTATTCCGTCATATGTTACTTGCATGACATTCTTCAATGTTCCTCAGTATTGGAAACATCCCGGCGCACTCAACGGGCTAGGTCTAGTGAAGAACGTTAACACCGACCGCTTCCTTGCGTTCTTGTCCGTCATCGTCCAAGCTGCGTTCTCCTTCCAAGGAATGGAGCTTGTGGCTATGTGTGTGCTGTTCTTTAAGTTCGATATGTCCTGACATTTATGTCGTCATTCAGTGCTGCCTCAGAAACGGAAAACCCGAGACGTAACATTGCAAAGGCGGTTCGCCGTGTCTTCTGGCGTATTGCTATTTTCTATGTAAGTTGAATAGTGGAGTAAAGCGTGCCGTCCTGAAAGCTCTCCAGATTCTCGGTATCATAATGATCGGCATGCTTGTTGCGTACGACGATCCCGCATTGCTCCACAGTAGTGGTACTGCGGCCCAATCACCCTACGTGATTGCCTTGGTCCGCGCAGGAGTGAAAGGTCTGTAAGACAAGGTTTCCCTTTTCCAAATATCTCAATTTTTCCAAGTTCTTCCTCATATCATCAACGCCTGTGTGTTCACGAGCGCCTTCTCTGCTGGGAACAGCTTCCTTTTCTGCTCGTCCCGTGTTCTGTATGGACTCGCTCTCCGTGGCCAGGCTCCAAAGATCTTCATATACACCACAAAGAAAGGTCTTCCCCTGTACGCCGTTTTGTTCTCGGTACGTGCGATTTATCATATGCAGCCTTGCCCTAATTTGTATAAAATATCTAGAGTGCTTTCGCCGTTCTCGCTTTCATGACCGTCTCGAGTGGCGCCGCAACCGTGTTCAAGTGAGTAACTAAAATGTTGTCAAATCTCCAAGTTCTGAACTGGAAATAGTTGGTTTGTCAACCTCTCCACGACTGGAGGATTCTCAGGCTGGTTCGCATCTAATCTTACATTCGTCTTCTTCTGTAAGAATCATCACATCAACCGAGCTATCCTGACCTTTGGTTGTTCTTTACAGACCGAGGCATGAAAGCCCAAGGGTTCGATAGGACGAAGAATGCGTATTATAGCCCCCTCCAACCGTACCTCGCTTATTGGGGTATCTTCTGGACGGTCACCTTCATGCTGATTAACGGGTTCACTGTCTTCTTTGACTTCAACGCTTCCGATTTCTTCACGAGCTGTTCGTTCTGCCTTTCACGTCTTTCCTCCACGCCTGATTTTCGTAAATTCAGATATCAACATCCCCATCTTTGTGGGTCTTTATTTTGGGTACAAAATTATCAAGCGCACCTCGATATGGAAACCTCACGAGATGGACTTTGTGACAGTATGCACCACCCCTCCCAAAGCTTTGGAATATCTTGACTAATTTGATGACAGGGTATCCCTTCTTACGCCGAAACTGAGTCCCCCGAAATTCCACCCAAGAATTTTGCGGAGCGTTTCGCCAACTGGCTCTTCTAGTACTTAATAATGCATTTACAAGGATTCAGTTCACGTGTGTTCTATGAGGATACCGGGGTAATTATACGTAACCCGTAATGAGCATGTGAAACCCTCCCGCATGGTCAGGGCGCAAGAAACCCCTGATCGTGCATGTTTCACAGCCCAAGCCCATTTTACTCTGTGATTTTCCGGAATTTGCCCTGCATCCACACACGATACATCTTCAGTTGACGCTTGCGGTTGACAAGTAGGCGTCGGTCAACTCCGAGTTGTTCAATCTTGAATAATGGATGAGGTGAATGTTCCGGATATGGAGTCAGAAGCCTTGGGTGGATAGAGGGGCACATCGAAATTGACGATAATGGGGCAGTGGTAGGATGCATGCTTGCACAGGATGTCGCGATAGCGTTCTTGGTATCTATTTCTGGTGCATTGCTATCTTGTAGGCCGGAAGCCGTACGTAGGTCTTCATCCTCGAGTTCTTCAGTCGTCTGGTCCGTGGCGTGGCTTGGAATTGCGCGAGAACCAGTAAATAGCAAAGCTAGTTCATCTACATAATCTTTTCAGTCAGCGATGTAATGCAATGTGGTCGAGGACAAGAAAAAGAGTCGTACCAAGTTCGAAAAAATAGACCCGGGTCTTATCGCCGCGTATATAGAAGTTCTGTTCCAGAAGGCGCCCAGATTTGAACCGTAATTGGGTAAGATCATATCTCCCATAATCTCGGAGAACTACGAGACCTCGTGGTTTTAACATCTGATAAATTCCGGTAGGAAAAGTCGCGCAATACGGATTCCACCCCGGGTCAAACGGACACGGACCTTGTAGATATTGGCGATGGCTCGGTCCCATTCGTCAGGCTGCAGTGCACTGAAGACAAAAACAAGGACAACGATGTCCACGCTCTCAGGCTCCATTCTTGTTGGCAATCCGTCTTTCGAGGTTAGATCCCAGACGGAAGCATATATCGATCCGACGGGGGGTGCTTGGTAGAGCGGGTTGCTCTGAGAAAATGTTCGAGGTCATCGAAAACCGGATTATCACATTACTCACCTGAACAAGTTTCACGGCGTGGCTAGAATAATCATATGCCTGGAGAAGCAAGTTTGGATTCTTGTTAGAAGATAGAAGGGGGAAGACAGAGTTTCCTGCGCCTTTTGTGCGATCAGATCAAGACGAATCTCATCAAAATTAGAATTCACCACATCCTATCTCTGCGATGGTTACGGGTCCTGCCTGAATTAAGAATGAGTTTCTTGGATGTGGAGGATGCTGAGATTCAAGGACCTCCTGTAGTGTGGCAGCCACCAATTCGGGGAACTCGTTATGTAGCCTAGCATCGCTCCTCAGTAAAACACCCAGGACAGGGTAACCGCTCGCACCATTTTCGATCCCGGAAAAAATTGCTCGAATTCATTTTGTAAAAGTTATCCCTGCCGTTGGATTATGGTCAGAATTTGAGACGGAGGTCAACGAGATGAATGAGCCGACCAATGTCTCGAGGGGTTGACGTTGTACTTTATCTTTTCGTCCTCCGGTACTGGAGCAGACCATTGCCTGTTGAGGGACGCTGCTATGACCTCTTCTTGGTCGTCGGGCGGTAGGACGTGATCCCAAGCATTTTGACTCCAGACTTCGGCCTCATCGGTAAGAAATCTTGCACGGTGAAAATTGGCAGTGCTCGACTTCGATGGCAACTGACCTCGATCCAAATGGCGGTTTATCGTCGTCTATCGCGTACACAGAAGAGGTCGCTTTCAGATCTGATGTCGATGCTATGCTCATTGGCGGAGGAAGTTGGTGGAGAGTCATGTTATCTGTATCACGTAACAGTGACCAATCGCGTTAAGATATACATCAGCGGGGCCAAGCGCCCTGCAAGGCGATCCATACCGGCAGCATCGTGGATTTCCTTTGGGACGACCGCGAAGTCAAGAGTCTCTTTTCCCCCCCCTTCCTGCCTGCCCTGTGTGCATCTGTTCGTGCCGCTCATCGTGGTGACTCCATGGAAACAAACACGCTCTCTGGCCAGGACGAGTTTGACGAACTATTCAGAGTCGTTTGGGATGCGTATCCTGGGGTACAGTCGGGAACGCCAGCACTAGAGCATGATGATACAATAAATCTCAATCCGCCACAACCTGGTGCGCTTTTTGCTTCGTCATCTCGTGACGCATTTCCTTGACCAAACTGCGTAGAATCCTCGAGGAAATCCCAGTCCCTGCGGTCAAACTCTCTAAATCGGAGAATCTCCAACACGGTCCGTCCTTTACCTCCAACACCGGGGACTTTGCGTCCATCGAGTTCCGACCTGTGCGTGTTCACCTTCTTGTTGTCTCCAATATCCTCATCAAGCACCGGTTCGACAGTGGCCGTCGTTTACCGCCAGCACCCAGAATACAGTCTTTCTACAATCGCCTGCCTGAATCTGGTCTTCCTCCTCACGTCTCCGAATCCCAGCCGGATCAACCACTGTGGGATCGTGTACTCTCTTCTCATCCACGTCCAATTGATGATGAAACATCCTCGATTTACCCTGGCTACAATACTCCAGCTCTCCCTCTCTACGTTAAGGATGAATCACCTCCGCCACTCCCTCCTGTTCCCTCCTATGCCGACTCCCAACTGGTCAATGGAGAAATCAGTCCTTTCTCGCCTTCTATTTATGAAACGCACGTTTCCGATGTTGCCCCGCTCGGTAATATCGTCGAGGAAGAACCTGAGACGGTCAGCTCGTTGCACGTGCCAGATCGAACCGTTTCACCTTATCAACTATCGGAAATTACTCAAGGTAGTGAATGTATTCAATCGAGGATGACCGTTTCTTATAGCACTTTTCCAGAGCGGCCGCCTGATCAGCATTCCATCTCAGAACTTTCATATGTGGATGATCCCCCACGTCCGACCGTCGAATCCATTCGTGATTCTTTATCTGCGAGCCCAACCCCAAGCTCTAAAGCCCTGAGCGCAACCAATAATCGACGTTCTAATCCGTATATAACCTTGCCCTATTCCCAAACAACATCTGAGCCTGACGAGTATCTTGCTCCTGGACCCAGCAATCTTACACGCCGAATAACGGAGGTGTTGCGCGACATACGAGGACCTCTTGAATTGCATTACGGTATTGAAGATGATTGTTTGAGCTTGGACAACGGATCTGAGCCCGATGATGGTTTTATCAACTTTACATTCTTGTCCAATACTGCTGTACAGCTACGGGATAAAGTACCCCGCAGTACCCATATCAAGGCCGGTATTCCGTATCCCAATACTTTCACAGGGAAGGATATTGTGGTATGGTATAATTTATGTCTTGCGAAATCAAATGATTGACACCTTGTGGCAGTCTACAATTCAATCTTTGATTGTACGCGAGTTGGCCCTCAATCATGGTGGCTCTACAACAGACCGCCGCGCAGCGTTGCATATTGCGCGATGTCTACAATCACAACTCTTTTTCTCCGAAGTAGAATGGGGTGCGCGACCTGTTGAAGACGGCGTAGAAGACCTATACATATTTATGGACGATCTTGGATGCAATTCAAACGCTCCACGGGAAGCCCTCCCGTCTAGTTTAATAACTGTTATGGCGAAATGCTATTCTCCTAGCTGCGGAGAAGGTCCTGACTGTTATGCTTATGGATGCCCAAGGAAGGTAAGCCAGTAGACCCTGTATTTCGGTGTATCACAGCTGAAGACTAGTCATTAGGGTGACTCTCTCAAAAACCTACTACCCCCTATCACGGAAGCACCGTCTAGTACGATTAGGCAAGACTGGACAAGAAAGGTTTCTCCCGAGGTCCTGGACTCTTTATCCGAACGCGAAATTAACCGCCAAACGTGTGTGTCCTTCATCTATTCGATGGAGAATTTTTCGAAATTTTCAATAGAACCATCAACCAGCTTATTATTCAGGAGGAAAACTATATACGTGATCTTGATCTTGTGGACTCGGTTTTCATCAAACCCCTGCGCGCCTCAAAACCAGCCGTCATCGAGCCGTCCGACAAGTTGGAAGCATTTATTGATGAAGTGTTCTCTAACGTTTTTGACATTCGTGAATGTAATCGCCGCCTCCTTGAAATCCTCCACGTGCGTCAGCGTGAACAGGGACCTGTTATTCAACAAGTTGGCGACATTCTCTTAGAGGCGGCGACCGAGTTCCGAAAGTCATATCCCGCTTATGTAGGTAATTACCCTCTTGCGGAAAAAAGATTGCGGCACGAGCAGGAAACGAATCTCGAATTTCGAATTTTCATCGAGGTTAGTCGCCCTATTAACCATCCTAATGAATTGCTCTCGATTCTTTTTTCACCAGAAACAGTCTCGCTCACAATCTAGTGGGGAGGGGTTTACCCTACCACTCGACATCTGGCACTTCTTGAAACGGCCGCAGGAGCGACTTCAGAAGTATCCTCCATTACTGAGAGCGATCTTGGAAGAGACCGCCCGGAACTATCCTGACGCTGATTATTTGAGCGAAGCGATCGAGGCTATCAAGAACCTGCACGATATGGCCCAGCTTCGAACCTTCCAATCGGAGATGGGACGGGGACCAACGGGAAGTTGGCAATGGCAGGATCTCTTATCCACGGAGCTTCGAAGAGGCTTCACTTCGGATGAAATCCGGCGACAATCGTGAGCAGTTTGCATAGTTCCTCTCAATCACGTTAATCCTTCTTCGTGTCAGGCTGATCTTCGACCTAATCAAAAGCGAAATGGTGTATGTCAAGAACCTGGAAAACATTGAAGCGGTCGGTGGCATGCTGAACTTTTTGTGATTCCACCTAAAACGGAGGCTTTTCCTTCAGATGTACATCCAAACCCTCCGGGATGCTGAGCCACCCATTATCCCGCCAGAAAGGATTGAAAGGTTCATGATGGATGTTTTTCACAATTTTGCAGAGCTACATGCCCATCATCGTCGCTTGGTGGATTCGCTCCATGTCATACAACGTGAAGAGCATCCTCGAATTCGCAGCATCATTGCTACTGTGCTCGATGCCGCATTGAACTTTCGTGACGCATACCTCGAGTACATACCAAACTACCCCATCGCAGCGTATCGGCTGGATGAGGAGATGAATATCAATTTGATCTTCAGGGCATTTGTGGAGGTATTTGCAGACTTTATTTCAGAAACGCTCTGTTCTGATTTTCTCTTTCCGCTTCATAGAGCTGTGTCCGACACCCAGATGCTCACAGGTTGACAATGAAGGATTTTCTCAATTGCCCGATACCGCGGTTACTGGAATATGAGCGTAATTTGAGGGAAATTTACGATTGGACAAGACGTGATCACCCTGATCGGGACGAGATACCAGAAGTTATCGATATTATCAGGGCACTTGGTCGGGAGACCGAGCCTGGAGTCAATTCATCGAAGCAGAAGGTCCAAATCTGGCAATATGATTCATGTCTCGTTTTCAACCCTGGAGAAGTTGTGGTCCGTGGTCATCTCTATTATGAAAGTTTGTTTTAACGAGGATTTCAATGTCTCAAGGATTTGGATCTCCTAGACGAAAGTCGGTCTTTGATACACACAGGAAAACTACTGCAGCAAACTGAAGCTGCAATGGAAACGTGGGCCGAGCTTTTCATTCTTCTTTTCGATAACTATCGTAAGTTTAGAATTTCTTCTTCTTGGAACAATGTCCATGTCATAGACCAGTGGTTATGACGAAACCCGAAGAGCAACTTGGAGTAATGAAATATGTTGTGGTTCGACGAGTACGTGTCATACACAGAGCTGCCTTGGTCTTCCTGATTCATCTTCATATAGCCCATCCCCTTGGATTTACTTGCTCTCGCCAGCTTTACAGATCATCCAAAATCCTCTGGCCGTCATCGGGGGGCTTCGACCTCATCGGGGTCAAGTGGCTCGAGGAGACAATCCGAAAACGGCGACCGGCAGACAGTTTACCCCTTCACGATTCAGCATAATGGCCGATTGGGCGGCACTTATGTTCTATGTGCAAATTCTGCTCAGACCCGGCTCGAATGGAAAGAGAAATTGGAGGAAGCGACGGGGCTGCGCAGGGTTGTCCAGGACGCGAACAAGGTGTTTGAAATCGAGACGCTGAGCATGCATACGTTCAGCACCTCGCCTCGTGTCACCTCTCCTACTCCCTCGTTAGCGTGGACCGAGGGCATGATTACAGGCAAAGTCACATGTTCGATACCGTTTAGTATGTCGTCGAACCTCGTGCTCTGAACCTTTTCTTCTTACTCATGTTTTTCTGCTTAGATACCCCGGATGGACGAAAACTGGTGGCTGTAGGTTGCGCAGAAGGCGTTTGGATCGGGTTTCGCCAAGATTCTGCATGTAAGGACTCTCGAGCATTGCCTCAAAACCGTTAGGCCTCAATGCTCTTTTCTTTTCAGCGTTACGTCGAGTCCTACATCTCAGAATGGTCACACAATGTACTATACTCGACGAGTTTGGCCTGTTCCTTGTGTTGTCAGATAAGGTCTGGAATGCAGCTTTATATCTAAAAGTGCATGACTTTAATCACAGCATCTAGCAACTTTTTGCATACCACATTGAAGCTTTAGCCCCCCCACCCAACCAAATGTCGACAATATCCCAGACACCTCAAAAAGTGAGCGGAAATAAGGAAGTATCCTTTTTCGCCGTGGGTAAGATGGGGGATCGGACGTACTTGATCTACATGCGGAAGAGGGGTGTAAGTTCTTCGGAAATAAAAAACTTAAAACTTTGAATGGGTTCTAATAATTCACAGTCTGATAGCTATTTCCACGTACTCGAGCCCCTTCTTGACAAGATCTACGACAGACCAAAAGCGTCAAGCGGAATGTTTGGCTTCCTTAACCCCACGAAATCTGACTGGTTTAAAACTTTCAAGGAATTCCGTCTATCATCCGACTCATTTGATCTGGCCTTTCTCAAAAGCAGAATTGCCATTTTAAGTGCCCAAGGTTTTGAAATAATGGATCTTAATGAGTATGTCTAGCACTTTCCCTTATAAGCGACGCTCACCTGTTTGATCAGCAACAAGAGCGTTGTAATACCCCACTCAGACCCTAGTTTGAAACCACTAGAACAACGTTATGAGAACCGTCGCCCTATAGGCATTTTCAGAACCAGCGAGGACGGATTTCTCCTTTGCTACACCGGTATGCACTTCGATCCTTCCAAGGATTTAGATTCAAATCTTATAACTGCTAGAATTTGGGATCTATGTGGACAAGCAAGGTGTGCCGAATCGCGACGCTCCCCATGTCGAATGGGAAGGTACCGCAGAGTCTGTTGCATTCCACGCTCCGTATATTCTCCTCTTCGACACTCGATTTATCGAGATCAGGAACGTCGACACTGGGAGACTATCGCAAATTATTCCTGGGACGGACGTTCGCTGTGTTTGGGACGGGCGCGGTTTCACCACGAACAATGCAGCCGTGCCAGGGGCCCAGTCAGACGAGGAGATGAACCAGGAAGCCCATGTCCACGCCGTCGTGACTATGCCTGAACAGTCTGCGGCCGGTCGTGCTTCCAGGCCCATTATGCAACACGTATTCGAATTGATTCCCACTATCCCACTCTATCTACCAGGATCTTTGGCTTCTCCGCCAATGGCGACCTATTATCTATCCCCTTCTCCCCCACGATCGCCGCATCTCCGTCCGACTACTTTTCACATGTAATTCACGGACATCTACCATATGAATTGAGGGTCTCTTCATGTACACTTACTACATTATCTTCAAATGATTTGCAGTCGAGGAATACAAAGTTTTGTGGTGGCCAAAAATTGGTTGGACGAAAGGGAAAAAATTATGATGTCCCAAGGGTGTTTTCGGCATGCCATTTATCCAATCCCATGTGTTCACGGAATGACACGGACACGGATATCACTTTGTGACCCTCGTCCCCAATTCCATTCAATGCACCTCCCCCCATCGCTGTTTCTGACTGAAGAAATAAGTAGGCGAGTGACCACTGAAGCTTGTTCAGTGCTAACCGACCGGCGACGAGAAGGCTTGATGAAGAGGTGGTCAAAAATTCCTGCTACGGCAGTAGCGGGCTTTGTTAAGTAGTGTTGTAGCCTCGCTCAGGCATGCTCGCATGGCATGCGTGACTTTTGTTTCAGGAGTTAGATCACTTGATCTCACATGATTTTTTCGCCACGTGTGACGTCGCCAACCAGTGTTCAGCTGCATCGGCGCGAGCCCGATTCACCTACCATTGAAGCTGATGCAGAGGTCGGCTGCCACTGCTTAGCTCGCTCATTCTCCCCGTCGTAATATTGAGGCCTCTCGGTCATTCTGCGGCACCAACGAGTAGTGAGTATTGACATCCCCATACCCTATATATTCTACGATCCCCAAGTCTTATCCTCCAAGATTCTCGACTCGAGATATTGATTCCAGCAGGCCACCACTGCACAAACCTCGAGCCGCGCTACCCCCTTGTTCCGGAAGGCCACGACTGCACAGATCTAGACCTGCACCACCTTCACGTGAGTGTTTCATTTGTAACTGTACCAGTTCCATTTGACCGACGTCAGCATATCGCGACCCATCGCGATCAACTTGATCTCTGCACGGACCCCGTCTCGCCTCGGCTAAGACCCTCTGACGCATAGATTTCGGACTCAGTTACAGCCAATATGTAGCTCGGACAATATGTACATAACACTCTCAAGGATAACACTGCAACTGCAACTTGGTTTTGACATACCTACAACGGCTGCTGCCGTAGCAGGCTCTGCGGCGCTAGCCGCACTACGCCCTTGTTTGTTACATAATGTACCACGTGACAGTAAACTGGTTTACTTCTTCCCTCAACCCAACAACCTTTTGCAACGGAATGTCTTCCAAGCGCAAGTGGGATCAAACAGCGCCCACCGAAGACGAACCTCCACTGAAGAAAGAGGAAAAGGACAAAACAGCATCTGACGCTGCTGCTGCTGCTGCAGCCATAGCAGCCCGAATTGCCGCACAGTTCGCAGATGGCACATTGGGAGGTTCAGGACTGAAGGACCCACACGACGGTGCCTTCACTCGGGATATAGACATAAACGATGTGCGCAATCGGTACATGTTGACCAAGGGTTCAACACAAGGACAGGTGGGTTTTTCATGCACCCACAAATTCAGTCTGACCCAGCGCTGCTAGATTAACGAAGAGACTGGTGCATCAGTGAGCACCAAGGGAGTTTGGTACCCAGATAGAAGCAAGGCAACCGAAAAGGATCCGCCCCTGTATCTGCATATCTCTGCATCAAGTCCTGAAATGCTGCAAAATGCCATCGACAAAGTCAATGAGCTAATTGCCGTAGATCTTGGGTCACTAGTAGAGGACAAGAGTACCAAAGGCAGGGAGAAAGTGCGTCCTTGTGACTTTTCTAGCTCTGTCCCCATACTCACCGCGTTGGATCAGCGAAAATGGCCTGAGGAAAAATTACCCGTCGGCCTTGAAAGTATTCGTAATTTCAATGTGCGGGCGAAGGTTGTTGGGCCCAGTGTAATCTTTTATTTACCATGGTAACTTGGACCCAACCTCACATCTGAAAGCAGGGCTCATTTGTCAAGTATATCCAACAAGAAACTGGGAGCCGTGTGCAAATTAAGGGCATAGGGTCTGGATTTATCGACCAGGAAACGGGTCGTGAGAGTGACGAACCGTTATATATCCACATAACGTTCGTTATTTGCTCAACTAAAACATCCGTCGTGGTTCAAATTGCCGAACAGGAGCCCTGAAGAAGGTCAGGTGGCGCGAGCGAAGGTCCTCACCGAAGATCTATTACTAGTCGTTCGGTCGGAGCACGCAAAAATGCAAACGGTCCTTCAGCAACAACAAATGGAACTGCATCAGGCGCAGATGCAATATGCAGCCTACAGCGCAATGGCGGTAGGTTGCATTCGTAGGCTCTTAGATCCCATACATCGTGTTTTCGGTTTCTACTGGATTTTAACCAGTGATACTCACAAGCGATACTAACCAACGTGACATCAACTTTTAGGGTGGTTACTCTGCTGCTCCTCCCCCGCCACCAAATGCCCCTCCTCCTCCTGGCGAACATCCACCCCACCCTCCCGACGCAGGTGGTGCGCCGCCGGTTAACGGATACGCTCCAACGCCGCCAGGTCAGACCGCAGGTGGAGCCCCTGATGCGGACGCCTATGCTGCTTACTGGTTAGTTCATTTGTGTCTGGCTCTCCTTTCCCGTTTATTGTATGTGCAGGGCGGCCTATGGCTACGATGTAAATTCACCGGAGTTCAAGCAATGGATGGCATCACAACAACAATATGGCCAGTACTATGCACAGGGATATGCTGGCCAGCCCGAAACGGCACCTGCTCCCCCAGGTGATGCACCACCTCTGCCACCGCCGTCTGCCTGAAAAGGCTGGCTCACCCCTTTTGAGGATGAAGTCGTGCTGCTCTCTTGCTGGATGAGATATGTGTGTAGGATCGTACTGTATATAATGAATCTACGTTTGTTGTGACAAGCTTCCAACCCTAAGATTCAAGGTGTAACCGGAGGTACGTTCACAGCTATGAATTCACTAAAATTGCGACGGGCGTACACGGGCACCAAAAGTAGAACGCCCAACGACGATTGTTTCGCCTCGCAGTCCGAACTTCTTTCTGACGCAAGGCCCGAGTGAATAGATAGCCCACATTGCCAGAGTGAGGACGCATAAGTGACGTTGCCACTCCATCGTATGCAGACCCGCCCATCAACGTTCAACGTTCAACCCCTGCAGGTTTGATAGTCTCGAGCACGGACTTCTAGATCCATTCACCGACTCAGATTTTTGCTGAAATGACAGACAAATGATCGTTGTTCACACATCGGGACGCTAGATGGGAGAGCCCAAGGTTTTCCATAACGTTAACTCTCATAAAGGCATTTACTGCTCACAGGTTAGTGTTGACAACAGTGTAAATCAAATTCTTCTAATGAAAAATTGCGATGAAATTCTAGCCTGCAACGGACATGACAAAAAGAAAGAACTACATTCAACTTCGGACGACGGAAAGTGGTTGCTGCAAGTAGGGAAGGTCGTGATAGTTGTCTAGTGACGAGTCAAGAGTCGGAAATTACCACCTGGAACGAATTCAAGACGGCAATTTTGAACTGCTACATCCTCCCAGTCGTTGCTGAAGACAACATGATACAGATTAGGACAAGCTGTATAAAATGAGTTAGTGCATGGTAGCAAGGATTTAAGGTGCTTGTTGCCTACTTAAATGGGGCCTGTGGACTGACTTGGTTCGAAAATCCAAGATTATATAATCTTGGAATGGGAGCCAGGCCATCGTATATTTCCCGTGGGTTGAGAAGCGTCCGCAATGTTCAGCGACTTCATTTCCGTTGCGAATGATCTCGATGCCCCATTGCTTTTCCGGAAGATAAAAGTCGATTCGGCCACTGTCGATTCGAAATTCTGGAAATGCAATGAAACGACCCTTTGCAAGAGTCGAGGCATGTTTGTAGAATTCATTTTGGAATGAAGCTTCTGGAGGGTCTTGGATGTAAGCCGGGCCAAACCGCTTAGCCTTGAGATTGGTGGGTGAGAATCGCCGAATAACGTGATGACAAACTTGAGTAACGTCCATGTCGGAAGGGTGTCCGTCTCATCCAAGAAGCCCAGCTTCCATTGGATATACCAAGCGTGGAGGGGTGAGGGGAAGACATAGTCAATGAGCGCCTCGCTGGGGTCTGCCCGATCATAGTTCCTCTGCTCGGTGTGTAACCAGCCTGATTTGAAGCACTCCTCGAGTGCGTTCCTGTCGCTCACAAGTAGATTCTTTTCTGAGATGGCACCCCCTTGAATAACCTGGGTAAAAATCCGAGAAAGCGACCGATCTTGCAGTTTGTGATCAGGTGGTAACCCACGGCCAAAGTTTGTCGCAGACTTGAGCTAGTCCACCAACTCGCTGATGCTAATGCGCTCCATAAATAGATCCCAGGTGAATTCCCGTCCAGTCTGGAGAGTACGGTATGGCTGTCAAGAAATATCGAATATCATTGCCTCTGCTAAGAACTTGAGCACGCACCGTCGTTGTCTGGAGTATTGCTAGAAAATCAGTGATAGCACCAATATGCCCTCGACTGATTTTATAAACGGCCTGGAAGAAGCATGTCGAGAATAGAGCGTCGGAATAACGAGTTTTGATGAGATCAAGGAATTCCGCAGGTGAGAAGAGAAGTCCAATTTGGTCGTGCTGAGTTGGGCGTAAAGTAATTCTATGCGTGTCGGGCAAGTAGACTGGTGTCTTGGTAGGGTTGAGATGTGGCAAAGGGCTTCCGTAACTGACGAAAAGGAGAACTCGGTAGAATTTTTCTGAGTTTGAGATATTCTTGAGAAAATTCCAAAGCCCACTATCGTCGTAAGATGTCTGTGCTTCATCGAGAATAAGATGTAATCAGGTTCTGGCCACTGAGAAAGATATGTCACTTTCGTTGACGGCTCCAACTTCTTCAGATGGCGGTATAAGAGAGCGGCGAAGGTGCTCTTTCCACTTCCTGGTGTACCTCTCACCTATAAGGATGATGAGCAAGCCTTGTCTGATAATGTGATTGCGATAACGGTACCATCAGCATTTTTCTGTCCTCAAGCAGGTCATAGAGTGCCGAGATTGTTTGGGTCCGTAAAGAAGTGTCATCTACACGCAGATGAGCAAAACGGCGGCAGATACTTCATGTTTCCTCACCGCGAACTGGGGGTGGATCTCTGAATGGTTCACGGAATTGTCCTGCAACCAGCTGTAGCAGATCAAACCCATGTGAATCTGGAGGAACTCACTCTTGACGGTGATAATAAGATGGATAAACCCTTCGGAGGGATCGTTTGAGACGTCTCGCCAATGAGTCGGGATAGGCGATAGAGGGTTTATATCTTGAACATGTTCAGGATGGAGCAACGACAATTCGATACGCTTCTCCAAATCTTGCGGAGGGTATATTGGAATAGGGACTAGGCACTGCAGAAGATGTGAGTGATGAAAGGCGTGCACGGCAGGCAGCATATCACGCACTTCCTTGAACAGCACCAATTCGAGTGTTATTGTCGCAAGGTGGGACTGTTTGTTACGGACTGATGCTAGTAAGGCGTCCTCTATATCAATGAAGAGAGAGGAGGTATTGGATAACTTGAGGATGACAAGAGCCTTCATAGGATCCACTGGAGTGCTGGCGGTATGGTCGTCTAGCCAGCACCACAACCTAGTACCTGTTATGGCGAGGGGAAGGTTCAAGGTATTCGGCGGCTGACTCAGCGCTGGACCTTCGATGAAACAGTAGCATTTAATTAGGGGTGGACGCGGTGGAGGGAGCGCTTTCTTCATATTATCAGTATTGTTGAATGAAGAACCCAACCGACATGCTGGTAAAGTGCTCAGAATCTTCAGGTCGAAAGCAGTCGCGTCTGGATATAAGGTCCTCTGATCCTCCCGAGAAGAGGCAACCCCCGCGAAACTCTCCTCCCCCGCCACACGAAACTACCAACTTCATCTTCAGTTGTTTTCTCCGGATCGTTTGAAATCCTCGATGTCATGTTGATACCGAATTTCGCGAAATCGGCTTTTAGAGGGTGAAAAGGGGGTGGGGTCATCGATGACCGAGTAGGTAGCTTTCGATGGGGGATTGGTGCAGTTCCTCGACACTCCTTGTCAGGCTCCAGAAGTTGACGCCCCACCATGCTCATCGACACCATCTCCATTGACGCATATACCCACCATATCTATCAACATCCGACATCTTCAGCCGCATCCGCTCCTTCAAAGGGCGGACGTCGGATAATGCTCTCCGTTGAGTGACCCACCGCTATTACACGCCTGCCAAACCGGTACGGTGCCCAGTAAAACCTCCAGTCAAATCCAAAAATGTTCAAGTATTCGTGGAAGTGTATAGCAAGGCTTTGGATGACGCGCAGGTTGTGAGGATGGCTGCGGGCTAGATCAAGGTCGCCAAGTCCGGGAAAGAAAAGGATGTGTAATAGATTTCGTGGTTATCGCGTCGATAGAGATATCGGCTTCTGAAGAGGGGTTTGGTGATGTTGTGTGTGAGGGAGACAGAGAGAATCGGCGACGGTCTCCACTGCCGCTCTCAATAGTCCCAGTGCACACCGTTGCACAGGCACACGCCTTCGTTGCATAGGTGGGCAAACAAAAGGGGACAGGGGGGAGGCGGGTGATAGTGGTCGTAGCGATGTATGGTCGTAACCAGTGGAGAAAGGAGCGGACACGTCGCAGCAGGCCTAGGTGGTGGTGGTGTGGTGGTCGGTCTTGCCTCACAGCTCCTGCATGATCGACTCTTTTGGGCATAGATCTCCGTTTCCGATGCCTCCCGCCGCTCCAGCATCTCGGCGCGGAGTGTGGCAGCCTGCTTGTTGGCGGACGCGGCTCGTTCCGCATGAGAAGCGACTACGCTCTCGGAGTTGCTCAGGGCTTCTAAGGAACATTTTTTAATCATCGCACGGCAGCGGCGCATAGCAGAAAACTCACTTCTTGTGCACGGGAATTTACACTCTGGACAAGCATGAAGCGTCGAGCACTTTTGAATGACATCAATGGCGCGGTGAAGACATTCTTCGCAGGACGGATGCCTACGAAGGGGATCCCAAGCTAAATCCGGAGATTAGATGGGTGAAAGGCGACAAACTACAAGGCAATGCGACTGGTGCAGTGGCGTCCTGGAAGCATATCCGCAACTGCTGCTTCGGATGCTTCGTTCCTGAGGGCCCTTCATAGAGGCTGATATGTTCCACTGTTGAGGAGTTATATTTCCGAGGAGCTCCTCCTTTACCTCCTCGAGCTCGTTATGACTGTTGTATCATCAGAGAAGGTTGTGAAATGGATGTGGAAACATCAGAATCTTTCGTCGAAACGAAATAAGAAACAACCGCGCGAAAACACCAGGTTCGTCGAAAAGATGGCGACGGAGTAGACGAGAGGCATAGAGCATGATAGCGAAGAGAAGGAGCAAGGATGATTAATGTGTCGACACCAGGAAGGGAAGACTTGTTCCGCTCAAGAATATGCAGAATAGAAATTGTGGAGTCTGGGACGTTCCAGCATATACACATGTAAACAGTTTTGTATTCGCACCCGGGCCGGACAAGAACGAAGAGAGCAACCAGATGATCGAGAGAGATGTTAAAAATATCAGAAAGCATAAAGCACAAGGGTAACATGGTTCGACCGTAATTCAATTTGTAAGTATACAGAGTTGAGAACGTCCAGCACTAACCTGACTGCTGCACCTTGTCGCGAGAGTTATGAGGTTTCCGTTTCCTCCTTGACTCAAAAACCGTCAGAATGGTCTTCCAGCGAGCCTCAGTCTTCGGCTTGTTTTTCACAGAAGTCTCGCCGGAAGTGTCGACCGGAGTCTCGCCGTCAACCACGTCGACCGGTTCGCGATTCTCGCCCAAAGCCTGAGTGGGCTTAGGAATCGCTGATTTCTTAAAAGTCCTCAAGATATCCGCGGTCGTGGCGCCAATGAATGACTTGGAACTTGTAGTACTTGCCCCAGAGAGACTTAAAAGATTCGTTTAGCAGCGAGGAAGTGTGTTTCCGAGGACCGGCTGTTGGGATATAGTGCGAATGCAAGAATGCCTGAAGCTAGCGATACAGAATCCCCTCAAATCGATCCACCAATCTGTTGATGGTTGCAAGGTCAAGGGATCGAGGTAGTGCCATGGGGAAAGGGGTGGAATGGCGGCCGTGGACCCGATAAGCATTTGGACTCTTGCCATCACTCCTCAAATCTTCCAGAATCTCGTAGAAAGTGGGACAACAGAGTTTTGTCACCACGATTTCTTCGCAATCTAACTCCTGTAGAATTGATTCCAATCATTACATAAAGTTAGAGAAACAAAGATGGAATGAGCATCACCTGCTGAAGCTGATAAATGTTCACCCGCAGCTTCCGAGTTTCACCTGCTGAGAAGTCGGGCAGCGGAGAATCATCCTGAACATCCACACCTTTGGGCTTGGTGCCCGCAAGTGCCTGGCTCTTTAGGTCTGATTTACCATGAGCGAATCCTACCATGCAAATTTCATAATGTGTGGTGTAGAATGGTTCATGTGTCACGGTGTTGTTCAAGATATCCTGGAAAACAGATAATATACGCTCGCGATCTTTTGGCACAGGGATGGAGCTGGGGCCAGCTCTAACAACCTCCTGGATGTATTGGATCAACCAATCGATCATTTGCGAACGCGTGTCCTGAGGGGCTTCAAGTTGGCCGTTCATGAGGCCAGTAGGCAGGTCGGTGGGAGAGTAATGCTTTTGGATGATGGATGCTATGATCGACGTCACCTTCTCCCATGAGGGGATATCATCTGTAATCTTTTGGACCCGCAGTATGTTGATTTCAAGTGCAGATGTAATGCCACGACTGTGCAGCATGCGACAGTGAGCCTCTAGCCTATGCTTTGCCACGAAGTGCTTGACAAAAAGCTTTATCCAGCGCGACTCAACCATGCCAGGCTCCAGGGGGAAACTCGGGAATCTTGGTCCTGCTCCTCTGGCTGTTCATCCTCGTCATGGGGTTCACCATCCCCATCGGTCTCGCCGCCATCCCTGCTGTGCGTGTATGCCTGAGTCATTTCATTTTCAGCACCAAACTCGAGGTAGTCAGCCCAGCGTTGCAGGGAGGGCAACTCCAAGCATCGCGACCATTGCAACAGTTCCATGTGCTGATCAAAGGCTGTGGAATGCACGATGACATCAAGCAAACGAGCCATCGCGAGGAAAGCACCGGCGCAAGGGCCAGCGTCTTCCCATTTCCTTGCATGTATGTCCCCTTCATCTGGCAAAGAAGTCTGGCATAGGTGATGAGAGTCCCAACGAGGAGGTTGTGGAATGCCTCGGCCGTGTCGCGGGTATACAGAGGTCCACCATCGCTACATGCCTGCAACAGCTTTGCTGCAACCTCTTGATCGGGTTCTTCAGCTTGGCTCCCCAGTATATCTGCTAATATTTCCTGGTCGAACTGCTGTTGAAGGTGTAGTCGAAGTGCTCGATCCTTGGCAGGCTGGGAACGGTCGGGGAGCTGACTTGCCGCCGTAGTAAACTTCTTGTACAATGTCATGTTTTTCTTATTCGTAATCTGAGCCAGATGGTAGACCAACCCAAGAGAGAACCACTGGGTGATCCGTCTGTCCATCTTCCTCCAACACGCCATCACCAGATATTTAAAGAATTTATCTGACTGGTCACGCCGCTCCTCCTCCTTGATTCCTGTGTTTCGCAAGGAGCTCTTGTACCAGTTAAGGTACCCGCCAATGGTCTCAGCATGGTCCTGAACAACCATACAACTATATCAAGTGATTGATTAGGATATCACCATTGGGTCTGGATAGGAAGAACTTACTTGATCGACGGAAAGATATCCGCCGAAACGTTGTCTCGGTTCATGTCTTTGAGCGAGGTCCAAAGATTGAGGTCAGGCTCAATTAGGGCATACCCGTCCTTCTGCATCAGGTCTTGCCCCCCCTTTCCGTTCTCCTTTGCATCCTGACTTTATCCCCTCCCTCTCCAACTCCTTCTGCACCGATATCTTCTGCCCCTCGACCTCCTGTAACTTCCTCTTTTGCCCCTCGACCTCCTGTAACTTCCTCTTCTGCTCCTTGACCTCGTTCTTCATCACCTTTTCCCCCTTGACGTTGGGCTTTCTTCGTCTGGGGCTAGCTATCGCGTGTAAAATCTTTCTCCAGAGCTTCCTCAGAGGTGATCGTTTTCTGAAGAACAATCGCCTGATGAGGTTGGATGTGTGCCATACCCGCCAGAACCTCCGCATTGCGCATGAGCAAGGCAAGCACTGCGTCCATTACGGCCATTTGACCCTGAGTGTCTTCATGATGCGCAATCCGCTTGAAAAATACCGATACTAGTCGGATACATAGTACACTATACTATCCTTTTCATGTTCAAGTTGCGCCTCCTCTGAACCTCGCACTTGGGGTCAACGTTTCAACCCTCTCCCTCTCCCTCTGCCAGTCGTAGCACTCCGTTCAGAGTGACCCGAAAACCCTCCTTTGTTTCCTCCGCGTCCGAACCTGACCGAAGACGGAACAAGGCTCAAGGCACCCATACCATCCAAAAGAGCATCTATCGCGTCATCTCCCTTGGCCAGATCGGTGGCCTCGCGTAAACGGCTCTCATGTCCACCAGCAGTCGCTTGAGGCTCTCCATCGGATCCCAAAGAATCAGCTTCAATCGCATTACCGTCGCTGTCCCCGCTGCCCCCTCCCTCTTCATTCGCTTTCCGCGCCTTCCATTCTCCCCGAATGAGACTTGCGCCTTCACCCCATCTTTTTAACAAACCTCCAACCCCCTTGTTGGTGACAGCGAAAAAGTACTCTTTGGGGTATCCGTGCGCCTGGATCAAGTGGAGCCTTCGACCCTTTGGCGTTGAAAACAGTCGTGTGCATGTAGATAGATGACATGCAAACTATTGGATGAGATCAGCTTGAGACGCGACGCACGCGAGATTCGGTTAAAAAACAAACTATCTTTTCGCCTCTCTCTTTCCGCACGGCCGCCAATGGATCATGACATTCGGTTTGATGCTAGAGCGCGTAGTAGGCCAGTGTGATTGTAAATAGATGATCGAGACTCACCAGCTCTAACAGCCGCGCATCGGGGAACACAGTACCACATCCATCATGCTCACATACGTGGGCGTGATATGTTGCATAATGTTTTTCAAGATCTCGTGTGTTCGCCAGAGGCGTTGGCCGATGCTTGCATGTGGGAGGAAGGGTGCACAGGATCGGATGATCACTTGAGCTCGATTCCGGATGGACCGGAACAATGCGAGAGGTCTTGGATGGATTGCTTGCGTCAGCAGTCGACGTTGAGGAGGATGAGGAGGTATGAGACGGTGTCCGATGGCGTTTGAGGTTAGTAGACATGCTTGACAAGGACTGAGAACGCAAGCGATCATCATGATACGAGTTATTTTGGGAAACATCATATAGGCGGTAAGCATTATTGCCTAGAAGGACAGTACTTGTACAAGGGAAGAAATAAATATGTCAAAAGGTCACATTCATCAACGCCATGCCAAGAACGAGGCCTGCGGTGTCTCTGGCGAGGTTGGAGAAAAGTAGGACTTCTCCTTGTCTGGTACCACTGGCCCATTCGTAGTCCCTGGGAGATTCAACGGAAGCGTAGGAATCAGTTCAACCACATTTTGAGCGATGACCTTGGGTGGTCGAGGTCCCGCAGCTCCACCGCTTGCTGGAGATTCCACGACGTTCATGACAGCATGTACTTGCGCCTCTTGTATCGTATTCTGGTCGCTGTCTTTTGTATGTGCCATATTGATACCAACTCCACGTCCATCCCAAATGCAGCGAATATCATTTCCAGGGATGATTTGCGCCAATCGTCCGGTTTCGATGTGTCGGATCTCGATGAAACGAGAGTCAAAGATAAGAATGTAAGGCGGGTGGTATGCAACTCTCTCAGCATTGCCCTCCCATTCGATAGTGTTACCCGAGCGACTGGGATTTCCATGCTTGTCAACGTAAAGACCGAATTCTAGATTCGATGAGTTAAATATTAAACAAAAAGTTTGCAGAAACACTAACCATCATAGCACAGAAGGAATTCATCTTCCTTCGAGCGGAACATACCCATTGGTCGACATGCTTCGATCCGTTTGTTGAGTGGGAGGCGAGGGTCTTCTATCGCAGGAATTGTGTTGCTGCCGAAACTGCCAAATAGCACAGTTTAGGACATGTGAGATGAAAGCTATCGGAGGGCTTACTCATTCAGATCCATGAGCTCGAACCCCTTTGCGCAAAGGACTACTATCCGCGCTTTCAAGAATATGACATCGAAAGCCTCACTCGGCAGGAAGAAGTCCCGATATGCACGGAACCATTCCGACTTCGCCGAACGGAACCCAAGACGAGAACCAAAACCCACGGGGGCTTTCACCTTCTCGTTGATCTTATCATCAACAGGCTCAAGCACCCTGAAAACGCTCTCGATCTTGATTGAATGAAGAGTGAGGCAACGATCAATGATGGTAGAAATCAACGACGTACTCCTTTCCTCTTCATGTAAATGATGAGCGTGCGACCGTGAAGACTTCCAACTCGGAAAAATTGGACATCCCTCGCTCCATTCAGTTTCTGTGGGACATGTCCTGAACCGTTATGTATTGCTTGAGGCGATGAGGGCACGAGGGCTTCGATATGATACGCAAAGAGTGACTATATGCATGGATCGAAAAGTAGAAAGTACAGACAAAAATAAACCACGTACCTTGTCCGCCAGCACAAGAAAAATACCAAACTCTTCCAGCATCGCACATTGTGTCACCATTCGAAGGTGGAGGACTCGGCGCATGGCTATTGGCAAAAGGTCAGAGTTCAAGTAAAGAACAGCGCATGAGACCCACATTTAGGATCATGCCGATATCCAATCCACACCCCCTCTGCGCAACCGATAGCCACAAGTGGGCGACCATTGGAAGTAGCTATATGAAAATCCACAATTAGATATAACGTGTGCCCAGTACAGAAATTGCGTACTGAAAGGCACAGAGCACGTAACCCTGCCAGTGTACGCGTTGTCTTGATTCCATGCGGGCGGAGGAGCACCGGCCGTGGGCAAAGGCACCAAGAAGGTATCTGTACTGAGACTTTCCGCCTCGAAAATCTTGTTAGACTCTTGAACTATTTTCCTCAAACCGAGAGCCTCCTCCAACTTCAGCTTCCATTCATTGCGAGACTGAGCCGACTCAGCATAGAGTATGATTGGACCCCCTGCTCTCCCATTGTGATGCAGCGTCAAGGGATATACGGAACGTGAATCATTTGGAGTTTCAGGAGATGTTCCGGGTGCATTCGTGGTCCCGCCTTCAGCATGTCGCTCACCGCGAAGACCACGAAGTAAACCTGTACTTCTTTGTGTTGGTGGATCCGTAAAGTTGACTGGGGTAAGAAGATCAAGGGGAATTGGCTATGTGACGCTGAGTAGAGGTGCACAGTCAAAAGTGCTTGACGTACTCTTCGATTGACGTGATATCGCACCGGCCCATCCTTGTTACTCCTTGGCTTCGTCATGACAACTGCGAAGATTTATTAGGAAGGCTCCGCCCTTCTGTGGATCATCGGCGTACGATAGTTATCAAAGAGTAGAACAAAAAGTTCGCTCCATCCGTTCCACTCGAGACCACTCTCAGGCTGGCGGAGCAGTTTTCCTGAATGAATTATGAATCGATTCTGATCGAGAAGATCCATATCCTGGGCCGGTGTTAGCAACCAGTGTCAAGTCCAGTCACCCGACGCACGATTGTTTCGCCTGGCTTGAACACAAGGTCAGAGTTATATCGCCATAGCTGAACCTTCTGCTTTGCTGAGGCCACACCCGGTTCGGTTTCCTTACCAAGGGACTTGATGATTTCAATGACTTCGGGAATGGAAAAAGTATCTTCGTGTTCTGCAGGTGTTTCTTCCAGGATCGGTTTTAACAGAAGTTCATAACGGAGCAAACGGGGGATGGGGCGATTGATGAAGCTTTTCATGTCGAGGCGATGAGCATCTGGATGCCGTACAGCGGCCTGTAAACAATTAGTGAAAGGGAGAATACAGAGGCGAAGAGGCGCACCTCAACAAAAGCTTTGAATGCGGGATTGTTGGCCATTTCGTCATCTATGCGATAAGCGGCAATAGGATAATTGGGAATGTACTCCAGATACGCATCCCTGAAGTTCAGGGCTGCATCGAAAAGTGGGGCGGTAACCGTGCGAATGATTGGATGCTGCTCGCGTTGAATCTCCAGGAATTTCTCAACCAATCTGCGATGATACTCATACAGCTCGTCATAGTTATGAAATACGTCTTGGATAAATTGATCCAGGCGGTCAGGCGGGATAACCGGTGGCTCAGCATCGCGCAGAGGGATGATGTACATCTGAATAAAATTAGGGTGGCTCCCGAGATGTGTCTGGAATGAAGCGGGGCCAACCTGGTTCATGTTCTCCAAATCCTTGACATAAGCCATTTCACCCTTGATCAATTCAAAGATTATCCTATATTTGTCAACCTTCCGCTCCGAATCAGAAGAAGAACGAGGTCTTACGATTGGCGTTTGGTTTCTTCCTTTGAAAGATTTTTCCTGACCTCAGGGGACACCAAGTCGTGCCACTCCCACTTTCCAGGGGTTCCCTTCCCCATAGCTGACTGAAACGTGCGCAGCTGGGAAACGGATTGAAGATTTCTTATTGCATCGATAGCTTCCAATAAGAAATCAGCATCGGGATTGCCGTCCGCCGTTTCACGATGAATGGCCTCAAGAAGCACCGGATATTTTTGCAAGTGCTTGGCAGGTCGAGCCAGGTAGTGCTTCAAGTCTGTGCGCATCGTCTCCCCTTGCCGGGAAGACTGTCGAGAGCATTGCTACTTGCGGAACCGCCATTAATATCTCGTTTAAGAAAAAGAAAATAGATGTTCTACGTCACCTCCAAGAAGAGTCTGAACTCTGAATTACTTTCCATTTCGTCCTTCAACCGTTTCTCGGCAATGGGAAAATGACCAATGTAGGTAGGATACGCCAACCGGAACTCGGTTGCTGCCTCGAGGAAAATATCACCAGTCCTCTGTATGATAGGCCCCTGTTCACGTTGCCGAACATACAGAACCTCGAGTAATCGGCGATTGCACTCTCTCAGATCCAAAATATTACCGAATACTTCTTCGATGAAATCGTCCACGTTCGATTGTATAACGGGAGGGTTTGCTTTCCTCAAAGGCTTTATATAATCGGATTCGACAGCGTCCAAGTCTTGGACATATTGTTCCTCTTTGATTATGACTTTGTGGATGATACTGAATAGATGTCAGCCAAATGGAAATACTAGAAAACCTTGGAGGATCTACGTTTGGCGATTAATCTCACTTTCAGGGAGGTTCTTGAGGACCTCTTGATCCATCGTTGCCGTCCATGCTTTGCTCTCAGTTAAGACTTCCACTGGAGACGTAGTGCCGAGCATAGAATTACCCTGTGAACGAGGTTACGTGACGGAATGGATGAACAAAAACAGAGACAGACCTTCCGCGGACAAGCGTATGCATAACATCGGGTATCCTCACCACAGCTGGGTGAATAACATCGGGTGATCACAGTGACCACACCCGTGGGCAGTTCTTCGGGCTCCATCATGCCAGATCCACCTTCCTGGTCATCCAGGAACATATACACGTTTTCAACGCCATCTTGCAAAACTCGACTACTGAATTCGACTTCGAAAAAGAACAGCTGACTCTGCAAACTCCTTGCGATCTGCAGGGCAGCACGCCGGTCATTAGTAGATATGCCATGGTTTATTGCGAGTTCCCGTTGAATTTGGGACTGGATTGTGGACTATACCACAGTCAATGTACAATTCGAGCATATTCATACCATGGAACATACCACGATGTCCTTTCCTGTAAATGCTCGTTGATACGGTATGCTTCCTTTGACGTGTGTACCTCGAGGCACTTTGTCTCGCAGTTGGACGGCCATATGAGATAATAGAGAGTAATTGATGAATCGGCTTTCGTCGTCGTCGTCATCATCCTCCCAATAGTCCTCTTGGATTTCCACATCATCGAGCTCCCCTGGATCCTCAGTGTTATAATTTGTCAAAGCATGCAACATATCGCTAGTATTTCGCATGATATTGCTGGGGCCCGAATTGACATAGCGGTCCTGGTCTGGCGAATTATAGTTTGCGGGGTAGAAATCATGGGCCGTCGATGTTTGTGGAGTCCAATCAGTATATTCACCATTGATGGAATAGGTATAGGACGCCGGGCGCTGGTCCGTATCACCATAGCCAACAATTGACGATCCTGATTCATGGAGCAGAGTAGAAGAATTCGCATAATTGGTATCTGTATGAAACATTGAGCTTATTGATCGAGGAGAAGAAAGTTTGAAGTATCACCAGATAGAGCTGTGAAAGATGGCGACTGACGAACTTGAGCCATATATTCTTGATTAGGTTGGTTCTGCAATCCACCAGGGATCCCAGTTCCACCAGAAGGCCAAGACATGGAAGAATTGTTCTCGAAAGGATGGACTTTCTCTTGATGGTACCAGTCCCCCGAATTAATGCTCCGGCCGTCCGTAGCAGGAGGCAGGTTGTTGTCGACACCTTGAACGCCTGGAACAGAAGAGGGCGGGGCACCCGAAGGTCGGTAGGACGACTCGCGAGATAACGAATCTGGGTAACTTGTTCCATTGGAGGAACCGTACGAAGAATGGCTCATGGTTCGAGGAAGGGCAGATTGGATGGGTTCAGTAGGTCCAGTGTAGACGCCGTTATCTGGCGGCGGGCGAGGTGATGAGATTGGGGTGGGAGGCGCAAATTGTCGACTTTTGGCACTAGCTGTGGTAGCTTTGCGACGTAAGTCACTAGAGCTGGAACCATAAGAGTCTCCAGTGTGGTGACCTGTTCGTACCGCACTGGGCTCATAGTATGGTTCTGGCTCTGGCATCGCGCGGAATGTTGCTGGAGAGGTGGCTGATGATGGGCTCCCAGGGGTGGGCGGCAAGGGACGTGCACCTGGGCGGCCAGGAGACACCGGCAGGGCTTCTTGTGGATGTTTGAAGGTGGTTGTGGAGACTGTTGGATGCGGGTCTACACAATCAAGGTGATTAGAGACATGCAGAACGGGATCGTCATGTTGCCTACAACTTTTAGGCGAATTTACTGGCCCAGACTGTCCATGAACAAGATATTTCTGAGGGTCGTTTTGACCGCTGTCAAGCTCAAGTTGTTGATGTACTACGGGTGCTTCCTCTGCAAAACTGGCCCAAACTTCATCATACAGGCCTTGTAGGTCGTCGTCGACAGGAGAGTAGGGGCGTGCCATGGGCGAGAGTTCGTTCCAAGGTGTAAGCAGCCTATCGACGTCGTCGATTAGACGTGCAGCAATTCCGACTGAGGGGGCGTGATCGCTGGCGCGAAGATTGTAGGCATCAACTCCCGATCAGTCTGGGTGGCGTTCACTTTGGCCCTGCCAACGAGACCCCACCGGGATTGCTACTTATGAAGTATATGTAGGAACTGGAAACACTCTGCCCTTGTGTGCGCTGGCTCTACAGAAAACGACCAGGAGGAACTACAAACCTAATGTATTATGTAACTCGCGTACATCTTCAAGTTCTCCTGCAATGGCGGGCGATAAAGAAACCCTGATAGGGATGGGATTCGATCCAGCACGCGTCGAATGTCCGCTTTCTTTCAATCAATCACAAGCTGGGATCGCTTGACTTACTCCATGACTACTTTCAAATCGCAGGGGCGTTGAAAGCAACTGGGAATCGCGGCCTGCAGCCCGCCATGGATCATATCCTGGAACATGATGGCCAGCCTATACCCGATCCTGGGAACGTCACTGAATCCTCTGGCGGAGCAAATCCTCAAAACACGGATGGCGATGACGAAGACGCCGAGGCTTTGAGAAGCCTAGGTGTAGTTGCGAACGATGCAGTTGAAGCCAAGGTATGTTCATGAGCACCGCTAGGCTTAAACCACTCAATAAACTCGGATTGGTCGAAGAGCATCAAATGTTCCGAGTGCGGCAAGATCTTTCGAAATACCGCGTTGGCGAATTTCCACGCAGAAAAGAGTGGACACGATCAGTTTGAAGAGTCCACTGAAGAGGTCACTTAAAACCTTGTCATGTTTTTGTTTTTGTGACATCTCATGGACCTCGTAGATAAAGCCTTTAACCGAAGAAGAGAAGAAAGAGAGGCTATCTGAACTACGTCAGAGATTGGAAGAGAAACGAGCTAGGAAGAAAGAAGAGGAGTTGAGCGAACATAAAGTCAATGAGAATCTCCGACGAAAGGCTGGAAAGGTGGCTTACCCCTCTCGCACTCTGCTGCGCATACAAGATCTTAGACAAGATATAACAGGACCTGAACAAGTTGAAGGAAGACATCCAGGTCAAACAAGCCCTTAAGGAGGCTGAAGACAAGAAGCGTGGTGCGTTGATTCAAGTTTTCCTGGACAACACCTGACTTCTGCTACTTTGACAGAAAAGTTGGAGGATGCTCGTGCCAAGGCAGCAATTAAAGCTCAGATCGAAGCCGACAAGAAAGCAAGAGCGGAGAAATTTGCCAGAGAGAAGGCCATTCGTGACGGTCAACCCATACCTGGCGAATCTTCTGCCCCCGCTCCTGCTCCCAAAACAACTGCGCCTCCTGGTGTTGCTGGTAAAGATTTCAAAGAGACACGGTTGCAAATACGCATGTCTACCGGAGGACAACCCTACACCACAACATTGTCGAGTGACGCAGGCAAGTTATTTCCAAAATTCATTCAGATCTGGACTTATTCCTCTTCTCTCAACGTCACAGTGCTTCGGGAAGTTGCAGAATATCTAGCCGGGCAAACTTTGAGCGTAGATGTAGAGACCGTGTCCTTTGCTCAACATTTTCCAAGGTTAGAGAGCTGGTACCTTTTTCCAAATGATTTACATTTCTCCTTCGTTCAGGAAAGTTTTTACACAAGCAGATTTTTCCAAGACGTTGAGAGATCTCGGACTCACACCTTCCGCCGTATGTCGCTCAAATATGTTCCCTATTGTGTCACATCCTGACCCCTGCAAATGCTAGGTACTCATTGCTACTGTGCCATAATAAACTCTGTCCTGGATAATCCAATGTGTACTTTTAGTCCATCGCTGTAAGAACAGTTTCTAAGTATGTAACCAATAGTGAGTAAGAAGATGAACGACAGATGAGGCCTCACGCTCTCCAAAGAAAGGTGTAAACGTGAACTTTTTCACGCGTATTCAAGGATTGTGACGGTGCCATCTATGGACCCTATGGCTACTCTTCCTTCTTCTTCATGGACTGCCACTCGGGTCCAGTTATCCTCTTCACAAACGCCGAATACACTCACATCCATGGTCGGCACGATATAATCTTCCTCGCTAACCTCGTCCAAATGATCCTCTGCTTCGCTCGTTGCTATCAGAATAGCCGCGAGCCTTTGCCCGCGACCGCTGCGTCCAAAATAGTCTTCGGTGTGGGTATCAATCCAGATCGCTGTTCCACGGTTGCCCATTACCATATGATACGGTGTGAATAGGCGGATCGGCGACCCTATCGTCCGCCGAATTTTTGGTGCAACCTCATATGGCACGTTTGTTTGGTCCACAGGTCGACAGGCATCGAAAGCCTGATTGGGACACAATATAAAATAATGGAGCAGGTTGACTGGCTGTAGAAATACATCGATATGCGCTGTGAAAGTGGCGAAAGGAAAGCTCACCCAAGGAAGGCCGCTTGCGAATCGGATTAATATCCCGAGGGCCGATGGCCGATTGCCCCTTCGTAGAGCCTGGGGAGCCACGGTGACAGTGTCCAGCCTTTGCCAGTTGTGTTGTGCAACGGGAAATATTATTGTATCAGAATCAGGGAGAGGTGGGATGCCATAGATCTCCAGACTAGCTCGTCTTATCACAATTACGAATCCATGGTGGACGACGACTTCCATGGGTGCTTCTAACTGCCGGAATGTGTAGATTCAGATCTCACGACCTGCCTAAGGTATAAATGTCCTACTTACCTGGATGCCAGAGCTCCGCAGTTCGAGTTGAGCGGAGGGGCGTGTTGCGTCCCACACATACAAACGATTTTGCTCATCCTTGGTCAAAAGGGTGGATCCGTACAAACATTGAAGTCTGTCTGTTTTTCCGAGAGCTCTTCTGGTGGTTTTAAAACCTCCCATTGGATTGATTCCGGAGAAGTCAATACTCAAAAGCTCGATGCCACTGAATTTTTTTGAAACTGTAAGCACATCTCTCACTCAACCGGCTAGGAAACACACTTAAAGGATTGAATCGCGAGTAGATCATTTTCCGATGTGGACTGATCTGAATTTACGACGAACCGCCCAAAGCCCTGGACGGTCCTCATCGCAACGCAGACAGGAGGGGTCGCTTCCAGGTTCCAACATTGGAGACTAAATAAGTGGTCCACGTTGCTGGCACAGGCAAGTGAAAGCAGATATCCCGGCCTTCTTGGCAGAAATTGTAGGTCGACGACGCCAAGTCGGGTGGGTAAAACATCACATCTGAGTGAATACTTTTTTGATGAGATGGGGGAAAGCGAGGACCAGTTTCTGCGCAGGCGTAGGGCACGGAGAGTGAGTCGCTCCAGCTTGGAACCCGACGACAAATCAATAGGCTGGCGATGGAGACCGGGAATGGGTATGTTTTGTCGTTGGAAATGAATATCTAGAAGCAAGTTCCAAACGCTGCGAAGATGTGTTATCTCGTGGATATCTTTACAAGTCTGGAAAAAAAGATCATTTCTCTGACAATGAACAGGAAAATTGTACAAATCTGACGTGCCTGCCTGATGTTCAGGATATCGGGGATGGAAAGGTAACAGAAGATCGAGAGCCATACATCGGGGGGGATATCGAGGACAACTGCCATCGGCCGTTTAATAATTACCTGTGTCGTAGAGGTGGGTGGTAATAATTAAGACAGCCCCTAGGAGAAACATACGAGCTAGTACTTCGAGTCCGTTTGGGGTTGTGGTTTTTTACTCAGGATCCGGTTCGTGGCCGAAATTTATGGATGTATTTGAATGAGCTCATGTGGGCCGACGTTTCTTCGGTGGCACTAGTTGTAGAGACGCGAAGTCTACTCGTGACGCGCAAAGGTATTCCAAAACAGTGTTGCATGGAGACCAATTTCATGAACTCGCCGCGTGCCTCGTCCTCTTGACCTGTATGTTCGTAAGCGGCGGTTTTCACGGTGAGAACCGAAGAGAAGTATTTGATATAATACCCTCGCTAACCTTCAGGTCTCCGCGTGTCATGTCATTCATGGAACAGATATATGTACGTTTGATTGTCGGGGGTCGGTGAGCGAAAGGAACGGACAACCAGTAGGACGGATCGAAATTTTGTCGATGAAATCGCACTTGCCATATTTGTACTCATCCTTCAACTCCGCGAACCTCCCTTGAGCCCAGACCGCTTGGCTTTTCTGGGTTTCTTCACACGAAGTAGGGAAGGTGGGACAGGCGTTTCATTGCACCGGATGTTGCCTCGGATCACTCCTCAAGCCGATTAGTCGCTTTGTAAATTGTATGAAATTGCCAGAGTCAAGTCGTCTTGCTACGAATCTTTTTCTTTCTCTAATTGACGGCATGTAAATGATCAATGTCGATCGCATAGGCATGCGCGGGAAGCCGTGGGATGAATGGGTTCGACGGGTGTCACAAATCAACGAGGTAGCGAGTTGAATGCGAGGGAAAGAACATCCGCTGTGAGGTGAGAGTGTGGGTATCCAATGGGGTTCCGATAGTCATGATGTGCGATAACATCGCTCGAACTGCCGGCGGCCCGGGAGGAGGAAGGTGCATGGTGCAGGGTTGCTCAATTGAGTATGTTCTAGAAGCTGTTAATCTCCGTGTTCAGAGAGCATGTGGCCGAATCAGCATATGACCTATGTGCTCACAGGTGGGGTCGATGCTGAAGTTCTTTGATGGCTCAGGAAAGATGCAAAGTCCCTCAAACTTCAAAGTACGTGTCACGGAATGGACCACTGGTAGAGCATGAGTATATGATGCTGTCCGTCGAAGTAGAAGGGCAATTCCCTCGGGAACAATTGCGTGATTTGTATTACACGACAATGATATTCGCTGAGAGGTTTGGGCAATGGCAGCAATGCGAGGTGCCTTAAACTGATGTCGAACATTTAATTGAGGATGAATCTGCCATCATGGGGCTTGAGTGGCCAGTGGCAAAGTGGACAGAGTTGATTGACTGGAGCCTGGGATCACCTCCAGTAACTTCGAATTGGTATGTCGGAGAAGATGGGAGAACGTGAGACTCGTGGGTGATGTGGGAAGATAGGTGTAACTTGCACAGCCCAGGAGAGATTCTAGAAATTCAGAACCGAAGAGGGAAGAGACGTCGCATTCAGTTCGCGTAAGATTCAATTCTCGATTTTCCCTACCTTACTCAATTCATGTTCCATTGTGGTTTTCTTGGATCTTTGTTGACTGATTGGATCTCCAATAGGTCAGGCGGCGGAAGTCCATATGGTGAGGCTCTTAAGTGCGCAACTGAACGCCTTGAATAGAGAGAGATGGGGACCGGGGAGGACCCTCAAATTTGTGGCACCGGAAAGAACCGAATGGTGTCAATTGAAGTCGTTGGATGGATTCCTTCGTAGATAGATTTTTGGAAAAACTACATGGACTGTGAGACGTACATCAGAGCGAGTAATCAAACGTGGGGGAAAACAAAGACGTAGCACAACACTTCCCAAGCACGTCTGTCCTAGAACCCCATCAGAACTTGAGCTCACCAACCTCTCACAGCTCCTCGATAATCTTCCGCACTTCGCCTGCCCTCTGTTTAAATCTCGCGAGTTCTCGCTCTCCGTCCCGACGAAACTTGTCATATTCGACCTCCATCTGGTACCTAATCCACTCCTCCACCGTCATATCGAGCTCGGCCTCGGCCAGGTTCTGCAGGGGCATAAATGGGAGCTTAGAGAGTGGCGGACAAAAGGGCACGGGATTCCGATCGCCGGCCCTCGTGTCACGATCTGCGGTCAGCTGGGAGGCAGCACGGGCACGCGTTGGTGTTACTGGGGGTGTGCCATTGGGTGCCCAATCAGGTGAGATAACGGTTTCCCTTGGGACATCATCTCCATTAACGGTGGCCATCACTACGTCCTCGGAATCCTGGGGACGACTTGGACTCGGCTCCGTTGATAGCTGGTCACTCTGATAGACCGTCTCCTCCGACTTCGCGTTTTCGGCTTCAACATTTAGTTTTTCGACATGTTTAGGAGCTTCGTCCGCATCTTCTTCATCTGTAGAAATCTCGACGACCTTCAGAATGCTAGCCTTCTTGCCTTTCCCCGTCCCCTTTCCATTAACTGGAAGAGGTGGTTGAGGCTCTGACATAACCGGAAGCTTCCGGGGTGCTGATGAGCATCGCGTTTCGGGCTCCTGCGTCGTGTTCTTCATCTCGATGTCTCCATCTCTGTCTGGCGAGGGTGCGGCGGGTGCTTTGTGTTGGTTCGGTGCAGTATTCCTCTTCGGAATCAAAAGGGGCGGCAAATCTTCCACTGCCTCGGGTATCGCGCCTTGGTCTTTTTCGCTAGTAGATGGTGGTGTTGAAATTCCATCTTGCTCAGGAGAATCCTCTTGTGGCAAGGGTTGTAGTCGACGTTCTGAGGGCCCAGGTTCCGCCTGAATTGGCTGCGAGGTTGGGATAGCAGGCTTTCTTGATGAGATCATGATATTCAATTCATCCGTTTCATCGCCACCCGTGTCAGCAGCAACAGTGGCCTTCGACCTTGTACGCGATGGCTTTCTCGAGGTGGGTGCCGAGGATGGTTTAGTTTTAGCTCGAGAGGTAGGTCGTGCGGGTGCCTCAAACTCTTCCTCCGACTCCTGTAACTCGGCGTCTGGTTCCGGTAACCATTTAGCCTTGGAGGTGTGACTGGGCTTACGCGTGGCCCCTTTGCCACGTACCGACTTCTTGAGCACCTTGGGCTCCTCTTCCTCGAGGTCGTCATCTTCACATTCGTCTGTAATTTTTTCCTTCGTCTTTGACCTCGTTCGAAACGCAGTCTTTCGTGCTGCAACCTCGTCCGCCTCTGCTTCCAAGTCCAAGGCTTGTCGTGCCACAGACTGCGATCTGGATCGTCCTGTTGGCTTGGCAGTCGCAGTGGTTCGGGTTGCCCTTCTGCCTGGAACAACTGGTGGGGCCTCTTCTTCTTCATCCCTTCCAATATCCTCGTCGTCCTCTGCGACACCCCGTAACTGATTACGTGACTGGCTGACAGTGGGCTTCCTGGATGATTTGCCTGACGCGGAAGGTGGGCGCCCTCTCGGACGTTTACTAGACGAAGGGAGGGCGGCCTCCGGCTCGGCATCAGAACCCTCAACTGGCAAGACGGATTCTTTGTGTTTCGAAACTGAGCCCGACCTGGATTTGGAGGGAGGTTTGGGTGTAGGTCGAGACAGTGTGCGGGATGGAGGTTTTATTGCCGACGTTGATTCGGACAAGTTGAAGAAAGGGCATCGATTTCCGTTCTTCTTGTTACGTTTCCGGTGCTCTTCCCTACAAAATCGTCGTGGTAGAAGATCATCAGGTGGGTCGATGACCAGAGACATACATTGGATCGTCGTCTGCATCCCAGCCACTGAGTGAAACGTTACAATACAGGCAGGTGGCGAGGTCATCTCCCCCAAATTGAGGGATATAAACGAAGCCAGCTCGAGCCATCTATGTACATGCAGAATTAAATTTCCGTTGCCCCACGAATGCGGAATAATTGGACGAACGGTTTGAGAGTTGGCGCAATGCTTCTTATCTTGGTCGTGTATCCAACCATCGCCAGCGGAAAAGGTTTCCAATCTGGCCCGCTCCATTATCTTTGAGGTAGGTAACCGAGCCTTGTCGGAGAAAGCATAACTGTGTTGGTGACTCCTGTCTGAGCACTCGTTCAGCGTGGTGAAGATAAGATCATACCCGCCATGGCTATCCATGTCGCCCCTCAAACCACATCTAACATTGGCCCAACAACAATTTGTCCCGCACTTATTCCAGTGTATGTCGAAAGGATCGTCCTCTGCTTCCCAGCCACCAAGCTGCTTCTCGCACATATAGCAGGTGACAGTGTCGCGATCCGTGAAGCTAGGGGAGAAGAAGAAGCCAGCCTCTGCAAGTGATTCAGGATTTGCTACATAGTCCAAAGAGTGGGGCCACTTCAAGGATATGGAGGACGATGGTTTCGATGGATTTTTGACGCGTTTCGATTTCGAGAACGAGTCAATCCGGTTCTGAAGAGCCTCCATCGGTGTGGTCAAGTTGAGCGGAACACGAATGTCACGCGTTGGTCACATCCGAGGAAGGCCATGTCAAGCAGAGCAGGTTCATCGACTTTCAATCCCCGGACGTACGGCAGGAAGTCGGCGACGAAGAGAAAGCAAACCGTCGAGACCGCCCCGCCAAAAAAGCGTAGAAAGTTATCAGAAGAAAGGGAGCCCGCTACAGACACCGAAGACGATGACGGAGTACCACCCTGCACCTCTCCAGGACGGCCCAAACATCACCCAGGAGTAGCGAAGGACTTGTCTGACATCTTTGAATCCGTGACACCAACCTCTTCGCCGCTTTCGTCGCCGACAAAACTGGCCAAACGCATGCTCGCCCGCTCAAAGACGGATTCTTCAATCGGCAGCCCCTCAAGTGTGCGCATTGACCGCACCCCTTCTATGCCCAATCTTCCTTCATCGTCTCCCCCAAAGGAATCCACCTTTGCGAGCTCTGATCCGTGCCCACCACCTGTCTCCGCCCCAACGAATACTCGTACATACGCGGGCAGATCGCGGTCCTTTCTTGTGGCCATCCCTGCCTCTTCTATAGACCCTGAATTTCAAAGTGCCCAGGAAGAGGATGAATATAACACTCGCGAATCCTACGAATCCCTTCGGTCACGTTGGGGCGTCGACAATTCCGAAGACGATCCCTACCTAGCCACCATATCCCCTTCTTCTTCCACCTCCACCACACCGAAGAAGTCGCCGACCAAGAATGGTAAAGGAAAATCCCGGACACACCAGGACATTCTGCCCCGTCCTGCTCCGTTGCCACCCGGAATGATGAACCCGTTGAAGAGCATCACCGAGCTGCGAAGCAAGGGAGAAAGCAGGCGATTTCTTGACGAGGTTGGATACCTATTCGAAGGGATGGACCCGAATGGCGGCATAGGACTCAAGAGAGCGAGGTTAGTGCTTCTCATCCTGACCGCGACTGGTACTTCTATACATTCAGTGCACTTGAAATAACAACCAAACTATGCGACATCGACTTCGCGCGCAAAGCCAAAGCTGCAGATTTCTTTGACAAAACTTGGGATGTATTTATATCCGCTGGAGCTGGCCGAGGAGAGGACAAAGTACGTTTCGGTACTCCGTCCCTTGCTGTTTGATATTACCTTGTTATAAACACATCCATCAACAGGTTCTCGATGCAATTCTTGCATTCTTTGCCTCTCTTATCTCCCGTGACCCCGCCTCCCTCGCAGACTTGGCACAGCGTTCGCTCGACACAATATCTGGAAGTGGAATACAACGAAACGGAGATGCTTCGCTTGTGGATATCCTATTTTCACTCCTTTCTTCCCAGGAAGACCCGTTAGCCCTGGTGGGGGCTGCTGCCGCCAAGGACAGGATAGCTAATGATGCTGAGCTGAAGGAAATGCGAGTAGGAAAGAAAGAGAAGGCTTTGGTTATTCATCCCTCCCAATCATTCATGCTCCTCCTGACTAAACCTCTTAGTTTATCACAATCCACGACACCATAGTGTCCAGAACTTCTTTGTTTCCTCTAGACACACCTGTCAGCTCATCTCCTCATTTCCTCGTCCTTATTCCTGATTCTTCCTTCCCAGATATCAACCACTCTTTTACTGATCCGATCTATTCAAAGCCTCCCTCCGAGTATGATTCCAAAAAACCACTTCCCCGTTCTTCTCTCGTCACTCCAGAAATCTCTTTCGGCCATTGTTCTAGCCCCTTACACCTCGCCAGCCTATCTCAATTGGCCCGATGCAGCACAGAGCATCCCTTTCCAGTGTGTTTACTATCATCTACGGTTGCTTGATATGTACCTCTTGAGACAATGGGGTTCAATACTCATCCACAGTAAGGACGAGGCAGATACGGGAGACAAGGAAAAAGGGATCCTGAAGAGGAAAAACGAACAGGCACTTCAAAAGGCTCGAGACGAGTGGCTTTCAGGTGCCTTAATCACAGTTGGGGTATGCGCAGAGCTCCGGGGCGGGCGTATGTTGTCTTTTAAATCCATTTAACTAAAACTCACGTTCTCATATGTTTTAGCATGGGCCTTGACTTGTACGGAGCTAGCACTCCGTGTACTGGTCGGCCTTACCCACGCAGATGAAGTTTGGGCGCGGAAGGTACTCGGGTGCGAACCTGCGCTTGGTTTCGTGCTTCGTCTTATCCTCTCATCGGGCGACGGGCGGGACAGTACAACCCGCTTGAAGGCCGGAAAGGCAGATGAAAAAGGCAAAGGGAAAGAGACAATGAAACGGGAATTGGACGATGAAGATCAGCGTCTTTCCGACGATGACGAGGCTATGGACCGTGGTGATAGCTCCGCGCACGCCCTTGACAGATTGTACCTTGCGCTCGCTCTCCTCACAAACCTAGTTCAAGCCGTGGACGACATGAAGGAGGTCCTGCGCCAGACTCGTGTGTTGCTTTTCCTTGTATCTTATAGAAGAGCTTGATCTCTTGAACTGTTTTATGTAGGCCTGAATCCCTCTTGTTCTCTCAAACAGCGCGGCTGCATTCGCCGCTGCGTATGTCCCCAGAGCGTATCGATAAGTGCCCTAGATGTTTTACTCCGGCTTTACGACTATCAGTTGATGGCGCCCACCTCGGATGGAAAGGATGGACCCATCAAAGTCGGAGCAGACACACCACCCCGTTCAGCGCCGGATGCCGAAAGCGCAGATATGCTGTTTTTGCGCGGGCACCTTGCCGTTCTATTCGGACTCCTCATGCGTAACAGCGCCGAGAACAAGAAATACATCCTTGACGCTCTTCGGGGTCCGGCTGGAGACCAGTTGACGTTGGAGAATCTTGCAGAGCAAGCCCGTGAATTATCAGCTTTTTATGATGTTCTTAATAATGGTGGAGAAGGGGAGAGCGAACAGAGAGTTGCAAGTGATGTTGTTTCATTCTTGGAGGGAATGACGGTTGCAACTGGCTCAGCTTGATAGATTGCCTTTGCATACCTTTCCGTATACATAGTAGATAATGTTTCTATAGATTACAAACTTTGAATGGCTACTCAATACGCACGACCACCATGACTCCTTCATGAGAAACGTCAGAGGCTCGGAATTTTACTCGCGGCATGCACCTCGCATGTAACAGCTGCACCACATTGATCGGGCCTCTTCGGGACGGTCGACGACGATGACGACCTGGAAGGTGCGAGAGGCGGGGTTGATCATTTTCCAAGAATACTTACCCCGAGGTTCGTCTACCCGACGTCTACCGCGACGTCGGAGGGTGTGCAGACGAAAGCGACGAATTTTGGGCGGCGCTGGGGCGTTGGCTGCCTAGCGTGCGATGGAGAGGAGATAGTCGGGGTCGGTGGGCGTGACGAGGTCGCCTGTGAAGTTGGATTTGAAGTCAATGAAATCGGACATTCTAAGGGCGGACCTGGTCTCGCCATCGCCTTTGCCCGTGCAAATCGCCTCCCCATTGCCATCCGTGGAGGGGGCCACAACCCAGCAGGTGCCTCGTCATCGATCTCTCCAGGCATCTGAATCAAGTAAGGGTCGATCCCGAGCAGAAGCTCGCTTATGTAGGCGGAGGCGCGCTATGGGAGACGGTTGATAAAGAAGCGATCAAGCACGGTCTGGCCACTGTTGCGGGTACTGTCAACCATGCAAGTCCAACTTGTGTTGTGGATGTGACATGCTCTGATCTTGGCAATAGACCGGTGTTGGAGGGTTCGTTCTGTTTCGTGTCTTTTCGATGTCTCACTGTCACGATCAACTTGACTTTGGGCGGAGGCTACGGCTGAAGGCACGAGTTGGCCATCGACAGCCTCGTGCAGGTATGTTCCTCTCGACACCCTCCCATCCCTTCATGACATTCAATCCCTCCAGGCAACCATCGTCACAGCATCCGGTTCCATCATCCCCACCAGCACCACACCCCATCCAGACCTCTTCTTCGCCATCCGCGGCGGCGGCTCCAACTTTGGCGTCGCAACCGAGTTTGTCTTCAAACTCCACCCCCAACGTCTCACAGTCTATGGCGGTTACCTCGTCTTTGCCCCTCCTGCGTTGGAAAAGATCCTCGACGTCACGAAGGAGTGGTGGGCAAATGTCGGAGAGGACGAGGCGATGCCGCAGACCGCCGTTGTCTTGCTGGACGGAAACGTAAGCTTCAATCCTCACATCGCTCGATCGAAACCGATCTCAACAGCCCGCCATCGCCCTCCTCGTGTTCTACAATGGCTCGGAAGAAGAAGGGAGAACCAATTTCAAACAGCTCTTTGACATCGGTATTTAGCTCCCTCGCATTCCAACAGCGGCTCTAACCTAACCCTCGTATTACAAGGTCCTATAGCCGACCAGACGCACGAAATGCCGTTTGAAGAGATGAACTCTGCCCAGAACCACTACCTTGTACACGGTCAAGGCGTCTACTTGAAGGGCGTCACCCACCGTGGGCCGGACCACCCCTCCCTCGAAGCCTACACCCACCTCATCGCCATGATCGCCAAAAAACACTTGTATAAACCACAGTTCCGCCTGAGGATAGTCTTCGAGTACTTTCCCCTCTCCAAAATGAACTCCGTGCCCCGTGGTACGACGGCGTTTAGGAAGAACGAGGAGTTGAACATCTTGATCGTCGTCGTGTGGACGCCCGGTGCTTCTGCTGGGGCGCGTGAGGCCCTGGATCTGGGAGATGGAGAAGGGGAATACGGATGAGGCGAGGGAGTTGGCGAAGGAGCTGGCGGGGATTGTGTTGAGTGGGCAGGGCGAGGAGGTGAAGGGGGAGGAAGGGATGCTGTTTGGGTATACGAATTATGGTGCGTTGCCGGAGGATTGAACTTGGTTTTTAGGGTTTTCACATCTGGTACTTTTTTTTTTTTAGATCCGGATTCTTCCCGGATAAGGCTAGGCTAGCGTTTGGGGAGAATTATCAAAGGACGAGGGAGGTGAAGAGGGTGTATGACCCTGAAGAGGTGTTTAACAAGTGGTTCCCGATCCCTCCTGCTTGAATCTGTCCGTATCTCGTAGAAAAAGATAGTTGAACAGAAAGAATTTCAGAAATGCCGTGCTCTCCACCAGTCATTCTCACTGACACAATGTACTCGATCTCTACCAACTTCAATTGAAGAATTTCTGACACTCTGCTCTGACTCACATACATAGCACAGTTTAGATAACGATGTAGGTACTATTGTTTTACTTCCACATCCGGCTACACCAGAAGCTTGTATACACAATGGGACTGATTGCCATTGGGACGGGTTTTGGTTCTTTGGTGACGGTGACGGGGACAAGGGCGACTTGGGTTTGAATCGAGGTTGAGGAGGGTTAGGATCGGAGGAGAACCGGAAGGGAGGGGAAACTGTCGAAAGCTGGATCGGTGGGTGACGGGACAAGGAGTGTTGGGGGGACACGCCGAGTGTGTCTTGGAGCATACGGCTTGTGCGGGGAATGGGTAGTTGATGAACCTAGGCCTTCTACGAGAAGGAGGGCTCTGGGCGTCATGGACAATTTAGGTCCGACTCCTACACAGGCGACGCAGATGAAGCGTCGATTGGAGTGTTAGAAGAAAAGGTTATTTCTTGTGTTTCGAGTTACCGCATTTCTGTACAATTACAACGCATAAGTATTAGATATCCCATACACTTGGAACAGATGCACTGGTACCTTCCATATTCAACGTCCTGCTGATTTTGGGACTCCTTGCAAGCGATTAGTCTACCCGACCCTCCCTTGCTTCTTGGCCTATTCAGGCTACCAGTTGAATATAATTTGACAGCGAAATGATCGATCGATATCGTGAAATCGTGGTCGATCGAAGGGATATTTTTATGGCGGAATCATCTCGTGAGGAGAAATGCTTATGGAGATTCCTGGAACTTCAACAAACCCAAGGATTTCTCATTTCTAGCGGAGTCGCAGTCGGAAAGCATTCTTCGATGCATGAGACGATGGGTCCAAATAAGTCTCATAAAACCCGGCAACAAACCCCTCCGCTTTGAAGCCAAACTGATTGTAAAGTAACTGGGCGAAAGTTGAGATCCATGGCTACGAATTAAAAAGAAATTTACACACCGTCGCAGAATTACTGACAGAGACGTGCAGGATGATATCATGGTGGGGATTCAACTTGATGAGATGATATAGCATGGATCTAGGCCGACGAGGTCATGATTTGAAGTAGTTGGGCGAGTAGAAGGGACGCCGACCTCGCTATTCCTGCATTGTCCCAACCGGCCTTGACCGCGAGGTATGTAATGTAGGTTTCCCGTGGAGAGCTAAGGATGGCAACTCCAACAACCAATCGCCTGTATGTTGCTACAACCGTACAGCGTTCTGGTGAATGATCCAATGAATCCCCAACTGGAGATTCAATCATCATGAGTATCACCATGGAGAATAAAAAGTCAACATTACCATTTATACCACTCCAAAACACTCGTGCAAGAAGATCATAGACTTGATCCAGATGACAAGCTTGTAAACAGGTATATACGATTGGGGCTAAGGCTTCCACATGTTCTTCTCTTTCGGGACTATGTTTTATCATGGCGTCAGCTGTAACGGAGTGTCAAAGAATGAAGTTCTCACGGTGCGACCGCGGAGTGTGCGCGGATGTCGCTCATGAGAGTCATTCACGGAGTAATCGTTTCCCAATCTACTGCGATGATGGAATTCGGCAAAGTTATCCCACTCCGGATACGCGACAGAAAAGAAGATTCGAATGGGGTGGTTTTGATATTATATAGAGCATAGAGGACATCTGGATGTGGAGGAGCGCTTGAGAAGGGGGAGGAAGGGGAGTAACCGCAGACGCAGCTTGGATATTTGGGGGCGGGATGTTAACCAAGGATTTCTCCTGAAACCAATGGTTTGTGAGAGATTCATTAAATCAAAGTGGGGTACATGTACCTGTATGAGTTTCAGTTTGCGCAGTGTGATTGCCGCAGAATGCGACGCCTGAGATGCGCCCTCATTCAAGAGCGCTGAAACCTCCGACCTAGTCAAAGACCGAAGTCCCTGGCCTTGATCATCCAGTTCGGCTGCATTCTCTTGCAGAGTTGCTCGTGAACGCAAGAAGTTCGGGAGAAAATCGTCTATGATGTCTTGGAAAGATTCGACTGGCGCAGCGCCATTGCCTAGTTTATCAAAAACGGTAGCGGGAGCAGGTGTTGCATTCCCCGCGCCGTCGTTGCCTTTACGTCGTTTCCTTCTGGTGTATCGAGCCTAAGGCGCGATTTAATGCTAAGAGATAGGACAAAAAGGCTGGAGTACGGACCTTTTCGCGTTTTTCTTGTACATCTTGATATTCGTCCGAATCACTTTCGGATTTCATGGCCATGCATTCCGGACAAGTTGAATACTGGAAGATGAGAAATAGGTTGTGCCGTATCTTGGTATAAATTACGATAATGTGCACGACCACCGTGACTCTTCAGCTTCTTGAGAGACGTCAAGAGGCTTGGAATTTTTCTCGCGGTGTGCACCTAAGTGACCTCACATATAAGCTGTTTCGGCGGGGAATCCTGGCTGGAGAAAATTTAAATACTACCAGATTATTCAAGTTTACCATGTACATCCTTCTAATCTAACGTCTAGGGGAGGCTTTCCACCGACCCAGCAGATGATTCGCCCGAACTATCAATAGATCCCGCAACATCTGCAACGAAGCCGTTACCACATTCAGCTTACTGCCCGCAACCTCGTGCCACTCGATAGGGACCTCCGCCACGGGTATGCCTAGCTGCTTCGCCAGAAGGAGAAGCTCCACATCGAAAATCCAAGTAGCAAGGTGCTGCGCGGGGAATATCCATTGTGCAGCCGAACGCGAGAAGAGCTTGAAGCCGCACTGGGTATCGCGGATGTGCCCGACACCAACAATTCGTAGGACAGTATGCAGGCCGTACATGAGGACGTTGCGGAGAAAAGAGCGCTAAATGCCATTCATTGAGGTCGAAACCGAAAAGAAGCGAACGAGAATTTTTACCTTGACGACAGCCTCTGACTTGACAAGATGTGCCCTGCTCCCAACCACAACTGCAGGGGCACCATTGGGTCCAATCTCATCCATGCTTTCCCACAGCTTTTCCAAGTCTTCAATCCGACTCGCATCATCTGCATCGGCCATCAAGAGACGCTTCCCGCCCGCATACAACATCCCATGTCTGACGGCACCTCCCTTTCCAATGTTCTTCTCGAGCGTGACAACTCTGATCTCAGCTTTGGGGTATTTTGCCGCTAATTGAAGTGCGGTATCCGAGGTGCCGTCGCTTGACCCGTCGTCCACGATGAGAATTTCATAGGTGCGATGGCGAATAGCCGGCGACGTGAGATGTTTGATGGTCGAGGCCATCATGATGGGTAACCTCTCGCTCTCATTGTAAGCGGGTACGACGATGGTCAGGTCAACACGACCAGGATCCGCCAGAGGGGTCAACGGCAGGGGTTTTTTGGGAGACGCGTGCGACCTGTATTTCTTCTCTGAGGGGTATGTGATTATGGATGGAGGGGACCAGAAAATGAGGGCTAGATAGAGCTAAAAATCATGAGCGAGGTGGATGCGGTGCTTCAGTGATGGAAACCAAAAAGTTCAGCGCAGGGGTGAATGCCCTGTCCCAGGTTGTCGTCCTTGGTATGGCGCGCATCCGAAAGGAATGGCCCACAACTCAAAGAACAAGGATGAAAGGGCGTCATCATGGAAAGCAGATATCGGGTTTGAAGTTGAAAACAGCCAGTGACACCTACAGCTGATATAGACCCGACGACGAGAGCTAAGCCGCTACCGAGCAGGGTGGTCTGGTCCATAAGTTAGGCGGGTCCGGACGTGCTCACAACCAGCATAAGCAGCGGGTGGGGTGTCAGGGACGTTGAACAAGAATGGCGTGGGAGTACAAGTAAAGAGTACATTTCGCTATAAACAGAATGTAAAGCTATCGAGATAGAGATTCGACAAGACTGGCATTAGCTGGGCGTAAACAGAAATATCAAAGAACAGGTATATTGGCGTTGATCTCTTCCATGAGCTCTTTCGCTATTTTTGCACTTGCGAGCTACAGTCAATGAAAATCTTTAGTGACTCCTCAAAAGCTAGGCCACGTTTACATACCTTTAGATTGTAATGTGTGGCGGCACCATCTTCGAACACGCTGAATCTCAGATACCTTGGGTCTTGCGCGAGAGAACAACGCATGCCCTGGAACAGAGTCACGTTCAGAAGTAACGTGTAAACCGCCTCCTTCCGCATCACTGTCATGAATCGGTCAAAAGCGTCCAGCCAGTAGCAAAGATAACCCGTACCCAGTCGGGCCCCGCTTCCATCCGAACGCCTGACATTAAGCTTCAATGTGCCTGTTCCTCGCTCTTTCCACTGGCCTCCAGCAAGAGCGAAAAGCTTCCCGCGTACTTGGTGTATTGTTTCATCCTCTTCTTCACCCGTCATGACTGGAAAAAGACACCATAAAGTCAGATAGCACAATGTGCAACCAATATAACCCACCGTCTTGTTCCGTCAACACGACTTTGTTCTGTTCATCTTCACTCTTATTCTCGTCATCATCATCCCGACCCGCCCTCAACCTTTCGCCAAAGCTAGAGGCTCGACCATCTTCCTTTTCGTCCTCTGGTTCGCTGTCGAAGACGCCATTACTGTTTTCGCGGGCACGGAAACGGCCATTCCTCTCCAACGAGCTGCGGGATGAGTTATTGGGAGAACCTGCTCGTGCACGCTTCGATGCCGCAACGGCAAAGCCCTGCACGCCACTAGCATACGGCGAAAAAGCATTGGGATGCGCTGATGGCTGACCGCGGCGAGATGGGGACTTTGCTCTGTCCAATTTAAAAGTTGACTGTACAACGGGAGATTTAGAACCTGTGACGGAGGGAAACGGGGAGGATGTGGAGGCGAAAGCTCCAAAACCGAATGACTTGGCAGAAGGAGAAGAGCCAAGTGTCGGAGTGGTGGTGGATGTGTTGAATGGTGAGCTCAGAGGTAGCACGGGAGCCTGATTCAGAGGAGGAGAAAGTAGGGGTGGCGTTGTTGCAGCTTTGCTAAAGACGTTTTGACCTTTCACGCCGGCGAATGGTGAGCTTGCGGAGGCATATGCTATGAATCCGCTCTGTTGATGAACAATTTATATAAAAGAGGACAGTAGATGAGAGAACTACTTGCCAGCTTAGGAATTGTGGCAGACGGTGCCTTCTTCGGGGACTTGGGAGGCTTCGGTTCAGGGGGAGGCGACGGCCGCTTCGTCTCCCGGGGATTGTTGTTCTTCTCTGCGTCGTCTCTAGGTCTCTTCAACTCAGTCGATTCTTGAGATAAGTCGGCGCTCTCCGCTGGTCCTTGGCTAGTTCCCCGTTCCAAGAACTTGCGTTTCAAACCCTTATCTCCGCTCTCCACGTCGGTGTATGAAGGAGCAGCTTGTGTAATCGTGTCGTCTGTCTCTGAACAGGGTTCGGTGAGGAAGCCTGGCAGGGTCATGCATCGTGTTATCGTTATCTCACCAGAACAATTCGTCATAGGGCGAGGTGCGTCGTGATTGGCCACAGCCGTGTTAATTTTAACAGCATCTTGTTCTCCCTTCACGGCCGCGTCCTGGGAAACTAGAGGCGAGCTGGAAGGGTCAACGTCAATGTGACGCCCAGACCTAGAGGCAGTTATCCCCCTCCACCCAAGATCCTCTACACCCTGGCTGATTTGCCGGACCCTCATCTTTATCTCTTGCGGGGGTGAAACGCCGAGCGGCGGCGATCCAGAATCCGATCTAGACTGGGAAGCGCCATCCTCTTCTTCTTCAGTGGGGTCCAGTTGTAAGGTCCGGTTCTTCTTCGCCGGAGTGCGTGTGTCTCTGTGCTCTCGTAACAACTCTCCCTGAGAATGAGCTGAGAGAGGACCGATATGAATAAGAAAAGGGAACAACGGACTGCAGACTTGTTCAGGGCGGGTACTGGTTCGAGGGAGACCTCTCTCTCCCGCTTTCTTGAGAGTTTAGTATCTAATCGGATAAATAAATAGCACGGTCTGAATAGGGATTAAGCAACACACCGAAGTCAGGGGACGGGGGACTGGGTGGGGGAGAAGTGTCGGCTCGCATTAGACACTGTGGGGGTTGTGATGGCGCGTCTACCATGGTATTGTGGTCAAGGTTGTAAAGGGCAGTCTCGTTCTCCGAACATGTTCGGCTATATCCGATACACAATGCGCTATTGCTATAAATTACCAGTTAATACAACACTACATTCCATCCCTAGAAAGCGAAAATATGCGTATTGAAAACATTGATACGAGACCATAGTTCATCGACTTTTCCGTCGCTCGTCGTCAGCGAGCACCAAGACCTCTCTCAAGCTTCGCTCCAGCACTGGTTTTGTCAGGACGCTGCAACGACCCTCAATAGCAGTTCTACTTCGTTCGACACGAAAAGCACATACCGATTAACCCCAGCCTCCAGGTACTCCTGCTGATCTACATGGAGCAACCTTCATTTTCAGGGCCACATTAGACTAGCAGCTTACTTACCAGTTAGTAATGCGTTGCCTGGAAAGGTCATCAATATCTTGCACAGGAGCATCTTATGTTGACAAACACGAACCTGTAACACCCACAATGAGATCCTTTCTCCCAAGCTCTCGAATCCTTTGGACGGTTTTGATTCCAGACAACACAGGCATCTGATTGTCAAGAAACACGACGGCATATTTGCCAACGGGATATGGCTCCTCATCTCCATCTTGTGGTTCCAGAATCGGCTCAAGAGCCCTGGATGCATCTGTCGAGGGTGCTGCAACATGAGGACCCAGGATCATCCCTAACGCCACCTCTCCGTTTTCGGCAGTTGATACATGACATCCAAGGCGGGTTAAAACCTTTTTCATAAGGGTTCGGGTCAAGGGGTCGTCATCGACGACCAACACAGGAAGCCCGGGCTCGATGTTCAGGACTGGACACGATGCAGAGGGGCTCAATCGCGAGAAAGATGTGTCAAATTGGGTCAGTAGGGAGTCAGGCGAGTGTCCAGGGGACCGCGGGGACCCGGGTCGCTGTCGTATATCTGTGGTTGGAAAAGTAGGGGGCTTTGGAAGGGGAACATGAGTCGGACGAGGCCTCCGTCGCATATGTGGTTTGGGTATCCCATCAGATGTCGAGGAATCGTCTGGTAAGAGTGACGGTTGAGCCGTTACAATTGCTGAAGCCTGGCCAGCCGAATCATCAAACGGTACACTGAGCGGACAATGCGGCAATGTAGAGCGAGATTCATGCTGCGTAAGAACTAAATCCACACGACCGCCTGCCAGCAGGATATCAGAACAAATTTCAGGGTGGAGTCTGAGCATACCTTGGTCCATCAAACAATCCCATGCAGGACTACTTCGTGATGGAACAGACGGAGCCTCAGTGGCTTTCCGTATGGTGGCACTGGGGGCCTTGAAGGAACTGTCACCCTTCTGAAGTCTCCCAGAGCTTTCCGATCCATCCATGGCGATGACGTTCTCAGAAACGAACGTCCCGGAATTTTGGTCTGGCGTCGATTGCAAAGGGTGATAAGGTCGGATGGTTTTCTCCCCCACACCTAATGGCAATTCAACCCAGAAAGTGGATCCCTGCCCAACTTTCGACCGTACTCCAAGTCGACCATTACTGAGCTTGACGATCTGGCGCACGAGTGCCAGACCTAACCCTGTACCCTTTCCACCTGATGCGTTTATGCCATTCTAAGAACCGACGTGAAGCATATTGCTTCAACACGAACCTTGCCGTCTTCCTTGCTCCGTTTGATTGAAAGCAGCTGCGTTCCACGTCGATTAACATCTCATGCTACTAGGAAAAGGCCAGGCTCACAGAATAAGTTTCTCTGTTCTCCTGGTTTGATTCCGAAACCGGAGTCAGTCACTTCGATGCGGACTACGATAAAGTCCAAGGGCGCGTCCCCATGCTCGTTAACATGACGGCTTATGTGTGCCATGGAAAGTGGAGCGGGATATCCGGTGGTGTACGTATAGGGTGCAAGAGGATTTTGAGGGCCAGCGGGGCCAGGATGGGGGGGAAATATCAACTTCGTTGTAATAGCCACTTTACCCCCACTTGGTGTGAATTTACATGCATTGCTGAACAAGTCTCTTGCATGAGGGCGTCACAGTAGATAACGCATGCAGGACGGACCTGGCAAGATTTGTTATGATTTGCCTCAACCGCGACTCATCACCCAACACGATTCCCTCGACATCGGGATACTCCGCTATATGTTTGTCGATTGTTTCCGGACTTTCTCCCAAGGCTTCGTATGCCGCACGTCGTGCAAACTGTTCAGAAAAATGAGCCTTCAAGGAGACACGAGCGAATTGATGGGCTCAACATAATCTATTCTAGCGTCCAAGTCAGTAGTCAATTCCAAACCTCGCGCGTCTGTGGCTAGACGCAAGGGGATGAATAGGGATTTCATGACCTGATGGAACCCATAAGGCTATCAAAAAGGCCTTACTCAAAACCTCACGAAATGGTCAACGACAGAGACACTTTACCCGGTTCACAGATTCGAATTTTCCACTATCCATGCGGTTACTAGAAGCAGGTCAGAAGGGGATAGAAATTGGGAGAGGGTTTACTCACAAATCCAAGACATCGTTCAACACTAATAATTGAGTGATCAGATAAAGAATACACCGAAGCCAACACTAATACCTTTAGACATCATGCTAAGACTTCCTTCCAGAGCATAGAACTCCAGTTCCTGCTCTTTGGCAATCGCGCCCGCTGCTTCCATGTTTTGCACAGCTAAAACTGAAGGACATTGAACTCCACCATCCAGGAGAATATGGCAGAACATACGCGCTGTATTTAGAGGCACTCGGACCTGTGAAGACCCGACATTGGAATCGAACAAAGAGGAATTGTGTTCCTACTTATCATGAAAGACATAGCTTGGGAAGTATTAGTTGAAGGTGCGCTCTCAATTGGTTTCGCTTACGATGTAAGACGCCGTTTCGAATCGGCAGCTGTCTTTTCGTTGATCTGAGCTTTCTGGGTCGCCTGGATTGGCAGTGATATTTGAAAGCCTGCATCGTCCACTGAATCGGCCCACCTACCTTGAACTGGATCTTCAACTGATCACGGAGCGTGAATAGCCGCCTTTCGGACTGCCTCAAAATATTGTTAATTTGGAGGTGGGCCGAAGAAAGAGTATGGCGTACGCGTTCTCGCATATAGTGGACATAGATGAGAACTAAACAGTAATTAGCGCATGTGATCTTTTGCCAGAGGGAGCGGACACTTGCAACTGTGAAACACGAGGAAGTTGATCATGGCTTGGAAGAGGTTAGGAAAGGAGAGATCAGCTAGACACTCAAACACGCACTTCGGCCCCAGGCTTTCTTAAGAGGGATCATGATAGAACAAGCGCTGTATGCTTTTGAGTGTATGAGGCGAAAGCTGAAGACGGGGGAACAGTACATGACAAAAAACAACCCAGCCCCAATAGCTGCAGGAAGACGATTCATCTTTAGGCCAAAAAGGGCGATAGCTTGCAGGGCCTAGATGATATGTTCAACAGGGATAGATGGTCATGTGGCTAATGCTGACCGTCGCATAATAGAAAATGGCCATGAAATCTCGGCCGTGACAGGAAAAATACGAATGGGGAGCATTGGGATAATAGCCGCATAGGTACCTTCAACATCAATCAAGTCGCAATCAAAGTAATACTTTGAATTTTGACTTACAAGAACAAAATCTGGTAAAAAGACCTGAAGACCTGGTAAATAATTCCGACTTTTGCGACGCGCTCAGACTTACCAACACCAAATAGAAATGAGGAGAACAGTCTGATATATTGTCGGCCTCGTCCGGGGCCAATCGTAAATTACGAGGAATCTAGGATAAAAATGATTTCGATAATCTTGCGTGGCATTAGGAAGTCGATACGCACATGATGGGAAAACTAAGTAAGGGTGCCACCTAATGTTGCGTTCAGCAAGTGTTTGGGACTGATTAACGAAGACTGACTCCATAATAGAAAGCTTTATCGTACGGTTCATTTAATGGTTGGGCAAAGATGACGCCAAGGACCCAATTTAGTATCAGCCATAACGCCGCCCACTCCGCAAGGGATTTCTTCATGAACCAATTTTCCTAGAAACATATATAAGGGCGATGAGGACGCTCTCCCACGAAGAACTGGCGAACCTGTGAATAGTTTTGCTCGGACTTTTCATTTTCGAACTTGGGACAAAACAATTCGACGAATATGGGCCAGAGTCGCCAACGAAGAAAGACCAGAGGTGAGCGAATGGTCCAGTCCCTTCGTGACGCCAGGCTTTCTCGATCGCGTAAACTGGTCGCAAGGCAAGTTTCGTCAGAAATCTCAGGACTCGTACCAAGGTCAGAGTGTGTGATGGAGCGAGATGCAGAGCCTTTCAACTCTTCCGACCATGTCCTATTAACAACAATTTCATCAACTTCTTCCCCGTCGCCGCCATAACCCCGTGATGGACCATCCACCCGTAAAGAAGTGCTTCCTGCCAGGGTGCCTTCAATACAAGAAGGTGCCGATGGGACTGTTTCTGGTACCAAGCGCCGTTTAAACCTGACCCATGAGGCAGCAAGGGTTGAAGTACATGGTCCCCATCCGCCACGTCGTCTAGAAACCGAGTTGTTGACACAAGCCTGGACGGGCAGAGGCAAAGAATCGTCGACAACCGTGGAACGAGCCGACTGGACGGTGTGAGGGTCAATACATGTCTTCTCGGTAGCGATAGCCACCGTTTCCGTCCATGTAGAAGGAGTTCTGCGAGAGACTAAGGTCTGGGACTTGTTCGGCCAGAGGGGCATAGAACTGAAGTCTTGGGAAAAGCGGAGGCGAAATGTCTTCAGTCGATCTCTAACGCCAAGTCAAGCCCCGACTTCCTCGTATGCTCTTGGCACCTTGAGTCAGCAGTCTGCCTGTATACCTTACGCACAACAGCTGAACGAGACCTGGAGTGGCTCCATGTATCCCTAGTACAGTACTATTGCCGCCCTAATGACTAAATCATTATTCTGCTATAACATGATCCAAGCACTGTAGTGTATAATGATTTCGATTTCGAACGGGATGGATGGGATGGGATGAGATGGTATTAGCCCGCAGCGCATCACAGGGTTGGGCCAATTAACCTCATGACTGGGGCGCAACAATTTTGAACGGAGATAAACCTTCATTGGCTTGGACCGTTTGGCATGCATAATACACCCCCTGCTAGAGCGCTCATCCATGATTGGCCCTTCATCCAGATATTGGCGTCGGAGTATGAATCTACACCTCTTGTTTCTCCTCCCTCATATTGAATTCACCCACCTTCATTCCTTCGCTTGTCCGCCTTGGCAAATTACCAAGCCTCTTGATTTCCACTCCCTTTGTACCCCATCCCCATCTCCTATTTTTCCTGATTTCCGAATTCGACTTCGGCTCTTTTGGCTATGTCTCGACCGGTCTTCCTCAAAAACGGTGAACTTGTCAGGGTTAATGGTAATAATTCATCTGCTTTCGCGCGCCCTTCCTTTGAAATCGTCCTACTGTTTTTTCCTCTTAAATCTCACAGATCATGTTTATTGCTCTCCGAGTTGGGCCATACGAGACGGAACACCTTACTCCATCGGCCGAATTATGCAATTTTTACCGCCCGAGGACGCACCCAAAGGAGAGGAAGGCGAGAATTATTTCTACACAAGGGTTCGCCTGGCGTGGTATTATAGACCTGGAGATGTCAGCGACCGCTCCGTGACAGATCCGCGACTCCTTCTGGCTGCCATCTTTTCGGAAGTCTGCGACATCAATCAACTACGGGCTAAATGCCACGTGGTACATAGGGACAAGATCACTGATCTGGCTGGGTGGAAGAAACGTCCTGACCGTTTTTACTTCAATCGACTCTTTGACCCTTACGTGAAGAAAGAGTTTGAAATAATCCAATCTACTGACATTCGAAATCGTGGGTATTTTTTTGGTTGCCTTTTTTTTTTTTTTTTTTTTTTGGCGAAATACATATTGCTGATTTTATTCTTGATGAAGTGCCTGATCACATTCGCGAGACACTTATCTCCCGCTATGAGTATGTCGTAGCAGAAAAAGAAGTCATCCCCGATCTTACAGATGTCGTTCGTCTTTGCGGCACCTGCCAAGAATGGTGTTCCAAGTAAGTCAAGCTCCACCTCTCATGCTCATACACTCATTGACACGTCTTCTATAGCGCCGATACGGTGAGGTGCGATAGGTGCAAGAGATTCTTTCACATGCGGTGTGTACAACCTCCACTGATCGCAAAACCTTCGCGAGGGTACGGTTGGACATGTGCCCCGTGTTCTCGTAAACACGAGGAAGAGGTAGACAGCCATGAGATTCGGCACGTCACCCCTGTTCCCCCACCGAAAACAAACAAGTCGAACGCTCCAGCACCACGAGGTAGAGGACGGCCGCGAAAGGATAAAAGTCAAGCAGAAAAGGAAGAAAACATGGCTGTGAAGCATTTCAAGATGTGGCCTTTCCGATATTTCGGGTACGGGTCTTTGATTCCGATTCGCATCGGCGTTGGTAATGATATTTGGATGAAGGCAACATACATTTGCAGAAGATACCCTTGGTAAGTGACGCCGCTAGATAGTTGACATATTTTAAATGCCGGTAATAGATCCGGACGATCTAATTTTCCCCCGCACCGCAACCCGCCATGGACCCAAATACCAAGCTAATGTACCTGCCGCACCTGAGCTGGATATCAACCCATCTGGTACGTGTCTCTTCTACTATATGGTCCATTTGGAACTCACTCCGCAATATTAGAACCGGATGAAAGAGGAGGGGACAATACCATCGAGATCCTCGGAATTATAAATACACTCACGGACGCAGAAGGCAAGCTGTTTTCTTTTTAAATTCCGCGACATTACGTTATCATCTATTTTCGAAATCATTCAGTTTCCGAAGGTGAGTCTTGAGATTCTGCTATTTTTGTAATGCTGAAGTAAGTGCAGTGGAGGCATGGAAACAAGAATTGACACAGGACACTAAACCTAAATCGACCGTTGACTGGTTGACGGAAGTGATGAGACGCTTTTCTGATGCTGCCCTTGCTGCGAAGCCCTTGAACTCCGTAAACATGGCATCTCCCGTGCGCCTCGAAAAAGTAGGTACAACTATCAACTATCACGAGATATATGCTAATCCGAGTAGTGGAAGAAGTATGAAACGCCATTTGCTGACAGAGAATGGTCGAAAGAGGAGATCGCAGCATTTGAAGATGCCATCATGATCCATGGAGCTGAACTCCGTGCTGTCCAGGAGGAGGTTGGGAGCCGAGCCATGCCAGAGGTTGTGCGCTTTTATGGGTTATGGAAAAGGTTATTAGCACCTCCGAATATTCAAAGACGATACTCAGATGAATTTAGTGCCAAAGTCGGAGAGGAGAATGAGCGGATTCTCAAACACGGTGTTCCGCCCAAACCTCCGCCCCGGCAATTCTTAAGCAGGGAGGAGGCCAGCCATGGTCAACATGTCGGCCTATCTGATGATGAAGGTTCTATCATTGCGCAACCTTCCAAGCCTCCCAGTTGCGCCGCCTGCCGGACGCGGGACTCTGCGACATGGTGGAAAGCCCCGAAGGGTTTGGCCACAAATATTATGTGTGATACCTGCGGATCAAATTGGAGGAAATACGCTGACCTGGTCGTGAGACCGGTTCGTGACGAGTCCGTGATATCAGGGAAGTCCAGGATGGGAGAGAAAAGAGAGGGATCGCCCCTCAGTGGACCCTTAATAAAACGGTCGAGGGTAAGTACCACGGAGGAGTAAACATCTACACTAGCTCATCTTCGTCTGTTTCATAGAATTCAGGATCTGCACAGTCGACCCCTGCTCCGCCTACGGCAACTGTCCCGTACCTGAAATGCCTTGCTTGCCTGAAGAACGGGCCAACCGGAAAGGTACTGAAGTGCAAGAAGTGTCAACTGCGAATACACGCTGGTGAGTCAACTTGGCGCCCTACAGAACTGGTACCTATATACACCAGGTACATGTGGGGCTATCGTCGATCCTGCGGAAATAGAGTCTTGGTCTTGCGAACTGTGCCAGAACGAAGAGTCCTTGGAGGCATCCATGGTATGCGTCATCTCCTCGCTTCAGACCTATCTCCTCATATGTGCTAGAATCCTGATTGCTTGCTATGCCCGCGCACGCCTGCACATGAGCGGCAGAAACCCCCATACCCACTTTCTGATTCATTCCTTCGTGCTTGCAAGCCAACCGAGGGTCAAGGATGGGCACATCTCGTCTGCTCCGTTTTTACGCCGGAGCTGACATTCACTGATGCATCTCGCTTACGACTTGTCGAAGGCCTGAACACTATCCCTCGACACCGATGGGTGTCGGTAAGTAATCCATCTTTCTAGATTCAGCACAAACGATTACTGAAAAATCTGCCAGACCTGTTGTCTTTGTGGGATTACAGAGGGCTCAGTTGTCCGATGCAGCGATTGCCCCAAAGAGTTCCACATATCTTGTGCTTGGAAACAGGGTTATAAATTTGGTTTTGAAATACAACCTGTGAGCATTTCTTCCTCGCGCATATATATCCGTTGGACGTAGCTTGGTTAGGTGAAGAGTAGTCGGAGGGATACAACAATCATCGCAACGTTCAAGGGCGAATCCGGCTGTATGAATCCGATCGTTTCCTGCCCAGGACATGAACGTTCCAAACGAGAAATATATGACATATGCGAGACAAATGAAGGTGGAGAGGTAATACCGTCTACGATCGCTTTTGGGGACATTCACTCACCCTGAACAGCCAGCGCTCCAGGTCTATTGTCAGATATACAAGCAAGCCCCTGTGAGTCAAGCACATGCCCTGTTACGGAAGGCTCGCCGACTGGATCAGATTCTCAACATTCGTACCGATGCAATCGTGAATACCCCGTCCCCTTCTCCGGATCCACAATGCCATAAATGTCAATGTAAATATTCACCGGCCTTCTACCACGTACCATCGTCCAGTGGCTCTGGTGGCATGGATGTATGGGTATGTCATAAATGTAATTTTGATACGAACAAACCGAACGGTACGAACGGAATAACTACAACTACTTCTACGGGTAATATGGAGTTGTGTCATGTGGGGATATTAGGATTATAATGCTACATATCCGTAATGATAATGCAAGTTGTTTAAAAGTACAAATGTCAGCAAAGAAGGGACAAAAGTTGAAAAAACTGTCATGTCATCTATGATTTCACTCTCCTGTAGAATAGTACGTATGCTTCCGAGGTCTACGAATGCGTAAGCGAAAGGACCCTTCTCAAAGCCGAACCACTCACGACTACATCTCTGGGGTTAATGGGACCGGAGACATTTGTGTCACTGAATTTCAGCCAGCCTCCCTCAGACGAGATAAGAGCGGTATCTGAAATATTTCGTAAAAAAGCAAAAAAGAAAGACTTGACAAAGAGACTGACAATGTCCGCGGTCTAGAGACTCGGAACCAACGTGATTGGTTACCCCGTACAGGCGATATTTACATGGCGGAATTGCTTGTGGATATTGGGTGCGGCCGTCTGGCTGTGTAACAGGCGACACGTAGCGTGTGAGGTCTAAATCGTCCAGCGGAAAATCGACAAGAGCATTGTTCCTTATCATCTTCTCCCCCCAAGAATCGTGTAAAACGGTATACCGTTTGAGATGTAATATCAGGACAGCAGGCGGGCGAGTTAAAGAAACTTTTTTTGACGCCATGCGGCTTTTGTTGCATTTTGGACAGAGCCTGCATAACAGCGTGAGTTGCTTTTCAAAGGTTAGGCCGTTCGTGCGTACCACTGGTTCTCCTTCTCCATTATTTCCTCCCTGAAAAATTCCTCCAAACAACTGTAAACGGAAACCTTCTGCGGTAAATTCTCCCTGACTGGAGGAACGGAGAGCTGAAGGAAATTGAAGTGTTCGTACGTGACAGAAGTCTAAAGCGGATTGAGTTCGAGGTGGTGAACGTTCGAATGAATCAACTGACCGTTTCACAAATCGAACATTGTAAACGACTACTGCACTCACTTTGAAAACAACTGGCTATAATACCGTCGTTGCTGCTTCGGCTAGCGGGTAATACTTTGTCGACAGGTTTTTGGATCATTAATGGTTGAATTCTGGGCCTTGGTTTGAGATCCTCGTCAATCCTATCCAGTAGGCTACCAAGGAATTCCTGAGAATCATGTTGTTTGCCCCTCTCGAAGTGAGGCATAAGGCGACAAATTGTTTCCTGCGGGTATGGTGTATTAGAGGGGAAATTACTGACAGAAGAAAGCCTCACGTGGAATTGATTGGGTACGATGTACTTTAAATCACTGGCACTTCGCATATGCTGCAGGAGCTGACCAAACGCAACGGTCAATCTTCCACTGTCAAAATCCACAAGGGATTTCCAACGACCATCTGATCGCAACCGATATCAAAATTGCCCTCTCGGTAAAGTTACCTACTGACCGAGAAAATAGTTCGCGAATGGGGTCGTGACATTGAGGCATTGCACGATGGAATTCATCCAACATGTGTTACCCAAATTAGACAATCCCCTCGGCGTTATTCGCATATTGGGCCATTCAAGCGAACGAGTTATTTCATGGGGGATCCTCGGTACTTCCGTTGGGGAAAATGGGGTATAACGGGTGTCTTGCCGTTCACGGACGGAAGAAGCGGCAGCGGGTGGAGGTCTGGGTACTTGGGATCCAGAAAGTCGCGGATAATCGACGGAAGCACGAGCATAACTAGACAATGCTTCTTGGGATGGATCGGGATAATCACTTCGTTTGCGTGAGAGGAGTGAAGGATTGACTGATGCCAGAGGCGGGGATATGATGTTGGGTGAGGGTAAAGTCCCCGTTCCTAGCATCAAAGGCGATAAAGGGGTGCGCTTTGGCATTTGAGGGTATGTTATGGAACCATTAGTGAAAGATCCAGCTTGCAAGCCAAACTAAAACGGATTATCAACATCATGCTAAGGCTAAAGGAAAGTTTTCATCACGTTATCAATGCTCCAGGCATGCGAAATGGGACTCGGGACGGCGGCCCATTGATTAGATACTTGAAAGGTTGCAGGGTATGAAGTTTCCGCAGGTGACCTGCTCGGGGGCCACCGTTAACATCTAAAGCATTGAAAAAACGGCAAATACAAGCCTCGTATGGGTAGAAATCTGATCCAATGAGCCATTTATGTGGTGTGCATTTATAGAGTTCATGTGAGAAGCTCGGGGTGTCCAGATTTGTTGTTGGGTCAGTGGGTAAGGGGCTGCAAGGACCGGTCAGGAAGGATAGGGTCGAAGCTGAGAGACTGACTTGATGATGATGCAGTCACTGCTTGTCCTTCCGTGCGTCCATTATACTGCCGCCACGCCTCCAATCCACCAACCAAAAGCATTGGTTGCCTCCGTAAAACCTTTTGATCTGACCGACTTCCAATCAAGCGCACGAGACTCGATAAAGGGCTATCATTTCCACCAAGAGAGAAAGAGGATTCATCATATACCACAACAATATCGAACTTGTCGCGGTTAGAGAAAAGACCGTACTCGTGTTTATTGGAGATAAGGGATTCTTCGAGCTGTTTGATAGTCAAACTTATTTGGAGCTGTTATTGGTAAATAGGATGTTCAGGCAACGAGGACCCACGTTTCTCTCAGCAAAGCGAACGGCTCAACGCAGGCAACGGCAAAGGTTTTGATATGCTCCTTGTCAAAGTCGATCCGATTTCGAACGTCAAGTAGAAGGATATTGCGGGCTTCTCGCATGTAATCAAATAATTCGTTCGGAGTAGCGGTATCCTTGACGGGGATAAGGGACTTCCCCGAGATTTCTTTATCGTAAAGTGAGGGAGGGTGGGAAGATAGTTTGAGCGGCAGGGAGGATTTGGTCGGGGAGCCAGGAAGGCTGGAAACGGTACTTGCTAGAGGGAGAACAGGCGTGCTGTGCGGTCGGTCATTGAATATTTGGGTTGGCTTGGAAGCAGGATTTGATGGTGAGGATGATAGTGGGGATATGTTGAATTCTGCTTTGTGTGCGTACTGTGATTCCGCTAGGAATGGTGGGGCTGAAGCAAGAGAAAGTTCTTCTATTCGGTCCAGCTCCTCTATAGATGGGAATGTCGTAAATTCGGTTGTGTCGAAGAGATCCGACTGCACGGACAGTGTGGGCGAGGATGACGGAGATGGAGGACCTAGTTGAGAGGGCGAGACCAACGTGTGTGGGGAAGGAAGAGAAGATCCTGGGGGAGAAGGCTTGAGTGGTGGCAATTGCATAAGCGGTGAAGATAACGAGGTTGGTGTGAAAGACTGCTTTGGTGGAATTGGTAGCGCTGGTTCCGGGGTATTACGGGGAAGACGCTTTGGTGCGATATCAAGCCCATGCTCCTGAAGCGCTCTCGTGCGATCGGCAACGGTCTTTGCTTGCCCATTGCTAGATCAAAGGATACCATGAAGTGTTGCCCTTATATTTTCGAGAAACATACCTTGAAGGAGGTTTGTCCCCTGCCGCTACCTTTTCTTCAAGCCTTTTTAGCCGATTTGAAACCCCGTCGATACACTAGGCAGGCATAAAGATAGGGCAAGAGCTCCAGAAGTCCGAGTTGACATACCGCGAAAAAGTCGTCGATCTCCCTTTGAACCAATAGTCGTTCCTTCTCTGGGCGACTGACAGCCATGCTTGCCAGCTGGATTGCCTGGTAGTATGTGAACATAGATTTCTTGAGATCTCCATGGTCCTCGAACGTCTTCCCCTCCCGATATAGAGTCCCAGCGGATTTAATTAAGGACATCGCCGAGGCATTACGTGCTTTGGTGAGGACCCAATCTATCGCAGCTTTCTTGATATCCGCACTGTTCATGTCATCATACGATGGTGCAAGCCCATTCTGCACCACTGAGATAGTTTTTGTATGTTTCCCGTTCTCGTGTGGAGCGGGCGGCCTCCTACCCGGACTAGGCGAAGCAAAACCTCCCAACCCTGGCGAACTGGACATGATGGTGACCGTTTGCATATTTCTAGAAGTTCCGGGTGTCAAAACAGAGAAGAATAAAAATAAAAACCAAGGGAAAGATAGCGAGGGTCGCTCTGGGTTGCTTCAGTGTGGACAGGACAACCCAGTGCTCAGTAATGGGTTTGTTGATGCCTGTTTAATGCTATTCCTTCCGGCCCATGCGGCCACGTGACCGACGCGAACATTCCAAATTGAAACAGTCATGTTGTCGAGGATTGCAAAGTGGGATGTTGGCGACACCTCCCTCCCGTCCCCGAACTCTCCATCCTGCGACGAACCGTCTTTTCTCTCGACTCCGAGTCTCGAGTACATCAATGCTCAACTCATCGCTCATGGATTCATTCCCTCGCCGGGCCTCGCGCTGGAAGGCCTTTCCAACGCAGCCGTGGAGCGCGTCGTGAAGTGTCTACTTGGGATGCTCAGCCAGAGAATGGTGATTATATCCTACTATTACCATCATACGAGGCGCCCACCTTCATGCCCAGGAGGATATGTCTCGCACGGAAGATCTTTCCACGAAGCTCCGCACCTTGTCATACGACCACGAAAGGCTGATTTCGATGCATAATACTGCCAAAGAGACTGCTGCTCATGCACAACGCGACATGAACCTCCACAAGGCTCGGTGTTTGTGCGTACGCCTCTTTCACTGACATGCTTGAGTAATGACAGTTTCGCGACGGAAGGGCAGCTGTACGCACTTCCCAGTCCATAGAGGCAGCGCACAAGCAAACTTTAGCAGAACTCCAGCGCACGAGGACCATAGTGCAAGGAATCAGGGCGACACACCATAGTGAAATCAAAAAGAGAGGAAAGGACATCGAACGATTGTCTGAGAAGTGGTCCAAAATCGCAGATGCACAAGCGAAATTAATGGCAATACCGAGTGGAATTCGCTGCGCAAACGTCAATTTAGGTATAGGCTCGGAAATCATTGGCAAAGGTGATGGATTCCTCGAAATCGCGTTAGAAGAGGCCGACAAGGGAAGGAGTCAACTGTTGGATGAGAATACGATTCTGAAGAAGCTACTGCTTCACGCAATTAATGAATTGCAGGCTACCATATATGAAGCGCGCTCCATCTTGACACACGCAGTTGAAGAGGTATTGATGATTTTTCTACTATTGTCTTTTTTAACAACCTGACAGCAAGGAACAGCGACCCACCCCCTTCACGCTTTTGACATTATTTCCCCTACATCCTGTTGGGAATGCTTCTGAAAAGTGGAACTCTGTTCTCAGTGACATCCGCGAATCCCTAACTTCGCTTTCTAACCCATTACCAACCAAGTTCACCGCGCCTATATCTAGCGGGGAAATAGAGAGACTACAAGGGATTATAGCCGCATTGGCGAAAGAATTGGGTTGGTGATATTTTACTACCCACGCATTTCTCCTCACAGACACAGAACAAACGAAGGAGAAGAATATAACGCAAACTGCTGAAACTCAAGCCACGTTTGACAAATTCCTGCGTGACCGTGAAACGATGAATCGTGAAACAGGCGTGATGAATATTGAACTGATGTCGTCACCGCTTCAGGACGAAGAAAGGGCACATCTCGATAATATCAAGCAGGGACTCGAGCAAGAGCGTCAAAAGTTCACCGAAGCTACTATTAAGCTTGGCAAGGAAAGAGCCGGAATCGAGGTAAATCTTTTTTCCCTGTCGGCTGTCCTTCAAATTGACCAAAGCGCGTCCGTCACAGGCCGAACGTCAGAAACTGTTAGACGAAAGACGATCCTGGCAAGTGGGAAAAATGCTGGCAGAATTCCCCCCCACCCCTCAACCGCCAGCGCCTGCCACGCAAGTAACCGCCCCTCATCCATCCCTAAAGAAATCTCCTCGAAAGTCACCGGTCAAGGTCTTTGTTGGCAAAGCTGGAGTAAATACCAAACGGAAAACCACACGCATCGCCAGGAGATCCCTAGCATCGCCTAGTAAGATACTTCCCGCCTATGAAACAGAAGTACCCCCATCTGTACTAGTTCCAACATTCAGCTCCAAGCCGTTGCTTTCTATGTCACTACTTCCGACTTCATTCGTCCTTCCGCCTCCAACCCCCCGAACCTCGTTACCAACCGAGCCAGCCCTTCCTAGCCCACTTCCTGCCCTTAACCTTTCCAGTGGACAATCCTTGCCTGAGGATACACTCTCCCCAGACAACCTCAATCCTATCACTCCATCCACCCCATCCCCGGAACGCCCCCAGTTTCCAGTCGCGAAGCCATTCGCACGGCGGATGATACATGCATACTCCCCTGCAAAGCCGAGCCCACTTAGCCGGATCCTGATGTTGGCCAAGTCGCCAAACAGTCCAGAGTCCATGGGATTAGGTGCCTCGTACGTGTCGAGTTCTTTGGAGCCTGTCATCGAGGACGAAGGACGTGTATCTCCTTTCGAAGAGGAAGGACCAAGGTCTTTGCCTCGGTCAGAAACATTTTCGCGTGCTGCCGAACTTGGTATACCAGAATCCCCCCTTGAAAGCGCACAACGAGAGAAAAAGTTGGCGCCTAAGGCCAATCATCCATCACGCCGGGCTGTTGCTAAAACGACATCGAGGGGAAGAGTGCTCGAGCCACATCCAAATAGAGGCGCAGCAAAAGAAAAGGGAAAGGCCAAAATTCTGGGCAATGGGATCACTGGAGGTGGTCAGCTATGCGTCACGACGTCGGCCGAAACCGGAAAGGAACACAGCAGGAAATCAGCCCTGAAACCAGCCTCGGTCCCCGTGAGGGTGTCGTCCGCCAGAACGACGAACGGCGCGGAAAACACCGTAGGATCTCAAGGGAAAACCAACCACGATGTTGCAACATCAAGAGTACGGATCTCAACCAAGTTACCACCTCCTGGGAAAGATGGCCCTCGAAGGGTCCCAATTGACAGTGCAGATGCCCCTCCAATGATGAGAGCACGAAGAGGATGATTCTGAAGGCAATACTTCTATTCAGTGGAATAACATCGAGATCGTTTCGATGACGCAACTTCGCGTCATTTCTGAGCTATACAACCTTTTTCCCGGTTTCCCAAGTCGTTTATCGATTGTTACCAGTCGACACGGTATTGGTTTCGCAGAGAGAACCTTGGATTATGTGTAGTCGACTAGCTGGAAGACATGCATTCAAGCCTAGAGTTGGTACAAATTGAAGAAATTATGAAGCGATAGGTGAACCATAGCATATATTTGGTCGATTGATGAGCCCAAGGATAGCAGCCATTTAAGAAAGAAGAGTCAGTGAACAAACATTTTTTTGTTTGGTTCAACGCTCGAAATGCGGATGAAACCAAACGTTGTCGGCGACATCCTCGTCCGACCACTATGTTCTTCATCGTGAGTCTCTTACGACCTCCAGAAACCCCATACACGTCGTCTCAGACCATCTCCATGATCCTTCAAGAAAGAGCTAACGCACACCATCCTACTGCATCCGTCGTATTTCGGACCCCGGATGCTCACTTTCCTGGAGAACAAACTCTATGCCGATGTTGAAGGGACATGTTCTGGGCAGTTTGGGTACATCATTGCCGTGGTCTCGATCCTTGATATTGGGAAGGGCATGGTGTTGAGCGGGAGCGGGCAAGCCGAATTCATCACACGGTACCGCGCGATTGTGTTCAAGCCGTTCAAAGGGGAGGTAGTCGACGGAGTGGTGAATAATGTGAACAAGGTGCGTAATTCTTCTACTTACCATCTCCTGAATTATCAGAGCTCGTTCTAACTATGAGTTACTTGATGTAGATGGGTTTCTTCGCCGATGTTGGGCCTTTGCAGGTTTTCGTATCCCACCAAGTACGCCAAAGGTTTTTGCTCATTTTCTCCGACGTCATCACTGACCATTTCCTCAGCTCATCCATCCGGATATGAAGTTCGATTCGAACTCGAATCCTCCGTCATTTGCCTCGGACGAGCAGGTACGACCGTTTCGAGTCGTTTTGTTTTTCTTGTTCAACAAAACCAATGATTTATTTGTTAGATTATTGAGAAAAACACACGGGTTCGGCTAAAAATCGTCGGAACGCGTGTGGATGCGACAGAAATCGTATGCCTATAGCGCGTCCTGCTCTATAAATGTTCTGACACTCCTGGTACAGTTCGCAATCGGCACAATAAAAGAGGATCATCTAGGTGTCATTGATTGATTGTCATTTCTGAGCTATACAACCTTTTTCTTGGTTTCCCAAGTATTCTCATGCGGCCAGGAGGCAAACACGATTTTAAATGCTCAAGTAGCGCGGCTTTAAGTTATGTAGGTCACATCGGGACAGAGGAAGTAAGGTGACAGGGATGAAAAGATCTACCAGCGAAGGAAGCTGGAGAGGCGACAGCCTTGTCTACAACAGGAGTGCGCTTCCTGCCCATCTGAAGAGACTCGAGATACGAAATCATCACAGAACCTTGGTAGATCCTCGCAGAATACATAGTCGTTGATCATCAATGCATCCCTTCTGCAACATTGTTGAAGACATTTCCAACCCGTTTACAAAAACACTGATCCATGTGTAGGCACTAATCTCCCATGTCTTCATTGCTGTGGAATGTGGACAGACAGCTTAGGCGCCGACAGATTAGACAGGTAATCCTTGAATGCTCGTCAGGGATTATCCTCGAAGCAGCGACAATTGAAACATACTCTTATCCACCGTTCCCGCTGTTCGGGAACATGATCAAACATGATAAATCGTTTGTCGTTCTGAGGGTTTTGATTGGAGTCGAGCGTGTGAGGGTAGATTTATGCCCACCTTCAACACCCTTTCCATATCTCCAACGTCAACATTCTTCGCGAGGACTTTCATATCAACCTTTCCACCACCACCCTCTCCTTCATCACCTTCTTCATCATCGGCTTTAACGCCGCCATCCACGCCTTCACCTCCAATTTTCCCCAACCGGCCCCAGAATTCCACAAAGGCGTTTTCAGTGAGCATCTCATCAAATGCCTTTCGCGACGATTGTGTCCGTTCCCGTTGCCACCTCTCGAATTCGCTGCGGATGTCTTGCGGGGCCCAACCAAGTTTGGTAATAGGCGAGGATGCGAGGAGGGATGACATAGGTAGAGCATCAAATTGAACTGCAAGGGTAGGTGCATGCGCCTCGAAAAGAAGATGAAGATTATTAACATGTTTTGAACGCAGGTGTCCCACGTGAGTATGGAAGAGATGCAGTTGCTGATTAACAGGAAGAGGGGAATTCCTGAAACGAGGGTTGGTCTTGAGTTGCGGGAGAGCAGCATCCCAAGTCATCTGTTGGAGAGTATGAAAACATGTTCACTTATAACATGCACCGTACCTGTGGATCTCGGATTGCGTCAGTCAATAAACTCCTGCAGCCAGAAAAAAAGTAAGATGAGCGCCACAGTCACTGAGCTCATCAGGCAAAAGATAATTGGCGCACAGAAAGTCTCTCTCCCCCTCCTCCTTGTAGATATCCATTCTCGACCTGCCGATGTCGGCCTCGAGACGGTCCCGCTCTACTTTGACCTTTTGCTCCCGTTCTCGCACTGCGCGCTCGCTCTTTTCTTTTCGTCTCTTTTGTTTTTCTTCTTCATCCATTTGATCCCAAGTCTCCGCGCCTTGCTTGAGATCATCCTGGACGGACACCTTTGTAGAGTGGTGGCCTTTGCAGAACGTGTTGAATAACTCTTCGCGCAAAGAAGCAGAACCCACAGCGTCGTAACGAGGGTCGTCATAGAGCTTTCGCTTAATCTGAAGAAACAGAGGTTGGTTATATCCAGGAAATGAAAAGGAATGCCCCACATCTTTCCACACAGAACCTTCCTGTACATTTCCCTCCTCCCGTAGTAGAGCAAAAAAATCGCCTTCTGCTTTCTCGGCCATCGTTCGTTTCTCTGGAAAAGATCAGATTGGATGTGTACTGTTTTGGTAACACAAAGACGCTCACTCTCGCCAAGTTCCTTGATATAATCCCTGAATTTCCTTTCCCTTTCCCCGTCGTCTCTCCCCCAACCATAAAATTTTCTATCCTTCTTCCATTTTCGCCGAAAATCTGTCCAGCTTGTCCGAGTACTCTTGACCTCGTTGGTGAGGAGCCTTTCAAATTGTTCTTTAGGGTCTAGCGCTTCCCTCTCCTGTTGCACTGCAGACTGGCGCAGCTCTCGAGCACGGTCTCTGCAATACTGGTCAAAGGCTTCACGGCGCGCGGCAACAGACGGCAACAGGACATAGCGGGGATCAGAAATGAATTGCGGGAGAGAAAGGTCCCATGGATGGAGGGGATTGATGTCTTTTTCTCGAAGGAGAGTCTGGAACAATTGTTATCTTGAATCTGGCAAGCAGAGAGATAGAGTGAAAGAAACCTTGAAGAGAGCCTTTCCTTCTTCAATTGATAAATCCCCACGATCTGGCATGTTCAGCTGAGCCTTCTTTGCCTCTTCTTCAGCTTCTATCCTTGCTCTCTCAACCTCCTCCAATCTTTTCCTTTCGATTTCAGCTTCAACAGCGAGCTGGGCCGCAGCTTCACGCTGCCATTCCTCTTCTTCACTCTCGTCACTTTCTTCGCCGTCATCCTCCTCATCGGCCTCTTCAACCTTGGCCTTTTTCGAGAGAACGACTTCGTCGACTGAAGGGGTTTCCTCTGCTTTGCGTTTGACCATCGCCTGAACTTCCCCCTTGATCCTCTCCACCTCCATAGCTCGCTCACGCTCAGCTTCGTCCACCCACGGCTTTCCATGCCGTTCCTGCTCCTCCAACTTCTGCACAGCATCCTTGATTTCCTCCGGTACGGTCCATATGCTCTCTTTCTTCACTTTATGAGTGTAAAATATGTTTCCTGCTGTCGTCTTCACGCGAAGCCAGTCCGTGCCTGGTATAGGTGTTTTTGAAAAAGGTTTCTCCTTTTTGGTCACCGGCTCTGGCTGTACAATAGGCATGACAGGAAACGCGGGCATTGGCCGAACATACGTGGATTCGCGGGTTTGAGCATTGTAGTAATATGGTTGACTGCCTGGACCTGGCACGCCGGGGGTGTTAAAGTGGTATGGAATGGCTCGGATCGCACCTACCGATGTGCTCTGACCAGGGTGGAGGTAGTGGCGGCGGTGGTGCCGCCATGTCCAAGATGTGGGATGCAGAAATTCTCACGAGGACTCTATGTACGGATAAAATTACGACGTCACTCCGTCAAAAGCTTCACCGCCTCGGCATACCTCTCTTGGGTGCCTTTGACAATCGATTCTTCAATGGTCCAACCCTCCCCAGCGTGTCCTTCCGGCCCACTCTCCAGACCTTTTCGGAACCCATTCTTCACCAGCCAATCCCGCACATACTGTTTATCGAAGCTCGGCTGCGGTCCACCAGGCGAATAAGATGAGAGAGGCCAGTAACGTGAGGAATCTGGCGTCAGAAGCTCGTCGATAAGGATAAGGCTCTTTCCAGAAGGTGACGCCGTAGAGGGAACCAGCCCAAACTCGAACTTGGTGTCAGCGAGTATGACGCCCCGAGTGCGAGCATATTCTGCGGCAGTGTTGTAGAGTTCGATGGCTGCTTTGGAGATCTGTGAATACAGGTCTTCTCCGATCAATCTCGAAGCTGGGAAAGATGATGAGTGGAAGAATCGAACGATTAAGCAACTCAACCTTGATCAGGAGATATATTTTCGTCATGGGCACCTTGTTCTGCTTTCGTCGAGGGTGTAAAAATGGGTTCAGGGAATTGTTGAGATTCGACCAGTCCTTCGGGCATTGCGATACCATGCACAGTCCCCGTCTTTTTGTATTCAGCCCACGCCGAACCTGGAGATGAAGGAAGTGAGCATGCAGGAGAAAGACATCTTCACTAGCGCACCAGAGAGATAACCCCTGACTATGGCCTCCAAGGGAACGACATCTGCCTTCTTAACCAGCATAACCCGGCCGTCCAATTGTTCCTTATACCGATGAACCCCTACTGGCATCTCCTCGATATTTGCAGTAACGAAATGATTCGGGATTATATGACCCAGTTTTTCAAACCAAAAGAGCGAAAGCTTCGTTAGAAGTTTTCCCTTGTCTGGTATGCCCTGCCCCCATCGGAGGAGGTGTTATCGTCGTAAGTTGATCAGGGATCGTAGCGAAGGAGGATGCACACATTTTTAAGTATAACATCATAGGCGGAGATCCTGTCAGAGGCGACGAAGAGCAGATGATCCGGTGAAGATGTCAAGTAGACATCCCGGACTTTACCCTTCGAGATCAAGGTCAAGTCGGGGAGATCGGAATCGACGAGTACAGTCATATGTGGGAGTGTGTGATAAACATAGATTCCGTTTTACTTCTACAAGTGAGATCCGACGCATGGGCTTTGCAAGCTAACGAAGCCTATGATACAGTCCAAGACGTTCGAAACAGGTAGCAGGGAAAATACTAATAATCACAGCAGGTATATTGAAACACTGAAAGTTGACTCTCGCGCCGTGGATGGGGTATATGTCCACGATAATTCAGCCTCGCTCATACCTACAAACCTACTAGAATATCAATCAACAGCCCATGTTAACGCCGTCGTAAGGTCCTGACAAACCGCCATTCAGAATCAGTTCAGAAAGGAAATGGAGGACGTGAGACACATACCGCCATGATCACCCGTAGAACCGCCGAAGATGTTCGGGACATATCCGATCGTACAGTGTGAGTCCGTGTTATCTTCACCTGTGTGTTGGATGAGAAGAGGTGGCGCAAAATCTGGCTGATGAGGCCCGGAAGTCTCACCTCGACAATCAACCCAAGCGAGGGAGTTCAGGATGTGCTTTTCGCCATTGACGTGATGGAAGCCGAGAAAACGACCTATTCATCTGTCTTTAACTCGGAGGGATAGGCTCCGAAAAATGCGAATTTCACCAGGAAGAATAGGAACAACATCATGCCTAGGATGACAAAAAAAAGGTGAGTGCCCATTCCAAAAAAAACGCAATGTAGAAATCACTGACCTATTGTCAATGCGGCTCACGTCTGTTTCGTGAGAATTGACATAGTCAACAAATGCCTGATTTCCAACCTGAGGAACATGAGTTTTACCCTAGAGACGACACCATAAGGAAACACACCCTGGGCGCTCCATACATGACTAGCTTATAGGTGGTGCCAGCAGGAAGGTGCAAGGGAAGATAGACGGAGGACAGGAGAGCGATGGCAGCACCTAGTTCATTTATATCAACTCAGGATGGCGGTCACTTTAACGACGCATCCCCATACCGAGAGAATGGCCGACCACGGTGACTTTTGTAGCCCCGTATCTGGACATGACCGTCTTGACAGCAGAGAGTACGTCCGTCGCAGAACTAAGCGCTCAATTCAAGATATTTGTGCCACCATGAAAGAAGAAACACTTGCCGTGCGTGAGCACTGGCGAAGCCCTCATGGACCTTGATGCTGGAGCTCAGGCCCGGGAAGAAGGATGGATCGAGATTATGGCGCAAGATTTCAGCGTTTGTAATGATAGGGAGACTGCTGATGCAGTTAACAAGTTGAGACTCGAAGACTGTGGACGGGAGCTTGCATTTTCGACGTATCTGTTCCCTGATGGGCGACGATCACAGTCTACATAGACAGAAAGGTCTACAAATGCACTGAAAAAGCGTTGGGAAAGAAGTCACCTGTCGTGTCGAATCGTACCCGACATACCAGTACTGAACAATGGCGCCGTCGCCTCCGGACGCGACGGGATGGAAAGTCGGATTAGCATTACAATTTGCTAAAGCTCGGGTCAGGCTTACGAAAGGTTTAGTCTTTTCAACATTACCTCCGCAATTCCAAGCCATGGTATTAGTAGGGTTGCAATATGCCGCGCTTGCGTAGAAGCTGTAAGGCTTATAGGCACTGATTTGAACGGTAGACAGCGTGGTGATACTTCTCGCCTCTAGCGTTGGTGCCGCTTTGACATAGAGACCACCAGCGAGAGCAACAAGTGCTAAAGGGAGAGTTGTCAGCATGGTGCAGACGATGCGAACGCGACTTTACCCTTTCCAAAGGAGTCCTTTAATCCCCCTCCGCCATAAGGATCCGGATAGCAAAGAAGACAGACCAGGAATGGTCAAAGTGTGGCCGTAAGTTGCGCAGGGGCGTTGATTGGGCGTTGAACGTTGAATCTTGATGCCATGTGCTATTTCGTGCGATTGTCGGTCTATTCTCGGAACAATCTGATCATTCGTTCTAAAATAAGCATAAGCGCGCTCTAGACGATCATCGATCATCCCTGACAATGATTATTCGCCTCCCTGATGATCGCCCGCTCCACACAAACGGAATCTCCAGGGTTGTACGTCCCCTGGGCCATCTTCCGTCGCAATGTGCCGAAATTGCGAAACTTCGCTCATCCTTCACCGTATGATGACAAACTATTCTTCGCCCCTTTTACGACAGGCTTTCATACACTTATGTGCCTCAATGAACTAGTGTGACCCGACAAGAAGGAGCTGCAAAACAGCCGAAAACTCATCATGCGACACACGGTTAAGTTCCTCCCAGCAGGTTACGCTTTCCACCTCCCAGACCACATGAGAGCCACGTTCCTGCAACAGGCGTCCACTGGTGATGGATGAGTCTCCCCTTCCATTCACAGTAATGGCCCTGTCCCAACTAGTTATCCAGAAGCTACGGCGCCTCTTCCAAGGAGATATCAGAGGACACTCATTGCATACCGGCGGTGCCACCGCGTTGGCCGAAGCCGGCATCTCTCCTCACTTGATTCAAGCCATGGCCGCTTTTCAACTTTATACATTCGACGGCATAGCGTGCTTCTCGCAGCACTCCTTTATTCCCAACCATGTCCGCTGACTTCCGCCTGACCATCGTCCCTCACACCCCCTTCCTCCCACTTCTAACCTATTACGGGTTTCGCGCAATTCATCGGATCGTCATGCTGGAAAGGCACCTCAGCCACTAAATGGATCCTCCCCTTTGAATTCCCCATCTTTACCGACGGTTACAAAACCATCGACATCTTTGGTAGTCTTCGCGCGAAACCCCTATACAACACTTCAACTCAGATATGCCGTCGACACCCTCGTTGCCAGGGATACCCAACTTCGTGTCTTCCATTCCTGGCGAGTCAAACGTCGCTACAGACCACCTTTCGCGTGGTTCATTCCGCAATGCGATCCCCTCCATGGGCTCTCACCGACAATCGCTTCAGATTTGGCAACACCTTCGAACCCCTCCGGTGCGGCTGGGGGTAATAGGATGTTAACTCAACGTCTGAAGGGCTCCAGACAACCTCGACGGGAAGTCTAGAGTCGCGAGCTTCTCCTCCACGAACGCTCCGTTGCCCTTGCCCAGACGATTGCTACAGGAACCCGCCCGCCCTATTTCAAGCACAGCACTCAACTCGCATCCCGAATTCACCCAAAATCACGGCCTCGCAAACAGCCACAGAAAGTCAGCTCTCGTTAAACCGACAATAATAGGACGCACATCCTCTCGCAGGCGCAGACGTGTCTTAACACGAGAGGACTTGAAAACGTTTTATCTCATTATCGTGTTTCCCCATCCCATGACGGCGAGTTGTTCTGCGCACTCTTCTTGACCGGCTTTTCGCCCTAATTACGACTTCACTCCGCCAAAAGCTTGACCGCCTCGGCATACCTCTCTCGGATCCCTTTCGCAACCGAACTTTCAATGGACCAACCCTCCCCAGCATGTCCTTCCGGCCCACTCTTCAGACTCTTTCTTCCCCAGCCAATCCTTTACATACTGCTTAACGAAGCTAGCATATTATGCGGCACTGTTGTAAAGCTCGACTACGGCTTTGGAAACCCGTGAATCAGGTCTTCCCCCGAAGTTGGAGAAAGATTATGGGTGGAACAATCGAACGATCAAACAACTCAACCTTGATCAGGATATATGTTTTCGTCATGAGCACCTTGTTCAGCCTTCGTCGAGGTGTAAAAATGGGTTTGGGGAGTTGTTGAGATTCGAAGTACTGTCCTTCAGGCATTATGATACTATGCACAGTCCTCGTCTTTTTCTTTTTGTATTCAGCCCATGCCGAACCTGGACATGAGGGAAAGCCTACAAGAGAAGGTCAACTTCGATAGCGCACCGGCCTTGAAGGGGATGATATCTGCAGTAACGAAATGATTCGGGATTATATGACCCACCAAAAACGAAAGCTTCGTTAGAATTTAGAAGTTTCCCTTTGTCTGATATGCCCTGCCCCCATCGGAGGTGTTATCGTTATAGGTTGATCAGGATTGTAGGGAGGGAAAATGTTTAAGTATAACATCATAGGCGGAGATCCTGTCAGAGGCGACGAAGAGCAGGTGGTCCGGTGGGAATGTCCAGTAGATATCCCTGACTTTACCATTCGAGATCAAGGTAATGTCGGCGAGATCGGAATCGACGAGCGCAGTCATATGTGAGAGTGTGATAATTCCGTTTTACTTCTTCCCGACACAAGACTATGATACAGCACAAGATGGTCCAAAGGAAATACTAATAATCACAGCAGGTATATTGAAAATACTGAAAGAGACTGAAAGTTGGGTCTCGCGCCGTCACGGTGACAGGGATATACGTCCACGATAATTCAGCTTCGCTCATAGCTGCAAGCCAACTAGAATATCAATCAACAGCCTATGTTAACGCCGTCGTAAGGTCCTGACAAACCGCCATTCAGAATCAGTTCAGAAGGAACAGGAGTACGTGAGACACATACCGCCATGATCACTCGTAGAGCCGTCGAAGATGTTCGGGACGTATCCGATCGTGCATTGCGAGTCCGTGTTATCTTCACCTGTGTGTTGGATGAGAAGAGGTGTCGTAAAATCTGGCTGATGAAGCCCGGAAGTCTCACCTGGACAATTGGCCCAAGCGAGAGACTCCAGGATGTGCTTTTCGCCATTGACGTGATGGAAGCCACGGAAACGACCTATTCATCTCTCATTAACCCGGAGGGATAGACTAAAAAAGTGCGAATTTCACCAGGAAGAATAGGAACAACATCATGCCTAGGATGACAAAAAAAGGTGAGTGCCCATTCCAAAAAAACGCAATGTAGAAATCGCTGACCTATTGTCAATGCGGCTCACGTCTGTTTCGTGAGAATTGACATAGTCAACAAATGCCTGATTTCCAACCTGAGGAACATGAGTTTTACTCTAGAGACGACACCATAAGGAAAACACACCCTGGGCGCTCCATACATGACCAGCTTATAGATAGTACCAGCAGGAAGGTGCAAAGGAAGGTAGATGGAAGACAGGGAAGCGATGGCAGCACCTAGTTCGTTTATATCAACTTCAGGATGGCGATAGCTTTGACGACGTATTTCCCATACCGAGAGAATGACCGACCATGGTAACTTTTGTAGCCCCGTATCTGGACATGGCCGTCTTGACAGAAGAGAGTATGTTCGTCGCAGAACTAAAACGCTCAATTCAAGATATTTGCGCCACCATGCAAGAAAGAAATACTTACAGTGAGTGAGCACTAGCGAAGCCCTCATGGACTTCGATGCTGGAGCTCATGCCCGGGAAGAGGGACGAATTGAGACTAGTGAAGAAGGTGTTGGAGTCTTGAATGAGAGGGAGACTGCCGATGCAGTTAACAGGTTGAGACTCGAAGACGGTGGAAAAGAGCTTGCATTTTCGATGTATCTGTTCCCTGATGTGCGACGATCACGGTCTAGAGACAGAAAGGGTTACAAATGAACTGGAGAAGTGTTGGGAAGAGTGGTCACCTCGTGTGTCGCATCGTACCCGACATACCAGTACTGAATAACGGCGCCGTCGCCTCCGGACGCGACGGGATGGAAAGTCGGATTAGCATTACAATTTGCTGAAGCTTGGGTCAGGGTTACGAAGGGCTCAGTCTTTTCAATTACATTACCTCCGCAATTCCAAGCCACTGTATTGGCAGGGTTGCAATATGCCGCACTTGCGTAGAAGGTATAAGGCTTGTAGACACTGATTTGAGTAGCCGTCAGCGTTGTGATACTTGCTAGCGTTAGAGCCGCTTTGACAGAAATACCACCAGCGAGAGCAACAAGTGCCAGAGGGAGAGTTGTCAACATGGTGCAGCCAAGCGATGCGAACGTCACTTGATGTTACCTTTTCCACCGAAGTCTTTTAACCCCCTGCCCCCGTGCTAGTGGCCTCATAAAGATCCGCATAGCCAAGAAGACAGTACATGTAACATTAACTGCCCATCCCGAACTTACGGAGGAATGATCATTGATCATCGGTGATGTTTGGAAGTGTGGGCTTGAAGTTGCGAGGAACTCCGAGTCGGAAGGGCGTTTATGGTATGATTCGCTACCTTTATGGAACCAGGCAGTGAGTGTCCGAGCAATGTGCGCAGTTGGAGCTAAAGGGACGATTGGTCATGCATACCAGTTCAGACTTGCGTAGAGCTATCAGCGCGCGGTACCCGGTCTATAAAACGCCCCACGAGGTTGTAACTTAGGGAATAGTTACGATGATGGTAAGAGTTGTTTAATTCACTTCTCGACAGCTGAAGCACTCATGTTGGGGACACAGGTGTAGGCCTAGCATGGCAAGTTCGGCGTCCTATATGCTTTGCATATACCTCTTCGGCCCTTCGAGGGTCACATCGACTTTGTATTTCACCTATTTAGTTGAATGACAGATGTCCCGGGCCTGCGATCATCGGATTAGCGCCGAAACTTCAAGTTGGTGATCAAGAGTGACGAGGGGCGAGCTCGCCTAAATTCTGCACTGTTGCACCTGTCTTTTGAAAAACTAGTTCAAGTTCTGTTACCTGTAGCATCCGCATATCCGCCTCTATGGGGTGGGAAGGACCTCCAGAACTCAAAGCCCAAGCCTAGGTTAATTGCAGCCGAGCGCCGAGTGGGAGCGACAAGCTAAGGTATGTCACCGTACTAGTCGCAAAATCGGTATCCAACGGATCGAAGTTGCTTGCAGCGCAGCTCCGCGTGCACGTGTGAGATCCAGGGTAATATACTTACATGCCAACGCGAGGCCCGGAATCAGTGTTGGCCAGTCAATGACCGAAAGGGGGCGGTCAAAGTCATTTGACCGGTCATTTGACTGACAGTCATGACCCGGGTCAAATGACCGTGACTGGCTCAGGGACGTGGGAACGACCGACGAGCCGGTAAACCGTTGGTGTTGCTCATGGTTGCTGGCGACAGGCATGGTCGATTCCCTCTCGTAGCTTTATTATTCATGCTACAGAATGGTGGTACCAACATTTTATGTATGGGGAAGTCACACACACCAGTGGTAAAAATCGAGGACGAAGGTCCTCGGCCCACGTCGTTGCTGGGCTTTCCAATGAGTCAATGACATTCCATACCGTCACAATAATTGAACAAAATCGAAAACTGCGCATCGCCTTTTGACCGCGTTCCGTCACCCCGACCTCCAAGGACCAACTCTCATACCTTCGATAAGTAGCGGTTCGACGCGACGACACATCGCCATCAATAGCCTTTTGGAAAAGTGTTGAAGATGAGTCAGAGTCTTTGGATACATTGGTGTCAGGACACTTCACATTCGAAAAGTCACCATTGCGGCGACTTGGATGCTGAGGGCGATGACGATGGAGCGAGGTCGACGGTTGACCCAATTATCGAGGACCATCTCTTGTTGTAGATGGGGTTGATGCAATCAGTCCATATCAAGTAACTAAAACTATTATTGGACGCCCCTGGTGAAGGGTCCTTCGGTCACTGGTCAAATGACCAAGTCATGACTAGTCATTGTCTTGGCCAACACTGCCCAGAATCACAGCCTGCTTGACGGGGGAAGCACCATTGGTCAATGATCTACCTTGATTAATAAGATACAGTGACTCAAACAATTGTCCCAATGTTTTGACTATTTGGAATGTTTGTTGAATAACTCAGGAGTAAAGACAAATAAGGACAATGTGTTGGTGTATAAAAGAAAGTATTTAATTAGGGCTACAGGAATGTCTAAGAATTACGTAATTCGGATAATTTCCCATGGAGCTGTACACAATTCAATTCAGTGACCCATTGGGACAATTGTTTGAGTGGAAATCAGAAATATCAGAATCTGATGCTAGATGGTTTCTATGACACCAAACCCTTGATATATAGTTTCTATAGTGATTTCATTATGAATAATATTTGAATTAGAGCCATACAACAAGGC
>Ga0307516_10000203_pt1 | contig 77383 bp, 102 predicted proteins | sample 19_EM_MG_FD_203310 | JGI IMG/M metagenome (GOLD analysis project Ga0307516, IMG submission 203310) | Populus trichocarpa ectomycorrhiza microbial communities from riparian zone in the Pacific Northwest, United States - 19_EM | ecosystem: Host-associated > Plants > Roots > Unclassified | place... | reverse complement strand
CCTGTCTTCGTTGAGTTTGGTCCAGTAACGATCATTCTGGTCCCTATAAATCTGCGAAGATTCCCTCTTCTTGTTGAAAGCTGCGTTCAACTCTGCTTGAATGACGTCGCGCTCTTCAAACAGCTTAGCGCGGCCGGCATATGCTTCGTCACCCTCTTTCTTGAGGTCATCCAGCTCTGCTTTGATTTGCTCGTAACGGTCCGAGATAGCTTGGAACTCAGGGTCGTCCAACTGCTTACGGAGTTCTTCTGCAGCTTTACGGTCCGCCTCGATCGCATCGTTGTCAGCCTGGAAGGTTTCTACTGTACGGCGGTTACGCCTTGCGCTGGTAATCTCGTGTAATGCCCGTTTTTCGTCGGCAAGCTTCATGGAGCCAGATTCCACCTGTTTTTCCAAATTCCTAAGCGTCATTTGTGAGTATGTGTGGTACGAAGTGCTACCGATACTCATACTTGATGTGAGCATCCACATCTGCAACCGTTTTGAACGGTGTTTTGGCCTTGGCAGCCTGGACATCCTTGACCTGTATGAAGGTGCATGAGTAGGGTACTATGAAGATGAGAGCCTAGAAGGTCACCTTCTTTTGAATTCCCTCTTGAATGGTCTTCAGTTGATCAAGAACTTTGCCCCTGGAATTCTTGAGGGTCGACTGTTGGCCACGGATGCCCTCTAGCTCTGCACGGAGTACATTTCGTCGGTCGCTGCCCGAGGCGGGTTTCGTAGCGAGAGCTATCTTTTCCTTGACAGCGGACTGCAAGAACCCGTTAGGCGTGTTTGGGAAGTGGAGAAGCGGAGGACTTGCCAACTTGACTTGTAAAGCGTCTATCTCCGCCTTGATCTTGTCTTGTTCGGCATCATAAGCCTTTTTGTCGGGCTTTCCGGCCGCGAAGGCGGACAGGACATCTGCTGTCTCTCTTTTGTCGGCGGTAGAAACTGGGGTTGCGGTCCCAGAAGATTTTGCTTTGCCGTTAGAAGCATTTTGTTTTTGAGCGAGCATGGTGGAAAAAGTCAAAATCTATGGGGTATAAAGATAGTGTTGCTGGCAGGGTAAGTGGAACGAGGAGGGTATCGTGCGAACGTCGTCAAATAAAACAAGGCATGATGGCCTTCAATAATTCAAAATGCAATTTTGGTATCCAATTTTTCCACTTCCTTATAACATTCATCGTACAGCTCCCGGTAATCCTCCTCCTCCTTCTCCTCGTCTTTTCGCTTTTTTCGCTGCTGGTGAGGACAGATCATAACGCAACTCGTCGGTCGTTTCGTCGAACTCGCGTGTCCAAGCTCCTCCTTGGACGCAACAAATACATAGGGTATCTGTGCTTCTTCACTCAGTACCGGTAGATGCGAAATAATGTCGATGGGGTTGATATCCGCAGCCAGGATCAAGAGCCTGCATGACTGTCAATAGTTTCCAGAAGATTAGCTCGAGGTCACGTACCCTTTTTCTCCCTTCCGTATGCCTTTGACGACTTCCTTCACTCCCCGTTTTACTTGCCGTGCTTTCGAAGCTACACATGTTTCAGGTTTGGCACGACTCACAATGGATGTTTGATACCTTTTTTGATCGTCTTGTGTAGTTTCTTGACAAGCTTTTTCTGGGCGAGGGGCTGGGCTAAGGGTGATAAATCCTCCAGGGGAATGATAGTTTCGTCTTTCTCTTTCTTTGATTTCTTGGGTGAGATCTTTTAAAGTCATAGGTTGGAGGTAAAATCCGATGGAGATGAAAAAAGCTACCGTTTCTACGTCTACCATCTCAACGTCCAAGTTGGTCGTACGCTCCTCCTTCGGCTCCTTGCGCTTTTTTCCCTTCTTCTCTGACTTGTCTTTAGGCATACTGAGCGAATGAAGGAACTAGGGGATGAAATTATTGTGACTGTGACGTCACTCTCAGTAGTCACTGTCACGGAAATTCTTATCCTCCTCGGTCATCTCTTACCAGTACCACCTCCCGATCCACCTCCTCATGTCGAGACTCAAGTAATCTCCTTAATTTAACTCTAACTCCGATGAGTCGGCGGGGTCAATTATTTAGTTTGCCTAAATTACCATGTAACATAGTTGGTCAATTTTCATTGCATTGCCCGCTCAAAGAAGCCACCGAAGTTACTGTACTGTAACCCGTCATGGACGTTGTTCGAACACGATTTTACTCCACTAGAAAGAGCGTGTTTTGAGAGAGAGAGAGAGAAACACATGCGTGCAGCACTATTCTTCAATCACCACGTCATTATTCGTTTCATCCATATTGCCAGATGGTACGTTGTCTGGTCCTCGGAGGAAGTTCAGGAGCACCCATGACATGCCTCGCATTTCCATGTCATACCACCAGTTCAAGGCAATGGTGGTCTCTTCCGACTGCCGCACATGGTGCCACCAGCCCGCTGGAAGGTAAAGTGTGTCGCCAGGGCCGAGTGCAATATGTATTGGGTGAACATCGGAAGGAAGGGAGCCTGGAAGGTGAGGGTCGCACACAGATGACCAGCGCACTTGGGTAATCGGTGATGAAGGTTGAAGCACCAGCTTGCCTGCAGCTTGGCGCGTGTAGGTTGCGTGTGGATACATACGTTCTGCGACGAATGTGTAAATACTCGGCATGGTGGGAAGACATACATAATAACATAGAACTGACCCTTCAAGCACCAGCCATCGGTGGGAGGGAGTAGCGTGAAATATTTTCTGCCACGGACCACCGTGTATATATTCTCATACGGGTCTATAAAGCTATTGGGGGAAGTGAGAGATGGGTAGTAATATAATGTAACCAACCACTGTGGATACTGGTGATACTTTTGCTATCACCTATCCATATATTGACTGCATCGGGTGGCCTATCTTGGACCAAAGATATCCTGACGTTGGGCCATACAAGGCAGATATTGCGACATACCAAACGCCTTGCTGCACCAGGGGATATCGTTGGGAACATCCGCCCTTAACGTGTGAAATTCTGACCCAGTTTTATCGGGTGGGCGGTTATTGGAATATATGTTCCCGTTCTGAGATTGCAGATAGTGCACCTCTAAGCCAACACCTGTAATGACAAAAATAAATGTGTGTTCCCGTTGGCCTAATTCTGTGGTACTGAACTGGCCGATAATCTGGAAAGAAACTCTGCCATGGTCATTTGCTTCACGAATGGCTCCGCAAAGTAAAGCATGTCATCTGGACCACGAATAACAGCATCCGCCAGGCTAAAATAGAATGTTACTCCTTCAATGCACCAGGAAAGCCCTTTGTGCTGACCCGTTTGGAGTAACTGCGATGGATATTTTTTGTCGACCCATTCGTTCGATGAGGTACTCATTCGACCATAGTTTCGAAGCAGGTACCTCGAATCCTGAAATGGATTGTGTGGGCCTTGGATTCTTTTGTTGTTGCAGATGCATTCCGACTATGAAGCACCTTTGATGACCACGGGCCGTGCTATATGGGCTAGACGACAAAATTCGAGGGAGGAAGGAGGGGTTTCCAAGACTTCGATGTGGCTTCCGTTTTCTTCTGCTCACTTTAGTCTATAGCCCATCTGGAAACGAACAAATATTCACCATAATATTCCTTGGATAGCCAGCGTACGGAATCTTGAAAACACTCCATCGTGGTCCACACCACTCACGTGCGAGAGTAGCCATCACCATCATTCCAATTGTCAACACCCTCAGTCTTTTCTCAATTTCTCTTGGTTTCGGCCATAATTTTTATTTCGTTGGGTGATGGGAAATAAAAAGGGGGCTTCACAGAAAACGCGATCGAAAGTCAGTTGGTGTTCGTTTATCCTGTCGTCGCGTCCACTGACCGGCGTGTCGAGGCGGCAGTTCGTCAGCAGACCCTCCTTGACCTATTTCCAAAGCCAGTGACGTCTGTATCGAGTATTTCCGACGTGGAATCCGATGTACAGGAAACTCAAGGGTCTCCTCTTGATGTCAGGAGCATTGCTGCTACATCAATCGTCCAGGAACACGAGGAGATTGTGTCGACACACGCGGTCGTGAAGAAGTTGAGAATGGGTGAGTCAGTGGACCGCTCAACAGATTCTATATATGCTAATGTGACGGTTTTTCTTGATAGTCAGTCTGGAAGCTCGGCCCATGCACCCCTTCTTTGCAAAACGCGTCGATCGAGCCCCCGTGGCATCAGAGGAACTCATTATATCAGACGACGATGTTATAGTCCTTGAAGTATCAGCCGCCTCCTCCAACCGGAATCTTTTCAAAACTAATTCCGTAGCTCCACAAGACGGAGGAAGCCGTGATGACCCCATAATCTTGGATTCCTCTCCCGTCAAGCTTCGCCCTGCCATTCATCAGGTAGCCGGATCCATACCACTTGCCCCCATTTTTGCTCCACGGCCCAAGAAGGACTCTCCTCCCTCCACCCCAATGTCAAAGACTGTTGATGCACCGTACCCCAGCCACGATCTTCAACATGTTCGTGGTCCACAGCAGATTTTCAGCCCACGAGATTGTATATATTCCCGACGTTCTAAAGTGTGGCCGGCAGACTCGGTAGAGTCCGCCGGTATCCATAATCGATTGCCTTCCAATCTGAATACTTCCGCCTTCGACCCATTGGTCCCTCCTCGACTATCATCTCCACAAGAGACAAACTTGGCTTCAGAGGCTACTGCGAACGATGATCCAATCCATCCGGGGATTATACGATTTATAGACCATCTAACCTCGAAATCTCATATTCTTTGGGTGGACAAATGGCACCCAAGGCGCGCGGACGAAGTATTGGGGAATGAATCGAACGCAGCTTATCTTCGAGATTGGTTACGGGTCCTCGAATTACAACTGTCGACAGACTCCCTACCCGGACCAAATGAAACTTATGGCTCAAGCACTGCGGGGAAGACAAAGATAAAAGCCGATACCCGAAGAAAAAAGCGACCGAGAGTAGTGCGCGCGGTCGAGAGGACGCGGAGCAGGAAAAAGCGACGGACCGATTCTGACGACGAGACCGACTGGATCGTGAACAGTGACGAATCAGAAGAAGAAGAGGTGTTGTACTTGAAAGAAGCGGATCTTGAATCGGGTGCACCGCCTCTGTCGCGGTTGCGGCGCAGGAACTCTGATGAATATCTTCCCTCCCCCAAAGGACCCGTTCTGGAACATCCCAATCCATTATCTGATACCCTCACAAACACTATCCTCCTCGCAGGCCCACCTGGCACCGGAAAGACGGCGGCTGTTTATGCTTGTGCGGAAGAGCTTGGCTGGGAAGTCTTTGAAGTTTACCCTGGAATTGGTAAGCGGAATGGTGTGAGCCTCGAGAACTTGGTTGGCGACGTGGGTAAGAACCACCATGTAAAGTCGGGGGCTAGCATCGCGAAGGGTCGTAACCCTCTTTCGACACTTCCCGGGAATAAGCCGACGATGTCCATGCAAGATGATTTTGCACGCGTCGATGGGGATTCGGTAGAATCTGCTTCATCAGGTGTCCGACAATCCGTTGTCCTCTTGGAAGAAGTCGATATTTTATTCAAAGAAGATGCTAATTTCTGGCCGGCTGTCGTCAATTTCATCAAGGACTGCAAGCGGCCTGTCATCTGCACTTGCAATGGTACCTGGTTGGACGCTCTATCTCTTCATACCAAACTCATGTTTCCATAGACATATCCCTAATACCTACAGAGGACCTTCCTGTTCAGGCCGTCTTGAATTTTCAGCCTTGTGGGGCATCACTTGCTGCAGCCTATCTGCAATCTCTTTGTCTTGCTGAGGGGTATTCGGTACAGCGAAATTCTGTGCTTCAGCTCTACATTTCAAGTCCTGGGGTTGAACCGGGGGATGGTCTTCTTCCCTCCGTACCAAGCAATGGCGGAGTCCCGGATCTTCGGAAAACAATTAATCATCTCCAATTTCGATGCTCAAGTACTGATTTCAAGACGGAACATGGTGACAAGCCGTTACCCACAGATTCTATCGACGATCTTTGGGGCTGGCGTCAGTCTGTAACGCCGTCTATGAACGAGAAGACATCTCCCGCCGTTATAGCAAGTCACACGGAACTTCTTTCATTTTTGGACAGTCATTTAATGCGAAGTGTCTGGAACACGCCAGCGGTAGGTGTCTCGAAGGAGGGCATTGAGTATTCACGACATTGACCTGTACCTTGACCAGGCTTTGGCCTTGAGTGGCTGTGAACCCTCAGCTGACGACGAGATCGGGCATTCCATTTTTTTCTGCCCAAAGGAAACTAATTGCTCCGAGTTGTTTACAGGCGATACTCGGGATGAAGAGATGATTGGAGCAGCATTACGACTTTCACGTGGCCCACTGGAGGCCGGAGGTATAGGACAGAAAACTCGTGATCTGTTCCGTCGCCGCGTGGATTATCAGCAACAAGTTGCTGAAGCCCTGAGGACCATTTTACCCCTCTCTGCACAGTTGACGTTTCGACGTTCAGACGTCGTTACAGATTACCTGCCACATGTTCGACATATGATTGTGGCGGAAGACATGCAGGAAGCATTGAGTGGGCAGAAGGAACGATCTGGAAGAACGACGAGGAACAGCATGAGAGGGGCGTACGAGCGCAACATTGTCTTGTCGGTGGAGGAGAGGGTCGTGTTGGAAATGACCGGGCTAAGTTAAATGAGTTGTGGCAGTGCGCCCACGTTCCATGTTGTTTGGTTTCAATATAACCGGATTTGGATAGACCACGCGATGGGCCCGATCATTTCCCTTCTCTCACTTTCTCTCGTCCTCGTCGTCCGTCCCAGTGTCCCCAGCCCCGCCCACCACCCGTCGCGTTCATGCCCCGCAACGCCGCAGCCTTCCCACTAAAAGCCCCTTCAAATGGCTTATCTCACAAAGACCCCTCATCAAGGCACTCTCCCCCGCCCTTGGCCCCCCTCCAATACCTCCAAAACCAGCGGCGAGGCTCCATAACAGATCCTTCTCTCCATGTTGCTCCGAATGCAAAGTCTTTCGTTGCTTACAGGGATCAAACACTCGCCCCCCCTGCACACCACGAAACAGCGGCCAAACACCACTCATCTAATTCTCGGCCATCGTCACCTTACGTCTTTGGGGATGCGACTCCACATCTCCCTGATAACAGTCCGCGAATCCGCAACCTCTTGCGCTCACCTTCTCTTGAAAGGCCTACCCGTACACCGACTTCCTCCATCCATGCCGAATCCCAGGCCGCTGTAAATGTTCGGTTAGGTGAGACGATCCAATAACATGGGGTTCCTGAAACGCTCTGACAAACTTGCTAGGATCTTTGAACAATGATGGTGACCATATGAAGATGGATGTTGATCCGTCCGGGTCGTCTTACCAGCAACGTTCGGCGCGTGAACCACCACCGTTTGATTACAACATGCGACGACATTCGATTGCAGTGGGGCAGGCGACACAGAGTTCCCTCGGCATGAAACGAAAGATGTCTGGGGACAGGAGTGTGTTTGGTCCTGTTGGCGAAGAGATTGATCCTCAATTGGTGGGACCTGGGGTACCCAGCATGATGGACCTGGACGAGGGACCTGCACCTAAACGACGTGGCTCAGCAATCGATACACACAGAATCGCAAAGCTGAGTCTCAACGACCGCCGAAGTTCGGTGGATTCGCGGGGGGGACAATGGTTGTCGAACGATAGAAGGGATTCGACGTCATCAGCCTTTCTGAACATCGGTACGTACAACTCGGGTTTTGCCGGAGGTGATCCTCCGCATGGCCGTGGCCCCTCAGGTATCGCCACTTATGCGTGGCCTGCCGACCCCCATTCCCCAGATCAACCAGGTCCTCCCAGCATCCAGTCCGAAGGCGAACCTCCTTCCACTACTGGTCCCCATCGTCTGTTCGACCCTGCGGCCCCGATGAGCGTCATGAACTTTGCAGACCGTCGCATGTCAGTACCAGATATTCTGTCGTCTGCCACTCGCCCAACGAGAGTCTTGCGCTCCCGTTCGCGGCCCCCGTCGCTTCAAAATTCCAACACGGAAGCTGCTGCCGGTTCCGGTTCCGGTCAGGACGATGCTGGTGGCTCCCCTACGCCTTCGATGGGCCATAAAAAGGAGTCCACCGCGACGCCTTACTCCCGTTCGCCTGAACTTCGCGTCTCACACAAATTAGCTGAGCGTAAGAGACGGAAGGAAATGAAGGAGCTGTTCGACGAGTTGCGCGACCAGCTTCCGGCAGACCGGGGTATGAAAGCGAGTAAGTGGGAGATTTTGAGTAAAGGTAGTACATCTCATTCGGCTCCGGTCTTTATCTGATGCTGACCTCTTTAATCAGCCATTGATTTCGTCGCACAGCTGAAGCAGAGCCATCAAGACATGGCACGCGAGATGGAGATCATGAGACACGAGCTAGACGCCGTACGACAAGGGTTGCCCTTTGTCCCCGGCGGACCTCACGCGGTCATGTATGGCCAAGTTTCTGGACAATTTGCTCCATCCCCACCTGGTGCCCATTCTCACACCCCACAACCTTCGGTGCCGGTGTCACGACCTGACTCTTCACAAAATCTGTCGACTTCAAGCGGTTCTCATCCAGGACAAGCACCACAAAATGCGAACGGGATCGAGGCATCGCCAACATGATGGACTCGTATACGAGCTACTTACTACTATTTCGTTTTATGTATGTAGATCTGCTGTCAGTATTGTTTCTTGAGGATGCCAAACATGAGTAAACACGCCACCCTTCTTACCCCTACTTGACTGTGCGTTACTGCGACCGTCTCTTGTTGCCGTCAACCTCTCGGTATTAATGCTCACATAGTCTCAAGTACTGTCCTTTATCACAATGGCTCCAAAAGCAACACTCGCGATGCTCTTTCACCCAAAGAAGGATGCAAAGAAAGACAATCAACCTGCTCGCTCACCTTCGCCCCGCAAGCCTTCCTCGGCTCCCCCACGTCCGAAACCCGTGGCTGAAGAGGAAGAGGAACTCAAGTTACCGGACGGCCCCTTCCAAGAGTTCAAGTTGATGTCTTCCGCGCTTAATGGCTGGAAATACGACGTGATGAAGTTTGATTCGCGCAAGCCGGTAGACATTTCGAAATGGCAAGCGCCTATCAAATTGAACAGGAAGGAGCTGAGAAGAGACGATGACACGGGTGACGCTGTGCCGCTGGCTGTCGCGCCCATGGTTGGACCTGATGGAAAGCCGGTCATTGGGATGGACGGGAGGGTCGTCATGGTCGACTCTGAAGGACGGCCGATACAGTCGTTTGGGAACGCGAATGGAGCGAAAGGAGGAGGGAAAGGCTTTACTGCAAACGGGAGGAAGAGGTTCCAGAAGAAGACGAGGCAGGTTTTCTTCGTCCCTGAAGAGGTCCGACAGCTGCGGCGCGAGGAGCGGTACCCGTGGGTGATGGAAGACTCGTCTCCTTCGCAGACGGAGGTGTGGGTGGGGCAGATGGAGGATGCGGCAAAGTCTGGCACGCATGCCTTCTTCATGCCTGCTGCGAATGACGTCTTCAAATTTGTGCCGGCGCATCGATGGTACAAGTTTCAAAAGAAATTGAAGCATGACCTGCCGACGGACACGACGCAAGTGGAGTCACTTGTATGCGGCGCCTTTTTCTCTCAGAGTCTGAACTCACGAACGCCGGTTGTAGTATACCCTCAGTCAAAAACGCGATCCACAGGCTTGGCTTGCCGGGCGCAATGGGAAGGGACCGTCGGCTGCCACGGCGGCCATGTTTAAAGCGGAGGCAGAGGGGCGAACCGTATCCGGGCCCAGTTCGATGGTTCTCACGTCAAGCCAGAGTCTTGGTCCTGGAGGGAGAAAATTAAAGACAGTCGATAGTGGTGTCAACCAGCTGTTTGATGAAGGAGAAGATGGAGAGGGTGGGGGGCGGAGAAGGGAGCTGGGGGGCGACGGCGATATGGATGAACAAGTGTATGAAGAAGACTTTGCAGACGATGAGGAACCGATGGAAATTGAGGAGAAAGATGACGAGGCAAAAGAGATTGAGGTATATTACATGGTCTCCCATATCATATATATGATGCTGATGGTCTGCTTAGGAGCGAATGAAGCGGGAATACAAAGCGGCTAATAAACAGCGCGAAGCTGGCGTCGACGAGTCGGATGAAGAAGAACTTCCTGGGATGAGCAAACAGGAGAAAGCAATGCAGAAATTGATACGCAACCGTGAAGGAAACGACGCATATGAAAGCGACGAGGAAGAAAACCCGTATGCGAGTTCGGTGCGTTGGTATCTGTTATCTGCCAAGGACAAAAGACGATTTTTTTTTTTTCATTCAGGTAGAAGAAGAGGAAGAGGAACCACCAGCGAAAGCGGCGGAACCAGCGGTACCGGCACCACCTCAGCCAGTGGATGAGCAAGTGAATTCCACTTCAAGTGAGAAGCCAAGTAGTCAAGCGACGTCGGGGGTAAATTCCCAAGTGCCTGCGTCACCGACTCTGTGTGGGCATTCGGTCGTTGCTAAACGGGCGACCAGTCCGAAGCCTCCGAAAGTGATGTTGGGTCAGCTGAGCCGAGGAAATAGTCCCCTCGGGAGTCGTCCTACGAGCCCCGTCGGCGACAGCCGTGCGGCAAGTCCGAGCGCGGCTATTAGTATTGGGCGGAGCGAAAGTCCCAAGTCGAACAACAAACGGAAGGCGGTTGACGAGGCGACGAATCGGGTTTCGACAGCGAACGGGGTGGCTTCGAATGCGACTCCAAAGCCGAAGAAACGCCGAGCCCAAGGGCCTAACGTGCCTGGGGTCGCGATGACTCCTGAACAACTGAGGGGGATGCTGGTCGAGTGGTTGAGCAGCACAGCCAACGCGACGACGCGAGATTGCATTCATCATTTCACGCCGTACCTGACTGACAGTGAGAAGAAGGCGGAATTCTCGGGACTGGTGCGGGAAGTGGCGCAGCTGAAGGGGGGTGTGCTGGTGCTGAGGAAGAAGTTCCAGGAGGGAGGGTCGCCTAGAGGAGTGTCCCCGACGTGAAGTCCGTTATCTTGTAATCAAGGGTCCGTTCTAATGAGGCAATATATATAGACCTCCGCAATCAACATATAGTTATAAATAAACCGTGCCTCGACCTCCCCTCCTCACTCTTCCGTCATGTTCCCCCTCCCCCTCCTCCTCCCCCTCCTCCTCCTCCCTCTCGCCGCCGCCGCCGCCGTCACGCCCATCCCCAAGCGTGCTCTCTCAACCGCCTGGCATCTCCCCTTCGATCACCCCGTACATTCCCTCTTCAGACGCGACGGCCCTCCCACAACTTTTGCACCTGTTGGATCTCCTGGTTAGCCAGATCCTGCATCCATCCCGACCCGTACTCATCCTCGTCCATCCAGCGTGGTCGGCTGGTTTCCCCCAGGGCACCCCAGACTCGACTCAGCTCCCACCACAATGGCTCAGTGCGTACAACGCCGCCATGGCTGCTGGCAAGATCCCCAAGATCCCGCCAACCACCCAAACCGGAACAGGGACCAATCCCGTCTATCCTCAGGGAATTGATCCTACTAGCCCGGATGTTTGTTCCGCCACTTCCTACGGGTGTCGGAATCCAGCAGACATCTGGGATGGTCCCAACGGCTATATCCTCACCTCCTTTGACGACGGCCCTTTACCCCCCACGACGACACTCCGCCAATTCATGGACCAAAATCACGAAACCACGACCCATTTTTTCATCGGCCAGAACATTCTGTATAACCCTCCGATATTCCAATCTGTCTTTGAAGCAGGCGATGACATTGCCATCCATACCTGGACACACCCTTACATGACCACCTTGAGCAATCTCGATGTCGTCGCACAGGTCCGTCTTTGGATCTCATCAAGCGCCCTTTATCTTCTTATCAGAAGTACAGCTCGGATGGACGTCCCAATTGATATACAACTCCACAGGTGGCCGTGTGCCAAAATTCTGGAGACCGCCATATGGGGATTCGGATAATCGTGTGCGGGCGATTGCTCACGAGGTGAACCGAAGACGCTCATCGGATTGCATAATCAATTCTAACCTTCCCTGCGATCAAGGTCTTTGGATTGACCACTGTCATATGGAACCACGAGTCAGTTCTCTCGCCTGGTTTCTTTGCTCATCTGACTCGGCGTCGATCTCTAGTACTGGAGACTGGGGCTTGGGCGCCGGTGGCAATCTTGGGAATATACAGGCGGCCTTCCAGGGGTGGCTCACAGGTGCGTTCAGAGATCTCCCATCAACCTCAATAGCCAATCCTCCCCTCATCAAGGCCCCAAATCCCCCGGTCTTATCATTCTCGAACATGAGCTTAGTGCTGGATCCGTTCAAGCCTACATGACTGCCTATCCCCTCTTCCAAGCGAATGGTTGGAACATCGGCTCCCTCGCTCAAGTCCTCGGTGGAGGTCATGGCTATCAAAATTCGCAAAACTCTTCGGCGTCTGTCGTGCCTGCCGTAGTTGGACCTTCTGGATCTGGCGGACCAACGACTACTTCGGCTCAGACATCCACAGCGTGAGTAGTTTCAGCTGAAATGATGCAAATTCATGTTCCTCATCGCTATCGTTCTCGTCCAGGTCATCCAATGTGACTGGCGGTAGTTTTGGGACCTCGCCGACGGCTACGCCACGCTCTGGTGCTTTGTCGCGCGTCGATGTCAGGTGGAGCATCTGGGTGTTTTTTGTTCTCGCCACTTTCTTTTGTTGACGAGAAGGGACGTTTGTCATGGACTTTTCGCACCCCCCTTGGACTTCTTAATGATAGACTCACGTTCCGTCATGTTTCCCGCCTTCTACGGACTACATTGCTATCCAAGGACAATCACAGCTATCTACACTCTTCGTTACCCGTTAATGATCATGATCACGATTTTGTGGAATTTATTGATATGGTGAAATCTGAATTGGGCGTCAAAATCGACAGGATGAATGTGTCAATCGTGTAAAGAAGTCATGAGTGTCATAAGTGTATGCACCAAGAGATGTGAATCTATATCAGACTAGGCCATTTAATCTTTAGTCCTTCAAGCCACCGCATATACAGTAGCTCGGCAATGGGAGATTTGCGCAAGGGTGGTGGTTCATCGGCTTTTACCGAAGAAGACTCCGATGTCGATGGAAGTCCTGGAAGGTCCTCCTGAATTTCTGTCACAATCAGCCCTCGGGCGGTCATTTCGCTCTTGCGGATTATCCGCTTATGAGGGAACAGGTTACGGGATGTCTGAATATGCTGTCGTATAGCAGGGTTGCTGGATGTGGTACATCAGCACTTTTCATTCCGAAAGAAGTGGGAGAAATCATACTCGTTAATCCCCGAGAGAATATCAAGGATGATGTTGTATCCGAGCTCAGGATTCACATCTTGGAGTTCGAGGAACCCCCGAGACAACATGCTCAAGGCTTCGAGTTCGCGGGCATCCATGTCATCGCGAATGGCCTGTCATAGATTAGCGAGGGTTTTAGACGTAAGAAATGCCGGTACCGATTGCAAAATCGGAAGCACAACTTCATCTATAACAGCCCTTCCAGCTCTCCCTGGTTCACTTACAAACCTATTATGCGCCGCCACCGGAGATGTCGGAGCCGATCCGCTGCCCTCCCGCCGGATGTTCCCAACATATTCGGAAGAAAGGCGCAGAGAGCCCACGGGATCAACCTTCTTCACAGGTCGTATCGTATCCACACCAGTGCCCAAATCAGCTTCATTCAACACTGTGCCCGCGCCGCGGGGAGATGTCCGTGCTTGATACGATGCCCGGCGTCCTGTACGAACCGATCCTGAATATGCGGGAGGTGCACCTAGAGGATCCAAAGGCGTGGCCGAGTTGTCGGATATCGCCTGCTCCTCGTCATCGTCCAGGCAGTCAGCCGTTCTTATGAGGACGGTAGAATGCGCTGCTTGGGAATTCATCCCGAGGCCGCCGCTAACGAGTGGGTCGCTACCCTTGGTAGCACCACCAGTACTCATCGAGCCATGGAAGTCTCCGTCGTCAGAACGTTCGTCATCTTCTATCATATCAGGAGGTATCTCTAGATCTTTGACCATGCTCCGGAATGTTCCCATAGCCGTAGTTGACTTGATTGTGTCAAAGTTCCAATCGCTCCTCATAGTCGCGTTGTCCCAAGCCATACTTTGCCTCACTGTGGCTTGATACATCTGTAGCCCTTTCTGCGGGGACCTGGCCTGGAAATCTTGGTAGCGCTCAATAAGCTCCGTCAGATAGGATGTTTTCCGGGCATTTCGGATAAAGCGGTGTTGAAGTAGATCGTTGGCAGACGGGCGCTAGGGAATAATGTTTTGACTAGAGCACTGTACGGACAATAAAATACATACAGCAGCTGGATCTTTCGTTAGACACTGCGCAACAAAATCTTTGAATGTTGCCGAGAAAGGTCCCTCTAGAAGGGGAGGTTTCGCTTTGGGTATCAGAAAAAGCACTCGCATGGGATGGTATTCGGCCAATGGAGGTTCTCCCTTGGCCATCTCAATGGCTGTAATCCCGAGACTCCACATATCTGCTTTAGCATCATATCCCGCTTGGCGGATGACTTCTGGGGCCATCCAGAAGGGCGTTCCAACAAATGTATGTCGTAGAGTGTTCGTAAGTTGAGCAGCGACGCCAAAGTCGGCAAGCTTCACTTTTCCAGATGAGGAGAGCAAAACATTAGCAGCTTTGATGTCCCGATGAATGGTGCCTTCCGTATGAAGGTAATCGAGGCCAAGTAGTAGTTCTCGACAAACCACCGCAATATGGGCCTCGGAAAAGGCACCAGCCTTGAGAAGGTCGAGACATGATCCACCAGCGAGGTACTCCATGACAATCCACAGTTTGTATGCCACAACGAACGAGCCATAGTATCGCGTCACGTATTCCGAATCACACTGGGCTAGATTTGCGATTTCTTGTTGAATCTCAGATATGTCATCGTCAGAATCCTCGAGGTCTGCATGCCGGTTCATGTCAGTATCTGCAGCCGAAGGAAAATCTTTTTAAGCATCTCACCGATTTGTTTTATAGCAACGATCTGCTTTGTGTCGTTATGTATGGCTTTGTACACCGTTCCAAAGCTTCCAGTACCGAGTTTCTCTAGCAATGTGTATTGGCTAGCTGGGTTGCTGCTTGGGATGGGATACGGTTCCTTGGGACGGGGGGTATGGTCAACCTTTGGGGAAGGCGGCGGTGAACGAGCATTAGATTTCGACTGCTTGAAAATGTCGTTAGAACCGCTGAAGCGCAATCCAGGCGCCATGATGGCTGAAGAGGAGAGCTCGATCGAATGGGCTGCCTCCACCGGAAGTCAGCCCTGCACAACCTCGTGCCCAGGATCCAACATACGTCACACGTGCAATCAACCAGAACAGCATGGAGATTGGACTCGGGGAAATGAAAAACAGCGATATTCAAAAGATATGACATACCATGGCAATAGCCACTCCGGGTCGTTTAGTAGCGTGATCTATATCGTAAGTGACGTTATCGTGAGGCCGGCTCTAGCAGACTGGATGAAGGTGCCCAGCGCAGGAATTGGACCCTGCTGGGAGGCGATGACAACGGTGGTGGCCGTTGACCCACAGGCGGTTGCATCATTCGTCTCGACAAAAAAGGCTAAACAACGGAAGATAGCTCCGATTGCACCGGTGACCGGTCCCCTATGAGGCAAGCCTCGAGTACAGGGTCTGGTCACAAGGAAGATCATCTTGCATGTTGAACAAGATGTCCGTAATGCGCTTATACATTAATGCGGCATACACAAAACAATTATCTGAATCTGCAGCAACGCCCTCATGCTTTCACAGCGTACTTCCTCAACGGAAAGTTTGCATCCTTCTTCCGTTGCTTAAGAGTCTTCAATGATAGCTCGTGCTATCGGGAGACACCACATAAGTTATTGCCGTTGCTCACAAAGACTTGGCAACTCACTTTCGTCAAACGCCGCCTGATCGCCCTCGTCTTCTTGGGTCGCAGATCAAGAGGGAGATATTTCTTGTCTTTGTAGTACTCCCGTAGATTTTGGCGGGCTTTTTGGTTCATCACGGTCAAAACGCGGGCGATCGACTTGCGGACGGTAGCACTGGTGGGTTTGTCGGGGATCGAACCAAGACCCGTATCAACAAGAGGCAACTCACATTTTCGTCAACTTCGACGCCGAACCTCCTGCAATTTTCTGGACCCGTAGCGAGAGGAGTTCAGTCTTCAGCTCGATGAGTTGCTTTGACAAGTCATTCTTCGACCTTCATTCCTGCAAGTTAGAAAATGTTCTCTTGGATATTTCCTGCTGCATACTTGGATTGGAGCTCGTAGGCCTTGACTTTTCCGGGCATTGTAGTAGTGTCTGGAGAGAACGAGATTGGTTATCAGAGACAACTGTGGCCCATGGACGAGACTTACCTTGAGGAGCGTCTTACTTTGCGATTAACTGGCAGCTATCCCAGATTTGTGTCCCAAACCTTATTCCGTACAACTGTATCGTTGTTCCCACGCGCACCTTCATCACATTTTTTGGTTCAGTACACTCAAATTATTCAGGACATGCTGCCTATTCATCTCGACCAGACTTTTGAACTCTACCAACGTACCCCCAAAAATGTCCAACGAGCTACGTAGGGAGGAGTATGAGCGATCAGAGCCACAAATGTTTGTTATGATTTCATGCACCTTCCATACGTCAAATCTACGCGTCCTTGTGAAAGCTGGTCTACAAGGTCCAAGTCGTAGATATCTGAGACGCTCAGGTAAGGACGCTCAATGCAGACAAGAAATCCCACCTTTGGCCCCTCCTGCATATGTAGTCGGTATTGTTACCCACTCACCGAGTTCTGCAGCATGTCAACGACCAAAGCTCAAACCGAGGTGTCTGTGCTCACTTTTGACAAGGTTTTCATCGATTCCTTGACACAGTCCCTCTACGTCGGCTGCGTGTATTAAAAATTCACTTCGCGAATGCTGTGAGATCTCTGCAGCAGAATATCACACGAAAGATGAACCTGCAAAAACTCGATAACAGATCAAGCGATTCTTTTGCCCTTGGATCTTGAGCCACAAATGACAGATAATGCATCCCAGCTTACCTTTGCATACCCTCATATCAGTCATGTCCTGCCATTTGTTCATTGCCACTATCCAGTTGTCTCCTCTTCGTCGGCAGCTGTAGTGTTGGGCGTCATGGCCGACGATCCACTCGTCGAAGCATCGGATATATATACCTCACGTCAATCACAAGTCTGTCTCTTCCGACAATAGACGATATCCTCCTCAATCTCTCCAAGGAAAACTTGGCCTCAGGGAAAAGATACGATGTTACTATAACCTGTGAAGTATTCCATAATCACAGGTCGGCAAGAAAGGTTGAACTTGTTCGACACCTTACTTGCCCCTGCGTCTAGCCATTCCGTTGCATTCTGGTCGGTAATCCCGCCCCCGAGCTGTAAACCCCCTAGAAAGACATCAATGCACATCCAACCATCCTGTACAGCAACAGACCTGGCCAAGCTTGTAACGCCTGTCTAGCCGCCTCGTCATTCCCGGGTCCTAGTTTGATGACATGGCCGCCTTCAAGATTATATCCCTTGTAAAGCTGTGCAAATTCTTCTGATGACTGGCTTAAAAAAAGATCAGACGGAAAAGATGATTTGAAGATGGTTAGGCAGCGGACCTCGCAACAAAGTTAGTCTTGAGGCTTTCAGGTGAGGTTTCCGACAATGTTCCGCCGACAATCTGCTTGACTTCGCCGCCATGCAAGTCAATGCAAGGTCTGAAAATGCTCCTACGGGCCATGGTCATTGGTGGGCGAAACCAAGCTTCCTCGATCGCGGTCACATGACGTCAGTGACCTACCCACTCGAGGCTACGCATACAGAGAACGTGTTCTTCCGTTCCACTGCTTCAGGTGGTGTCGCGTCTGGTAAGACGCGATCTGGGAAAATCTTTATACCGCACGACATTATTGTAGAGCCTCCTCGTAATATTGTACTAGTGTCTTCCACCTATCTCATGGATCCTTTGCGAACTACTAGTACATAAACATGGTATCAGAACAACATAGAGCATCAAATACGTCAATATTCCATAGACCTCTCCACAATTTTCGCAAGGTGTTCCCTCCCATCAGAACCAACCACATCACCAATACCGGGAGCCAAATCCAGGACTCTTCTCTGGGGAAGAGTCCCTTCCACGAGCCTCTCAATATCACCGCTGTTGTACCTAACAAGAGTGTCAATAGATTTATTATGGAGAATCACGCGATATCTTACCCGACGGCCTTCAGGCCACGAGGAACGCCTAAACCATCAAGGAATCGCGCGATTGACTCATATAAATGAGCCCCGATTTCACTATCTGGAATTCTCAGGATAGCAGGATCGGACACGGCTTTGCCACTGAAGATTGCAAGAGCCTGACGGTGGCGATCAGGTGATGAGGGTGCAGTGAACTGGAAAACTTTTGAAAAGGATCGCGTGAACCTTTGTCAAGTGTAAATAACCTCTATACACCGTACCTGCAGGTCCAGTCAAAGCTACGCTGTCAGATAAAGTCAGGTCTGGTAACTATACGTAGCCAACCACTATCACACACCTGGTACCGTGTGGAATGATTGGATGGTCGACGACGTATCCTGGTTGCTTGTACTTTGGCCCTTTTTTGTTTAACCCTGAAATCTGAGGGATCCTAGAGTGAGCGTCCGTCGAGCTTGGACTGTGGTATATGACGAACCGGATAACTGATGCCATGGCAAAGATGTACGCCGGCATTTCCGAAGCCAATACCAGCAAATGAGGATGCGAGTCTGAATTTTTTGCATGCCATGGATAGGTGCTGATAATGGATATAGATACAATACATACAACATCTGTCTCCTGGCTTCCGTATCATCGGGATTCTTGGCGACCCGCGGCAGGTATTTCACAGTTGTTTGGAGTGCCCACAGGGAAAATATATCGGCCACCGGATTACTGCCCTGATATGCTGGCCTCAGGATAGGATTCGCAGGTCTTGGAGTGCGTTCTGTGTATCTATGGGTAAGCTGACTCAGTACTCTCCAAGTGATTCATGCTAGAGGCGAGACGAACGGAATGGCAGTGTAGCTTTCCATGCTATGAAATAAGACATCAAGGCCGGCGCTGATATGTACAGCAGTTGGGCATGATTCGGTATTCATGGTATCCTATGGAGGTCATTGGTTGTGGAATCACGTATAAAGAGCTGAGCATATTTACCACTATACCCAGGACCGGTTTCATGGCTCGGTTCGCGATACCAGTCTTGAAAGAACGTGATGTGATATCCAGAATTGCTGTGCCTGTCGTTTCTGAGCCCGTTCCCGCCGTCGTAGGAATCGCAATCAGGGGTCTGAGAGTCTGGGATATGGGTAAACCTTTCCCAATGGGAGCATTGACGAAGTCAAGAAGATCTGCATCGTGGTAGACAGAGAAACTTGGGTCGTAGGATATCAAACGAAACGAAAAGAGGCTACCCAAATGACACGTACAGATTGGCGGCCTTGGCAGTATCAATGACGCTTCCGCCTCCTACACTAAACACGGATACAATAAGCACGATGTCCTTGAAAGGCACGAGTGACCAACATACGCGAGGAAGTGACTGAATTCATGTTCTCTGGCCCAAGTAATAGCATCTCGCCAGCTTTCTTCGGTGGGCTCGGCAACAACTCGGTCAAAAACCTCGAATGGGAGGTCGGATTGTGCTTCAAGGGCTGCTAGAGCCTGGAGAAATGATCATGGTGAGTTTCAGGGAATGCAGGAGTAGACCCTCACAGATTTCATAGGGTGCAGCTTGGCTACGTTGGGATCTGTGAAGACGCCAACCTACAATGGTTTAGAAGGATGTTGGAATAATTTGAGCTTGGCTCACTTTACGGGCTTTCATATTCTTCAAATCCATCCCTACTTCAGCGGTGACCCCATCGCCAAACCTCAAGTTGGAAGCAGCGACCTGAAAGGATTATGAACGAGTCCGTTTCGAAAGGGGGTTTGCTACCTCGAATGCGTATTCTTTCTGCACGGTTTGGACGGGGGTCGCGAAGGTTCGGAGTTGAGTGAGGGCATGTAATTGACCTCCGTGCGAAGGGGTATTGCAAGGACCATGACATGGGCAGGCCGAATGCTGCGCAGCGTTCATGAGGCGAAAGATGGTGCTTCGGGAGGCGGCCATGGTTGTGGTCGAAAGACAAAGAACGTCGGTTGAATTTGTATCCGTCGTTCTTTATTACCTATCTCCCCTTCCCACACTTTGACACATTACTTTGCGTTTAATCGCAAGGACTCTTCCCCACACCTCGGGCCATATCCATGCCATCTGTGGACTCGGAGGATACCCGGCCGGATACCGGATACGAAATGTATTAGTAATATTACACGTGACCCCCCGAACTTGTCTCTCGTCGCTCGTTACCTTTCTCATGAAATTATTCCACATCATACTCACCCTCACTTGGACCGCGTTCGTCGCGTCTGCAGGCAAAGTCAACTTCAAACAGTACTCTCCGTCGCTCCAGAGGAGAGCAAACAATGCCAGCGAATCTTTGACGTGTGGCCCCCATCCATTTCTACCACGGTCACCATCCCGCTAACCATCTATCGTATGAAGTACTGTCCATGACCTGATCTATATTGCTGATGTGATTTTATTCTACTTGCGTTTCCAAACTCAACTAACCTTCGTCTGGTGAAGATAAACGTAGGCGGCAAGGGTTCGTTATTAATGTTTCGTCTACGTTGTTAACCCACAATGTCATAACGAACCGCGTAGACTATCCCGTCCAACTTGACACTGGTTCCTCCGACCTCTGGATCAAAGGTGAAACATATCCATTACCAGGTTCCCAAGAGACGGTCAGTCGCTTTTTCGGTCTGCTTTTTTTAGATACTGAGGCTTGTTCAGTCGACGACAGTCAAGTTGGATGTTCGTAAATCCTTCCATGTCAACCCATTGTTTACTCATCGTCCTACGTGCAGTATGCCATTGGTTGGGCGAATGGTACTATTGCGTATGCCCCGGTAGAGTTCGCCAGGTACGCTCAGATTCCGTTCACAGACATTTTCTAAATGACACCACAGTCTATCCGTCCCATCCCAAGTGTTTCTCGACGTATCGACAGCACAAAATCCAGCTTTAGGATACGGTGTGAAAGGTATCGTTGGTCTTGGGTTCACGTCTCTGTCGACCCTCGATCATTTCGTGAACATATCCGGAAAATCGACCGGCCGAAGTCTGCTTTACAACCTCTTCCAGACGAATCCACAAGAACCCAACTTTCTTGCATTTTCGCTCCAGAGGAGTACTGACAAGGATAATGAAATACAGGGCAGCTTCTCAGTTGGTACGTCGTACCCGTCGTTGGGTTTGCTCGCTTAATCATGACCTTAGGGGAGTACGAGCCCGATTTCGCTGCAGTTGCCAACAACCCAGCGATCCCAACGTGGCCCGTCAAGTCACCCACACGGTGGAACATCCTCCTTGACGCAGTCATCGTAAACGGTACTGTTGTTTTGCCTACCACGACCATAGTCGGGGCACCAAGCAACAAGGCAGTTGTTCTGATGGATAGTGGCTCTTCGTACTCGTACGCTCGTTCTTCTTACTCTATTCCCCTTTTCTTGACCTATGCCAGTTATGCTCCAAAGGAAGTTTGTGATGCGATATACGGGAATATAGACGGAGCATACTATGATGCCGATTTAGTCCAATGGATCGTTCCGTGCGGATATGAAGTTGACATGGCCCTCCAGTTTGGGTGAGTCCAAGTTCTAGGAAAAGTCACTCTCTCACAAGATGTGTTATAGTGGACAGGTCTTTCCCCTTCACCCACTCGATGTGTCCCCCAACGGCCTTGTTAACACGTCAAGCTGCGTGGGTTCCTTTGTTCCGCAGCCAGTATCCGTAGGAATGGGTAATTTGTATGTCCGACTTTTGTGTCTACCGATCGTGTTTTGAATTTGGACCTCAGCGACTGGATAATCGGCGTCAACTTCCTCCGGTCTGTTTATTCGATATACGATTTTGGAGACTTCGATAGCTCCGGCAAGATGGGCACTCCGTACATGAAATTTCTGTCATTGATCAACCCCGACGAGGCCTCTGTTGACTTCCACGCCATTCGAGGCGGGGTACCCAAAAAGAACATTACTTACACAGGAATATCGGGTGCAACTTCGGCAGCTTCCAATGGGTTATCACAAGATATCTCATCGTCGCTCGAACTCGTCGGGAGACTTTTTCCCATAATGCTGGGTATTGTTGCTCTCAATGCACTCATTCTCCTCATCCTCGTCGTTGGTGGCATCGTCTTCTACTGCCGCAGAAGACGGACCTCGGTGGCCGCAGCGAGAGCGAGAACTCCTCGCGGACGAATGAGCCCTATGCCGATGAACGTCCGACACACCTTCCCTGGGAATTTTCAATCTCCTCAACAGGCTCATACCTATGAGTCTGTATCAATGGCCTTGACAGAAGATGCCTTCGTGCCTCCTTCACCTGCCTTTCACAATCGAGATGGGAATCGCGACCGTTCGAATTTTCGGTCTTCTCAACAGGCTCATACCTACGAGCCTGTATCAATGGCATTGACAGAAGATACCTTCGTGCCTTCTTCACCAACCTCGAGCTTTCACAAGCTAGATGGGAATCACGACCGTTATTCTCAATCTTCTCAACAGGCTCGCACCAATGAGCCTGTATCGATGGCAATGACAGAAGATACCTTCGTGCCTCCCTCACCTGCCTTTCACAAACAGGATGGGAATCGCAACTCTTTCAAGCCCACTGCCTGATGGCACATTTTCTGTTTTTCACGCCTCCCCACCAACGGGTTGCTGCATATCTTTTGGGATTTTAAGGAAGCTTCGAGGGATATATTATGTTTGGACGTAATGGATATTTCCCCCCACCCGTCGTTCACTTACTTCGCTGACGCAGTTACTAACTCCCCCCCCATACTTTACTTGGTAATTATGGACCTCCCTTAGGAGACTGTTCGGTTGTACAGTAAGAATTATCCTGTTGTCTACTAGTCTCCTAGAGTTGTGGACAGAAGCTTAGACCTTGAGGTTTAAATTTTCTGCTCAACTTGTCGGGCCAGGTTTGCCCATTTTTTCATCTCTTCCTGAGCAGCTGCTCCTTTTGGAGCGGCCTCAGAGACGTGCTGGAAGGCGTCAACCACTGCGGCGGCGAGTTTCGTGGTGAAGAATGCTTTATTCTTCGCAGCCTTATTTGAGTCCCCTGTTCGCTTTTCCGTCGGTTTGAAATGGCTTCCTACAGTCAAATGATCAAGGATCCGCAAGCACTGCCTCACATTCGCGCGATCACGGCTTGCCAATGCGGTTCGAACCAACGATGACAACGTCTCTGAGTTGGGAACCAAATTCCTTCCTGCGCCTCTACTATCCAACCGAGGAGAAGGCGAAACAGACCCATCCATAAAGTCATGCGCGTGATATCCTGTCATCAAGTCAAACACCCGCACGGCCGACTTCCAATCTGCGTCCCTCCAGCAAGCTGCAAGGACCGTATTGTAGGTCGACAATGCGGGGCGGATCTTCGGACCGTTTCGACCCATGACCTCTTGCCGTAGCATCCATTCGAGGGTCTCTAGACAATCGGGCGCTGCGCCAGGATGAGGCGAGGCAAGGCGGGCCTTGAGAACTTCCTCGACATGAGCACGGTCAAGTATGGATATTCCACCAGATTCCTCGGGACGCTTTTTCACCTGGTCAAAGAACTCGTGCGCATAATCGTATTTCTGGCTGGCATTGCAAAGCATGAATATCGCCCCCAAAGATTGTGGGGCAAGAGGAATGCGCCATTTGACAGGTGGTTGTCCAGGCCCTGTGAGGCCGTAGTAATCCTCTATGATGGTATAGGCGAGCATTTGCTCTGCGATTTGGCCACGGGACAATGCGGATATGGCGGAAGAAACTAAAAAGGCATCTACTTCAAAAGCATTCTTCTGCATCGCCTTTTGCATCTGCGTCCACAAGAGCTTTGCGGCGGCAGCGTGTTTCGCAAAAATGGAGGACAGATCCTGGCGGCTGCTAGAGTCGGGTTTCTTTGCAAGGGCTTGGAACATCGATGTATAAATAAATTGGTCGGGAGCTAATGGCCCTTCGGGGTCCATGGTGTGGTACACATCGAAGATCTCTTGGTAGCAGCCAGCGTCTCCGAGAATTTTGATGTAACCGGCGAGAGGCTGGATAGATATCTCGGGGCTGTTAGGGTCGTCTTTTCGGACAGATTCCATATGACGTTGATAGGAAACGTAGATGGAACGAGCATTAGTGAGCTGCTTGGAATGAGCTGTCCAATTCTCGATTCGAGAAAGTCCGGTGAACATTGTTTGGAATGTTCTTGTTGTTGGGCTAAACCCACGACGTTTCATCTAGAAAATATGACTGAATAAAGTTGGTCGTGAAGAGACGGAACACCCTTTACGTCGATGAATAGTTGATAACCCAACTTGAAGCGCCTTGCCTTCATACACTGCCATATCAGAGTGTTCCAGACTGGGGCGTTCTGAGCATCCAAAGGTGCGTTCTTAAGCATTGTAACGGCGTCATCGATCTTGTTTGCATCACATAGTTTTTTGAGCCTCGCCGAGAGAACATGGGGCTCCAAAAGCCGAATTTCAGGTTTCTCTTTCCTCGGTTGGGTTGGATCGAGATGTTTGGAGCGGAAAATCTGGGAGGGTTCTCTGCTCAAGGGTTCTGGTGTCTTCTTGGTCTCGTTCAAGAGTTTGCGTCGGAGGTAGCGTGGCACGGTTTGATCGGTCAACTCATACGGTAGTCCTGTGGATGGCGTGCTTCTAGGGTGTACAGTGATGTAGAGACGGAGTGGAGAACGGTGGGCATGGTGGGCAATGTTGCGAAGCATCTTCGGTTTCGGACTATCACACGACAGGGAAAATTGGAACGTGGGTAAAATATACTTAAATTGTAAGGGCGACGTCGATGAGAGGGACACGCTGGATTCCCATTTATATATTGATACTTGTAGATTCAGCGTACAAGCAATGTAGTATGGAGCATTCCCATGATAATAAAGTCAGGTTTTACAAAGCCTTTTCTTTATGTATCGTGAGGTCGATTCGTCGTCCAATGATAGCGATAGCGTAAAGACTAAGGAATGCGACACCCACAACAAATGGCTTCCTCAAATGCGCACTCAATGGCACCCTGTAAGACACCTACCGACAGATCATGAAAATCATGAGCGAAGACGAGGTATGGGTAAGACGTACATAAATCTTTTGCGCGTGCAAAAGCGTCAGATCTTTGTATTTGAAGGTGAGCTTTGGGCGACCGATCGAATCCAAATAGGTTTTATGGTTGGAGAGTTCGTTCACAAGGGCTGCAAAAGGTGGCGAAAATTCAACATCACTTATGATTGCGTATTAAGAACCTGACGGTGTTCATCAAACCGAAGACACTTACACAGCACCTTCAGGCAAGATGATCTGGATGTCAGCATTATTCACCACAGCCCCGTTGATGGGAGCTATGATGGGAACCTCTACAGTGTATCTTCCAGTTGCTCTGTCCCAACTCGCCGAGTCGGCCAGCGGTGAATCCCAACCAAGGGTAAAGCTGTAGTTCCAACCGCCCAGTAGAGGATAACGAGGTTTAAACTCAAAAATGCTATATCGATTGACATTTGAATTCTTCCCAGCCGAAGGTGCGACACGCAGGTTAGAGGTGGAGACATTGCCAATGAGATCGTAGTAATAAACGTTCCGAATTCCGGCAGGGAGATGGAGAGTCAGAGCGGGAAGAATATGGGGAGCAACTCTTTTGAAATATATTTGTGATTGGTGTTCCACACGTGAAAAGTGGCCCTTGAGGCTTTACGGTTGCAAGAACATCAGTTCAGCCATTAACCCGACTTGTCTGGATAGCGACTCACATAGGGCCAGCATTGTAGAGAGTTATCTCATCTTGAATGTTCAGATTAGCACCCCAATGACTGATTTCAGCCGTACGCGAGAGGTTGCGAACCTCCAGCACGGGCTGTTCGTGATGGTAATGGACAGTGATGCGCTGCTGGGCGTCGGTGGACGGGGGAACGTTGTTGTATGGTCCATACGTGACAGTAGCACCAGATTTAGTAACCGCCTCAGTCGATGTATATTCTTCGACATTTTCAGGCGTTGTGAAAGAGATGATACGGGGGACAAGAGCTCTTTGAATTATTGGATCAGGGCAAGCCAACTGAAAACCATCATTTGGGAGACTCACCGAAGTTTTGTACGCTGGACAGATGTATGATAAGGGCTCGGAACGAGGAGGTCCGTCTGGTACTTGAGCGCCTGTTCTTCACTCTGACCTGCTTCTTGTGGCCAAGGAATGGTCGCATGAGTCTGCACGGTCTCGAGTATGACATTCAACGTAGAATTGACTGAAAGAGGCTTCGGCAATGTTACGTCCAGTAAATGGTGATCCCTGTTCCAGTATTGTCAACAAAACGTTGCACGGTCGGGACCCTTGGACCTACTTATTCGTGTTGAGGGAGTGTTCACGGACTGAGAGAGGGCCCTCATGACCCTTGATTTTTGCTTCGAGCCAGCTTATGGTCTTCTTGTCGGCTGCATTGAGTGCGACCGTATATGTTTGTGCATTGAGTTCTATAGCTTTGATTGCGTATGTCGTAGTGACGTGGACGATTGAGCCGCCAAGTTCGACGGTGCGCACGATGGCCGTGTTTTCGAAAGATTGACTAGGCGACGCGATGGCTTGCGCGACGAGGCCCAAGAAGAGGAAGGGACGGGCACGCCAGCGTTTGTGCACCATGGTGAGATGCAACGGACTGTGTCACCAAAACAAGCGTGGACATGTCTAAATATATACATCCTTACCAACCCCAAGTTGGGCAAGGATTTCGTATCGGCTTATCCTCTCGTACTATCGCTGCAGAGACGATTTTCTTCAACCGCCTTTCCCTGTCCTCCTTTTTCTTTTCTTCCAGCGTTTTCCCTTCTTTTAATACCACGTTCAACTTAGCATTTGGATGAGTTCGGACTCCAAAATGTCCGCGACCCCGAGGCTCCACCTTCCTTGCTCCCTTCGGGCCCTTGGACACCCACGCTTCAGCTGATAGGATCCTGAGTACAGAGTGCACGAATTTAGATGAGACAACGCGCACCAACGACGAGTTTGGGTTCCGCCAGGCGTTTGTACCGCACGGCGTGATCTCGAGCGGTGGCGAGCATGTTCATGATACGAGTGCTCGCACGCTTCTCACTGAACTGCATCTGTAAAATTGCGTAGTCGATAGGTTTTCCCGAGATCTGTCTCCCGAGCATGTTCAGTTTCCGGGGGGATATCTTAAAGTTGGCGGTCGAGTATTTATGCTGCCCACAAATTTTCTGTCAAAGCTCCCGAGCCAAATGTATTGACCACAAACCGATGTTGGCCGTGGGTTGAAAGACTTCTTGGTGGGGGCAAGAGGCTTCAAGGATTCGAAGACATTGTGTTTGCCAGACTCTACAGCTTGTTGCTTGCTCGCTTCAATTTCTTCGTGAGACTCTTTTTCCCGGATAGTAGGAACCAATTTGTCCTTGAGCCAGTCCAGAGGACCGGTAAAGCTTGCACTGGCAGAAGGTGAGGTGAATTGCCAAGGCAGGAAGATGTATGGACACACTATCGCCGAGTTTCAGAGCAAGGCCGAAATGTCGAAGGAGTGCCGCGTCCAGCACGACGGAGCGCGGTCTGCATATTGCGTTCGAAGGAAAGGTATCGGTCACGTGCTCGAGACACGACTCTCTCAATTCATGCCAGGTATAATGCTGCTCTCGGGGTTGGGGAGGTTCTTTGAAGCCGCCCTTCTCCTCATAAACGCCATCGCCGTCCTCAGCGAAGATCGTTTCCTGGCAAGGCGTATGTGCCGCCCCATCCCCACGTCCCGTCTAATGGTCACTTTCTCCGCAGTGGGCTGGGTTTCTGGTCAACCCCAAAATGTTCAATTCCATCAGCAATACGACCAAGTTGGTTACGGTCCCGGTGGCGTCCAGGGAGATCCAAGCTTGAAAGCGAGGCTCATTGACCTCATCAGTGCCGTACGGACCCTTTTACGAAGTGCGTCTCTCCGCCCTCCTGCTCGATACTTCACGCAACTCTTATCCCATGTCAGTACCTCTAATAGGCATAAACATAATCGTCATTGTATATGAGGTGCTCCTCGGTTAAGTCGGCTCACACTCTCATGGACGACCTGTATTACCTCGAGCTATAGACATTCCACCTCACCGAAATGCCGTCCGCGCCTTTGTACGCCGATCTTTCACATGGAAAGAGCTCGGTAGAACGAGTTCTTGTTGAGTCGGTCATACTCCTTATTTATTTGCTTGACAAAGTCATTCACGGTATGCCCATTCTGCAATGATGGTGAGTGGGCGGCGTGTCGGAAGTCCACAGCCATAAGTCACCTTGCACTCCTTCCAAGTACCGTCATGCACGCAGACTTTGCGGCCATTGATGAGGACGCTGCAGCTTTTCCTGAAAACACGTTTGTCATTGCAGTTAGAGCACGTCAGGACCACCTACTCGATACCCAGTTTGTGACCTAGCTCAATGCTCTCTCGTAGCAAGGCCGCGCCTTCGGCGCTCTTCCCGTTCCCATCCTGGCCCGCGCAGTAACTAACTTCACTGCCCTCCCAATCAAAACCAAGTGTCTTGGCGCACTTTGAAGCAAGGCTAGGTTTTCCGATATCCTGGCGTCCTGCCCAGTTTTGGCACTGCACAAAATCCCACCAAACCAGGCTGGGCTGATATTTGGCCACGCAGAGCTGCTGGACATTGCCCGCGCACTCTTCTGGTCCATGCATGCACCTAGCACCGAACTCTCGTTCCGTGGGATCAACTCTATCTTTAATCAGTACATCCACTGACAGACAGTCTAAAGCCCGTACTTAGCTATATAAACTAAGGACAGATCGACCTTATCTGCGACCTCTTTTAAAACAGCATTGAATACGCTCTCGCACAGGAGTGCATCTGGACAACGGCTCATAACGCCGAGTTGCACTGGAACTCTGACATCGACTGCATACCACGGCACCGTTCCTTGAAGAATCAACCAAGGAAGATGCAATCCAGAGACTGCAGTCGGTAAAACACTGAGCAGGCGGAACAATCGCATGAGGTGTTGAAACAGGTGCAACGAAGACAACCACAATGATTACAACTCGATATAGTTCATCGCGTCATAATGATGACCCTGCTGAATTAGACCACGTGTCGGAGTCACCTGTAGCAGGTGTAATAAAATAAACGCTTGGGACACAAACTTGTGCTACTGGGCCGAATTCCACGTCTTGAGAGCCTCCGGATCCGTTGAAGGTGGCACGAAAAATTGGCAACGGGAGCGGAATGCTGGTTACTGCTGATCAGCATACAGAATAAATGGAGTTGGCGAGTCCAAGCTTGCCTTCAGCTGCCCTCTTCCTTATAATCGACTCCACAGCGAGCTCGTTATGGACCTGGTTGCGCTGTACACATGTCATGAGACGAAATAAACGCGGCACTGTTTTAAAGGAGAAGGGATCGTACCTTTACCTCGTACTCAAATATATCACCTTGATTTTTTTGTGGACTCGCGGAGTTGTCTTCCATGGCCAACTTTTTATCGGCCAGCGATTGGTCTATCACAAGCACGCAGTATTCAACCAGTCTTGTCCGGTGCTTCCAGTTGGCTGAGCGATTTCAAGGTGGATGAATCATGTGAATGGTACATAACGTACCTACAAGTTCCCTCCACATGTTCAAGCATGCCTGATTCTGTATGTTACCCCCAACAGCGTTTTGTGATCGATCCTTATCGCGCATAGCAGCGTTCGCCCTATTGAGTCTCATTACGATGGTGTCATCCAGGCGGCGGTAGTCTCTCAATATTTCTTCGCGGCTCGAAGTTCAAGACCTGGGTTGAAATGGAGTATGCAGGTACTAACCTTTGAATAGCGTAAGGTCATGGCAGGTGGAGGTCGAGACCTGCACTATCTGTGGCGAGTGGCCTGGTTCTTGTATGGCGAGGCTTCCAAGTTGCGGCTGCTTCGGCGGCATTAGAACGAGTTCCGAAGAGCCCTGCCACCGGCAACTTTATGTAAACACCGTCCTTGGCACGAACTTGATAATCATCTCATTCATACAAATAAATGACTTCTCCTGCTACGGAGTCCGAGCTAGTCCGAAAATGCTATAGGCTACATAGAGTATAACACTGGGGGATTATTACAGCACCCTCACCCTCACGGCACGGTGCCGGATTGCAACACGCTTTCATTATAAATTTCAGGCTCTTCTCCTTCTGCACCTTCAGCGCAGATCGGAGTTGGTGGCTATCGGCAGATTTATCAGATAAATTACTGAGTAGTAACGAGAGATGTACCTTGAACCTCTTCTTGTAGACCTTACCCTGGTGTTGGTGCACCGCGAGGTGATGTTTAATTCTTCTTGCCGGATCCTTGAAAGCTTCACCGCAACCAAACTCACAAACATGTGGTTTTTCATTTGTGCTAGACGAGTAGGATCAAAGATAAGTTGGGAGGAAAGACGAGAAAACGTACTGGCCAGATTCGTGAATTTTGAGCGATGACTTCTGTGTCGCAAAAGGTCGTTTATCTACCGTATCGACGAAGTGGGTTTTCTTACTTGTGGGAACCTCTTGAAGCAAAATCGACACACGAATGGCCTGTGAAGATTTTTAAAAGCTGGAAGCATGGCTGCGTTGAAGTACGCACTTTAGTTTAAGGTGAGTTGCCTCGATATGACGTCTGACCAGCGGTTTCCTCGACATGTAACCACAGCTGACCCGCCGATGACCTCGACCGATCTTCCACAAGCACCTATATGCCACGCGGCCATCCGCGATCTTGATTTCTTGCGCAAAGTCTTCCCACAGCTTTGAAGAGTGAAAACCAAATCAGGGGATATCGAGGTGTGGATATCGGAGGACAGGCAAAAATGGGCGAGAACGACTCACGTCGATTGGAGACAGTGTTGATTCGGGAGCTTGACTCCTCTCACTGTCCAGTTGGCCAGGAATATTGTCGGATAATGCACTGTGTTGGTAATTTGCAACGGAAGCGGTCAAAGGCCCGGAGAACGGAGTTCTTGAATTACGGGAAATGAACAAGTCGCAATATTCAATAATCCTTATCCTCACCGATCCGTCTGTCCCTGCTGCATAACAGCATTGATGGGCATCAAGTTGTTCAAAAAATATCCCGTGTATGCATGCAACGGCTTGCGATCAATATAAAGATGCGGGCCATGCTTCATCCTTGAGGCGGGCAAGAGACCAGGCCAGGCAAAAACCGCCGAAGGAAGATTGCAAACAGATTCGAAGAAAGCACGGATCCGTCGCGGGCGAATGCCAACGCTCTTAGCTGGAGGAGATCGTGTTAAATTGGGACTCCTAAATACCGATAATCCTGTAAAACTATAAAATAGAGCATCATCCTAAGTTTTACCTTGTAGATATTGGGCCTGTACGCGGAGAAGACATCAGTGGACTGCGTATCGCAAGGATCAATCAGAGCAATCAGAAAACACTTCGAATACAGCATGCGAATACTCGCCCGCCCGTCGATTCAGCAGTATACTCAACTAGATTGCCATACGGGAACGCTATGGACGTTGCTGGGGCTGGCGGACATGGGAGGGTGTGGTACAGGGCGTCTGATATAGAAGTTCTCGTTGGATGATGGCGGCTTTCGATTGAGTGGGCATGCGTCATGGTTTTCGTGGTTGCGGAAATCCTGCATAACATAGATTGACGGGCGGTCACGTCAGCGTGACCGGGAAAACAGAAGGGTGAAAGAGTGAGAGGGATGTCGTAGGACCCAAACTTGGGAGTGGGTAGCCTTTCTGGAGCCTGGCACAACACATTAACTTGGAGCTCTTACCGTGGAGAGTAACCTTTCGCGTCGTGAAGGCCAAAATGGTGTGAAGGGCGCGTAGGACGGAGATCCATCCCGATCGGCTGGTCCTGTATCATTCTGGTATGAGAGGAAACAAAGACAGAAGTAACATTCAACCTCTCCGCGGTTTCAGGTGTGTGGCGAACGTCTGCCAGGTGACAAACACGAGTCAACTCAGATCTCCGCTCTTGCATTTTCTCATTTGCCTCATGGCAATGGTTGGTATCTGGGCGGTAAAAACGCTACCAGATTTAGACATCATGAATTCTGTAACCAAACAAATGAAAGAGATAAGAACTGGTCTTGAGTGCGCACATGACGTCAAGTCATGCTGGGTATAGGATAGTTTACATCCTGAACGGAAGAGGCTGTCCTCCATCATCAGGACGGCTGCAAAGAGGGGCAAACTTGCGATCAATCTCCAACTTGATGTCGATTACGTAGCCGTCCTGTGACGCACCGATCGCGAGGGTAGCAAAAGGAGCTGTCCCTTTGATATAAGAAGATTCGATAATAGATGAAGGGCCACGCACGATCTCCGACATCGTGTAGCAAAGCCTGATGTGTACTAGTTGAAATCAAATTGCGAATGACAAGGTCGTGAACTCACATGAAGCAGCATAGGACTTTATGAAAACATCACTGTGGGCTCACCAGGAGGCTGTTCACAGAGCAAAGTCTGATCGCTGGGCATGCTCCAATCCTCTTCTTCCACGGAGTTCATAGCCCCGCTGTCGATCTGCCTTCGACAAACTGGCAAGGAACCATTGGGAAGAGAGCGGGTCATCAATATGGTCGTTCTTGGTTTCCTCAAGGCCTTGACGGGGCGATCAGCGAGTGGAAACATGTCAATATCTTGTTTGTTGGAAGGATTCTCCTCTTCGGGTGTACTGCCATCCGAGTGGTAGTCCTGGTCAGATTTTGTGCGAGCTCGCTTTTTGCCAGAGTCAACAACAGGAGGGGCGTTGCGGGGAGCATCATAGATATCATGCAGGGTGTCGGTGGCGGAGCGGAAGATGTTGCCTGTGGAATAGGACTTTTGGAACGCAGATGAGGTTCTGTATCCCTCTGTGACACCTGTTAGTCGCGTGAGGCGCGAGGCGCGGTGATGAGACGCGTGGATGCGAGGGTTGACAAGGGCGTACTTTTCCTGACGCGTGACCCAAGGCCGCGCAGGCGAAGGGCGAGATCTGGATCGATGCTGGGGAGAGGGGTCAGCAAGGAAATGGTGACTTGAATAAGCTTGCCTGGGGTGGTGTGCGTCGAGGGCGGCGGTGGAGAGACGGGCGTCGTCGGTGAGAAGACGCTTTGACGAGGCCATAGTAATCGCAGTCACGCACGTTGTGACAGTCATCATGTCCGTGACAGCGTCGAGCACGCCGTCCGACCGGCAACAGACCACCCCGCCCTCCATCTCGTCCCAGCTGGCTGGCCCGCCCGTTGTCGACGCGAATGCCTCCCCTCTTCCTTGTTTTCCATCTCCAAATATTCCTTTTTCTCTCGCTTGCCCAGGCCGTGTCCGCTGACACGCCTGTTCCTCCTCTCCAATGGCTCAATCTCACCGGCCTCCTTCAAGGTTCCTCACAACCTCCCCCGCTCAAGAATGCCCTTATCGGCTACGACGAGTCCAGGTCCGATCTTGCTCCGAACCATAAAATCACCTCCATCGTGTCACAGCTGACACAACATTGAACCTTCACAGTCGCTCTGTTATCATCTTTGGAGGTGAAGCCGCCAGTGGTCTTGTCCAGTCTCAAACATACATGTGCGTCGCCGAAAAAAAAAGAGATATTCAAACACTCTCCCCCTTACCCATGTCCAAGCCTAAATCTAGAGACTCTCACTTGGTCTGTCCCTTCTCCTCCGCCGAGTCTTCAACGCACGCCATCCGCGCGAAGCTCTGCCATTGGTGGCGGCGATTTTGCTGCCAGCAAGTTCGTGACACGTGTCGCTTCTTCACCTCAGCAGAATGCTCATGTTCCCTGCAAATAGCCGCCATGGCTTTGTTCTCATCGGTGGCAAAGGCTCGGAAGGAACAGGGCTAGCGGATGTCTGGGTATAAATTATTTACTTGCAACCTGGTTTTACATTTAATTCTATTACCCCAGGAGTACGACTTCAACCAACAATTTTGGTCTCAAATCAAATTATCTCCTGGAGGTCCCTCCCCTCGATGGGGTGCCGCTGGAGGGATCGACACTTCCACCCCTCCCATCCAGGATCCCATTGTTCCGGGGCCTAACAACACTTTCTATCTAGTCGGGGGTTACGATGGCTCGCAGGTCGACTCCTTGGCTGACGTTTGGAGATTGAACATATCTGGCACATTGTCCTCAAACCTCCCCTATAATGCCAGCGGTAGTTGGGATCGAGTTTCTCTTCCAATCTCTACACCAAAGTTCAACCACTCCGGGGTTGTAATCTCCAATACGATAGTCTTGACAGGGGGCTGTAATTCCACGACCTCTCTCGACGACTGTCCACAGCAAGCTTCATATATCATTAATTCTCAGCTGCAAACCGAAGTTTTCCCAACTGCATGCCCTGCACCCCGGACTGGTCCAGTCCTCGTTGCGAATCTCAACAAATTCACGACTACATTCTCTTCCCAAGTCTTTCTTCTTCTCGGTATTGTCAACAATACAAAATGGGATGATGGGGGTGCCTTGACCAAAGGCGAAGTAGTCAGTGCACATAATTCTCGTCGAGGCAACCTACTGATAGTCGCCGTCAGGCTGTTCTTGATATCAGCACGGGATTATGGAGCAGAGTCTTACCCTCGGGGGATCCGGGGTTCTCGAATTCCCCTCAGTTTCCAACGCCTCGAGATGGCTCTGCCGCTGTCTCGTATCCGCAAGCACTCGTTGGTCAGGCTCGATCTGCATCATCAGACACACTGGTACGTAAGGCATGTTCACTGACCTACCACTTCACTAAAACGGGGCGATCCCAAGATATTTGGCGGCCAGGACGCCTCTGGTAACATTCTCTCAGAAGTTTGGCTCCTCCGGGCATACAATTCCAGTGTATCCACACCCAACTCCAGATGGTCAGGTTTTGGAGACGGCCAACTTCAGACCGGCGTCGACGCAAACGGAGCCGGAGTACGCGTAACATACTTGTCGAGCTGTGCATCAAGACTTGCGACGAGCCCATCCTCACAACCTGGAAACTCCTCCACACCGGAGTTACCGGAAAGCTCGCTTGTTTTTGATACATCCAAGGTGCACAAGGTCCTTGCACCGCTATCTCTAGCCTTATTCCAGATTATCTTCCTCATCTTCCGTTCGACGTCTCCCCTGTATGGAGTAGGCGAACACATCGGAGAAGCAAGTGAGCTTCTTACTATGTACGGATATGTTGCCCCTGTGCTGGCAGTTGCTTCCTTTGCACTGGGATCCGCAGGATTAGCCACCTCCTTTGCCACCATCTCGGCACGAAGAACAGTCGCAAGTCTGCATTTACAGACTGGACATGGAATCTCCGGCCTTCTGTTCTTCACTCTATTGTATGTTATGCTCCCCTTGGCCTTCGTGGTTTTCAGGCTCCGCATGCGCCGACACAATACTAGGTCGCAACGCGTGGGGTCATCCGATATCGTGGAAAAGACTAGTGAACCGTTTGAAGCGATTTCCAGGAGTACGCCATACAGTACCGGCAATATGTCTCCGATGTCTCCTCTGCAGGAAAGCAATACAGGGTGTCCTACACAAGAAGGTCAAGAAGCCAGCGATAGTGATCATTCCACCCACTGTGTTGCTGCTGTTGCTGCCGTACCTGGACCACAAAGGCGTTTCGAGGTTCTCAACCGACCATCTCGGACACGCAAGACTAGTGGGTTATCATACCCTCCCTTTGAAACCACTCCAGAAGAGCTTGCAAGGCGCAGCCTACAAGATATCGACTGGCTTCGGCGCCGCCGAAGCGTGAATATGGTGGTGAGATCCCCTTTGCTATAATTTGAGACTATCCTTAGGTTTACTCTCCAGGGCGAGCTCGACTACGCTATCACCCAAGCGCGTAGGGAACTGTTATCAACAGCTACAACTGATGGCCTGATGGCTTCTAACACTCCGAACGTTGCTCCACCGCGGCTTCCTTTCCCCCCTCCGCTCACAACGGCATTTCACCTCATTTTCCAGACTCTCCTGTTTGGGTTGGTTGTCACTACGCTCGTCATACTATGGTCACGAGCGCCGACAACTGCTTTCGCTGTGTTTCTTGTTTGGACAATCTTTTTCTATTCTATCATGATCATCGTGACATGTCGTCTTCGTCCCCATGGCTCCGTAATCGCCGCCTTGTATAGTCGGTTGCCTTACTATCCGCGGAATGTTTTGACCACCGCCCCTCCACCAATACTAACTCAAGAGTCACCGCCTGGACCCTATGTTCATCACCAACCGCCATCGCGGGTGGTGTCTAGTCCTCTCGGGTCATACCCCCATTCTAATGGTCCGCGGAGCGTAGAAACCAGCGACGACGATGACGATCTAGATGAGGACACACGACAAAGAATGATCGAGGAAGAGATGGGTCGACGAGATGTTTCTATCGTTACTGTTCCTAAACGCAAACTATGGATCACAAATCCCTCATAGACATATATACCCGCGCTCAAGGTGTAGTCATGCTATCATATTGTTGTCATTCTCGTTGTACAACTTAAACGGCCTTTCGGTCGTACTAGACCTTAGTAATGCTGACATCTACTGTTTACATACCCTATATTTCCTTGTCGCCACATCAATTGCAATGGTTTTTGTTGCAGAAGACATCAGGATCACATCGATTTCGAACTCTCAAAATTGGATAAGCATGGTCATAGTATCAAATTCTATCAATCAATAACTGCAAGCTACTAAGTCCCCTCTGAGTATTTATATACGACGACACCCTAAGGACAAGAAGGGTTCGAAAGAAGCTTATGGGTGATCTCCCTCTACAGCTACATTGTGCCTCCATCTATCAACTAGCCCGAACTTCGCTTCATTCGGAGGGGGGACGGGAGCTTGCATCATCATGGGCATCGTCGGTGGTGCAAAGAAAGGAGTGCCCATCAAAGGAGCACCACTGAAGTAGACGCTATTTTGCATTTGAGCACTTTGCATAAGCATAAGCTGCTGTTGCTGAGCCAGCATTTGGTACTGTGTTCTGCGTTGTTGCTGGGGATGGTATGCAAGGGGCTGATCATCGTCGTGGCCGCCCAATTGCGAACTCATTCTCGAGACTCGAAGACCTAGGGGTCGATCATCATCATCTCCTTCGCGAAGCCTGTTTTGCTCTTTTGGACGAAGCGTAGACAGTGGTCTTTCCTCATCAGAGTCGGGCTCGCCTGGAAGCCTGGATGAGGCCTGGTTCCTAACGCGTGGAACGGCAACAGACAGAGGCACATCGTCATCATCGCTCTGATCATTTGTCGCATGGATATGGCGGGCTCGATTCTGATGGTGTCTAGACCCTGTTTCCGTTGTCCGGCGAGGCTCATCTTCGTCAGACGAAATGACATGCCAATCTGGATCGGGGTGTTGCCCGTGGTGAGCGCCAGGCCTTTGCTCTACGCTCCCGTCGCTGTCCGAGTCGCGATCCGAAATTTGGGGCGGGGCCCGTTGAGGAGCTCTTTGAATATCGGGTAGAATAGGCGGCTCCATTGATATTCTAGGAGGGAGTGGGGGCTCTACTGCCAGCAGTTCTGCCCCACTTTCTGGTGTTGCTCGCTTTTTACCTCTGCGCTTCTGTTTCTTCTTCTTCTTTCCGTCATCCTCCACGACCTCCTTTCTGCGTTCCTCTTCATCCACTTTTTCCTGAGCCTCTATTTCACGGAGTTTCACCATTTCTCTTTCCCACAGCGTGTCCACGCCGAATACAGAACGCACGGCTCCTAATCGAGGAGCAGGTGTCTTGTTGTCGTCCTCAAAGTTGAGTAATGGCTTGATGTTCGCAGAATTCCTCCGCCTGAGAGCTTCCTGGGATTCGGCAAGCCCATGACCGACTGTGGGCTGAGAAGGTAATCGCGACTGGAGTGCAGCCGGATCTATAAGGGTACTCGAACGTTGTTGCGTCTTGCGGGCCATCATGGAAGGTCGCTTGTCGCCAGTAAATACTCTAAAAAAAGTGTTCAAATACTCTTGTCACGGAAGGTCAGACACACTGACCGTTGCTTACTGCGCATTTTAGCCTTTCGATCCTCGAGATCATCTATAAGGCTTTTCCCGTAAAGCTTCCCCGCAGGGCGTGCACCTTTGAGATCGTCCACATCAGGAGGCACGGAAGTTTGAGGTTGGTCTGATCCATCATCATCCAGGGTAATTTGTTGACCGTCCTCTGTAGCCCTCGGCAAATCAGCAGATATATATCCATCTCCTTCGGCCCCGAGTCCAAGGGTATTGCGAAAGGTCATCTGCGAAAGGGATAGAGATCCTAGAGGATTGGGAGTGAAGGAATTAGATGCAACTGCGGGGGGTTCTAATATGGAGTGCCCCAAAGATGACCGGCGAGCCGAACGAGCGCCTGGAGGTAGAGGTGGACCATCAGTTGATAGCTGGAACCCGTCCCTGACGTTTTTTGCAGGAGGAAGAGTAGGCGTTGAAACCGGCTGAAGAGGGCTTGGCATGACGAGGACTTTGGGTCTTAACAATTCTAACGTAGTTGTATATTTGGGTTCTCGGTCATTTGGAGCCTGTGCAAATGAAGCTGTGTCGTGGTCGATCTGCGGCCGGGATCCCATGGAAGCATTGGATATAGTTCTAGGATACGAAGCAGCCTTCGGATCAAAACGAGACGTATGAGACGGAGGATGAAGGGCAAAGGGATTATCATCCAGAGGTGGTGAGGTGTTGATGGCAACATGGGGCGAGATGCGCGGTATGGGATAGTCAATATCCTCCGTGTTCCTGGGAAAGGGCTTGGGGTTCGTACTACTATCGTGAGAGGTTGCTCGTCCATGGATAGGCGTTGGTCCGAGCTGGTCAGCGAAGGATGTGGGTCGAAAGCCGTCATCTCCCTTGTTTGCAAAAGTCGATAGGGAGGTTGTTGGGAAGGGAACGAGTTCGGAGGATATGGGTGACGTCGTAGATAGAGGGGTATACGAAGAGGCTCGGCGTCTTTGCGGGGGAGCATCTGTGGCTGCAAGATTCCCTTGTACACCTAGGGAACGTCGCCGTTTGGCGAGAGACGGGAACGAGTCCTGCTCCTCAGTCCCAAAATACTCCAAGTTTCCGCCAACGCTCATTGATCTTGATGCTCCCAAAGCACGCCTTGGTACTGTGAGCGTATTTTCACGGTTGGTCAATGGCTGATGGGATGGTACAGATGATACAGAATGAGGAGCGAGGTGTTCCGTAGATTTCGTTTTGCCCTTGACATTCCTTGAGCTTTTTCCTGCTTTATCTTTTGGAATGAAGGCTTCAAGCCCCCAGGATGCCAAATCTACTTCTAGATCTTCTCCGCTTCCATCCTCTTGTTCTATATGATCTTCGCGACTAAATGGATTCTGTAACGTGCTGATAGAGATGGCTGATGCTTTGGATTGTCGATGGTCACCGATAGAATGGGTTTTCCTGATGTTGGCGCCATCACTGGGAAGCGGGATGCCAAGGTAATCGCCCCTTTGTGGTGTGTTCGATGGCAAGTACCGACGAAAGTTGGCAAAGATAGCACTCTCGTGTGCTAAACGTTTGGGAGCAAATGGGTCCTCGGAATCGTTGTCGTACTCTAGACACCGAATTCACTAGACATTCCTAGTAGACCGACTGAGCGTACCTAGCAGCGCAGCTGCGAGCTGCAAACGAGAAAAAGCGGCAGCCATGGCGGCAATGAATTAACCAGGTCCTGGTCACGACGTCACTCTAAATTATGTATTTATCACGTGATCGCTGCTTCCATTCCATTCAAATTTCAATCATTGTCAATTCAATCAATAATGCATCCATTCCATCTCTCAAGAGTCAAAAACGTCAGTACAATGGCAATCAGTACAACGTTCCCTTCCATTCAAAGCTCATCGTGTTGTACTACTAATTCCTCATCGTCCTCCATTTCTTCCATCTCAAGTGATATCTTTGATCAATCCTTCAGCGTTACCTTCAGGCTTTTATCAATGGGACTCACCTGATCCTTCATATGTTCTGGCACGATAACTCTCGCCTTGCCGTCATCTTCTTCCAGCGGTACCTCTTCATCTTCCAGCGGCAGTGAGGGATCAACTGGAGGGGCAGGTCGCACAGTCTCGTCCGTAGGTGCTGTCTCTGATACGCCCAATGCCCGCCGTAAAACGCGATCAACACGGGAGAAGAATCTGTAAAACCCCCGCATAAGGGCCGCATGCCATACCAGATGTCTGATGCCTTACCTGTTACTGTCAGGCACTTCAAAACCAGAACGCACAAGGGCACCGTCAATCAGAATCGATGCGATTTCTTTTAGTTCCTGCACGGCTTCGGGATCGTCTTCACCATCGGATGGCAGATCCTTGACCCGACGGAGAAGTCCCTCGATTAACGGTGAACGGGGGTTGATTTCCATAGTTTTGAGTTTCATTGCGGAGTCCTGGAGAGCAAGCTTGGCCCCCTTCGAGCTCGAAGCTTCCACCCATAACGTTAGACGACCTTCCGTTCTTGGAAGAAAGAGCTCATGTTACCTAACATCTTTTGCACATTGGCTGTATATCCCGTTTGGTCCGCAACAATAGCACATGGGCTTTTGACTAATCGATTGGAGATTACGACTGAGCAATGTCGTAAGGGCAGATAATAGGATGTTTTTCATTGACGTCACGCACCGTCACGAACAATCTCTTTCGCTTCAGCCTTGAGCCATTCTAACAGCGGCTGGAAGGTTTCGGACAAAAGTTCATGTTGCTCTTTCTCGTCATCGGCATCTGAATCTTTAAGGAGACCTCAGCATCGTGGAGTGGCTCTTCGAAATTCGACAGACCTTCATCACCAAATTTCAGGCCAGCTTTGGCAACATCCTGGAAAGGCAGTTTCCTGTAGACGCGAGGCTGGTGAACAAATGCTTTGGATGTGCAGGCCGAAACTTCACTCACTTCCATTGACGAAGATGACTCAAAAGAATTTCATCGAGGGGATCGTTCAACAAAAGGACCTCGTATCCTCGGGCATGCAGCTTCTCCACGAAAACGCTTTGAGAGAGGTCTTCAACACGTTTGCCCATCTCCGCGAGGTAGAAAATCTACGGAATGATTACGGGGGACTACTGATAAAAATGAGATTATTACCTGTTTCTGGCCCTTTTTCTTATTTTCGAGATACTGTGAGACCATAGGTTATCCGAAGTCATACCAATATTGAGACAAAGCTTACTTGGTCGAAAGAAGTGTGATTCCTCTGAGTGGTCGAGAAGCGACAGAGTGCCGCTAACTTTTCACGATTCATGGCATCTTCGACAGCTCCGAGTTTGAAGACAGGACCATATGTTTCTTGAACCTCCTTGAACTTCTCAGGGTCCTCCACCAGTTTGTTAAACAGTTGAATTAAACGTTTGATGATGATTCCCTTCAACTGTCTCATAAATCCAGCGGATTGTAGTGTCTCTCGGGAAACGTTCAAAGGCAAGTCGTCGGCTGTAGATGAAGACATGAAGATGGTACCATTCCCCAAAAACACACGTAGCTTACCGTCGATGACGGCCTTGACCCAGCTGGCCCACTGAGGAAGAGCGTATTTGCCGAGATCTGATGTTATGAAAACGCGTTTGACCATCAGTTTGATATCATTGGACTTGTACGCCATAGGCTGTTGCCAATACTCGTTGGTGCTAAACAACAGAGATTCTCAGTACCCGTCCGCCGTACCGAGGGAAATCATGATTTACAGTTTACCAGGGAGATAGATAAGAGCCTTGAAAGAGACACCGGAACCCGAATCCCCCGAGAAATGCTGCCAAGAGAGAGGTTTTGAAAAGTCTCTGAAGAATACGTTGAAGAACTGTATGTAATCCGCTGAGAGTCACACTTCAATCCTGCGCATTTGCAGAAGGATTCAAACAGGCACATACCATCAGTTAGATTCTTAGGATCCCTGGATATTGTTAGGATCTGATCAGGGCAGAGCACGAGACGATTGCAACGCACCGAGCCCAGACCGGTGGTTGGACATTCAGTTGTACCCATTCTTCAACCGGAACAGACTTGGTTTTCGGAGCAGGTTTTCCTTCTTTCTCGTCACCCAAGACATCTTCAATGATTGCTTGATCCTCGTCTTCCTCTAGAACAGCTGCAGGGGTAGATTCAAGTTCTTCGGCTGCATCTTCGTCCGGGACCTCCTCTATTCTCTTTTCGAGAATATAGAGCGGGAACGAGGAAGAGTAGGAGGAATGCTTGTTGCTGCATCATGTAAATAAGGGTATCCTGAAAGAGAAAGCTTGAAAGATCATACATGAGTTCTATGATCTTGGAGTTTTCGAGATATTCTAGCGCATCCGGTTTCATATGAAGGGTGATCTCAGTTCCGCGTCCAAGAGTATTGCCACGGGGGTCAGGAAAGACCTCAAAAGAGTTATCGTCAGCGGCAGAACTGAACACATGCTGGATAGGGTCAGGAGTTTTCTCGGTTTTGGGAGGAAGTGAGGCAACGTGGACACGGTCTGCGACAAGGAAGCTGCTATAAAAACCCAAGCCGAAGGCGCCTATGAGATTCCCTGTTCCAGTTCCATCGGAACTCTCAGCTGTCGCTAGGAACTCGGACGTTCCCGACTTTGCGAGTGTACCCTGTGACAGGTGTATTCGCATCATTACGGAAGACGAGACGGGCTAAGTTGACCACACTTACAAGATTGGCTGTCAACTCTTCGGGAGACATCCCAATGCCGGTATCTGCATGTGGTTAAGAGGTGTATATTGGGAATCAGGCCGTGTAAATATTCACCCGAGATAATTATACGACCGCCTTTCCCATCCTCCTCCTTTTCCACTTTGATGGTGATATTGAGTGGGTCACCGTTCCACAGGTCTTGATTAGTCAATGCAGTGAGTCGGAACTTTTCCACTGCGTCGTTGGCATTTGAAATGAGCTCCCGTATAAAAATCTCTCTGATCTTGAATGAAGACATGTGCATTCAGCTAAAGAAACTCAACTCACGAGTGAGAGTAGAGGCTGGAATTTCGTAGGAAATGCGTAAGGCTCGAAAACAGACATGCAAGGAAGCGGGAGCTTGCCTATTGATTACAATCTTGCGAAGACGAGCGACATCGCTCTAATAAACATATTAACTCCCCAAGTTCCCTACGGCAAAGAAGCGAGAACCCGGACCTGATAGTTGTGCTTTGCACGGGAGGAGGAAGCGTCCTCGGCCTGCACTTGAGACGATAAAACGGAGAGGGAAAGGCAGAGGAAAGTGCGGAAGAGCCGCATCTTGAGAAGAACCTCGGTCTGATGTAGAAAGGGGTGCGATGAATTTATACACTCGTATACTGACGTGTCACTTATGGGACGTGACCGTGTGACCTCTCGCGCCAATCTCGATCTTGATCTGCTTGGTGCTGTTTGGCAACGGCCTGTCTGCACCTGAATTGGGTTGTTCAGTGATGCTTCAGGCTTGGGCTTCATGGACCGCTCAAACTCGACATCCTCCAATGCCTCAAGCTTCTCCAACTCTGGGATTGCGGCTCCATTCGCGTACCAAACTCGCCTTCTAGAACGCACATCCTCTCGGGGAGGCGGAGGTTCACTGTCTCGCAGCAATTCACAATCGGGTATGGGAATCCTGAGCAGCTCAAACAACCCAGCCTCAATCAAGAGGAAGTGGACCCCATCGCACCGCGTTGGAAGCAGCTTAGATTCAACTCGGGGAAAGTGGGAGGAGCGCATTAAAGAGGCCACCAGTGAGAGCCCTGTCGATCCCATTCGCTCTCCAACAAGAGAGAGTTCTAGGAGTGGGACGCCAACGCTTGGGGATCATCGGGATCCCTCGTCCTTCACACCTTCTGAAACTCGCACCGCCACATCTCTTCAGGCTTCGCAGCTGCAAAGGACACCCACATACCTGAAGCGCCAGACCATGCCAACGCTGATTGTCGCTTCGCCGCTTTCTCCCAACTCAACTGGAATCACTGTAGAGGGTGATGCTAGATTGCTTTCTGATGGCCCTTCTACATCCCACCGCATCTTTGTGCCTCCACCATCCCTCCATTCCCGTTCCGACTCTTCCACCTCTACCCTTGTAGACACCCCCTCCGGATCTGGGACAGCATCACCTCCACCACGCAATCGATCGATGACTCTCGATTCTTCGGACCGGAAAGAAGCCTCGTTTGATACAACTTCTGCTCCAACGTCCTCAATGTTGAAAGCTCGTTCACATGAATCCCCGATATCGTTGCCGGTTCGACGCCGGCCGAGATCTTTATATGGTCCATCTGCTGAAGACTTAAGGTCGTCAGCTAACGCCGCCCAAGCTTTACCCCACACCTCTGGATTCTCATCATCATCACCCGAGAAATCTTTGAATGAGCTGCGGTCACCTAAACCAGTCTCGTCTGTGATGTCCCCTGCTGTGTATCGAAGTTCTTATATGTCTAACAAGAAGTACGGGGATAATCTCAGCTCCGGGCGTCGGCTAGGAAGACACCTCCCACGTATCGCTAGTGGCGATTCTGAAGAACCGACGAAGATGGAAGAACGGGAGGGGGGTAGGATTGGCCGTCCCTTGGAGCGAGAGGGAGGATTGCGCAGTGGCCATGGAAGTATATCCTTTTCGCCGGAAAAACCAAGGAAACCTGAGCTCGTTACTCCGAATATCCCTAGTGGTGACGACGTTGCTGGATTGCCTGGTCGAATACAGTTGAAAGCACCAACCTCTCCCTCCTCCCCTTTGCCCTCTTACCGTGGCTTGTGGGCAGATGTACAGAGGCATCTCATTCAGGCGTATGAATACCTATGTCATGTTGGAGAGGCCCAACAATGGATAGAAGGATGCTTAGGCGAAGAGTTAGGATTCGGAGTTGTAGAGATGGAAGACGGGTTGAGGAACGGCGTCGTTCTAGCAAAGCTTGTCCGTGTATTCCAGGGCGAGAGTGCTGTTAAAAGAATATATGAGGTGAGTCCTTAAATCATCTATACGGCTGTCAGATTGAATGTTTTAGGCCCCCAAACTGGACTTCCGCCATTCAGATAACATTAACTACTTCTTTAATTTTGTCCGCCAGATCGGCCTACCAGAGGTAATGCACAACACAGCATATGCTATGATAGGTGTTCACATCATTTCTGTACAGGGATTCGTCTTTGAATTGACTGATCTTTATGAGAAGAAGAATCTCCCCAAAGTCATCTATTGCATCCATGCTCTGAGGTGAATTACCTTGACAAATCAATGGAGCATTTTACCCATTCGAGCTTTTCATAGTCACTTGCTTGCCCGCAGGGGAATGGCCGAGAGGATTGGCAATTTACTTGGGCATCTACAATTCTCGGACGACCAATTGCGTAAGACACAAAAGGGTCTCAAAGACGCTGGTGTCGCGATGCCCAACTTTGGGAACGTTGGTCGTGACTTAGCAATTGAAATTAACGAACCCGAGGTCGAGATAGAGACGGAGGATGACCGTAAGTTATGATTTCATTCAAAGCGATCAATGTACAGCTGTACTCTATCTTTCTAGGTCGTGGTCGGCTTTTACTAGAGAATGAGGCATCAATAATCGAATTCCAGGCCCGTGCCCGTGGTGTTCTTTTGCGTCGGCGGCGGGCGATGTTCCTGGGTCGCATGCATCTAGCAACACGTCATATATCTCAAGTACAAGCTCGAGCGCGCGGTGTTTTGAGGCGTAGGAATCTGGACCAAGAACGGGAGGCAATATGGAACTCAGCTTTCTGGGTGGTATCACTCCAAGCTTTTGCGTATGGGGTCATTGTCCGTCGGCGGTGGCGCTCACGACTTCGTCAAATACAAGGGTCGATGTCCTCGGTCATCAAGCTCCAGGCTCAGCTCCGAGGAGTTCTCCAACGCCGTCGTTTCACCCGACTAATGGCTGCCTTGAGGAAGAACACTATTTCTATGAACAAACTCCAAGCAGTGGCCCGCTCTCGTATTGTTCGAAATGCGCATACTCAACTCACTAAATGGTTTACGCAAACTCCTGTAATGTTTTCCATCACAGCCATGCAAGCACATGGCCGGGGCGTTCTTGCCAGGAGGCGGGCGTTCAGACAGCAAATGATACTGCGACAGTATGAAAATCATTTTCAAGCCTTACAAGCCCAATGTAGAGGCGTCCTCGTACGAAGGCGGATGCGAACGCACATGGCGAAGCTCGAAGATGTAACGCATGTCGTTGTTAGTATCCAAGCGGCGGCTCGCACATACCTTGCAAGGAAGCAATTACTTTTGCTCATCCGGGGACTACGAAGAGTGACCCCCATGATTATCAGCTTTCAAGCCCGTGCGCGTGCAATTGTTACCCGCCAGAAACACCTGGTTCTACAAAAAGCACTCAGCACGCCAACAACTTTCGTTGTTGCCCGGGGCTTACAGGCGCAGGCTCGTGCCAGGCTGGCACGTAAGCAGCATCAGGAACTCACTCGGACACTGGACTTTGTTGCACCGGACGTGGTGGGCTTCCAAGCTGCAGCACGTGGGGCCTTGGTAAGATGCGATTTTTACGCGTGGAGGGATCATTTGCACCAGAGCCAATACGTCGCTTCCTTCTTGCAAGCCATGTTACGAGGAGCCTTGGTCCGCCGCTCTTTCCAAAGAAAGATAGATTACTATCGGGCCAATCTGACCAAAGTGGTGAAAATCCAGTCTTTGTTTCGCGCTAAAGAAACGCGTGAACAATATAGGCAATTGACTATGGGGAAAAATGTTACTGTCGGGACTATAAAGAATTTCGTCCACCTTCTAGACGACTCGGAAGCAGATTTCCAAGAGGAGGTCAAGGTCGAGAGACTGAGGAAAAGAGTTGTGGAGAGTATCCGAGAGAATCAAGCCTTGGAAAACGATGTCAGCGATCTGGACGTCAAAATTGCTCTTGTCGTGCAGAACGCCAAAAGTTTCGAGGACGTTATCAAAGCCCGCCGGAAGTATGGCACAGATACTGCTACCGCACATGCTGCAAAGCTCTCCCTTCTTGCTGCTCATGGTGACCCGTTTTCTGGACCGAACACTCTTGATCACGCAGCAAGACGGAAGCTTGAACTTTATCAACAACTCTTCTACCTCTTACAGACCAAGGGAGAATATCTGAGTCGCCTCTTTGTCCGGCTGTTATCAAATAATGCCTCTGAAAAAAATCGGCGTTTCACAGAAAGAGCGGTTCTGACACTCTTTGGATACGGGCAGGATCGTAGGGAAGATTATTTGCTCTTGAAATTATTCCAGGTAAGTTGATAACCGTCGGAATCCTTAGCTGCAGGCTAAAGGGAGTGATTAGCTGGCCATTCGCGAGGAGGTCAATTCCGCTTCCACGATCGAGGAAATTTCAAGCGGACATCCGATGTTCATTAATATCGCAGTGCATTACGTCCGCCCGAAACAGATTAAATATACACGAGAGGCATTTCAAGCTATCATTCATGAGGTAATCAATTCCGAGGACCTTGATCTTGAGGCGGATCCCTCTGCGGTATGTACCCAGGACGATTTTATTGGCTTTGCAACTTCATTCTTCGTGTCAGATACACAAATCTAGGATTGAGGTGGAGGAAATGAAATCTGGCACTCCCAGCCCAAAGCCGAAAGGTGTTACCTTCCACGAAGCTATACAGGATCCAGAAACGCGACCCATATACATTCGTCGTGAGTTCCGCTCAATTTGAACTGGTCATCTTCTTTAAATCAAAGAGATAAGATCTGCAAATTCTACAATGGTGGACGGAAGCGTTTGTCACGGCCATCCAGCAGTCGACGAAGAAAATGCCCTACGGAATGAGGTATCTTGCACGAGAGACACTGTTACACCTCCGGGTAACTACTCCCAGAACGAACTTTCCAGAGTGTTCTCATAATTGTATCAGGAAAGATTTCCGGAAGCCCCCGTCGATGCTTATAGTGCATGTATAGGAAGACTGGTGTATTATCGATACATAAATCCAGCAATCATGTTGAGTCTTCCTGTCTCAATACCTGTTTCCATCCAACTGAACAGCATGTTTCTAGTGCTCCTGAGACATTCGATATTGTGTCTGAGACCGTTGATGTCGCAGCCCGAAAGAATCTTGCCCAGATATCCAGAGTACTCACGCAAATCGCCAGTGGCTCTAATTTTAATGATGATAGCCCAGCATACATTCCGATCAACGATTTTGTTCTCAAAGCCACCGGAGACATTTCCGCCTGGTTGCTTGAAGGTGAGTGTGATAACTACAAAAGATGCACCGTCCAATATATTGGATTTTAGTTGCGGACGTTCCTGATGCTGAAGCTCATTTCCACGCCCACGAATTCCTCGATGCTACGGTCCAGCCAAAACCTATATATATCTCACCCAATGAGATATATACAATGCATGGCCTACTATCCCAGTATCTGAACCAAATTGTAACAGCCTTTATTCTCATTCTCGCAAGCACATGTTTTAAAATATTTTTCAGGCTCCCGATAGAGACGATATCCTACGAATTATACTCGGCGAATTGGAGGGCGTTCCAAACCTTGGCAGCGAAGAGTTGAGAAATGCGAGAGATACTGCCATCACCTTGGAACTCACCAATCGTTTCGCCCACGTCCAAGGTCAGCCTTGAACATTACCACCGAATAATTTTGATACGAAAACGGAACACAGACCCCCATGCGGAAGAGAAAACGTTATGGGTGCAAGCCAAGCGCGGTGTTCTAGCCATACTGCGCGTACAACCCGCTCAGGACCTCTTAGGATCATTGATGCGCCCTGTGACCGAAGACGACGAACTTCTATGGGAAGACATTCTCGAAACAGAGATGCAAAATGAGGCTCGACAAACCCCACGACGTCAACCTTCAGCCATTGCAGCGGAATCGGCCTACCGTCTCGAGGACATCCGATCGTTAGTCGTGTTGCCTTTCCATGCCATCATAATCTAACTGCAATAGCTTGAGATTTGCGGCGGTTAAAGCCCTTGCGATCGCGAATTTACTTGAACTGGAAAAGCAGGGGAAAATAAGTCGTGAGGACGGATTTCAAGGAATTCTCAACGCGATTGCAGGGGACGTACGAAGCAAACATAGAAAGCGCATACAGAGGCAACAAGAGATGCAAAGTATGAACGAGGCTCTCCGACAACTCGCGGAGCGCAAGAAGTACTTTGAAGAACAAATCGACAGTTATCACAACTATGTTGAGGCTGCCATGAATACCATGCAACGCGGAAAAGGGTGACTGCCAAAACTAGCTTCACCTGGTTCTTCATTCTGATGGCTATGCAGGAAAAAGAGATTCGTATTGCCGTTCACAAAGCAGTACTTCCACCTTCGAGATCTGCAAAAATCTGGAACGAACCCACAATTCGGGTCTTTCTTCTATACAGCAAAGGACCTATATGAAAGAGGCATTTTATTGTCAATTGATCGATACTCTCCTCGGCAATTTGACAAGATCCAATTCACGATGTCTTCGAATACCGCTGGGGTATTCGCTCTGGTCCTCGAATCTACTATTCTCGGAATGGCTACACGCATCGCATCTGAAGATGTGCGCATGGGAGATCTTTTGCAAGCAAAGTATGAGAAGCGTCCAGCGCTTTCCCTATTCAACGGCATCGTGAATGTCAACCTTGAATTGTTCCTGTATCAAATCAACAAAAAGTGAGTGTGATCATGAGTTACTTAACACGTCCAGCCTGACCAAATGACAGGTTCTATGCATGATATTTCTTGTTCCATCTCACTCTGAACACTTCGCATCACCTTACTTACATTGATGTACAGTATCTCAAGAGCATATTTTCCCAAGTCTGGTTTCCGTCGAGGTATGAATAGTCACGACATTTGTAATTACTTGGGCCAGTCCCTATATAGATCTAGGTTCATCCCTCGAATGTCGGACAACAATGAGGCAATCAGCATCGCTCCTTTTGAGGCTGAGCGATAGTCCTGGGTTTTCTCCGCCACATATATATTACTTACTTGGCGAAACCCTGAAATTGGTACTCATCATGAGGAACTCTAGGACCTTTGCGACAGAGATCACATGTATGGATATCGATGATCTCCTTGAGGTTCAGATCTAGATGTCGTTGCTGATACCCAATCTCTTATGATTTACTCAACGGTTTCATTTGGAGGCCTAGGGTTCCACGTTGTGTTTGTACTAAGTATACACTACCATCCTAGAACATTGCTAAGTTACGACATTGTGAGATCTAGACTGCCAATGTCGAGTTTAAGTACTTTCTTTTTGACAGATCCACACGCAAAATGTCTCACTGGTTAATGCGCCGATATCCTAATGAGTGCCTCCTGCAATTGACCCAGCTCCTCGGATGCCTCGCCTGCTATCTTGCGAAAAATACTATCTTCGTCCGTTGACGCCACATAAGACGATGTTATTTTGGCTCGCTTCAGGAGCCTGATTGGTATTGGTGATGTTTCGAACGTGGACTCATAGACCTGTTTGATGGTCTGCCTGACGACTAGCAGGAGAAACTGGGCTGCGGCACGGCGAAAGGCAGGGACTTTGGGAACCTTGGACGTGGGCTCTGCATCCAGATCCGGAAATTCCGTGGCTTTCACGTCTTTCTCGAGAATAGAGCTCCGAGGTTTGGATTGTACCGTTTCGATCTGTAGTAGATCAATCATGCTGTTGACAAGGTCCGTCACGAACGGCAGCATCGCCAAGGGGCTCGTTTCTTCACACTCGGTCAGGAGGGAGATCGACGACATGCGCAGTATAATTGGAACATCCCTCGATCTCAGAATATAGAAGAGCGGTGGTACCAGGATGTCAACTTCCTCTTGGGTATCAGAGTCGACATATTTTTGAAACAATGGATCTGTACTTGCCATACATTCCAAGAGCGGCACCACAGCGCCGTATAGCTGATGCCAGAGCTTCTCCCACACGGACGCGGACATCAAGCTCGCGTTGCGTTAGACTTGTTGCCCCTAACCTTTCTAAACCATCGGCGTATTCCTTCACAAGGCTTTTCAAAACATCTTTACCAAATGCATCCACCATGGCAGCAAGACCTTGCACCGCATTTGAAAAGATATAAGAATCGTCATCTTGTATGGATTGCAGGAAGATGTCTAGGATAGCAGGCACCAATGCCGCGTCAATCTTGCTGCTTTCTGAGACGTCGCCAGAATTCGGGGTAACGAGTTGTCGCAAAAGTAGAAGTCCATGTGCACGGACAGGTAGGATCGGATCTTGTAATAACTTCAGGGCCTTCTGGTATGTGACCAAATGTGTTTCTTCTCCGCCTCTCGTACTCGACCCTGGGGCAGAAGATGTGGAGGCTAAACGGGCTGTGATTACCATTCTGGTCTCTCGAGCCAGAGGCGCAATAGAGGATGACCCAATACGGGTTAGAGGCTCCAACAAGGAAAATATCGCATTGAGTATAGGCTCTGTGCGAGCTGAAAGGTCTTCATTGGCTAATGAAGGTATTCCAATAATACGGGCAGGAAGGAAGGTTGGCCTACTTCACCTTCAAGAATTGACAATAAGAGGTTAAGCGAAGTTTCAGCCATTTCCTCATCAGAAGTAATGATCGTGGCGGCAGGCGTGTCGTCATCGCTGTCGGCCTCGTCCGATATATTGTCCCAGTCTAGATCATGTCGTCCTTCATTGATAGGGTGATGGATACGATCGAGGACATGCTTTATGAAGGAAAGGAGATGAGCCGGTTTGTGCAGTATGTTCGAGGAAGATCTGCCGTGCGACATGTTTGTCTGCATCTGCATAATTAACTGAAGATAAAGGAGTGTCCTGGATGCAAAATACCCATTGACAAACACACAAGTGGTGTGTGAAGTTCCACTCACTTGACCGGATCACCTTCCGTCCCTCTGGCTTTCTGTTTCTGATGAAAGAATGCTTCCAAAAGCCTTAAGAACAGATCCGAGGATATTTCAGGGCGGTTGATATCTTTAAGAAGGGCCACGAAGTGATTCGGGTCAGGGTACAAGTCAAGAATATTGGCATTGAGTTCTATCTCTCCAACTCGTAAATCCTGCGGCGTAAGCAGAGATAAATGAGACCTTTGCTCAGAGCTGAAATGGAAGGTAAGTAAACTACGCGGATCATGGACGTGCTGCTGCACCCGACGTACTCTCGAGATCGGCGGAACCCATTTGAATCTATTTTCCAACTTTCGGCCTCATCTTCTACCAGATGCCACATGGTATCAATACCGTTAGACGGGTCGACGATTTTCCCCCATGTGATCAATAATCCCCTTAGCGAATGCATAAGAGTCGGATCGGAAGTTTTGACCTGATCCATGCAATGGAGCAGTGAATATAAAGGCGTTACGAGGGGTGATAATATAGTCGATATCAATGTAGGAGAAGGATCTGCATTGGAGACAAGTGTGATGAGCCTAGGCAAGACGACAGAAGGGTCTGGCCGAAGTAAATCAGATGAGCCTTCTTCCAGACCGATTTTTGCATCCTCTGGAACTACAAGAAATGGACGATGAAGGATGGAGAATGTAATTTCGATAGCAAGTTCTTGATGCGTGAAAGGTTTATCGGTCGAGAGTATCCGCGAGATGGTGTAGGAAGCCACACGTTTGTTTGTGGAGGTGTCTGGAGGAGACAACATGTCGATTACCCGAGGAATGACTGAACTGAAATATTCCTGTAGCCAATATGACTAGATAGAAAAGAAATGGCGACAATATTCACCTGGGGTTTCATAGTTGCCGGTACAGTAGTGAGAACGCGAGCCATGTGATCAAGTTTTTCCATTGGAGCATCTTCGTTCAAGGCGACACTTTCACCAAACATGGCTGCACAGAAACCACGGACTCCTTGAGGTCTCAAGAGTTGTTGGCTGAGGAAGAAAGCACATGATTTGCGAACATAGGGTAGAACTGGAGTGTGAGACATGATGGTCCCAAGTGCAGTGATTGCCTGAGCAGGGGAAAGACTGAGGATTTAAATTAATGCTATGGGCAGGCCAGTGGAGCAGATGCGTACAGTTTCAAGATTCGACTAGTGAATGGTCGTGCAACGTCGAGGGTCTGAATGCCCTCGAAAGATAAGGAGCTCGGAAGCCATCCTAACGTCAGGCAGGACTTGAGCAAATCAGCGGCATGCCTGTCCAGGACCACGGTGGTAACAAGGGTTTGCGCAACCTTGTCTGTTATCCCCAAAGGAAACAAGAGGGAGAGTATATCCAGAACTAAGCCCCTCAGAAGCCTGTAATCTTCCGGGGCTGTGGTAATATCGACGAGGCTTCGCCTTTGAACCAGGTTTGGGGTGTGTAAGGCAATTATCACTTTATCAAGCAAGTGATTTACCCCCCAATTGAATGCGATGGACAATAAGGTACGGATTTCAGCTAGATCGCGCGTTCCTAGTAATGGAGAAGAATCAGGCTGGTCTGTTGGTGAAGGAGGTGCATCTTGTTGAAGAATTTGTTGGATTCTGGTCACCACGGCGAGAGCTTCCTGCGCTGTCTTCAATTGGATTGCTTCCAAAGAGTCAGAATCGAAAGATGGGGGTTCCGAGCCGAGACGATTGTAGTAGCGAGAGAGGCGAGTGATAAGGACGGCTTTGAGGTCGTTTTGAGGGCCAGTGGAGTGAACCAGACATGCACCGTCAGATAGAGCGGCGGAAAGGTCCATCGTCGCGGGTTGCTCGCGTGACATGTGATGTCATCCTGCTGCTACCTCTTCACAACATTCACAACATGAGCGACTCAGTGATACACTCCATCGCCGGCGCTGCTGGAGGCATTGTCGCCATGACCGTGACATAGTCAGTTCTTCCTGCTCATGATTTCATTCTCTCAGTGACATTTAGGTATCCAGCCCTCTTATATACGTGTCCACGCGTGCGGCAGTAGATAGCAAAAATGATCCAAAGGTACTCGCGCTGCCCCCAATCCCTTACATTATTTTGATGTCTTGCTTGAGCCCGTGCATCAGGTGGTCCTCGACACCATTCGCCGGGAAGGCATACTGGGATTATACAGTGGGCTGAAATCCAGCTTGTTGGGCATCGCTGTGACAAATGGGTAAGTCATGTTCTATGCCGCACAACGAAAAGTTGATTTCGCATTGTCATCAGAGTCTATTACTATTTCTACGAACGATCCCGCGGCATCATACTCAAATCAAGGCCAGGAGGAAAAGGATTGTCGACTCTGGAATCAATGATAGCTGGTCTGATTGCAGGTTCGTGCTGATGCCCCGTGCAAGGCAATACTCGTCAAATCTCGACTAGGTTCAGCAACTACGATTCTTAGCAACCCAATCTGGGTGATACAGACCTCCCAAGCTGTTCGCACGTTGGAACATTCAAATTTCGAGAATAGTCGACTACACAAGAGCCCTGGGCTCCTGAGGACAATCCAAAACATTCTTGCAAAGGATGGCATCCAGTCAGTCACCATGCACATGGCTTCCTTCTGCTCTAAGAACTCCATGATATCTCTTCAGAGCCTTCTGGCGTGGCATCGGGCCAGCTCTTATTCTGGTCATAAACCCTGTACTTCAATACACAGTCTTCGAGCAGTTGAAGAATTTTTTAATTATCCGGCGTACAATCGCTTTGAGAGCAGCTGGAGGTGCAGCGTCAGCTGTGGTGGTCCTCTCTGACTGGGATTTTTTTTTCCTTGGTGCTTTATCCAAGTTAGGTACCGATACACTAGATCTTATCTCCATCACCCTCGCATGAATTTACTTTTTTTCTAGTTGCAACCGGGACGACCTATCCTTACATGTAGGATTCTTTTTTATCCAACACGCTGCCCAGAATTGACGGGAGTCCATGCAGCGTCATCAAGAGCAGGTTGCAAGCTGGGCAGGCTGCTGCTTTGAAATACAAGTCATCATTTGAAGGATTACTTGCCATTTTGAAGGAGGAAGGAGTTGGAGGGCTATATAAGGGCGTCGGAAGCAAGTTGGTGCAAAGTGTTTTCACTGCAGCCATCCTATTCGCCGGACAAAGGAGGATATATGAGATGACGAAAAAGGTTTGTACATTATACTTGTCGTAGACCATGTCGTGTCACTGATGCTTGGGCCTCAAGGTTCTACACCCCACTGCAAAATATTAACTTCGGGGACTGAACAGGAGATTCTTGATCCGTTCATTTGAAGACTCCCTGGGATACGTATGCAAAGATGATGAGCTGGGTCATAAAGACCCAATTATGCTGATGCTCCACCAGCTTCGAGTTGGAGTAATAGCGCTTTCATCTCTTCCACATCCTTCTGGAATCCCGTAGTACTCCCCCCCGTATCAACCCTTCCGCCAATAGAATAGCCACCGCCATCAGGGCTTGTTGGCTTACCATCGTCCTTGCTAAGCCAGTCGTCTAGTTGAATCGCGATAGACCGGGCTTTCAGCCTAAAATGTGTGCGTATTACATCGCCGAAGGGTTCTGGAAGAGTCTTCAGGTTGCCAAGCATCTGTAACCTTCGTGAGCTATCGATGGATCTGTCACTGACACGCTCTCCAACTTACAGCAGTCTTCACAACCATGCGACGGACGTTAGCTGAATCTGCGACACATGCATCAGTTAAATGTGATGGCGGGCGATGTTGTCAACCCTACAAGCATGGGATTGGGGTGTACCACTGCTGCTAGCCCACCCAGGTTCATTCAGATAGGGTTCATCGCACAAGATCATGGATTGAATTGAGATCAGAACCTGTAATCGTGTAAGAAGTTCTGATAATTATTCGAATCAATGTGCACCTGAAGCAGTGTAGATTTGCCAGAAACCCAGCCAGGACCTGCCCATGTTCCTAGCAAGGAGAGACAGACCTTTCCATCCTGTGTGTTAAACGTCTAAACAGAATGATATTTTCGCTTCGATGTGTCGTCGCTCACAGCATATAAATTCGGATTGAAGCGGTATTTTCCGCCGTTGGTCTGTCAACGACTTAGATCATTGGAGTCTGAAGTACATAACACTCACCGTCATATACCTCACACTCGGCGGCGACTGGTTGTAACTCGGTCCAAGAAAGATATCGAACAGGAAGCTTGAAATATTTTACCAAAAATCCTCCTTGAAAGAGTGAAAATTGATCCTACCATCCATTATAGTAACTATTTCTGCTGTAAGTGTCGCATAAAGAGATTATCTCAATGTCGGCGTACGGTGTTCCTTCAGGGCCTGTGATCAATGCTTTTATCACGTCTACACGGCTTTCATCCACGCGGAGAAAAATTGATGAGTTCCATGCAATAGGAAGATTGGTAGTCAAGATTGCAAGCTAAGACGAAAAGTCAATAGTCCGAGCTGTCAGTAGAACGAATAAAAGAATTACTTCTTTGGCTATGGCGAGTGAGCGCTTCGGGATATCTGAATTCGCTAACATCCGAGCCTCATTGCTGTAATAGAACTTGAAATGGGGAGAAAGGTTTTCTTCTTCAGAGGGATGGTCCACTCGCGGCATCGTCAGGTCACAATATTCGAATCTCACTCTGGTGGCCCAATCAAGGTATGCCTTCTGAGCGCTCTCCTCCGTGGTCCCTGCAACGACAGGTATGCGGGTTGATGATGAAGCAAAGAGCTTGGGAAGCGACAGGTGTAGGCGGTCAACAAAGGCGTCGCCTTTCGTCTCCCGCAATGAACGATCGATTGCATTTGCGGTAGCTAAAATCCGGCGGCAAAAGTCAAGCAACTTGTGATTTTCATCCAAGATGTCTACTGTTCGTTCTTTAGATTTTCCTTTGGTGTCAACGGTCATGCGTTTCTGTTCCTCGGTAAGTTCCTCCGTGGGAGGTTCCTGAGGTTTAACTCCTTCCAGTCCTTTCAAGGCAGCTTGGGCTTGGATGGCAATGGCTTCCAACAGTTCCCGCGGACCCGAACTCCCTTCATATACAGTCGTACGTTCACGGATAGCTTGGTTGCTTGCAGAGCGTTTGTTTATGACGGACTTCACGGATACTACGACCATGATCGGCATAGCCATCATACTCGCGAGTGCTTCGTGATTAGAGATCGTCTGATACCAAGAAATAAGAGATGGACAATCATAAGGGGACGGGGAGCTTACCTCGAGCCAATGCAAAAGCTCAAAATACAGAACTGCACGGTCGGACATATCGGCCAAAGAATCGTTCCTCAAGAGAGAGCTGCAGACGTAATTAAATCGCCTGCGTAGGTGAGCCAAGGCGGTAGGATGCACAAGGAAGTCGCTAGTTTGGCCGCCTCCCTCGCGATGTAGATTGGGTAGATAAACGCGTATTGTTGAGAGGAGATTTCCAATCTTTTCGTCCTTCGCACGCTGTATGGCTTGTGCTTCCATTTGCCCAGAGTGCTTGGAACGATCAGCATTGGATTTACGTAACGCAAATATCTCCGGCTCACGTCTTCTTTCTGGTCTCCAGCATAGCCCACTCCACCTTTCTTCTTGTTGCCTTGCAAAACAGCATAATAGACACTGTCATCATCATCGATGTCACGAGTGGAATTGGTTTTCCGGCGTTTTGACACACGTGCTTTGTTATCATTGTTGTCCACCGGTTCGTAGTTTTGTTCGTTGAATAATTGTTCCAGCATGAAAAGACCGACACCGAGGATGACTCCTTGTAAGTTGGAGCAATGGAAAAGTGGGTTGTCATCGCTAGCCGCTGTAGGGCGCTTCACCTTGTCTGCAGAGACTGCTTCCCCACATGCGAGACAAAACTCAAGACCGCAGCTTGTGCATTTCTGCCGAGCGACCTTTCGTAGTTGTTGGATATATGTCGAAAATTCGGACTGTAATGCCGTCAAAGAGAGTCAGCCGAGGCAACGGCAGGACACTCACATAGATCGCAAAAAAGTTGGCCTTCCTCCGTACAGTTGCGCGTCCACAACCGTGGGGGCACATACAGGTGCCTTCGCTTAACTCGGAATAGAGACTAAAAAGAAAACTCTGCTCGCCGCCTTCAGGACAGCCTTTCATCCATTGTCCTTGAGTCATGAGCTTGACTCTTTGTTTGATTTCGGGAATGTCCACAACTTCTGCTTCTTCTTCGACTTCAATCACTTCCTCCCGTCGATCCTTGGAGAAGAATATGCCTTGAGAGTGATTGAGATCGAAGCAATAAAAAAACTTTGCAAAGAGTCTCGAACCAGAATAGGGATCTATATCCGCAATTATTGGATTTCCATCTGTTTCGATTTCAAAATCGTAATCGTAATCCATATAATCGGCGTCTGTTATGGGTTGGTACAGAGTAGTTTTGCTGTGAAGAAAATCACGTACCATCTTCTCCATCTTCTGGCTCGCTGTCTGAGCCGATTTCGATGTCATCTGGTGTCTGTGTTGCGAGCTAAGTTGATCTTGTATGCGCTCTGAGATCAAAGAATTTACCGCTGGGCGAGGTGTCCGCTGCACTACGGGATTGGGCGCAACTCCACCGTCGTCATCTGTGATATGATCAAACTTTCCTTCCAAGAACTGCTCAGCAGCTTGCATTACGTCCTTATATTGACGGAGAGCTGCTCTAGCTTGAGTAGGGGTTGCACCCTTAACAATCACGCGATCTCTCATGAATTCATGGAATTGAACAGGGAGATGCACTATACCATCTCCACAAGCTGCTGAACTTCGGTCTTCATCTTTTGGGTCCTTCAGGAGCGCCCAGGAATGTCGATGTGGTGATGTCAACGAAGAGATTGTTGCTTTACATAAGACTGTGATTTGGCTGCTACCTATTGAAACTAGTCTGTCCAAGCCCTGTCCTAATATATCGAGACGGTATAAAGCACGGGGGTTACATATAAAAACTCGAATAAATACATAAACCACAGAGAAAGCCGGCATCAGAAGCAACTCGGATGAGGAGATATAGTGATATATGGTTCGGAAGTTTAGAGTCGCTACGTGCAAATATGATAGATGAAACAAGTGCGTATGGATGTCAGCACACGGGCAGAATATTTTGGGAAGTTACATACCCAGCGAAATCAGTTCAGTAATTTGAGATTTAGGCGAATCCCCACTAGTTCTTAGGTGGCGGTACTTGAACGCTATCGCGGTCAAAACCAAGCGGATAGGAAGACAAATCACTTGTCAACGCGAGCGTATCCAAGCTCGCCCGCTGTCGACCATAAGCAGAGGGTGGCGCTGTATTGCCATCTCCAGAATCTATTTGGAATGGGAATGAACCTAATCCTGATGAGGCTGTCGATAATTGGGAGCCTGTGGATAAGCCGAGGGTACGCCTATCTGGAGGGGGTGGGAGACCAGTCTCATGCTTGGGGTCTTTGCTAAATGATTGTTGGACGTGGGGTGAAGGCGGGAAGACAGCGATTTCATGCTGAGGACTAGAAGAAGCCAGGGAAGCATCACTAGTGAACGATTGTTTACCCAGGGGAGAAACTGGGGGGGACCTCACAGGTCTATTGGAGATAGGCGATGGAGGAACGAAAGGGAAAGACTCAAGAATCGAGTCCGCACGCGTAGAAGCTGCAGAAACAGCAGAGGAGCTAGAGATTCTTCGGTTTACATCCAAGCCCTGAGCTTGAGCCTGCGCCTGCGCGTGAGCAAGTGCTCTTTGTTGTTGTTCTCCTAGGCTCCCTGATTTTGCAGCCGTAGGGCTGATTAATCTTCCGATCGTCGTTCTGTACGGTGAGCCAACGGCATTGGGACTCAAAGGCGAACCGATTTTGACCCTGGTGGCACTCCCGATGTCAATTATAGAACCAGCCCGTGTGCCGATGCTCGACGGCCGGCTATCATCACCTGACCGTGCCCATGGGAGATTCGGTGGTTCATCCTCACTGGAATCTCCGGCAAATCCTGTCGATGAACTTAATGCCGAAGGAAGTGTCTGAGAATCTGCATAGTCCGTTATACCTGAAGCCTCGTCGCTGAAGGGGTCTCGAACGATGTGCGTTTCGTCGACTTCTTTAACGATATCCGCTGGCCCAAAAGAAGTAGCAGCCAAGGGAGAGCCAACGGAGGGTCGTGAAGCTGATGGGGGCTTCAAATAAGTGCCTGAAGAGAGGGATCCGGGTGCATTGATTACTTCAGCCTTGACGACTCCAAGAACTTGGCGCACAGCGGCATTGTTCGGGGTAATGATCATGGGAGCCTCATTGAGGAAATCGCTGGAATAGCTGGCATTGGACATATACGAATTCCTTGATGACATCAAAGAACGCTCGGGTGTAGTAGCTCTGCCTAGAGAGTCTCCTGACACGTTGACATGCTCCAAATTCAGGTTCAGATCGGGTAATCGAGCTGGTCGTATTGGATGCGTAGAACTAGAGCGCCGGGTGTGATGATCGGAGTGTGCCTCGGAAGGGACAAGCGCGATAGGAATCACATTGGTGCCCTCCGTTCCTGCAGTCTGAATGGAGGTTGTGTCATCAAAAGGATTCATGTTCGTTGCTGGTGGTGATTGGACAACATAAGGGGGCAAGTGCTGTGACTCGGAGTCGGGATCGATGGTAGGTGTGATCGAGTGGACGCGAACGACGTTCATTTCGGTCTGTAAAGAGTGGTGTTTTTCGGTTGGATCGGGCCTCTTAAGGACAGTTTCGGCTGCGGCAGGGACATCCTCAGGCACTGCTGTTGGGACTTCACTGCGGCGACGCATTCTTCGACGATACCACAGGAACAGAGTCAAGGCAATCGCCAGAAATACCAAGGTGGCTATGATTGCGCCAGCCGTAGCACCCTTACTGACACCACCGCCAGAGTGGGAGCTGGTCGAACCGTTTGTGTGCGGCACACACTTTGTCTGGCTGCAGGTATTGCAGGCTCTAAGAGACCAAATGAGTGCCATGTTGAGGCAACGAGAAGGTAGGAAAGTAACCTGTTTATCACGAAACAGTCCTCATTGGCAGCACAGTTGCAAGGGAGAGGATCGGGACATGAAATACAGTTTTGACGAGAGAGTAGAGAGTCGATACGCATTTGACAAAAGGGAAAATGAAAGTATAAGAAAAAGAGAGACTGGGGTGAGAATGGGAGAAAATGCGGTGTAACCAGCTTATCTAATGATCATCAACGCCTTGATGTCTGCCCCCGCGATAATCTCCGTTTCTCATCTCACTTACTCTCATTCTCCCTCTTTGCCACCCTCTCTCATCGACATCAACCTACACCTACCAGGAGGCTCTCGTACCATCCTCGTTGGTGCAAACGGAGGTCTGCATCAGTAATCCGTTGCCGAGCCAAGCTTCACCTAGTCTTCCAGCCGGAAAATCTACTTTGTTGCAGATCTTGGCCGGGAAGAGGCTCGTAAACACCGATGGCGCTGATATCAGAATCAAAGGCCGTGATGTCTTTCGTGACTCTCCTCCTGGTGTGACATTTTTAGGAACCGAATGGTCCGTATCAAGTCTAGACCATCGGAATGTAGGGAATGTATACTACTCAGCACAGGGCAATGAATCCTGTCGTTAGAGGCGATATCCTTGTCTCCGCATTCTTGGATTCAGTCGATGGTTATCGACACAAGGAAAGGAGAGACCTGCTTCTCGACATCCTTGATATCGATCTCGATTGGCACATGCACACCATCTCGGACGGAGAAAGACGCCGCGTCCAACTTTGTTTTGGTCTTATGGTTCCATGGGATCTGCTTTTACTCGACGAGGTCTTTCTCTTGGCACCGGCAGGATTCCGGACCATCTGACCTGTTATTCTTAGGTCACTGTTGATCTAGATGTCCTTGTACGTGACGATCTGCTCAAATTCTTGAAAAGAGACAGCGAAGTAAGAGGGGCGACTATTATATGTATGCAACCGTTCGCTGTCGGTAAATGTGTATTCAGATGATGACCCATTTTAGATGCCACCCATATTTATGACGGACTGAAGGATTTTCCAACTAACGTTGCACATATGCGTTTCGGTTCATTGCTTGCTCCTCCAGCATCATGGCCCATCACAGTGGACTCATCTCTCCATCCTCGATTCCCGTTGCAGACGACCCTGTATCAACTTGCCTTACAATGGCTGGCAGAAGACAGAGACCATCGCAGAAAGCTCGAACAAAATGGCAAGAAGACTCGTGGTGCTATACGAGCCGAGGTTTGCCGAGACTATTCATACCTTATCATCTCTCTCTCACTTTTGGAATATCAGACCGTTCCGTCGGACTCGGAAACGTTCTACAGAAAGTAAGTACGCTTGTGGTCGAGGTTCTACTACCTGTTAATTCCTGATTCAAGATACGATTATACCCACTAAAGTAACGTTCTCTGGTAATTACACATATAACCCTAGATCTGTCTTTGTCATTTCTCCCTTCGAGCTTTTATCTGGTAGCAAGTGTAGTAACGCGCTGGGTTCGAAAAGAAAAGTTATTTTTGTCACCCCTTTGCCACCAGTGTCCGACGTCTCCATCTCTCCTAGAGTCCTTGACACTCATTCTCCGATGGCCAACGAGAGGGATATCATCGACCTCACGATGTCTTCAAGCGAGTCTACTGGCTTTGAGATTATTCACGAACAAAACATGCCAAGTTATCCCCAAGAAATCCCGGACGAGCGAAGAGGACTACGAAGGAAGGGCCTGAAAACGGCCCTGGCGAACACAGGCAGTCAACGGAATACTACACAGTCCAGAGAGCGGTCCACCGAAGAAGGACAGATCCTCGCAGCGAAGAACGGCAAGAAACCTTCTGCTAATGGAGCCAGAAATACCGTCATCCGGCAACGGCCCGTTCACGCGTCTCGGCGGGAGCAATGCAAGCAAGAGCAAAGTTGCCGCTCCCCTTTGGACTCCTGTCTGCCTAGTTTTCCACCAGGGAATGACATGCAGGACCTCTTTTTCATCGATGTCCAACCAGCTCCTGTACTCCCCACGGAACGCCCCTTACCCACCGTCGACAATTCAACCCCCCCATTACTATTGCCAGCACATGTTTCAATATTCGGAAACGAGCCTGTTGAGATATTGCTTCCCGCTTTAGGGCCACCTGGCGAAGAAGAATATATTGACTATCTTGATTTCGACGACCGCAGAGACGTGTGTACGACTTCTTTGCTCAAGCTTCTTACGAGTACTTATCTTCTATAGGATATCCCAAGGTACTTCGACGATCAGTCCGAGCACAGTGCCAAAAAGCCCAGTAGAACCATTTGCAAGAATTGCGGTGCAGAAGGGGAACACAGGACGGTTTCATGTCCCGTAATGATAGTCTGTCCATCTCCTTATAACCCTTGTACCTCTTTATTGAGAGATGGAAAGTGTTTAACTTGTGGGTCACGCAACGAACACAGTACACGATCCTGCCCGATTAGCAAGATCTGTTTTACGTGCGGGATGAAAGGCCACATCAATGCGGTATGCATTAATTCTTCCTTCTACACTCATTTTAGTTATGAAAGGTAGACATGCCCCAATCGGAACACTGCTAGGCTAAATACTTCTGACAATTGTGATGTCTGCGATCGCTGTGGGTCAGAACTTCATAAAGCAAATGTCAGTATTGGTATAAATCACCCAATTCTTTTTTTTTTTAACTCCAACATCTTACAGGAGTGCCCGACATTATGGCGTCTCTATGAGTATGCCTCTGAAGATGTAAAGGACGACACTCTCCGCCGGCGCAGGGACAGGCAACATCTAATGCTCGGGCGAGGGGGCGAAGGCTATATCGCCGATGATGAATGGTGTTACAACTGTGGACATTCTGGCCATTGGGGAGACGTAAGAGACATGGTTTCTTGACACAGCAGTATTTTTGATGGTCCCGCTTAGGACTGCCAGGACATTCCACATCAAAGGGATCTGCCTAATGAGCCATCCGCGTTCAGCGGTCATAACACTCTATCGGGCCCTTTTGCTGGAGTTGCTGAGCGCATATCTTCGAACTCTCGTCGCCGCGAGCCTCGGGACTGGGAACAGACAGCTAGCTGGAGCAACAGAGTTCCTGAATTTGTTGGCAGACAGGGACGAAGGAACCATATGGCGAGGATGGAGAGGAGAGCCCAAGAACTGGCTGGCGAACCCGATGTCAATGACTGGTTTGATAACCCGCGGAACGCACGGAATCAAGGAACCCACCGAGTTACTGAAGATAAAGGTCCCAGCAACCTCAGATTTGGGAAATCTCTGAAGGAGAACGGCAAGACGTACTCTCAACCACCTAGTCTCTTGGAGCGCATGAGTGATAACCGTCATCATGTCAATCCTCATTCACGACTTCATGAAAGGCAGCATGATTCCCAACGGTCGCATGGCCATCATGAACATCATTCTCGCCTGAATGGCAGATACTCGCAGGGCCCCCATCGCAATGGGGAGGAATACCGACGACGAAAGGAATCAGGACCGCGTTACAAAGGTGGATATCAACGATGAGAGCCCCAACCACCACGGGATCGATCTCATGACCACGTTCTCAAATTCATTGACATTCTTTCGTTTCGCAACTTTCTCTGCTTGCCCGTGGCCAATTGATGCGGATCCATAGTGTAGAGTGTAATCCCTAAGTATCTATGTTCGGTGTCACAGGCAGTGTTCACATAATCACCAAGAAACTTGCACTCCTACTTTATAACTGTTAGTCTTGCTCAACCTCGATCAGTCATTTAAACTGGAGGGTATATGTCAGAACGGACTCGCTAGCTCTCATGGGAGGGAAAGCGATACTGACTACGAACTCTGCCACGCCAGACAACACTGGGTTGACAACCCGCACGGCAGTCTCCCTTGAATATGCATCTCTCAGGCATGCTCAGCACTGTCCCCTTGGCATGTATGTTGTTCCGTCGGCTGAGAATCTCCTGGTCTGGGATGCTGTGCTCTTTATTCATCAAGGTGTGCTTTTGGTCCCCATTCACGATTTGATAAATGTGCAAATGACGACTTCGCCCTAAGGATACTATGCCGATGCCATCTTGAAATTTCGACTCGTCTTCCCTTCAGATTACCCCGAGCGTCCTCCTGCGGTGCTGTTCCAGACAGATGTATTCCACCCTTTGATTTCGAGTCACGGTGGTAACTTCAACTTCAACTGTGCTCACTTCCGACCCTGGCGGTGAGTTGCCATCTTTATAGCCGCTCGTTTTCTTCTTGATAGGTCCGCGAATAGACCAAAGGAACATCACATCTTCCATGTTCTTCATTACATCAAGGCTTCTTTCAAGAAAAAGGCGCTTGATAGGATTAATGAGAACGAATGTTTAAATAAAGAAGCTTTTCGGTCAGTCCAACCACCCATCGGAGTCCACCAATTCGCTGAAGCTTTTCCCCAGATTGTGAGCATACCTTGCAGTATGCCCTGCACCACACTGAACCGTGAGGATAATCTAGATATCACAGCTCCGTGCCATCATTTGCAGCACTGGCCACCCAATCCGCTGTCTTATCCAAATCCACTTCGGCATTATTTGACAATGGCCGACCATCCATGCCGGAGAGACTGTCGAATTGCATTGTATTTCAAGAATTGACTCAGGAACAGTTACAGCAATGGCGTTCGAGATTGGGGCTCGGAGAATGGGGAAGTGCGGTTTCGAGATAAATGATCGTACTGTCATTTGAAGAGAAGGAGGTTTTAGGATGCGTGGAAGCAGGTTAATACCAGAATAGTACTTAACTTAAAAGCCGTAACTTACATAAAAGGAATCGGGAGTACTTTAATAATTGACGTCAGACATCAAAATGCCCAGCATGGATGCTGCATGGTCGACTGCGATTTTGGATGTCCACGAAGGGTAGCAACGGTAAGTGGAAAAATAAAATCTATTTGGATTTGTGTCGCATTCAGCCGAATCGAATTTCGTCGTAATACAGCTATAACGGTACAGCTCCCAGTTAGTAGCTCGACTATTATCGAGAACCCGAGGTATGTGCTTTGATCATGGGCAGCAGTACGGTGTGTGGCTGATGTTCCAAAGGAAACACCCCCTTCCCCTCACTTATGTATCGCCAGTCGCGTGCGACATACCTGGGTTCTCCAGAAAAACCCTCGCCGCGGTCAAGCTCCATCTTCACAAGGTCGTCTTCACCTTCATCGACGGGATCATATTCCGACCTTACATCTGCTCCTGATAACAAGTAAGGGGTATACTTATTCTGCTTGCACAGGCTGTACTAATGGCCGTTGGCGCAATAGCAAAAATGGCATAAACCAACAGACGTCGGTTATTCTGGGAGTCTGTGCTATGGATATCAAGGCAAGGAGCAAACCCATGAGGGAGATTCTAACGCGTCTTGTTGAGAGAGCTCGTGGGGCGATCGAAGTCAAGGTTTTCGGGGACAAGGTGATTTTTGACGAAGGTTCGGTTCACTGGTCCTTTCATTATTGTTGAGCTGACCATCACTAGATGTGGAAAACTGGCCACGTTGCGATGTCCTTGTATCTTTCTACTCCACTGACTTCCCTTTGGATAAAGCATTATCTTATGTGAAGTTGCGCAAGCCGTTCTGTATAAACGATCTACCCCCTCAGGCTCTTCTATGGGACCGCCGATTAGTTGGCGCCGTTCTGGACCATCTCAAAGTTCCAATGCCGACTCGCCTCGAAGTTTCTCGGGATGGCGGGCCAAAAGTCGAGAAGGATCTTGCGGATCTCTTGGAACAAAGGCTTGGGATCGTCGTAGGGGGGCCGTCAGTTACGCCTGAGGTGACACTTCGCGCGGACGGCAATGCCATCATAGTCGATGGTAAAGTCATGGAGAAGCCTTTCGTAGAGAAACCTGTCAGTGGCGAGGACCACAACGTGTACATATACTTTCGCGGGGGTGGGGGTCGTCGCTTGTTTCGAAAGGTACTCCTGTTCCCCCTTTTCTTTCTCAACAATTTCACTAATTTTGAAGAGAAAGGTCGGAAACAAGTCCAGCGACCTAGATCCTGGCCTCAATTCACCTCGAACAGACGGCTCTTACATTTACGAGCAATTCATAGATGTCGATAACTCCGAAGACATCAAAGTATATACCGTAGGGAAAGAGTACACTCATGCCGAAACAAGGAAGTCCCCAGTTGTTGACGGCGTCGTGAGAAGAAATACCGATGGAAAGGAGATACGGTACGCAGTGCAGTTTTTTCCAAAGACCAAATAACGAAACACCTCAATCCTCAGCTTCATCACAAGGTTGACTGAGGAGGAAAAAACCTGGGCGGACAAAATCTGCGAAGGTTTCGGACAACGTGTATGCGGCTTCGACCTGTTGAGATGCGATAATGGACAACACAGTCACGTTATCGATGTGAATGGATGGAGCTTCGTGAAAGGCAATGATACATACTACGGTAATCCTCTTTCTGGTCGAATTTACTTTCTCTAATGTTGACACTTCATTACTAGATAAAGCAGCTGATATCCTTGCCGCCCTGTGCATGCGAGTTTCTAATTCTATAGAACGGCCTATACCTACGGCCACACCCTCGCAGGAGGCACCGACTTGGCTTTTAAAAGCAAATGTCACTGTATTTCGTCATGCAGATCGAACTCCGAAGGTCGTATTCTTCCATTTCCCTCCTCTCATGCATTTTGATTTCGGTTTAGCAAAAACTCAAATTCAACTTCCCAATTGGCGAACCCTGGACCCAACCTTTTATAACCCTTTTGAACGGGGAAAACGAGGAGATTATCCTTCGTGAGAAAGAGCAGCTCCATCTTATCGCACTGGCAGTCGAGGAAGCCAAGAAGCTAGGGGCCGATGGAGAAGAGTTGGCAAAATTAGCCCAACTGAATACCGCTTTATTCAGTAAAATTAATCTACCTGGAACGAAAGCCCAGTTGAAACCAGTCTATTCAAAACGCCAAGCTGGTCACCCGAGGAGACTGACCAAATTAACACTTGTCTTCAAGTGGGGCGGTGAGGTACAATATTATATCAAATTCCTGGCTAGATTTGCTGCTGATAGGTCCTTAGTTTACGCATTCTGCGAGGTACCAATCACGAGATGTTGGAGAAAATTTGAAGAAAGATATTTCCATCGTGAGTACGTCGCCTCACCTGAATCAAAAAGTGTCTATTCATGCCTCGCTACTAGATAAAGAAGTGCTTCAGAATGTCAAGGTATGTTTGGTGTCCCATGCCATGCTGTTGGGTCGTCTGAATGCGTAAACCAATATATAGATATTCACATCTTCGGAACGCCGCGTCATAGCTTCTGCTGAAATATTTGCAGCCGCCCTTCTAGATCCGCAACATCCTAGTTACACGACCCCTTCTTCAACATCTTCGAAACCTGCGGACTCGTACGAAAATATCAACAAGAACTTCCCTTCAGAGCAACGTCACCCAACCCAATCCCCTTTGACCTTGATTGTCAGGAAAGATCTTCTGGACGACTCCAACGCCGCTAAGGACCTTATGGATGACGTCAAAAAGCGCCTCAAGATTTTACTTCGACCTGGCGAGCCCGAGAAGCGACCCGAGTTGACTTGGCCAAAAAGCATGAAGAAGGAACCTGTTGAAGTTGTGAAAGCAAGTCCATTTTTACACTTGATCCGGGCTTGTCCTGATGATGCGTAGGAAGTAATAGAGCTTTTGAGTTCATTCCGAGACACTATGCATCGGAATTATGAAACCCTTGATGTGGACAAAATACAAGAACGATGGTGATGCATCTTTTGCTGAACCATCGCTCTACTTCTTATGGTTTATATAGGTGTTGCGGAGATGAGCCTTGGCTTTTCCGAGAGCGATGGGAGAAATTATTTGAAGATTTTTGTGACGTTGAACATCAGAAATTTGATCCCTCGCGTGTTCGTGTTTTCACTCACTATGCAGTCAGGATGATTATTCATTCTTTCCAGGTTTCAGAATTGTACGACACAATTAAATATTGCGCTCTTCATCACAGAACATTCTTGTTTGCGATATTCAACGAACATGTTCGTAATGAAGGAATCATTTCGCCAGATGATCGCAAACTCCACGAACTATATGGACGCGCCAAGGCCCTCTTCGATCTGGTAGCACCTCAAGAATACGGTATTGATCCAGATGAAAAGTAAGTTTGGCGAGGCTTTGAAGGATCGACACTCAAGGAGTTCTAGGGAAGAAATCGGGATTTTGACATCACTTCCACTTCTTCGTAACGTGGTCCAAGATTTGGAAGCCGCTCGTAACAACGGCGAAAGCTCTCTGACTGTGTACTTCACCAAAGAAAGCCACATCCACACTCTGGTCAATCTTGTTCTGTTATCCGGGCTTCCTATTGCGAACCGTCGTATTCCCGAACTCGACTATTGTGTTCGTAATGCTCTATCGTTATGCCATTCACTGATATTCATCTCCCGTGGCAGTCTCACATAACCTTTGAGCTCTACGAAAGGAATCACGGACGAGGGAAGTCCGACAAGGAATATTCCATAAGGTTATCGCTCAGTGAAGGAGCGCACTCTTCCAACGTCCTTGATTCGACTCTTGATGCCCGACATGCTCTTAATGTGCAACCACGAAGGTGAGCTGCACTGGATTCGACTTGCTTGGACGTCTTTAATCGCATTCTTAGGAAACTCACCCAGCATTTGCCTTATAGCCTTGTGATTGAAAAACTGTCCCAACATTTTCACAGATTCTACGATGCATGTCATTCCTTTGCTTGGAATTAACTTCTTCTCATATTTTTCCTAGGACGACGACACGGATACTCCCTTCGAAACTATAGAGGCGAGACCAGTGCTAGACATAAACGGAAACGACGATACATGAGCACAGAGTGACTCAAGTGGACATGGATATGCTTTCATTAATTACCTACATTTCCTTTAATCAGACAGTCGTTGGGGAGAATAGGATACCGTTGTAGAAAGGCCAGACCCAAGATAAATAATAAAGGGTCTATAGCTACGAATGTTTACCCCGTATCTGTCTCAGGCATTGTAATCTTGCAACAGCTGAGTCAATGTTAAGGTATATGGATCTGGGTTTTGACAACAAGAAAGCACGTCACAATTCCAGGCTGGAGAGGACCACGGATTGTGACGGCCGAAACCTGAGAAGACAAAGGGACACCTCATGTGGGAGTCAAGATATCCAATATGATCTTCAGCCTTCAGGGATTTGCGGCCGCACTTAGTGCATTCACGTTCCCAACAACTCTATTGATATCATCGATACGTTTTCTGAAGTTTTTCCACTTCGTAAAGCCGACCAACAGGTGAGTCGAGTGACTGTGCGCATTGTCGGTTGGCGCGTCGAGCTTCAAGAAGGGGTTTGAGATGGCAGAGTAATAGGCCATATGTAAGGCTTTGAAGATCTGTGAAAATGTATGCGTCAAAAACGGAAGAAATTTGTGAGGTTGAGTTGTGGAAGGTACCGTTACAATTTCCAAATCTTTGACGACAGAGTCAGATAATGCCAAGGCAAGGATAATTTTGACTTTCAGAGGAGTGATATAGCCGTACACGGCGACGTCCTCCATGACATATAAGAGTCCCAGATAACATTCTGTCGCCTTTCCCCCTGAATTGACTGCGCAAGAAATGATAGCCATAAGTCAGCCAAAGCCCATGAAGGATCCAGACTAACCTCGTTCTTCGATAATATCGAGGCTGGTATGTGCTATATAGTGGTATTTGATTGATTGTTCATTCTGCTTGACGAAGGTTCGTATGAGAATTGGATGGTTTTGGGGAGAGACAAATGCAACGGCATTAACTAAAGTCATGGCGGACAAACTCGGAGAACGTTGAATTCCACAAATGCCAGTAAACAAGGCAGCACAAGAAACATCCATCTGCATTGCAACCAAGTCGCGATCGTAAAGTTCACAAGAGCCAGGTCAACAAAAGTGAATCTCGGACGTCAGAAACGGGAAAACTCGACGATGTAAATAAATTAATAGAACTAAGCCGACTTTGCAAAACCGACAGCATTCCTTCCGAGATCGTAGACGGTGAAGTACTTGCGAAGGAAAACATCACCTGGAATGGGGTGTAAGTTGCATCAAGGTTAAGTTTACTTGACCAAGATACTTACCAATGATCCACAAAGAACCACCAGGGACATTGATGTCTAATCCAGTGAAGGCAGATATACAGGTTCCTTGGACTTCGAGTATATAATCGCTGCCTTTTAACGGATAGGGTTTTCCACCGAAGTGGAAAGACAACTCAGGGAGACTGGGAACTTTGGAACACTCGACTGTGTATTGCCCATTCCAAGAACGTTTAGCACCGATTTGAGTGTTGAGCATCTCCGCCATATCGGTGGGGAGTGCGATGAGGGAAGTGCCTGACGAGAATCAGAACATATACAAAAAAAAATAAGGCCAAGGGACGAACCGGTATCGATAGCAGCACCAGTATTCTCAAGCTCGAGGACTTCATCGCCAAAGGAGACCTTCTCAAGTTCGACTTCCCAGTAGGCTTTGCGGCGGACGGGAACATATTCAATCTTCCCAGTGTACGCAGAGGGATCGATACCACCAAACACGGCTTCGCCTCCATCTTCCTCTGACGAACCGACGCGGAACGAAAAGACTGGGTCGTCTATGAGACCTTGATTGATCATGCTGTAGAAAGGGGGAGTGATGTGATTGACTGAGATCGTGTCATAGGCTAAACCAAGGATGCCATCGAATCTGACAGCAGGGTCAGAATATGGTATGTTGCCACGATGTCAAACCTTACCTCCCGAATGCAAACGCAAGACCAGGCTCTTTCGTGGCCTCTGCGAAGTCCTGGCCCTGGATTGCAAGGTCACCGATAGAGAGACTGTCGCTGGAAACAAAGCCTTCCATGGAACCAGACCCATACTGGATCTTAAATGCGGTGCCATTCGCCTTGTAAGTAGAGGACGCCGATGAGTCATACTTGGTATGGAGGAAACATGCTATCGATGTGCATTGTTTACTTGGAACCCAGAGGTTGCTTGACCTGCAAGAAGATATAAGGGTTGATATTATTTCCAAGGAAATGCTTTGTACCCGGTATCCAGAATGACTTTGAACTTGAATAACCAGGTCAATCTTGAGTTAGAAAGAGGAGTTAGGAACTCACGGTCTGAGGAGGATTGCCAAGCTCTATCTCAGTGAAGTACTGCGCATTCATGAAGTCTCGAGGTATGTCAGCCAGGACGTAAGCACGCAACAAGGCTCTTGTATACATACTGGTAAGAGGCACCCCATGGCCGCCTTTGACAGACTCTTGTGTCCAAAAGAGTGGTTCGCCGTCCTTCGTCGGTGGAAGACCCAAGCGGCGACCTGAACCGCCAGCTCCCATGAAAGGAGTTTGTTGGACTTGAGGGGCATATTTCTCAGCGAGATAGGCGCTCTCTAAAGCAGGGTTTGACGACGTCGGGGGGATCTTCTGGAGCTTGAGTTTGTGGATGCGACCAGCGGAGACGAGGGGCAGGAGGCCAACGAAGAGAGTGGTGACTATCATGGTTCTGCGCAAGTGCACTGTCCCCAAACGGTTAGGTTGCAACTCACGGCAGGCTCCGAGGCCACGTGCACCCCTTTAAGTGGGGTGGATCATGTGATTTAGCTCCAATAAATGACGCTGTCGAACATCGAGTCGCTCATCCTTGCGCAGGCCGTCTGGGAGCATGGCACCTCATGGCCAATCGTCGCGAAGATTCTTGTGAACCATCCCCTCATATCGCGACCAAAATCTTTCTTTACGGCCCAAGTGCGTCTGTCACAGTCTTCCACCATGTTACCGGTACTGAATCCAGACAGTCATCCCACTCTATGTACAATCATCTCATGGAACAAGCGGGCATCGATCTGTACGCGTCGTGTCTTCTGTGAGACCACCAGTTGACGTCAGAGTTGCACAGGACTGAATCTTGTAATGCCAAACATTGTATGCCATTTTCACTCACTGCTCCCTCCGATTTGACCCTTGTATAGCACCTCTCAACCACAAGCTTGCAGAGAAATTCTATAGGGCACGTCTTGAGGAGCTACGAGATCTTATCATCGCAGAAGAAAACCAGTTCAAGTGCGAAATGCCATAGAATCGTCCACCGCTTCACTAACAATTGACAGAACTATCGTGTCCGAAATTGAAGAAATTCGCTCTGGGAAATGGAGTACACATGCACATAAGATTGGCACCCCAATTCCAATCGAGCCCTCGATCAAACCCCATGTCGGTCCTTCAATGCCTCCTCCTTTTCTTGTCCTGACTAGTTCTCAGATTCCTCCCCATGAAATCTTGGATGGGTCAGACTTGAATGGCATCACAGTCACCTCGCCGTCTGCGTCTCAGGTAAACCGTTTCATACTGAAAAACCTTCTGCCTGATCCGGTTAACTTCTTTCGGAAAGGACGATGCCATTGTCGAAGCTGTTGTAGAAAAGCCCGAGCCTACAGAGGAATCAGTACAACCACAGGATCTTCTTACACCACGAAGTGCTCCGGATAGGACTACACCCGGGGGTGAGCTTCAATCGTCCACGCATCTGAGGACTTCTACATCCGAAGAGACCGAGACCGAGACCGAGACACTTCCACAAGTTTTTGGCAGTCCCTCTGACCAACTCCATCAAGTTGGAATTCCGGTCTACGAGCAAAACCAAAGAGAAGAAGAAGAAGAAGAATTGGGTGACTGGGAGGATACAGAAGAAGTCGCGAGACAGAGGCAACTAGCGGGTAAAAAAGAGGAGGAAGAGGAAGAAGATGAGTTCAAGTCTTATGTTGCCAAGAAAGAAACACCCGTCCACGAACAGAGCCCCTCTCGGGCTGACATCATCTCATCGCCTCCATGTGACGGCAATGAAGGCATCTCTTCGGAGGACGACTCGCTTCGAGCCATGCGACGTAAGTGACTCTTCTACCAATCATATTGCCATAATTTAAGGTCATTCTAGGTGTACCGCAAGGGCCGTCAGTAGTTGCGTCAATTCCTCACCTGCAGACGCGCGGAACGTCCCGTTTCCGGCGAGCGGAGACCCCTACGATTTCCGGTAATGGGGAGACTGAGCATGAGGCAAGTGCGGGTGACCAGATTCACGAGGGAAGCCGGTCAACCGCCAGAGACGGATCGCCCTTGTTGACAGACGCAGCTTTCGTACGACGCACGCCCACCATCTCCGCGAAACGCAAAGCTTCCGTTATCGATGAAGTTGAATCCCCTCGTGAACGAAAGCGAGCAAGAGATGGAGATGATTCAGAACCGATTGAGGAGGATGAAGCTGGCAAGTCATTTCAAGTTTTAATCAACCTTTCGCAAGAATATTTCTATTCCCAGGTGCAAGTTCGCAAGTTCCTCGAGGTCGTCGCCGTACGGAGGGGCAACTGGCACTGGGGCGCTTCCGGAGTGTTATCGGGATGCTCCACTCGCAGATTTCTCAACATCGCAATGGCAACATCTTCCATAATCCCATAAAGAACTCTGAAGCACCGGATTATTCCGATATTGTCAAGAGGCCTATGGACCTGAAGACGATCAAGATGAAAGTCAAAGATGGTGCCATCACCAACTCGCTCGAGTACCAGAGAGACATTTTACTTATGTTTGCAAATGCTCTGATGTACAATCGACCGGGCTCCGATGTCCACGCAATGGCAGAGGATGTAAGTAGCCCTCCTCTCGCCTCAAAAATGGTCTGACGTTTTTGATTGCATCATTTCAGATGATGAATGAAAGTGAGAGTCACATTCTTGCTTTCCGTCAGACAGAAGGGCTTGTGAGGGGTGTTCATCGTGCATAGTCTAGGACAGCTGCAGCGGAGTTGTTGAAGGTTTTAGGACGATAAATGAGAATCGCGAGATTTGCATTAATTGTCATTAATGAAATTTAGCTACAATCATGGCATGCGTATGGTAGGAAGTTATATTTTTATGCAATGCTCAGAACCATGGATGATACATCTCTCCCATCTTGGCAAGCTGAATAGGGTTTGTCGCACTTGAGATAAGGTTTGTCACCGTCTGCACGATGGGAAGCGTCCCAATGTTATTGTGATTGACCGCCTGAGGAGAAGAAGTGTCTTAAATGTCCGCCCGGCGGATGAGCCTAAAGCCTACCTGATCTCTCTCAATTTTACATGCCATTGTTTCAGCTCGTTTGACCACACCATCGATATTTGCCGAGACACTTTGACGGAAGACATGATCTATTTGCATGGGTCGGCCCCGCATTGTCATCCAGTAAGTGACCTCATCGCGCGCAAACAAGCAGAGGTGATATTCCAAGTCAAACTGAGAAAAAGAGGTTAAAGTTGATCTTATCATGAAACAACAAGAGTATTCACTTCGGGTTCTGTGAGGCAATGACCTATAGCCATTATACCAGAAGTTAAGATTCCTTCGGTAAAGATAGGCCCCAAGAAGTGCTGCATATTTGGAGTGAAGCGGAAGGGAACGACATCACTTGTCGCAAAAACAGGAAGTTGATTTGATACACCTAATTAATGTTTCTAAGTTCCGTCAGTAAATGTGGATAAAGTCATTACTCACCTGGTAAAAGTTCACTCATTGCAATCAAACCTGTCGACCGCGAGACGTGGAATCGCGACGGTGTTCTGCTCGACAGACACAGGACATAGGTCATGAAGCTGGATGATGCCATTTGAAGGGCAAACTGCTTCCGCATCCTCCACAATTCACCGGGATCGCCCATCGTGCGGGCCATGAACTAGTGGAAAAACCTCAGATAGAATTACACCCAGAAGAATCAATGGACCTACACGAGAGATGATATCATCCGGAACCATTTTTGCCGTAATCTCGTCGTAGATGTCCTTTTTCAATGTAATGTATTCCGTTTTTGTTAGCTAGTGAGACATTGGTTAGAGATGTCCAGAAGAGAATGCATCGGAACGTACTTGTCTCGAAGCAGGCTGCCGGAATTGACGAAGCACTTTTTTGACCTTTTCACCGGCATAAAGGATGGGATCTTCCTTCGAAATACCAATGGATTGACAATGGAAATCGTAGATGTCGCTAAGCGGAATATATGATGCATCGAATTGTAAAAGGCGCATGGATGGACTGCACGAGATAATTGCAGGAATGTGGAACGAAAGATTCCGCTTCCTGCTCTCCTTTTTACGATTCAACGCACTACAGTGGTTTAGTCAAAAGACTTCAGCAATGAGGCAACATATCTTTACCCATTGAATGTCCGAAGGATTTGCATGACACGATCTTCCCGGCGATATTGACGATGAACTGGGAGTTGCACTCCGAAGGAAGTTTTCGAATTATCGTGACCATGCAATATGAATCGTTTCCAACAAGTTCCACTCGATCGGCAGTTTTCAAACTTGGGTGCAAATTTCTGAATCTTGACGAAATTTTGATTGGTGTCTTTATCCTATCGCACTGGTCAAATGATATTCCTGAACATATAGAATTACTGGAACCTCCGTATATTGCCCGGGAATTTCAATTTCGTCCACTTTGCTATAATGGAATTCGGTCAGGTAGTGACTCAGAACAGCCAGTGGTTGAAGGCGAGGTCGAGAATCCAGCAGTTCTTCATACTTGTTCCGCCACTTCTGAAGCTTTTGTATGTACTCGTAGTGGGTTGGTTTGCTTATGAGAAAGGCTTCATGATACTCGTTCTGTAGGAAGCTCAAAAAAATCCCGGAGGTCGAGTTTGACAACGTACTTTGATGTGTTCAGGCATGTTGTGCCCCATACGGGTCAACGTCTGTATAGTCTGGTTTGCCATAAGGCCGTCGTCCTCTAGTGCATTCATCCGCACAACATAGTTCTGAAATAATTGAGGATTTATTGTGAGAAAAATCGAAAGGCAGTTTACCTGGACGGCGTCTTGGAGTAGCATGCAAATGTTCCGATAGATGTCTTCTTCAGGTGTGAGCTTGAATTTGTGTTGAATTTGATCGATCATTGTTTCCAAACTGAGAATTAGAAGAGGCCAGGTAGTCTTGAGAACCTGCAAGACTTCATCCATATGCTCCCAAGGTTGTCGAGGAGGCGTAGTGGCATCCGACCCTGAAGGTTGGGACGGTAGAGGTGGTACCAGTGACGGGCCGACAGGCCGTTCTGGATGACTGGTGTCAGGGGCAGATGCATGTGTTCCAGGTGTGGTCGGTTGAGCATTGTTTGAATCACTATGTGAATCAGGCGCATCCCGATTTTGCGATTCGGCTGTCAGGTTTGCAGCACGAACTGCCGCTGCCTTCTCGGCCGCCTTCCGCATGATCTGCATCTCTTCACGTGTTGTCCGTAACTGGTAAAACAGAGCCTTATACAAGGATCAATGATTCTGTAGGGTTGAAATGGGGGAGAAAAATTATCTACCTGAGGATAAAGCTTAGCTAGATTGACGAGCACATAACGAGCTTGCTTGGCTTCGCGATGTGAAACCGAAATGCAGAGCTGAGGGATCAGGCTGATCCAATACCAGAATGCAGCTTCTCCCTTGTGGGTGTCGAATGCACGAGAGACCGGAAGGGTGGCGTCATCCAAACTCAGCAACCACAGAACGCGTGCGAGCAATGGACGACTCTTTCCATTTTTATATTGGCCGGCAGCCTGCAAATAACAGCTGACGGCGCTTGCAGCAGCCAGCAAGTCGTTTGTCTCCTTAAACATCCGGTCATTGTAACGTCCCCATTCAGCCCAAGCTTTCGCTTGGCTCATGTCGAGTTG
>Ga0307516_10000202_pt1 | contig 77604 bp, 71 predicted proteins | sample 19_EM_MG_FD_203310 | JGI IMG/M metagenome (GOLD analysis project Ga0307516, IMG submission 203310) | Populus trichocarpa ectomycorrhiza microbial communities from riparian zone in the Pacific Northwest, United States - 19_EM | ecosystem: Host-associated > Plants > Roots > Unclassified | place... | reverse complement strand
TGCAGCGAAACCAGCGGCGAGGTGATGCCGAAGGCCTTGAGCAGCGTGCCGGTATGCCGGGTATCTTCGGCCGCGATCACGCTGCAGGCCTGCAGCGTTTCGCGCGCCCGTACGCTCAAATCGCCCAGATTGCCAATTGGCGTCGCAACCACCCAGAGGCGCCCTGCACCAGCTTTTTTCACTATACTTCGCGCCTCCATGAAGGGTTCAAGGAACGTGAGGGTATGGGAGTGATCTCGCGACGTCCACGGCCAGACAGGGTCCTTGCGCTCTGCGCGGTGTTGACCATGTCGCTCATCGCTGCCTGCAGCCTGGTCAAACCCGTCGAAACATCGGTCGACAAGCAGGCCCGTGCCCGGACCCTGGCCGGCGAGGGGAAGCACGCCGATGCCGCGCGGGCCTATGCGGAACTTGCCGCCGACACGCCGGCAGATCACGACAGCTATGAACTCCTCAGCGCGGAACAATGGGTGGCTGCAGGCGACGTGCCGGCGGCCAAGCAGGCGCTGGCGGCGGTGTCGGCCGACGCGCGCAGCAAGATGCCGGCATCGCGGGCTCTGGTCGCGGCGGAGATCGCCGTGGCCGAGAACGACGGCGCGGGCGCCATCCACGAACTGGATTTGATCGGCGTGCCGGCGTCGGGCGACCTCGCGCAGAACTACTGGTTCCTGCGCGGTGCAGGAGCGTTCCTCACCGGCCACCCGGTGGAGGGCACGCGCGCCTTCGTCGAGCGCGAGCGCTTCCTGCCGGATCCCGCAAGCTTGAGGGCCAGCCGCGAGGAGCTGTTCAACAGGATCCGCAGCGCCGCCGAACACCGGCAGCCGCTGAAGCCCCCGCCGAACGCCGACTCCGTCGTCGCCGGCTGGTTGCAGCTCGGGCCGGTGGCACTGGAACTGCAGCGCGATCCCATGCACGCCGCGGCCGCCCTGGAGAGTTGGCGGCGCATATTTCCCCTGCATCCGGCGAACGACAGCGTACTGGCGCTCGCCCGCAGCCAGATTGCCGTCGCGACCGAGTTTCCCGATCAGATCGCGCTGCTCCTGCCGCTGTCGGGCCGCGCCGAAACGATCGGTGTGGCGGTGCGAGACGGTTTCATTGCCGCCTATCTCGAACAGGATCCCGCCTCGCGTCCCCGGCTCCGGATCTACGACGTTGCGGCGGAGTCGGTGGCCGGGGCCTATCAACAGGCCGTGCAGGATGGTGCCGGCTTCGTGGTCGGTCCGCTCACCAAGGAGGACGTGGCCGCCATCGTTCCGCTGTCCGCCGGACGCACGCCGGTGCTGGCGCTCAATTTCCTGGCCGACTCCGTGAACTCGCCGCACAATTTTTATCAGTTTGCGCTGCTTCCGGAGGACGAAGCCCGCATCGTCGCACGGCGCTTGGTGGCCGACGGCAAACTCACGGGAGTGGCGCTCGTTCCCGACGGCGAATGGGGCAACCGCGTCTCCGCGGCATTCGCCGATGAACTGACCCATCTGGGCGGCACCGTGGTCGAGACCGGCCGCTATGAGTCGGGCCGCGCCGATTTCTCGGAGGTCATCAAGCAAATCCTGCAGATCCATGGCCTCAAAGGCGAACCGGCCACGCATCGCGGCGATGCCGCCTTCGTGTTCGTCGCCGGCACCCCCGGGTCCGAGCGGCTGTTGGTGTCGCAGCTCAAGTTCCACTTCGCGGGCGACGTCCCCGTCTACTCCACATCGGATAGCTACGAACCCGACCCCGGCGCCAACGGCGACCTGGAGGGCTTGTTCTTTCCGGACATGCCGTGGATGGTATCGGCCGATCCCGTGACCGCCCGGATCCGCGATGCGGTGCGCGGCGCCTGGCCGGCGCGCACGGCGCGCCGCGATCGCCTGTATGCATTCGGCTTCGATGCATATCGGCTGGTGCCGGCGCTGCGGTCGAACGGATTGAGCGGTTCCAGCGAGATCGCAGGCGTGACCGGCAAGCTGCATCTGGACGATCACAACCGGATTCGCCGCGAATTGGAGTGGGCGCAAATGAAGGGTGGTGCGCCGAACCTGCTCTAGGAGCTCCTAAACCCTGAATTCGCGCAAGGTGAGACGGTCGTCACGATGTGAGGGACCAAACAGTGTGACGGCGCGCGCCGGTGGCCCTTCGCGCGATGCAAAATCCCCCTCGTCGCAAGCCTCGAATCTCACTGTGGATCAAAACGTGCACGCCGCTGAATGGCAGCCAAACCGGCAGCAATGGGCTCGCGGAGCCAAGATCGCTCTCGCCTACACGTTGATCTATGCGATCGTCGATATCGCATTGAATGGCTTCGCTTTCAGCAACGCCTGGACCATCATCTGGCCGCTCAACGGCGTCAATGTGGCACTGCTGCTGATGCGCCCTCGATCCCAGTGGCTGTGGATGCTGCTCGGCATCGAAATCGGCACGGGAATCGGCGAATGCCTGGACGGCAATCTGCTCCGGATGGAGATCTGCCAGAGGCTGTGCTCCGTCACGGAGGTGGTCATCTGCGCGAATCTGCTGCCGCAGTTCATCACCCTCGACCGCTGGTTGCGCACCCCCCGCATCTTCCTGCGCTTCGCCGCGGCGCTGGCGCTGGGTCCGGGTATCTCCGGTCTGATGGCGGCCGCGCTCTTCCATTACACCCAGGGCGAATCCTATCTGCTGGCCTTCAACAACTGGGCGACAGCGGACGCTCTCGGCATAGCCGCGACCATGCCGCTGGCCCTGTCGCTGCGTTCTGCGCAGATGGTCAAACTCTTCCAGCGCGAGGCCCTGCCGCGGACCATGGGCGTGCTGGTCCTGGCATTCGCCGGCGCGGAGCTGATTTTCTCAGTGAGCCGCTACCCGCTGCTGTTCTTGCTCTACCCGCTGCTGCTTTTGACCGACTCCATGCTCGCCTTCGCGGGCTCCTCCATCGCCGTGGTCGGGGTGCTGTTCATCTGCGTGTACTTCACCGACAATTCGCAGGGTCCCTTCGGTGTGTGGCCCGCCGATCTCGCCGTACCGCGCGATCTGGCGCTGCAGATCTATATCGGATTTCATCTGCTCGCCCTCTTCCCCGCCTCGATCATGTTCATGGAGCGCCGGCGCATGGCGGAAGAGCTCCGCAACACCAATGCGCGCCTGACCGTCCTCGCCTCGCTCGACGGCCTCACCGGGATCGCCAATCGCCGCTCCTTCGACGAGCGCCTTGCACAGGAGTGGAGCCGCGCGGTCCGCCATCGCAAGCCGATTGCCCTGGCCATGATCGATCTCGACAACTTCAAACAGTACAACGACCTGTACGGACACCTCGCCGGGGACCGCTGTCTGTGCGCGGTTGCCGATGCGCTCGGCCGCCAGGTACAGCGGCCGGAAGACCTGGTGGCGCGCTTCGGCGGAGAAGAATTTGCGCTGCTGCTTCCAAATACGCCGGCCGAGGGCGCACTCACGGTGACCGAGAGGATTCGCGCCGCCGTGCTCGATCTCGGTATCGACCATCTCGGGAATAGCTGGAATTGCGTCACCGTGTCCGTCGGGTTCTGCTCGCTCACCCCGACCACCGGAGACGGTCAATCCCGCTTGATCCAACTCGCCGACGCCGCGCTGTATCAGGCCAAGAGCCGCGGGCGGAATCGCGTCGAGAGCATTTATTCGATCGAGGGGGCGTGCTCGGCCGGCGAGCACGGCACCACGACCAGAAACCGCATCGTGCGGATCTTCGGCAACTCCGACCGCTAGGAGCCTCATTTCGACGCGCCTCATTTCCGCGCGGATAGGCCGATAATTGAACGCGACCGCGCCGGCCCCTTGGGGCACGCTGCGGATGATGGCGCGAAAATCCACGATCGAGTGCGGTGCCGCGGCCGAAGCGGCCGCCGCCCTATACCTGCAGACCCGGGGACTATTGGTGCTGGCGCGAAACCTGCGCTGCAGGGCCGGCGAGCTCGATCTCGTCTGCCAGGATGACGGCGTGATCGTGGTCGTCGAGGTGCGCCACCGTGCGACTTCCGACTTCGGCGGCGCGTCGGCTTCGGTGACGTGGCGGAAGCAACGAAAGCTCATCCGCGCGACGGAGTATCTCTGGCTGAGCCGGCCCGAGTGGCGCGCTCGCGCGCTCAGGTTCGACGTGATCGCCGTCCAGGGCCGGCCGGACGGTACCCGCCAGATGGACTGGATCCGGGACGCATTCCGCGCTACCTGACCGCTACTTGACCACCTGAAGCTTCGGCCGCTTGGGCGCGCCCGGCGCCGTGCCGGTGGCCGGGGCCGCGGGCGGTCCGTCGGTGGGATCGGGATCGGCGTCCCCCTCCGGGAAAATCATGCCCTGCCCGGTCTCGCGCGCGTATATGCCGAGTATGGCCCGCACCGGGACGAGTACGGCGAACCCGACGCCGCCGAAGCGCGCCTCGAAGCTCACGAAGTCATTGCCGAGCTTCAGCATCTGCGTCGCCGAGAAGCTCACATTCAAGACGATCTTGCCGTCCTTCACGTATTGCCGCGGCACCGTAACGCCTTCCGCGGCGGCGTCCACCACGATGTGCGGCGTTTCTCCGCTATCGGTGATCCACTCGTGCAGGGCACGGAGTAGATAGGGGCGGCGCGGTTTCATGGGCACCGTTCCTGCGATGGTGGCAAATAGGGGCGACGTGGTTTCAATGGCGCATTCCCCGTTCAGCCTCGGACAGACAGGAGCGGAAGGTGGACCTGGCAAAGATCGAATTCATGTACTTCACGATCGGCTGCGCTTGTGCCGGCAGTTCTATACCGTAGGAGGGCAGACGCCACAAGATCGGCGCGATGCTGGCATCGACCAGCGAAAACTCGTCGCTCAGGAAGAACGGCTTCGCCTTGAACACGTCGGCGCTGGCGCAAATCGCCTCGCCCAACACCTTGCGGCTGTGCTCGGCGGTCTTCGACAGGGCTCCCTGTTCGATATCGTTGGCCAGGGCGTACCAGTCCCGCTCGACGCGATACAGCGCCACCCGGAATTGCGCCCGCGTCACGGGATCGATGGGCATCAGCGGCGGATGCGGAAAGCGTTCGTCCAGGTACTCGATGATGACCCGCGAGTCGTATAGCACCAGGTCCCGGTCGACCAGCGTCGGCACGCTGTGATAGGGATTCAGATCGAGCAGGTCCTCCGGCAGCTTGTGCGGGTCGACGTTGACCAATTCGATCGAAATTCCCTTCTCGGCGAGGACCAAGCGCGTCCGATGACTCCAAGGGTCAGTCGGCGCAGAAAACAGAGTCATCACCGAGCGACGTGCCAAACGCTTCTCCAACGGACCGGGAGTACCAAAGGAGATCCCGCTGTCGTCAGTGGACGTCCTTCCAATATTCTTTCTTCAGCATGTAAGCGAACGCGAAGAACACCAGCAGAAACAGAATCACGAATACGCCCATGGACTGGCGCTTCGCCTTGATGGGCTCGCCGGCGTAATCGAGAAAGTTCGCGATGTCCCGGGCGAACTGATCATACTCCTCTGGCTTCAACGCGCCCGGCGCCATCGGTTCGGCGCCGACCAGCACCATGGTGTCGCTGCCGTGTTCGTCCTTCTCGCTGTGGTACACGGGCTTTTGAAGTCCCTGCAGGCTCGACACGACGGCCGGCATGGACGTGGCCGGCAGGACCAGATTATTGACGCCCCAAGGCCGCGCCTTGTCGACGTAAAAGCCCTTCAAAAACCCGTAGATGTAGTCGACGCTGCGTGCTCGAGCCATCAGCGACAGGTCGGGCGGCTGCTTGCCGAACCACGCCTCCGCATCGGCCGGCATGGACGAAATCACGGTATCGAAGGGCTTCTCGCTTGTGAACATCAAACTGGCCTGAAGTTCCGGCTCGGGAATATTCAGATCCTTCGCGATGCGGTTGTATCGTACGTATTTGAGCGAATGGCACCCGGAGCAGTAATTCATGAAATTACGCGCGCCGCGCTGCAGCGACTCGATGTTCTTGATGTCCGTCCCGGCGTGAGGCAGCGATCCCTCGCCCTCCTCCGCACTCGCCACGCCCATGGACAGCGCCGTGCCGAACAGCGCAACCGCGATCAATATCAAATGCTTACGCATGTCCCGTGACCCTCTCCGGCACCGGCTTCACGCTGTCGATTTTCGTGTACCAGGGCATCAGCAAAAAGAAAGCGAAATAAAGCGCCGTGCAGATCTTGGCCAGCTGCGGATAGATGCCCGACGGCGGCTTCAATCCGCAGACGCCGAGGATGATGAAGGCCACCGAAAAAATCGCCAGGGCGATTTTATACAGCGGTCCGCGGTAGCGGATCGACAGCACCGGAGAGCGGTCCAGCCACGGCACGAAGAACAACACGACGATGGCGGCGCCCATCACCAGCACGCCCCAGACCTGCGTCCCGGCGAAGGACGGGACCGCGCGCAACATGGCGTAGAACGGCGTGAAATACCAAACGGGAGCAATGTGCGGCGGCGTCTGCAGCGGATTGGCCGGTTCGAAGTTGGGACCCTCCAGGAACAATCCGCCGAAGGTCGGAGCGAAGAAGACCACTGCGCAAAAGATCAGCAGGAAGCCGGCCACGCCGACCACGTCCTTCACCGTGTAGTACGGGTGGAACGGGATGCCGTCGAGATAATGTCCCGATGCATCCTTGTGCTTCTTGATGTCGATGCCGTCGGGATTGTTCGATCCCACTTCATGCAGCGCCATCAGGTGCGCGATCACCAGGAACACCAGGGCCAGCGGCAGCGCCGCCACGTGCAGCGCAAAGAAGCGGTTCAGGGTGGCGTCCGCGATGACGTAATCGCCGCGGATCCACTCCACCAGTCCGCCGCCGATCACGGGCAGGCTTCCGAACAAGGACACGATCACCTGCGCGCCCCAGAAGCTCATGTTGCCCCAGGGAAGCACGTATCCCATGAAGGCCTCGGCCATCAACAGCAGGAAGATCAAACACCCGAATATCCACAGCAATTCACGCGGCTTGCGATGCGATCCGTACAGCAGCGCCCGGAACATGTGCAGGTAGACGACGATGAAGAACGCCGACGCCCCCGTCGAATGCAGGTACCGAATGAGCCATCCGCCGTCGACATCGCGCATGATGTATTCGACCGACGAGAACGCCTCGGCGGCCGACGGCTTGTAGCTCATGGTGAGGAATATGCCGGTCACCAATTGATTCACGAGAACCAACAGCGCGAGCGAGCCGAAGTAGTACCAGAAGTTGAAATTCTTCGGGGCGTAGTATTCGGAAACCTGCTCCTTCCACAGTTTGGTCATGGGGAAGCGTTCATCGATCCAACCGACCAATCCCCGCGTCTTGCTCGGATCGGCGCTACCAGGTGCTGCGGCCATCGCTCAGTGCCTCTTGTTCGTCAATTAAACTTTCTTGGGGGCGTTGTCCACGCCGATCGAAATGCGCGCATCCGCCGAGATGGTGTACGCAGGAACCGCGAGGTTTTTCGGCGCCGGCATGCCCTTGAACACGCGTCCGGAGATGTCGTATTTCGATCCGTGGCACGGGCAGTAGAATCCCCCCGGCCAACCTTGACCCAGATCGGTGCCCGCGAGCTGCGTCGCATTGTTGGGCTCGAATGCGCCCAAGGGCGAGCATCCCAGGTGAGTGCAGACCGCGAGACCCACCCAGTATTCCGGATTCACGGCGCGCGCCGCGCCCTTGACGTAGTCCGGCTGGTCCGCATCCTCCGACTTCGGATCGGCCAACAAATCGTCATGGCCCCCGAGTTGATCGATCACGGCCTTGGTCCGGCGCACGATGAACACCGGCTGTCCGCGCCACACGACCTTCAACACTTGACCGGCTTCCAGCTTCGATGCGTCCACATCCACGGGCGCGCCGAGCGCCTTCGCGCGCTCGCTGGGCAGCCAGGAAGTCAAGAAAGGCACTGCGGCGAATGCCACGCCGATTGCACCGGTACCGACGGTGGCCGCCGTCAACAAGCGGCGCCGACTGTGGTCAACCTGATCGCTCATTCGATTGTCCCTACCCAATGTTGACAAATCTTCACGCAAACCCCTATGGCAGTAGTGTTTCCCATACAATATGGCAGGCGCATTATACACAGATTAAGTGGCGGTCCCCTTAAGGCATGAGGAGCCAAGGTATGAGGAGCAATAGTAATTGCGCCACGCGCGAACAATCCTAGGTTTCCTGGCGAAAGCGGTGATAGTCGGCCTTGCGGCCGCGTTTCTCTTGGTCTGGTGGAAGCCCGCGCTGCTGGGCGCCGCACCGTCGCGCCGAGGTGCAGCCACCGCAGCATCGCAGAGCACCGCCCCCAATCCTGCAGCCGTCGCCGTATCGCGCGGCGTGTCGATGCCGAGCTTCGCCGATGCGGTGGCCCGCGCGGCGCCCGCGGTGGTCAACATCTACACCGCTCGCGTCGTTACCGAACGCACGCAGACCGCACCCCTCGACCAATTGTTCGGCGACTACTGGCCGAGCTATCGGCAACGCGTCGAGCGCAGCTTGGGTTCCGGCGTCATCGTCGATTCGGCCGGCACCATCGTCACCAATCAGCACGTGATTGCCGGCGCCGATTCGATCCGGGTGCAGCTGTCGGACGGGCGCATCGCCGAGGCCACCATCACGGGCCAGGATCCCGACACCGACATCGCCATCCTGCATCTTTCGGTGCGCAATCTACCCGTCATGCCGGTGGGCCGTTCCGATACGCTGCGCGTCGGGGACATCGTCCTCGCCATCGGCAACCCCTACGGTCTGTCGCAGACCGTGACACAGGGCATCGTGAGCGCCACGGGCCGGGGTCAGCTGGGATTGGCCACCTTCGAGAATTTCATCCAGACCGATGCGGCCATCAATCTCGGCAACTCCGGCGGTGCCCTGATCGACGCCAACGGCGACCTGGTGGGGATCAACACCGCCGTCCTCAATCGCACTTCCGGCGGACCCGAGGGAATCGGCTTCGCGATTCCGGTCAACCTGGTGCGCGGCGTCACCGAACAGATCTTGAGCAAAGGCCACGTAGTGCGCGGGTGGCTGGGCTTCATGCCCCAGGACCTGTCCCCGGAGCAATCGGCGCAACTCGGCATCAGCGCTGACGGCGGCGTCACCGTGGTCAACATCCTGGTGAAAAGTCCCGCGTTCGAGGCCGGCGTGCGGCCGGGCGACTTGATCACCGGACTCAACGGCGAGGCCGTGAAAAGCGCGCAGGATCTGGTCAGCCGGGTGGCCGCCCTCAAGCCGGGAACGAGCGTCGAGCTCGACGGGCGGCACGGCGGCCAGCCCTTCAAGATCGCACTCAAGGTCATCGAGCGGCCGACGCGCCAGGCACAGCAGCCTTAGTTCATTGGAAAAAAGTCGCCTGCGGCGCTTTTTTCAGACATCGGCTTCGTTTCCGCCGGCAAAAAGCGTGGTTTTTGCCGGCGGCGTAGTAGCTATCCAGGAGTGCGGCGGATCCTCGCGCCCAGCTGCTGGAGCTTCTCCTCGATGGCCTCGTAGCCGCGGTCAATATGGTAAATGCGCTCGATCTCGGTGCGGCCGTCGGCCACCAGGCCCGCCAACACCAAGCTCGCCGAGGCGCGCAGGTCGGTGGCCATGACGGGCGCCGCCGTCAGCTTCTCGACGCCCTTGATGATGGCCGTGTTGCCTTCGAGCCGGATCTCCGCGCCCATGCGGCGCATCTCCAGCATGTGCATGAAGCGATTCTCGAATATCGTCTCGATGATGGTGCCGACCCCGTTGGCGACCGTGTTGAGCGCCGCGAATTGCGCCTGCATGTCGGTCGGAAAGGCCGGATATGGCGCAGTGCGGATGTCGACCGCCGTCGGCCGGCGGCCGCGCATGTCGACTTCCACCCAGGTGTCGCCGACGCCGACCGTCGCGCCGGCTTCCTGCAGCTTGTCGATGACAGAGTCCAAGTGCTCGGGCCGGGTGTTCTTGATGCGGACGTGGCCGCTGGTGATGGCACCGGCGACCAGATAGGTGCCGGCCTCGATACGGTCGGGCAATACTTCGTAGGCGGTGCCATGCAGACGCTCGACGCCATCGATCACGATGGTATCGGTGCCGGCACCTTTGATCTTTGCGCCCATGGCGCTGAGGAAATTGGCCAGATCGACCACCTCGGGCTCGCGCGCCGCGTTCTCGAGCACCGTCCGGCCCTCCGCCAGCGTGGCGGCCATCATGAGATTTTCGGTGCCGGTGACCGTGACCGTCTCCAAGACCAGTCGGGCGCCCTTGAGGCGGCCCGCGCGCGCCTTGATGTAGCCGTTTTCAATATGAATGTCGGCACCCATGGCCTGCAGACCGGCCACATGGATGTTGACCGGGCGCGCACCGATGGCGCAACCGCCGGGCAGCGACACGTCGGCAGAGCCGTAGCGCGCGAGCAAGGGGCCCAGCACCAGAATCGACGCCCGCATGGTCTTCACCAGCTGGTAGGGCGCGAAGAATTCCTTGATGGTCGAGGCATCGACCTCGATGCGCATTTTCTCGTCGATGGTCACCGAGACGCCCATGCGTCCCAGCAGCTCGATCATGGTGGTCACGTCCTGCAAATGCGGCACGTTCGACACGGTCACGGGACCATCCGCCAGCAGGCAGCCGGCGAGAATCGGCAGCGTCGCGTTCTTGGCACCGGAAATGCGGATCTCGCCCTCGAGCGGAATTCCGCCCTGAATCTGCAGTTTATCCACGGCTCTGGCCCGCAAATTCTTCGGGCGTGAACACCTGCAGCGCGAGTGCGTGGATCTCGTTGCCCACGGCCGCCCCCAACGTCGCGTAGACCAATTGGTGCCGCTGCACTGAGCGCTTTCCGGCGAACGCCGGGGCCACGACCACCGCCTCGAAATGCACGTTGTCCTCGCTCGTGACCGTCGCTCTGGCACCGGCTATGCCCGCCTGAATCAAGGTCGCTACCTGTTGTGGGTTCATATATTTTTTCCTGGGCGCTGCGCGCCGGATTCCTAGCCTTGTTAGGCGCTGCGCGCCAGATTCCTGGGCGCTTCGCGCCGAATTCAACGGGGCCGCGGCGGCCCCGTCCTATAAGTGGGGAAGCTTACCCCACCAGCGCTGATAGCTGCATACGCGGTATCATCCGTGCATGAACCTTGCCTCTTCGACCCCCGATTTTACCGACGAAGCGCTGGTCGAGGTCGGCCGTCAGGCCCTCGGCATCGAGATCGACGGTCTGCGAGCCCAGGTGCCCCGCCTCGGGGCGGCTTTTGCGCAGGCCTGTCGAATTTGCCTGGACTGCCGCGGCCGGATCGTGGTGACCGGCATGGGCAAATCGGGCCACATCGGCGGCAAGATTGCCGCCACGCTGGCCAGCACCGGCACCCCGGCCTTCTTCGTTCATCCGGGCGAGGCGAGTCACGGCGACATCGGCATGATCACGCGCGACGACGCAGTGCTGGCGCTGTCGAACTCCGGTGAGACCGATGAAATCCTCACCATCGCGCCGGTGATCAAGCGGCTCGGAGTTCCCCTGATGGCGTTTACAGGCAATGCATCATCGGCCCTGGCGCGAATCGCCACCGTGCACCTGGACATCGGTGTGCCCGCCGAGGCCTGTCCGCTGAATCTCGCGCCCACCGCCAGCACCACGGCGGCGCTCGCGGTGGGCGATGCATTGGCGGTGGCGCTGCTCAAGGCGCGCGGCTTCACCGAGGAGGATTTTGCCCGTTCCCATCCGGCCGGTAGTTTGGGCCGCCGACTCCTGCTGCACGTCAGGGACGTCATGCGGGTGGGCGCGGACGTGCCGAAAGTCGCGGCCGACACGATGCTCGCCGAGGGCCTCATGGAAGTGACCCGCAAGGGTCTCGGGATGACCGCCATCGTCGATGCCGGCGACCGGGTCCTCGGTGTGTTCACCGACGGCGACCTGCGGCGCGCCATCGACCGGGCGGCGGATCTGCACCGCACCCGCATGGATGAGGTTATGACGCGGCATGCGAAGACCGTACGCGCCAATTCGCTGGCCGCCGAGGCCGTTCATCTGATGGAGACTCACCGCATCACGTCGCTCATCGTGGTCGACTCAAACGACAACTTGGTGGGGGCGCTCAACGTGCACGACTTGCTGCGCGCCGGCGTCGTATGAGCGCGCGTCCGACGGCGCGCAAGCCCACTCGTCTCGGCAGCATCGAGTTGGTCGCGCTCGACATCGACGGCGTGCTCACCGACGGCAGCCTGTACTTCTCCGGCCGCGGCGAGACCTTCAAGGTGTTTCACGCGCGCGACGGCCACGGTATCAAGCTCTTGATGGGCAGCGGCGTGCAGGTGGCGGCGATCAGCGGTCGGCGATCCGCGGCCGTGACCGCGCGGATGCGCGAACTTCAGGTGCGACACGTCGTGCAGGGATGCACCGACAAGGTCGCGGCGCTGCGCAAGCTCGGGCTGAAGCTCGGGATCGAGCCGCTCAAGTGCGCCTGCATGGTCGACGACACCGTCGACTTGCCGCTGATGTCCGCGGTCGGCTTCGCCGCGGCCGTTGCCGATGCGCATCCGCTGGTGCTCGCCGCCGCCCATTGGGTCAGCGCGGCGCCCGGCGGCCGCGGGGCCGTGCGCGAATTCACCGATTCCATACTGCGCGCGCGCGCCGATGCTCTTTAGAATATTCACCGTACTGGCGGTGGTGGCGCTCGCGATCAGCACCTGGATCCTGAGTTCGCCGGCGCACCGTCCCCAGCCCGTGTCCGATGCGGGCAAGGCCGAGTTGCCCGGCTACTATCTCAAGAACACGGTGTTGACGGACTACGATGCGGCCGGGATGCCCACCATCCGTATCGAGGCCGAACGCATCGACCAGATTGCGCATACCCCGGAAGTGGTGCTCAACACCGTCCGGGTGAATTATCTCAGCCAGAACGGCCAGAACTGGGTGATGTCCGGCGACGTCGCGCACGTGCAGCCGGGCGGCAAGGCGGTGGACGTTTCGGGCAACGTCCGGCTGCAGGGCGAGAGCGCGGACCGCTCGCCGGGCGCGGTGGTGCACACCGATGCGCTCACCTACGACGTGACCGATTCCATCGCGAGCACCAAGAACGACGTACGCATCGACTTCGGCGCGCATACGTTGACCGCACATGGCCTCGTCGCAAATTTAAAAGAGCGCACCGTGCGCTTAGAATCGAAGGTTAATGGCCGCTTCCAACCTTAAATCGCTCGCGCTGCCCGCCCTCTCCCGCGCCTTGCCCGCCTTCGCGTTGCTTGCTTTCACGATGACGGCCCCGCAGGTGCATGGCGCCGCGGCGCCGCAACAGGCCATCGCCTTGGATGCGCAATCCTCGGAATTGGATCTGCGCAACAACAACGTCGTGTTCCGCAAGGTGCATATCGCCCAGGGAGCGACCACCGTATCCGCCGACCTGGGGTCCGCCACCAAGCAGGCGACCGGCCTTAATTTCGACAACAGCCTGTGGATATTCCGCGGCAACGTGAAGATCACGATGGACGACGGCGAACTGACCTCCGACGATGCGGAAATCAATTTCGCCAAGAAGGCGCTCGCCAGGGCGGTGGTCAACGGCAAGCCGGCGGCATTCGAACAGCGGGTCGCGAAAACCGGCAAGGTGGCGCACGGACACGCCGACACCATCGACTACGATGCGCACAAAGGGGTCGTGCGCCTGTCGAACAACGCCTGGCTGAGCGACGGGCAGACGGAAATTCGCGGCGAGTCGCTGAAGTACGACGTGCTCGCCCAAAGCATCGTCGCCGAGAGCTCGGAACAGGGATCGCAGCGCGTGCACATCACCATCACGCCGCCGCCGTCCAAACCATGAGCGTCCTGCGGGCGCTCAATCTCGCCAAGAGCTACAAGTCACGGCAGGTACTGCGGGATTTGTCGCTCGAGGTCGAGAGCGGCGAGGTCGTGGGGCTCCTGGGACCAAACGGAGCCGGAAAGACCACCGCATTTTACATGGTAGTGGGGCTCACCAAGTGCGAACACGGGGAAATCTACCTAGACAATCGCGAGATTACCCGTCTGCCCATGCACCGGCGCGCCCAGTTAGGATTGGGTTATCTGCCCCAGGAGCCGTCGGTATTCCGCCGACTGTCGGTTTCGAACAATATCATGGCCATTCTCGAGACCCGGCCCGGCTTGGACGATGCCCAGAGGGCCGAACGCCTCAAGGAACTGCTGGCGGAGCTGCACATCGGGCACGTGCGGGACAGCCTGGGACTCTCGCTGTCGGGCGGCGAGCGGCGCCGCGTCGAAATTGCCCGTGCCCTGGCGGCGGATCCGCAGTTCATCTTGCTGGATGAACCGTTTGCCGGGGTTGACCCGCTATCGGTGGTCGATATCCAGCGCATAATCAAACACTTATCAGACAAGGGAATCGGCGTGCTGATTACGGATCATAATGTCCGCGAGACCTTGGGAATCTGCGGCCGGGCCTATATCGTCAGTCAGGGCGCCGTGCTCGCTTCTGGTTCTGCGGACCAGATTCTTGCCAACCCGCAGGTCCGTGAGGTGTACTTGGGCCAGGATTTCAAACTGTAGGCTCGAACCTGAAAGAACTATGTTGAAGCCAAGTCTGCAGCTTCGCATCGGTCAGCAGCTCACCATGACGCCGCAGCTGCAACAGGCTATCCGCCTGCTGCAGCTGCCCTCTCTGGATCTACAGGCGCATGTCCGGGAGACGCTCGAGACGAACGTCATGCTCGAGGCCGAGGACGAACTCGCCCTCGATGCGCCGCCCGATGCCGCGCGCGAGCGCGAAGAGCCGCCGGTCGAGGAGAAATATGCCGAACTCGACGGCCACACCGCGGCCGGCGATCAACGCGAAGAACCCGAAGTGGAAATCGCGGACGAGGCCTGGGGGGAACAGACCAGCGGGCCTTCCGATTCGCCGTGGTCCGGCGAAGACGATCGCAGCAGCGATTTCAGCGATCAGCACGGCCAGACGCTGCAGGAACAGCTCATCGAACAGCTCGAGCTCGCCAAGCTCTCGCCGGTCGACCTGGCGATCGCGCGGGTCATCACCGACGCCATCACCGACGACGGCTACCTCAAGGACGACCTCGAGGAGGTGCGGCTGAGTCTTCTGCCGGAGATCGAGGCCACCGCCGCGGACGTGGAACGCGTTCTGGCCGCCGTGCAGTCGCTCGAGCCTGCGGGCGTCGGTGCGCGCAACCTGGGCGAGTGCATCGCCTTGCAGCTGCGGCAGCTGCATCCCGATACGCGGGCGCGCGACATCGCCATCCGGGTCGCCCTCGAGTACCTGGATTTGGTGGCGGGCCAGCAGCTCGTGCTCCTGCGGCGCCAGCTTCGCTGCAGCGAGGGAGACCTGGAAATGGCGCTCGCGCTGGTGCGAAGCTGCCATCCGCGTCCCGGCGCCGCCGTCAATCCGGCTCAGGCCGAGTATGTCATTCCCGACGTCTTCGTGAGGCGCACCGATCACGGCTGGATCGTCGAGATCAATCAGGCGACGGTGCCGCGCGTCCGGGTCAATCAAAGCTACGCCAACCTGATTTCGCGGGCGCCGGACCACGCCATGCTGCGCACGCAGCTGCAGGAGGCCCGATGGCTGATGCGCAGCCTCGAGATCCGCAACGAGACCCTGATCAAGGTGGCGCGCTGCATCGTCCAGCGCCAGACCAGTTTTTTCGAGCTGGGCGAGGAGGCGATGGAGCCGCTGATATTGAAGGACGTCGCCGAAGCGGTGGAAATGCACGAATCGACCATCTCGCGGGTGACGACGGCGAAATACATGCATACGCCGCGCGGCGTGTTCGAATTCCGCTACTTTTTCTCGAGCCATGTCGAGGCGGCGGACGGCACGGAAATGTCATCCACCGCCATCCGTGCCAAGATCAAGAAATTGATATCCCAGGAGAACCCGGAAAATCCGTGCAGCGACAGCAAGCTGGCGGAGATTCTGTCGCAGGAGGGCATACCGGTGGCGCGCCGCACCGTTGCCAAATATCGCGAGGGCATGCAGATCGCTCCGTCCAACGAACGGAAACGTGCTGCGGCTCGCGCGTCGTAAAACAAGTCGAATCAGGAGGACCATTATGCAGCTCGATCTTAGCGGTCATCATGTGGAAATCACCGACTCCATGCGCGGTTATGTCGAGAGGAAATTCGAACGAATCTCCCGGCATTTCGAGCAGGTCCTCGACATTCATTGCGTCCTGACGGTCGAAAAGAAATTGCACCATAAGGCGGAAGCCACGCTCATGATGCGCGGAAACAAGATTTACGCCGACGCGACCGAGCCGAACATGTACGCGGCCATCGACGCCCTCACCGATAAACTCGACCGCTGCGTCAAGAAGCACAAGGAAAAGGTTGCCGATCATCATGCGGAGGAAGTGGTCAAGGCACGTTCAGCAACGTGATCCATGCGTTTGATCATCGTCAGCGGCCTGTCGGGCTCCGGCAAGAGCGTGGCCCTTCACCTGCTGGAGGATATCGACTTCTATTGCGTCGACAACATCCCCGCGGCTCTGTTGAAGCCTTTCATCTCCCACACGATTCGGGGCACCGACGAGGTCTACCCCCGAACCGCTGTGGGGTTGGATGCCCGCAACCGGCCGAACGAGATCGAGACCATTCCGGCATTGGTGGCCGAACTTCGGCGCAGCGGAATCAACTGTGAAGTGCTGTATCTGCACGCCTCCGACGAGGTGCTGCTGAAGCGATACGCCGAGACGCGGCGCAAGCACCCGTTGATTTCCGCGGAGGTCAGCCTGCGCGAGGCCATCGACTCGGAGCGCCGTCTGCTCGAGCCGATCACGAGCACGGCGGACCTGGTGATCGACACCTCGCACATGGGCGTGCACGGCTTGCGCGAGCGGCTCCGCGAGCGCATCGATCGGAGGCAGGAGGGCCGCCTGGCCCTCATGTTCGAATCCTTCGGCTACAAGCACGGCATCCCGGGCGATGCCGATTTCGTCTTCGACGTGCGCAGCCTGCCGAATCCCTTCTGGGAGCATTCATTGCGCCACCTGACCGGACGCGACCCCGAGGTGATGGCGTTTCTCGCGGATCATCCCAGCGTCGGCCGCATGGCGGCGGCGCTCATCGAATTCCTGTCGGAGCGGGTGGCGGAATTCGCCCAGGCGAACCGCAGCTATCTGACCATCGCGATCGGCTGCACCGGCGGCCAGCACCGCTCCGTGTACATCGCCGAGCGCCTCGCCGAGCACTTTCGGCAGAGTTATCCCGAAACCATGACCCGGCACGATACGCTGGAAAAATCCTAGGAGCCGGAGGATCAGGAGGCCGTTGCCGCCCGGTATTTCGGCGCATACTCGAGCGCCAGAAAGGCGCGGATCTCCTCGGCGCGCGCACGGGCGTCCTTGTGTCCCAGCGCGATCAGCTCCCGGGTATAGCCCCGCTCGAACAGCAAGTAGCTGAGCAGCTGCGTGCCGGCGCTGTTGTTGGCGCCCAGCGTGCGCAGCAGCACGCGCAGGCTGACGGGAAGCTCCTTGGCGTGACGGCGTGCAATCTCGGTCACATCCTCCGTCGGATTGATGACCAGCGCGTCGATGTGGCGCACGCCGGGCCGTTCGTTGTACAGCTTGATGTGCTCCAGATCGGTGTGCAGCTGGTCCATGAACAGCGAATCCAGCATGAAGCCGAACATCTGCCCGTAGGTGGGTTCGGTCTTGGGATTGACCGGACTCAACGAAGAGGTCGAATCCCCGACACCGATCACCAGCAAGCGGTTGGCGCCCAGGTGGATGGCGGGACTCAAGGGCGAGGTCTGGCGCATGGCGCCGTCGCCGTAGTACTGGCCCTGCACGAAAATCGGCCGGAACAGGAAGGGAATGGCCAGGCTCGCCATCAGGTGGTCCAGGCTCAGCTGCACGCGCGCGCCCTTGCGAAACGCGTGCTTCCAGGGGTCGATGGCCGATGCGGACGCGTAGAACGTCATCGAGTCGGCATCCGAGTAGCTCGTGGCGCAGATGCCGATGGCCTGCAGATGCTGCTTGTAGAGTCCGCGCGGAATCCCGTCGAAATTAAGCTTCGCCCGCAGCAGGTCCCACAACGGCATGTTGTCGAACAGCGAGTGCGGCGGCCGCACCAACCAGCCGCCGGAGATGAGCGCCAGCATCCAGTGCAGGCCGGACTTGAACACGGACAGCGGGTCCGCCTTGAACACGTGGTGGACTCGAAATTCGCGCCACACGCGCTCGATCGCGTACACGGATTGCCGGAAATGCGCCGGATCGGACGCCAGTGCGATGGCGCTCACCGCGCCCGCGGAAGTCCCGGTGATGACGGGGAATGGGCACGCCGAGCCGCGCCGCAGGATCTCGGCGATCCCTCTGAGCACGCCGACCTGGTAGGCCGCCCGCGCGCCGCCGCCGGTCAGCACCAGGCCGAGCTGGGGAGCCTCGTCATCCAAGTGGTAGCCCCGCTGTCATAAGAACGCAACGCCAGCTAGTATGCCAGCGGATCATGAGCCGTTTGTGGCCTTGCGTCACGTGGAGGCTTGATGGCGAAGCGGCAGTCGATCGGTAGAACACTCTTCAGGTGGCTGGTCCTGCTGCTGATGGGACATTCGGCGGCGCAATTCGCCATTTCGGCCGAGAATCCGGCCGCTCCGGAGGTGGGGATGACGGCTCCCGCCTTCCGCCTGCAGGACCAGGCGGGCGCCTGGCATACCTCGAGCGAGTATCGCGGCAAATGGCTGGTGTTGTATTTTTACCCCAAGGATGATACGCCCGGATGCACCACCCAGGCGTGTGAATTTCGCGACAATCTGTTCGCTTTCAACAAATTGGGCGCCGCGGTGGTGGGCATCAGCGTGGACGATGTCGCATCGCACAAGCAATTCTCGGAGGAGCACTCGCTGCCGTTCACCCTCCTCGCCGACAGCACCAAGGAAACCGCCAAGGCCTACGGCGTGCTGCGCAGCGTGCTCGGATTGATGGAAATTGCGTCGCGCGAGACCTTCATCATCGACACCGACGGCCGGATCGCCAAGCATTATTCCGCCGTCGATCCCAAAGGCCACTCGCAGGCCGTCTTGAAGGACCTCCGGGCGCTGCAGCAGGCCAAAAAGACCTAGCCCTCCAGCCCGGCCGCCAGGCCGCCGCTACCCCAGCGCTTCGATCGCATCGTCCAATCCCGACAGGGTCAGGGGATACATGCGCCCTTCCAACATCTCCCGGATCATCAGGGTGGATGCCGTGTGCCGCCAGCGCGCCTGCGGCTGCGGGTTGATCCAGACGAATTTGGGATAGGCCTTGATGAGCCGCTGCAGCCAGACGCTGCCGGGCTCCTGATTCCAATGTTCGACGGCGCCGCCGGCGGAGGTTATTTCGTAAGGGCTCATGGTGGCATCGCCCACCAGGATCAACTTGTAGTCGGTCGGGTAGGTGCGCATGACCTCGAGCGTGCCCACATGCTCGTTGAATCGGCGCCGGTTGTCGCGCCACAAGCCCTCGTACGGACAGTTGTGGAAGTAGAAATGCTCGAGATGCTTGAACTCGCTGCGGGCTGCCGAAAACAATTCCTCGCAGGTTTTGACGTGATCGTCCATCGATCCGCCGACATCGAGGAGCAGCAGGATCTTGATGACGTTGTGGCGCTCGGGAACCATCTTGATGTCGAGCCATCCCCCGGAACGCGCCGTCGCATCGATGGTATCGGCCAACGCCAGTTCCGTGGGCGCGCCGCGCCGTGCGAAGCGCCGCAGCTTCCGCAGGGCCATTTTCATGTTGCGCGTGCCCAGCTCGACGGAATCGTCCAGGTTCGCGAACTCGCGCTTGTCCCACACTTTGACGGCGCTTCGATTGCGCGATGCATCCTGCCCGATCCGCACCCCTTCGGGGTTGTAGCCGTAGGCGCCGAACGGCGACGTGCCCGCCGTGCCGATCCACTTGCTGCCGCCTTGATGCCTTCCCTGCTGTTCGGCCAGGCGCTTCTTCAGGGTCTCCATCAGCTTCTCCCAGCCGCCCAGCGCCTCGATCTCGGCTTTCTCCGCGTCGGTCAGGTCCCGCACCGCCATCTTTTCGAGCCAGTCGGCCGGCAGCTCGCGGGCCAGCAATTTGAACAAGTCCTCCGCACCCTTGAAGTGGGCCGCGAACGCTTGATCGAACCGGTCGTAATGCCGCTCATCCTTGACCAGACAGGTCCGGGCAAGATAGTAAAAGCGCTCGGCGCTGATCTCCCCCAGCCCGGCCTTGAGCGCCTCGAGCAAAGTGAGCAGTTCGGTGATGGATACCGGTATGCCGGCGCTCTTCAGCAGCAGAAAGAACCTAACGAGCATTCCGGCGGCTTAGGAACAGCAGTTGCTCGAACAGGTGCACGTCCTGCTCGTTCTTGAGCAGCGCGCCGTACAGCGGCGGTATCAGTTTCTTCGCGTCGTCGCTGCGCAAAACCTCGGCCGGAATGTCCTCGGAGACCAGCAGCTTGATCCAGTCGAGGAGCTCGGAGGTGGTCGGCTTTTTCTTCAGGCCGGGGGTCTCGCGGATCTTGAAGAAGGTCGTCAGCGCCTCGCGCAGCAGATCGCGTTTGAGGTTCGGGAAGTGCACATCGACGATCTGCGTCATGGTCGTTTCGTCCGGGAACCGGATGTAATGGAAGAAGCAGCGCCGCAAGAACGCATCGGGCAGTTCCTTCTCGTTGTTGCTGGTTATGATGATGACGGGCCGGTGTTTCGCGCGGATCGTCTCGCGCGTCTCATACACGTAGAACTCCATGCGGTCGAGTTCGCGCAGCAGATCGTTGGGGAATTCGATATCCGCCTTGTCGATCTCGTCGATCAGCAGGACCGGCTGCTCCCCGCAGTCGAAGGCCTCCCAGAGATTGCCCTTCACGATGTAGTTGTGGATGTCCTTGACCCGCGGATCGCCCAGTTGCGAATCCCGCAGACGGGACACCGCATCGTATTCGTACAACCCCTGCTGCGCCTTGGTGGTCGACTTGATGTGCCATTCGTAGAACGGCTTCGTGAGCGATCGGGCGATCTCCGCCGCCAGCAGCGTCTTGCCGGTGCCGGGTTCGCCTTTGATGAGCAACGGGCGCGACAAAACCATGGCGGCGTTGACGGCCGACATCAGCTCTTCGGTGGCAATGTAACGATCGGTGCCGCGGAATTCCGTCATGCCTTGTTTCTCACTACTTGCAGGATCTGCATCGAGTTGGTGCCGCCCACCACGCCGGACAGTTCGCCCTTGGTGAGAATGATGAGGTCCCCCTCGGCGACCAATTTCAAATCGAGGAGCTGCCCGAATATCGAGAAGTAGTGGGCGTCGCGATTCTCGTCGATGACGTCGTAGGCCACCGGATAGACTCCGCGATACAGCGTGACGCGGGATCGGGTGGCGGCCTGGCGCGTCAATGCATAGATCGGGATGTCCGAGCGCACCCGCGACATCCAGAGGGTGGTCTCTCCCGACTCGGTGAGCGCCACGATGGCCTTCACATGCAGGTGATTCGCCGTGTACATCACCGCGGCCGCGATCGCCTCGTTGGTGCGCTCGAAATAGCCGGTCTTGCGCTGACGGATGCGCACATGGGCGCCTTGGTATTTCTCGGCGCCGACGATGATCTGCGCCATGGCCTCGACCACCTTGGTGGGGTGCTTGCCCGCGGCGGTTTCGGCCGACAGCATCACCGCGTCGCTGCCGTCCATGACGGCGTTGGCGACGTCCGAGACCTCGGCGCGGGTCGGGATGGTGTGGATGATCATCGACTCCATCATCTGCGTCGCGATGATGACCAGGCGATTCTGATGCCGCGCCTCCAGGATGATTTGCTTCTGCAGCCCGGCAAGTTCGGCGTACCCCATCTCGACGCCGAGATCGCCGCGGGCGACCATGACGGCATCGCTGGCACGCGTCACCTCGGCCAGATTCTTGATGGCTTCGGCGCGCTCGATCTTCGCCACCAGCAACGCGTGCCCGCCGGCCTGCCGCAGCAGCGTGCGCGCCTCGTTCATGTCCGCGGCATCGCGGGGAAACGACACCGCCAGGTAATCGATCTTCAGGGAAGCCGCGGCGCGAATGTCGTCCCGGTCCTTGTCGGTCAGGGCGCCCGCGGACAATCCGCCGCCCTGGCGGTTGATGCCCTTGTTGTTGCTGAGCTCGCCGCCGACCAGCACGCGGGTATGGATGCGCGGTCCTTCGACGCCCAGGACCTGCAGGCTGATCTGTCCGTCGTTGAGCAACAGGACATCGCCCGCGAACACGTCCGACGGAAGCCTCTTGTAGGCGATTCCAACCGCATCCACGGTGCCGGCATCGACGGGAAGGCTGGCATCCAGGGCGAACTCCGCGCCGTCGGCGAGTTCGACTTTTCCGGCCACGAAGCGGTCGATGCGGATTTTCGGACCGGCAAGGTCGCCCAGAACGCCGACGTAGCGTCCCGCCTGCGCCGCCGCGTTCCTCAGCAGGTCGAGGCGCCGCGCGTGATCGGCCGTCGCGCCGTGCGAGAAGTTGATGCGGACCACGTCCACGCCCGCGCGGACCATGTCGGTCAACACCTTCTGATCGTCCGTTGCCGGCCCGAGCGTCGCGACTATCTTGGTCCGACGCAACTGGAAACTCATGCGGCGCGGTTCTCCAGAACCTCGACCGCCGGCAGCTTCTTCCCCTCCACGAATTCGAGGAACGCACCGCCGCCCGTGGAGATGTAGGAAATGCTGTCTTCGATGCCGTATTTCTCGATGGCCGCGAGCGTATCGCCGCCGCCGGCCAGCGAGAACGCCTTGCTGCGCGCGATGGCATTGGCGAGGGTGCGCGTGCCTTCGCCGAACTGCTCGAACTCGAACACGCCCACCGGCCCGTTCCACAGCACGGTGCCTGCCGAAGCGACGAGTTTCGCCAATTCCTCCGCAGAATCGGGACCGACATCCAGAATCATTTCGTTGGGCAGGACCTTGTCGACGGGCTTCACGTCGGCTTCCGCCTTGGCCGAAAACTCCGTGGCCACCACCACGTCGGTCGGCATGGGTATCACGATGCCGCGCTTCTTTGCCTGGGCCAACAATCGCTTGCAGATATCGAGCATTTCGGGCTCATGCAGCGACTTGCCGACGTTGTACCCCAGCGCCGCCAGAAAGGTATTCGTGATGCCGCCGCCCACGATGAGCTGGTCGACCTTGTCCATCAGCGTCTCGAGCACGGTCAGCTTGGTCGACACCTTGGACCCGGCGACGATCGCGAGCAGCGGCCGCTCCGGTTTTTCCAGCGCCGTCTCGAGCGCCGACAACTCGCTCGCCAGCAGCGGTCCCGCGCAGGCGACCGGCGCATACTTGGCAACCGCGTGCGTGCTCGCCTCGGCGCGATGCGCCGTGCCGAAGGCGTCCATGACGTAGATGTCGCACAGCGCCGCCATCTTCTTCGCCAACTCCTCCGAATCCTTCTTCTCGCCCTTGTTGAAGCGCACGTTCTCCAGCAGCACGACTTCGCCGGCGCCCACCGTCACGCCGTCCAGCCAGTCGCGCTTCAGCGCAACGGGGACGCCCAGCAGTTGCGTCAGACGTTTGGCGACGGGTGCGAGCGAAAACTCCTCGGAGTATTTTCCCTCCTCCGGGCGGCCCAGATGCGACATGACGAGCACATGGGCCTTCGCCGTCAGCGCCGCCTGGATGGTGGGAAGCGCCGCTCGTATGCGGGCATCGCTGGTCACCACGCCATCCTTAATCGGCACGTTCAAATCCTCGCGAATCAGTACCCGTTTTCCGGCGAGATCCAAGCTGGACATTTTTTTGATTTTCATTTCCGTGGCCTCCGCCGGCCGTCCCGCCGTCGCTTATGCTTTCGACCACGCCAGCGTGGTGTCGAGCATTCGGTTGGAGAAACCCCACTCGTTGTCGTACCAGGCGCAGACCTTGACCAGGGTGCCCTGGATGACCTTGGTGAGAGTCGCATCGTAAGTCGACGAGGCCGGATCGTGATTGAAGTCCACGGAAACCAGCGGCGCGTCGTTGTAAGCCAGAATGCCTTTCATGTCGCCGTTCGCGGCCTTCTTCACGGCCGCATTGATCTCGTCCACGGAGGTCTTGCGGCCCGCGTTGAAACTCAGGTCCACCATCGACACGTTGATGGTCGGCACGCGGATCGCGAAGCCGTCGAATCGGCCCTTCAATTCCGGCAGCACCAGGCCCACCGCGGCGGCGGCGCCGGTCTTGGTCGGAATCATCGACATGGTGGCGGACCGCGCGCGCCTCAGGTCGGAGTGGTACACGTCCGTGAGCACCTGGTCGTTGGTGTACGAATGCACTGTGTTCATGACGCCGGCCAGGATGCCGACCTCGTCGTGCAGTACCTTGGCCAGAGGCGCGAGGCAGTTCGTGGTGCAGGACGCATTCGAAATGACCGTGTGGCTCGCCTTCAAAACCTTGTGGTTTACGCCGTAGACGATGGTGGCGTCGACGTCTTCGCCCCCCGGAGCGGAGATCACCACCTTTTTTGCCCCCGCAGTCAGATGCGCCGATGCCTTGGCCTTGCTGGTGAAGAGTCCCGTGCACTCCAGCACGAAATCAACGCCGAGTTCGCCCCAGGGCAGCTTCGAGGGATCGCGCTGCGCGACCACCCGGATGCGGTCGCCGTTCACGACCATCGAGTCGCCGTCCACGCTCACTTCGCCGGGGAATCGGCCATGCACGGTGTCGAACCGCGTCAGATGCACATTCGTGTTGGCGTCGCCGAGGTCGTTGATCGCGACGATTCTGATTTGCTCCTTGAGATTGCCCTCATAGAGCGCGCGCAGGACGTTGCGGCCGATGCGGCCGTAGCCATTGATCCCCACTGTGATTGCCATCTTCTTCGACCCCTTATCCTATGGTGCTGAAACCCTAAGTAGTTGAAACCTTGGCGATCGCCTCGACCACGCGTTCCGCCGTGAAGCCGTAGGCCTTGAACAATTCCTTCGCCGGCGCCGATGCGCCGAAGTGGTCGATGCCGATCACCTCGCCCTGCAATCCGACATAGCGCCACCAGAATTCGGTGGCCCCCGCCTCCACCGCCACGCGCTTGGTCACGGACGGGGGTAGCACGCTTGCCTTGTACGCATTGTCCTGTCGCTCGAAGGTCGTGCTGCTCGGCATGGAAACCAGGCGGACTTTTTTTCCCTTGGCGGCCGCGGTGCGGACTGCCTCGGCCGCGATACCCACCTCGGATCCGGTGGCGATCACAATGACCTCCGGCGGGCCGTCCGAGTCGATCAGCACATAGCCGCCGCGCTTGATGGCGGCGATCTCCGCAGCCCCGCGCGCCTCGTGCGCCAGCGACTGCCGCGTGAAGATCAGGCAGGTCGGACCATCGCGATTTTCGATCGCCGCACCCCAAGCGGTGGCGGTCTCGACCGCGTCGCAAGGACGCCACAGATCCATGTGCGGAATGAGCCGAAGGCTGGCCACCTGCTCGATCGGCTGGTGCGTTGGGCCATCTTCGCCCAATCCGATGGAATCGTGCGTGTAGACGAAAATGACGCGCAGACGCATCAGCGCCGCCATCCGCAGAGCATTGCGGGCGTAGTCCGAGAACGTCAGGAAGGTCCCGGCGTAGGGAATGAAACCGCCGTGCGCCGAGATACCGTTCAGCATCGCCGACATGCCGAATTCGCGCACGCCGAAATGCAGGTAGTTGCCGCCCGGGGCCTCGGGCGTCAGCCCGACCGAATCCTTGCGCAGCGTGCCGTTCGACGGCGTCAGATCGGCCGATCCGCCGAGCAGCTCGGGCAGCGCGGGACCGATCACGTTCAGCGTGGCCTGCGATGACTGACGGCTGGCGAGCGGCTTTCCCTCGGACTGCATGCGCGCGATGTAGGCGTTGATGAGATCATCGAAATCGCCGGGCAGGTCGCCCGCCATTCTCCTTTCGAGTTCGGCGGCCAGGGCGGGAAATTCATTCTTGTAGGCCGCGAAGCGGACGCGCCATTCTCCTTCCACGCGCGCGCCCTTCTCGCGCATGTCCCAGGCAGCGCGAATGTCGGCCGGTATTTCGAAGGGCGGCGATGCCCATCCCAGGTGGGCGCGAGTGGCGGCAATTTCCTCGTTTCCCATGGCCTCGCCGTGCATGGAAGCGGAGCCCTGCTTGTTGGGCGCACCCCACCCGATCACCGTCTTGGCGCAAATCAGCGACGGTCGCTCGGTTTCCGCTCGCGCCGCCGCCAGCGCGGCGGCGACCGCATCGCTGCTCTGGCCGTCGACATGGGGCAGGACGTGCCACCCATAGGCCTCGAAGCGCTTGGCCGTGTCGTCCCGGAACCACCCCACGACCTTGCCGTCGATGGAAATGCCGTTGTCGTCGTAGACCAGAATGAGCTTTCCGAGCTTCTGCACTCCCGCAAAGGAGGCGATTTCATGCGAAATGCCTTCCATCATGCAGCCGTCGCCCAGAAAGACATAGGTGTGATGATCGATGATCGTGTGGCCGGGCCGATTGAACGTTGCCGCGAGCGCACGCTCGGCAAGCGCCATGCCGACGGCATTGGCGACGCCCTGGCCCAGCGGGCCGGTGGTGGTTTCGATTCCGAGATGGGTCTCCCGCTCCGGATGTCCGGCGGTTTTGGAGCCGAATTGCCGGAAATTCTTGATTTCCTCGATGGACAGCGGGTAGCCGGTCAAATGCAGCAGGGAATACAGCAGCATGGACGCGTGGCCGTTCGACAGCACGAAGCGGTCGCGGTCCAGCCAAGTGGGATTTCCCGGATTGAACTTAAGTACGTCCCGCCACAGCACTTCCGCGATGTCGGCCATGCCCATCGGGGCGCCAGGGTGGCCGGAATTGGCCTTTTGCACGGCATCCATCGACAAAGCACGGATGGCATTTGCAAGTTCGCGTCGGGTAGGCATATCAGGCTTCTTACTAAGGAGAGAGGCGGCGTATTGTCCCCGATGCGCCCGTTGCCAGCAACATAAGACAGTTGCCGGCAACACTACGACACATGTCGCACTTTGCGATGGAACACCGTCGTGTTTCTCCTGTCACATAGCGGACCCAGTTCACCGATGCGCGGAACGTGCTTTGCTAACATTTCGGCCCATGCAAATCCTACAAATCACCGATCCGCACTTGTACGGCAACGCCGGCGGAAGTCTGCGCGGCGTAGAGACCGACTCGAGCCTGCGGAATGTACTGGACGACGCGTTTTCGCGCGATGCGGACTATGCGGCCATCCTGGTGACCGGCGATCTGGTGCAAGATGATGCGTCGGGATATCTGCGCTTCAAGAGCATCCTGGGCAATCTGCGAAAGCCGGTGCTCTGTGTGCCGGGCAATCACGACGAGCCCGAGGCGATGCGCCGCAGCCTGTCGCACGAACCGTTTCAGTACTGCGGTACGCGCACACTCGGCCCGTGGCATTTCATCATGCTGGACAGCTACGATCCGGGGCATGTGGGCGGACGGCTTGTCCGGAACGAACTCGAACGGCTCGATCAGGCGCTGCGGAATTCACCCGCCCATGCGCTGGTGTGTCTGCATCATCATCCGGTGGCGATGGGCAGCCGCTGGCTGGATGGCATCGGCCTCGCCAATGCCGAAGAGTTCTGGCGCGTCGTCGACTCGCATTCTCACGTGCGGGGAGTGGTGTGGGGCCACGTTCATCAGGCGCTCGACGGCGAACGCAACGGGGTTCGACTCATCGGAACTCCTTCGACCTGCGCCCAATTCCTGCCGGGAAGCGATCGTTATGCGGTCGACTCGCGTCCGCCCGCGTATCGTCTGCTGAATTTGCATGATGACGGCCGCATCGAAACCGAGATTCGCTGGGTGGAGTCGGTGAGTGCGCGCCGGATAGCGGCGCGCTGAATGCGGCTCCTGACTTGCGCGCTCGTACTTTGGGCGTGCACGTCCGCGAGCCGCGCCGATTCGCCGCTGCACTCGCTCTGGGAGCTGCACGGCAAGCACAACACGGTCTTCTTGTTGGGCTCCATTCACGTTCTGCGGCCGGGCGACTATCCGTTGAGCCCCGCCGTGATGCAGGCTTACTCGAACTCCAAGTCGCTGCTCATGGAAATCAATCTCGAGGACATGGACGTGGAGCAGCTGCAGGGGGAGATGATGGCCGCCGCGATGCTGCCGGACGGCAAATCGCTGCCCGAGGTGCTGGGGCCGAAGCGCTATGCACGCGCGGAAACCCTGGCCCGCGAGGTCGGTGTCGAGCTCGCCACGTTCGACCGCTTCGCGCCGTGGTTCGCGGCCGAGGCGATTTCACAGCTGCAATTGCAGCAGCTCGGCTTTCAGCCGACATCCGGCGTGGAAATGTACTTCCTCGACCGCGCGCGCAGCGACGGCAAGAGCATCGCCGGCCTGGAAACGGTGCACGACCAGATCGCGCTGTTCGAGGGACTGTCCATGGACGCTCAGGCCGAGTACCTGGTGTCGAGCCTCGAGCAGGCGCATGAACTGCCGAAGCAAGTGGATGACATGGTGAACGCGTGGCAGCGTGGCGATACGGTCTGGTTCGACGATCAACTGAAGTCCGAGCTGGGGCGCGACCCGGTGCTCTATCAATCCGTGCTGGCGGCCCGCAACCGCAAGTGGATCCCGAAAATCGAGGCGCTTCTGAACGATGACAAGAACTACCTGGTGATCGTGGGCACCGGGCACCTCGTCGGCCGCAGCAGCGTCATCGAGCTGCTGAAAAAGGACGGGATCGGCGCAACTCAGCGCTAGCCGGCTGCGCCGCCCCCGTTGCCCTACTCTGCCTCGTGCGGCCCATGCGGCCGGCGGCCGTGGTGCGGGTGCTCCGCCCACTGCGCTTCCAACGCGGTCAGTTGGGTCTTCTGCGCCGGCGTCAGCACCGCATACATCTGCGCCCGCAGTTCCGCGGCACGCGTCGTGCGCTGCGACGCGAGCGCCGCGTTCGACTGCGCCGTTTCGGCGACGACGTTGCCGTAGTTCGGATCGTCGGGTTTGGTTTGCAGCAATTTGAGATGATTGGCGCGCATCTGATCATGCATGCTCTTCATCTGCGGCTTGGCCGCCGTCATGATGGACTTGATGGAGGCCTGCTGTTCGGCGCTCAATCCAAGCTTGCCATACAGATGTCCCGGCCCATCACCTGCGGGTCCATGGCCCCACCCATGGGGTCCCGGGGCGGGCGCTCCCGCCGACGGCGTCGCGGCCGCCGCATCGTCCGCAGCAGCCGCTGTCGATAGAGCCGCGGTTGCCGTAAGGAGCCCCCCCCCGGCCATCAGGATCCCAGCGAATACCATACGCATCGGTTTCATGTTCCTAGACTCCAAAAGGTTTCAAAAAAGTCCCTAGACGCTTCATCCTAGTCCGACAACGCGCCAGCCACTGTCAGAGGCGACAAAAGACCGTGCAAAGTTGTGTCAATTTCCCGCTTTCCCGCACCGCCCGCCCCTTGGGTTGTGCGAGAGTAGCGGCACGGCCATGACGACCATTGCGCCACCAGAAACAGAACCGCCGGCGGCCCGCGAGGGCCGGGTGCTGCTCGTGGACGACGATCGCGAGTTGTGCCAGATGCTCACGGAGTATCTGGAAGCCGAGCATTTCGAGGTGACCAGCGTGCATGACGGCGCCGACGCCCTGGCCGCGCTCAAGATCAGCCAATACGAAATCCTGATTTTGGACGTCATGCTGCCGAACGTCGGCGGCTTCGATGTCCTGCGCAAGCTCGGCGCCGTGCACGAGACGCCGATCCTGATGCTCACCGCCCGCGGCGACGACGTGGACCGCATCGTCGGTCTGGAGCTCGGCGCCGACGACTACCTCAGCAAACCCTTCAACCCGCGCGAACTCGTGGCGCGCATGCGCGCCATCCTGCGGCGCGCGAACGTCCGTGTCGCGCGCGGCGGCGCGCCCGACGAACTCGTCGTGGGACGCATCGTGCTCAACACCGGCATGCATCAGGTGCGGGTCGCCGATGCCCAGGTGGCCCTGACCGGCGCGGAACTCCGCGTGCTGGAATTGTTGATGCGTTCGACCGGACAGGTGATCTCGCGCGAGGTGCTGACCGAACAGGCGCTCGGCCGCAAACTCGTGCCGTACGATCGCAGCATCGATACCCACATCAGCAATCTGCGCCGCAAACTCGATCTGGAGGCGGGTAAGAATCCCGAGATCAAGAACGTGCGGGGCTCCGGATATACGCTCACGTGGGCGGGCCCCGATCATTGACGCGCAATGCATAGCCTGTTCGTCCGTATCTTCGTCTTGTTCTGGATCGCGATGGCACTCATCGTCGGCGGCAGCATCGCCATCACGATCGCGGTGGCCGCCCACCAATACGAATCGCCCGACATGCAGCGCCGGCCGAACGTGGCGATCCAAGCCTCGGAAGTTCTCGGCACGGGCGGACTCCCGGCTCTGAAAAGTTGGCTTGCCGCGAATAGGAACCCGCTGGAGGACCGCGACCTTTTCATCATCGGCCCGGATGACCGCGACATTCTGGGGCGCAATCTCTCGGCGCCGGCCGCGAGGCGCCTGGAACTGTTCCACGGCCTGATGCAAGGTCCCGACTCGCGGCAGCATCAACCGCCGCCGCCGGGGAATTTCCGGCCGCCGCACTTCGCGCCGCAGATCGTGGGACCGGACGGCGCGGCTTACACCGTATTGCTGGCGCCGCGCCGCCCCAGCGTATTCGGCGCGCTGAGCCTGCCGGGGATCTGGTTCACCACCTTGGGCATCGCGCTGGTCGTAAGCACCTTCGCGAGCTGGTGGCTCGCCCGGCACCTGACCGCGCCGATTCGCCGGATACAAGCCGGTGCGCGGGCGCTCGCATCGGAAAGGCTCGGCGGGCCCGCCGCCGGCATGCGCGTGAGCGCGGGCCTCGAAGGCCGCAAAGACGAACTTGCGGTGCTGGCACGGGATTTCGACGCCATGGCGGACCGGCTGCGCGCCAATCGCGCCGCCATCACCCGGCTGCTGCGCGACATTTCGCACGAACTGCGTTCGCCTTTGGCGCGTATGCGCGTCGCCGTCGGGCTGGCGCGTCAACCCACCGGCGATGCCGGGCGGCAGATGGAACGGTTGGAACGCGAGATCGAGCGGCTGGACGGCCTAATCAGCCAGGTATTGAAGCTGGCGCGCCTGCACGGTTCCGATGCGCATTTCGAGCGCGAGGAATTCGATCTCGATGAGGTCATCGAACAGGTCGTGCGCGACGCGAACTACGAAGGTGCCGTCAAGGGCTGCAGCGTGCGCCTTTCCGGCGCGGCGCGCGCCAAAGTCAACGGCAATCGCGAACTGCTGGGAAGCGCCATCGAGAACGTGCTGCGCAACGCCGTGCGCTATAGTCCCAAGGACACGCCGGTCGAGGTCTCCATCGAACGGCCGGCCGGCGCGTTGTGGGTGGTCATAAGCGATCGCGGCCCGGGCGTGCCGCCAGGCGACTTGGAGCGTATATTTGAACCGTTTTATCGGGTCGCGGAAGCGCGCGATCGGGATTCCGGCGGCGAGGGCATCGGCCTCGCCATTACATCCGAAGTCATGAAAGCCCATGGCGGGTCGGCCACGGCCAACAATCGGCAAGGCGGCGGCCTCGAGGTGATATTGGGTCTAGGAGATCGATGTTGAGCCTGTACCAGGAGGCCTGTAAGTACATTCCGGGCGGCGTCAATTCGCCGGTCCGTGCGTTTCGCAGCGTCGGCGGCGAGCCCATTTTCTTCAAGAAGGCGGCGGGTTCGAAGGTCATCGCCGCCGACGGGCGCAGCTACATCGATTACGTCGGATCCTGGGGTCCCATGATCCTCGGGCACGCGCATCCGAAGGTGATAGCCGCCGTGCAGGCCGTGGCCGCCGATGGCCTCTCCTTTGGCGCACCCACCGAATTGGAGACCGCCCTGGCGCGGCGCGTGATCGAACTCATGCCGTCCATCGAATTGGTGCGGTTCGTGAGTTCAGGCACCGAGGCGACCATGAGCGCCATCCGCCTGGCCCGTGGATTCACGGGCCGCGACACCATCGTGAAGTTCGAGGGGTGCTATCACGGTCACTCCGATTCGCTGTTGATCAAGGCGGGCTCGGGCGCGCTCACCCTGGGCGTGCCCACCTCGCCCGGCGTTCCCACCGCGTTGGCCGCTCATACCGTGACCCTCGACTACAACGATGCCGCCATGGTGCGCGACGCGTTCCGGAAGATCGGCGATCAGATCGCCTGCGTCATCGTCGAGCCGGTGGCAGGCAATATGAACTGCGTTCCGCCCGCTCCCGGCTTCCTCCAAGCGCTGCGCGAGGAGTGCGACCGCGCGGGCGCGGTGCTGATATTCGACGAAGTCATGACCGGCTTTCGCGTGGCGCTGGGCGGCGCCCAATCCCTGTACGGCGTGCGGCCCGATCTCACGACGCTCGGCAAGATCATCGGCGGCGGCATGCCGGTGGGCGCATTCGGCGGTCGGCGCGACATCATGGAGCGGCTCGCGCCGCTCGGGCCGGTTTATCAAGCCGGTACTTTATCCGGCAATCCGGTGGCAATGGTGGCTGGACTCACCACCTTGGAACTGATCGCCGTCCCGGGCTTCCACCAGCGCCTCGCGGCGGCGACCGACTCCTTGATGCTGCGGCTGGCGGCCGCGGCGGCCGCCGCGGACATTCCGCTCTCGACCAATCATGTGTGCGGAATGTTCGGCCTGTTCTTCACCCGCGAACGCAATGTCGACACCTTCGCCAAGGTCATGGCGTGCGACGTGGAACGCTTCAAGCGATTCTTTCACGCCATGTTGGATGCCGGTGTGTATCTCGCGCCGTCGGCTTTCGAAGCGGGCTTCGTCTCGGCAGCGCATACACCTTCGGACATCGACGCCACCGTGGCCGCAGCGGAGCGAACCTTTCGCGGACTGCACGCCGCCTAGCGCAGCTCTTTAGCGCAACTCCCAGGGATGCGAACCTTCGCCTATTTTCTTGGCCTGATCCTGCTGGGTCTCGCTTCGATCGCGGTGTTCACCTATCCGGCATGGCTGCTGCTGCACCCGCACTTCGAGTTCCCGTTCCACCGCATCGGCGAGCGCATCGGCATGCTGGCCTTGGGTGTTGGATTTCTCTTCACGGCGCGGCGCCTGGGACTCCGCGATCGGACGAGCCTGGGCTATGGGCTCGCGCGCCTCAAGTTTCTGCGCGCATCGGCGATCGGACTGGCATTCGGCGTCGTCAGCATGGCGGCGGTGGTGGGTCTCATGACCGCGCTTGGCCTGCTCGATTGGACGGCGGCGGCCGGCATCACGGCGGCCGCTCTGGCCAAACTCGCCGTCCTGCGGCTCCTGAGTGGGTTGGCGGTGGGCTTCATCGAAGAAACGTTTCTGCGGGGTGCCATGTACAGCGGCATCGAGCGCGAGTCGGGCGCGCGCGTCGCCGTGATCCTGACCGCGGTCGTGTACTCCGCCACTCATTTCTTCGCGAGCTTCCGCATACCGGCGGCCGAAGTCTCCGCGTCGAGCGGCGGCGCGCTGCTTCAGGGCACGCTGCAGTCCTTTGCCCATCCCCTCGGCATTGCGGACGCCTTTCTGTGCCTGCTTGCCGTCGGCATCCTGCTCGGCCGCGTCCGCGCCGCCACCGGCAACATCGCCGCCTGCATCGGGCTTCACGCAGGTTGGGTCTGGGTCATGCTGGTGGTGCACGCTCTGGCGCAGCCGGTCAAGACTGCGCCTTTGGGCTTTCTGCTGAGCCGCTTCGACGGGTTCGTCGGGTGGTTGGTGTTGGCGTGGACCATTCCCTTGGGGGTGGCCCTGCACTGGTTCTACTCCGCGGGGACCGGCGCCAAAGGTGCCAGCGCGTCAAGCCGCTGAATCGGATCGTCCATTTCGAGGAAGCTCTGCTTGCGACGCAGCTCGATGGGCAGGATTTCCGCGAGACGATGACCCACCCATGCGGCATCGTCCAAGTGCATGTCGATGCCGGTATAGACCTCGCCGAGTTGCGGCAGCACGGTCCGGAGCAATTGCGCCAGGGGCGCGTGGCGGGCCGGAACGCTCAAGGTCGGTTCCTTCGCCAGCCATTCGATCTCGCCCAGATTGAGTCCGTCCTTGGCGACGCTCTTCTTCAGAATTCGAAAGCGCTGCTGACCTACGCAGGAGAGACCGAGCAGGCCGTCCGCCAATTGATGAAAATCGGTGATCTTGGCCGTCGTGCCCACATCGTGGGTTTCCGCGGGACCCGCCTCCAGCCCCTCGCTGATCAACACGACGCCGAAGGAACGGTCCTCGCGCATGCAGCTGCGCACCATGTCGACGTAGCGGGTCTCGAAGATCCGCAGCGGCAGGGGTCCATCCGGAAACAGCACGATGTTGAGCGGGAACAGCGGAATCGCGGTCACGCCGAACCGCCGGGCGGCGAACCGCCGCGAGCGCGCAGCTCTGCCAGCAGCTTGTCGTGCAGTCCGCCGAAGCCGCCGTTGCTCATCACGAGCACATGATCCCCGGGCTGTGCATCATCGGCCAGCCCCTTGACCAGTGCGTCGACGGAATCCGCGAAACGGCCGCGCGCGCCGAGCTGCCGCACCGCGCCCGGCAGGTCCCAACCCAGATCCGAGGAATTCAGAAACCATGAGCGGTCGGCAAGAGCCAGCGACGGCGCCAGCTGTTCGCGATGCACGCCGAGCTTCATGGTGTTGGATCGCGGTTCGACCACCGCCACGATTCGTGCCTGCCCGACGCGCGCCCGCAATCCCGCAAGCGTGGTCTCGATTGCGGTGGGATGATGCGCGAAGTCGTCATAGACGGTCACGCCGCCGACCGCGCCGCGAATCTCCATGCGCCGTTTCACCCCGCGAAATTTGGCCAGCGCCTGCGCCGAGCGCGCGGGGTCGACGCCCACGTGGTGAGCAGCGGCGATCGCGGCCAATGCATTCAGCACATTGTGCTTGCCCAGCAGATCCCACTCCACCACGGCGACTTCGCGGCCTTGAAAATGCACGGAAAACCGCGACGACCTGCCCGCCTCGTCGTGGGCCGTCCAATCGGCGCCGGCCGCAGCTGCCCCGGAGGCGCCAGGGCCACCCTCTCGCGCGGCGCCGGTCGCGCCTCGATCAGCGTTACCTCGGCCGGCGGCGCCGAAAGTCTCCTGCGGCGTCCAGCAACCCATAGATAGCGTCGTGCGCAGTTCCGCGTCCTCGCCGTTGACGATGAGGCGACCGGCCGACGGCACCGTGCGCAGCAGCTGATTGAACTGCCGGCGGATCGACGCCACGTCCGGATAAATGTCGGCGTGGTCATATTCCAGATTGTTCAAGATCACAGTGCGCGGACGGTAGTGCACGAACTTGGCGCGCTTGTCGAAGAACGCGGTGTCGTATTCATCCGCCTCGATCACGAAGTGCGATGCCGAACCCAGCCTTGCGGTGGCATCGAAATTGGTGGGCACACCGCCGATCAGGAACCCGGGCTGGAGCCCGGCATACTCCAGAATCCACGCCAACATGCTGCTGGTGGTGGTCTTCCCATGCGTTCCGGCAACCGCCAACACGTGCCGGCCCCGGAGCACATGTTCGGCCAGCCACGCCGGTCCCGATGCGTACGGCATGCCGCGGTCGAGCATCGCCTCGACGACCGGGCTGCCGCGCGACAGCGCATTGCCCACCACCACCATGTCGGGCTTCAGATCCAGTTGATCGGCGCCGTACCCTTGGACGAAGTCGATTCCCATCGCGGTGAGCTGCGTGCTCATCGGCGGATAGACGTTCAGATCCGACCCCGTGACGCGAAATCCCGCTGCCTTCGCGATCGCGGCCACGCCGCCCATGAAAGTGCCGGCGATCCCCAATATATGCACATGCATCGTGTTATGCGTCCGGAAGCAGGGCAATGCCCAAAAATACTTTTGCGAGTCGCAGCATCGTTCGTTCAGTCATAATCGCTTTCTAAATTGTACACGCGGATCTAGGTATGCCCGACGCCATTTGGGTCGATCGCCAGGAGCAGCTCCCGGGGCTCGCCCGCACGCTCGAATCGCAGGCCCTCATCGGGGTCGATACCGAGTTCCTGCGCGAACGGACTTTTTTCCCCAAGCTCTGCCTGTTGCAGCTCAGCGCGGGCGGCGTCATCTGGTGCGTCGACACGCTGCGCGGCGGCAGTCTCGAACCGTTGGTGAATGCTCTGACCGCACCGCAGACGCGCAAGGTCATTCACGCGGCACGCCAGGATCTGGAGGCCTTTTATCTGACCACTAAGCGGGTGATTTCGCCGGTGTTCGATACCCAGATCGCGGCAGGCTGCATCGGGCTCAAACCTCAAGTCGGCTACGCCGAGCTGGTCAAGACCTTGCTGGACGTCACCATCCCCAAGGGCCAGACGCGGACCGACTGGTCGAAGCGGCCCTTGAGTCCCGAACAGCTGGAATACGCCGCCGACGATGTCCTTTACTTGGGCGAGCTCGCGGAGCGCTTGATGGCACGGCTGAGGGAGCTCGGCCGGGAACACTGGGCGACCGAGGATTGCGCGGCGCTCGAAAATCCCCGGCTCTACGAACCCGAGCCTGCCCTGGCCTGGGAGCGGCTGCGCGGCATCGCGCAATTGGATCCGAAGCCGCGGGCGCGCGCCAAGGTGCTCGCCGTGTGGCGGGAAAAGCTCGCGCGCGAACGCGATTTGCCGCGGGCCTGGATCATTCCCGATCCCGCCATCTTCGCCGTGGCGCAGGCCAACCCCGTTTCGCGCTCGGCGCTCGGCGCCCTCAACGCCATGCCGGCCAATTTCAACGATGCCTTCGCCGCAAGCTTGCTGCACGCGCTGCACGGCGAATCGGCCGGCGCGATCACCGACTTGAACCCAGGTTTTGATGGACGCCCGACTCCCGAACAAAAGGAGTTGGCGCTGCGCTTGGGCAAGATCGTCGACTCGCGCGCGGCCGAGCTCAAGATAAGCCCGGAAGTTCTCGCCCCGCGCGGCGAACTCAAGGCGCTAGCCTTGGGCAGCCGCGACACGGATGCCCTCACGGGATGGCGGCGCCTGGAGATCGGCGAACGCTTGCTGGAAAATCTGCAGCCTTAGTTCATTGGAAAAAGTCGCCTGCGGCGCTTTTTGTGCCTCTCCCTCCCCGGACGGCACCCTTCGGGTCGACCTTCGGTCGACCAAACGCGCTCCTGCGCGTTTGTCGGACATCAGCTTCGTTTCCGCTGGCAAAAAGCGTGGTTTTTGCCAGCTGGGCAACAGCGAGAATTCCCCGCGCTACTACGCGACGGATTGCGCCTGAACGGCGTGCTGGATGCTCTTGAATACCGTGTCCATGTCGGCGTCGGCCTCGACCACCCGCAGCAGCCCGGCAGCGGTGTAGTACTCGATCAGCGGTTTGGTCTGCGCGTCGTAGACCTCCAACCGCTTGCCGATCACCTCTTCCTTGTCGTCCGGGCGCTGGGTGAGCCGCGGCACATGACCGAACTTCTCCACATGCGAAGCGGTGTCGGGGGGCGAGGTGTAGACGTTGAACATCTGCCCGCAGTCCTCGCAGATGCGGCGCCCCGTGAGACGCTTGAATAAAATGCCCAGATCCACGTTCAGCAACACCACCGCCTCGAGCGGCTTGCCGATGCCCCGCAGCATCTTTTCGAGCGCGTCGGCCTGCGCGATGTTGCGCGGAAAGCCGTCCAGGATGAAGCCCTTGGCAGCGTCCGGCTGACCCAGCCGCTCACGAATCATGCCGAGGACCGTGAGGTCGTCGACCAGCTTGCCGGAATCCATCGCGGTCTTGGCGCGCAGCCCCATCTCGGTGCCTGCGGCCACAGCCTGGCGCAGCAGATCGCCGGTCGAGATTTGCGGCACGCCGTAGGCCTTGACCAGCAGCTGGGCCTGCGTCCCTTTGCCGGACCCCGGCGCACCTAATAGGACTATTCGCATGATGCTCTAGTGTTATGAAAGCGCGCTACCGTACATTCGCCGGAGTTCATCGTCAAACAGTGCCGAGGAAGCGCCAATCGGCTATCCTGCGCGCCTAATGAAGCGCTCACCCCCGAAAAACGCATTCTACGCCCAATCGGGCGGGGTCACCGCCGTCATCAACGCATCCGCCTGCGGATTGCTGGAAACCGCCCGTAAGTACCCGAACCGCATTGCGAAAGTGTACGCAGGCCGGCACGGTATCTTGGGCGCACTGACCGAAGATTTGATCGACACCAGCAAGGAAGACCGCGCGACCATCCGCGGACTGCGCCATACGCCGGGCGGCGCCTTCGGGTCGGCACGCTACAAGCTGGCCGGAATCGACAAGAACCGCGCGCAATACGAACGCTTGATCGACGTTTTTCGGGCGCATGATATTGGATATTTCTTCTACAATGGCGGCAACGACTCCATGGACACCGCACAAAAGGTGTCGGAGATCGGCGCCCAGTTGGGGTACCCGATCACCTGCATCGGCATACCCAAAACCGTGGACAACGACCTGCCGGTGACCGACTGCTGCCCGGGTTTCGGCTCGGCCGCCAAGTACATTGCCGTCTCGACGCGCGAGGCCGCGCTCGACGTCCTTTCCATGGCCCGCACCTCCACGAAAGTCTTCGTACTCGAAGTCATGGGCCGCCACGCCGGATGGATGGCCGCCGCCGGCGGGTTGGCGGCCGCCAAAAGCGGCGATGCACCGCAGATCATTCTATTTCCCGAGATCACCTTCGACCGCGAGCGTTTTCTCGCCCGGGTCAAACAGTCGGTCGAAAAACATGGTTACTGCGTCGTGGTGGTCTCCGAAGGAGTGCGCGATTCCGACGGCAAATTCCTGGCCGAAGCGGGCACCAAGGACGCATTCGGGCATTCGCAGCTGGGCGGCGTCGGGCCCGTCGTGGCGCAGATGACTCAGGAAGCCTTCGGCTACAAATTCCATTGGGCCGTTGCAGATTACCTGCAACGCTCCGCGCGCCACATCGCCTCGAAGGTGGACGTCGAGCAGGCCTATGCCGTCGGCAAAGCCGCGGTCGAGTTGGCGGTCAAGGGCAGAAACGCCGTCATGCCCGTGATCGTGAGGAAATCCTCCAAACCGTATCGCTGGACCATCGGTGAAGCGCCGCTCGCCGCCGTTGCCAACCAAGAAAAGAAGGTACCGCGCCACTACATCACGGCCGACGGCTTCGGCATCACAGCCGCTTGCCGCCGATACCTGTCCCCGCTCATCCATGGCGAGGAATACCCCCCTTACGTCGCCGGCTTGCCGGTGTACGTCGCGCTCAAGGGCGCGCGCGTGCCGAAGCGCCTCAAAACCGGGTTCAAGGTCTGACGCTTTCGAATAACTTTGCATTTTCCATAATATAAACAGTACTTTCAGACGATACGGAGACCCTCGATGACGCTCGACAACGCGCTTTGGCTAGCGATTGGCTCAGGTGTAATAGCGATTGTGTACGGACTGATATCGGTCCGCTGGATCCTGGCGCAGCCGGCCGGCAACGCCCGCATGCAGGAAATCGCGGCGGCCATTCAGGCCGGTGCCCGCGCCTACCTCAACCGCCAATACACCACCATCGCCATGGTCGGGGTCGTGCTCTTCGTGGTTCTGGGCGCGAGTCTGGGTTGGCCCACGGCGGGCGGATTCGCGATCGGCGCCCTGCTCTCCGGACTTGCCGGCTATATCGGCATGTTCATCTCCGTGCGCGCGAACGTGCGCACTGCACAGGCGGCGCACAACGGAATCAATGCCGCGCTCAAGGTCGCCTTCCGCGGCGGCGCCATCACCGGCATGCTGGTCGTGGGACTGGGGCTGCTGGGTGTGGCCGGATACTACATCGCCATGCTGCATTTGCTGGGCGACTCCGAAACGGCGCTCCGGTCTCTGGTCGGTCTGGCATTCGGCGGATCGTTGATCTCGATCTTCGCGCGCTTGGGCGGCGGAATCTTCACCAAGGGTGCGGACGTGGGTGCGGACCTCGTCGGCAAGGTCGAGGCGGGCATTCCTGAGGATGATCCGCGCAATCCCGCGGTCATCGCCGACAATGTCGGCGACAATGTCGGCGACTGCGCCGGCATGGCGGCCGACCTCTTCGAAACCTACGCCGTCACGTTGGTCGCCACCATGCTGCTGGGCGGCCTGGTGATGGTCGACATGGGCGCGCGAGCCGTGCTGTTCCCGCTGGTGCTCGGCGCCATTTCCATCGTGTCCTCCATCATCGGCACCTTCTTCGTATCGACCAAGGAAGGCGGAAAGATCATGAACGCCCTGTACAAGGGCGTCATCGTGTCGGCCGCCATTTCGGCGGTCGCGTTCTATTTCGTCTCGAAGTCCCTGATGGGCGAGGCGGCCATGCAGATCTGGGAATGCACGCTGGTGGGCCTCGCTCTGACGGCCGCCATGATCGTGATCACCGAGTACTACACCGCCACCGAATATGGGCCGGTGCAGCACGTCGCCTCCGCATCTCAGACCGGTCACGCCACCAACATCATCGCCGGCCTAGGCGTCTCGATGAAGGCCTGCGCGCTGCCGGTGATCGCGGTGTCGTTGAGCATCTGGGCTTCGTTCCAACTCGCAGGTCTGTACGGCATCGCCATCGCCGCCACGGCGATGCTGTCGATGACCGGCATGATCGTTGCGCTCGACGCCTATGGCCCCATCACCGACAATGCCGGCGGCATCGCGGAAATGGCCGGCCTCGACGCCAAAGTCCGCGACGTCACCGATCCGCTGGACGCCGTGGGCAACACCACCAAAGCCGTCACCAAGGGATACGCCATCGGCTCCGCCGGCCTCGCGGCTCTGGTGCTGTTTGCCGATTACACCCACAAACTCGAGGAAGTGCTGGGACACGCCACCAGCTTCGACCTCTCGAATCCGGCGGTGATCATCGGCTTGTTCATCGGCGGCCTCATCCCGTACATGTTCGCCGCCATGGCCATGGAGGCCGTGGGACGAGCAGCCGGTGCGGTGGTCAACGAGGTGCGCCGTCAATTCCGCGAGATCAAGGGAATCATGGAAGGCACGGCAAAGCCCGACTATTCACGCGCCGTCGACATGCTGACGAAGGCGGCCATCAAGGAGATGATCATCCCCTCGTTGCTGCCCATACTCGCCCCGATCGTGCTCGTGTTCATCGTGAACTGGCTGATGGGGCCCGGCTCCGGCATTCAGGCGCTGGGCGGGTTGCTGATCGGCACCATCATCACCGGATTGTTCGTCGCGATTTCCATGACCACCGGCGGCGGTGCCTGGGACAACGCGAAGAAGTACATCGAAGAAGGCCACTTTGGCGGCAAGGGTTCCGATGCGCATAAGGCAGCGGTCACCGGCGACACGGTGGGCGATCCCTACAAGGACACCGCCGGTCCTGCGATCAATCCTCTGATCAAGATCATCAACATCGTGGCGCTGCTGATGGTGCCCGTGCTCGGCAAGATGATGTAGGCCTGGGAGGCGGGCTCAGCCGGGGCTACGGGCTACGCGCCCCGGCCTCGGCGCGCCCCGGCTTGCCGCCCGCAGCTAGGCGCCCCCCTCAAATATCAAAATAGATGGCGTCGGGTTCCGCCGCGCCATCGCGGGTCGCCACGCGCAATTCCGGCTCCTTGAGCGATACGCGGGAGCGCGGCGGCACGCTGCGCGTGAGAAACACGGAACCGCCGATCACGCTGTCCGCACCCACCACCGTCTGACCGCCGAGAACGGTGGCGTTCGCGTAAAGCGTCGATCCGCTCTCCACCGTGGGATGTCGCTTCTTGCCGCGGATGATCTGGCCCGCGGCATCGCGCGGAAAGGACAGCGCCCCCAAGGTCACGCCCTGATACAGCTTGACGCCCTCGCCGATTTCCGTGGTTTCGCCGATCACCACGCCGGTGGCATGATCGATGAAGAAGGCCGCGCCGATTTTCGCCCCGGGATGAATGTCGCACCCGGTCTTCGAATGCGCCCACTCCGTCATGATGCGCGCCATCATCGGAACGCCCAGATCGTAAAGAGCATGAGCGATGCGGTACACGCTCACGGCCAGCAAGCCGGGATAGGCCAGCACCACCTCGTCGAGACTGCTGGCGGCCGGGTCGCCGTCGAACGCCGCCTGCACGTCGCGCAGCAGGAGTCTGCGGATTTCCGGCAGACGGCGCAAAAACACCTGGGTCAGGTCGCGCGCCCGCGGCGCACAGTCGCCAACGTCGCCGCGCGACAACTCGGTCTCGCGGCCGTAGCACAGGCAGTGCTCCATCTCTTGCTCGATCTTCGGCGCAAGCGCCGCCACCGACTGCTCGACGTGAGCCCCGAGGTTCTCCTTGTCGAGATCCTGCCTGCCAAAATAACCGGGGTACATGAGATCGAGGACTCCCTCCAGGATCTCGACGATGGCCTCGCGCGATGGCAGGTAGCGACGCGAGATGCGCCGCGCCCGCTCGTCGCTCAGATAGCTGTGGAGCAGGTCGCCGGCGAGATCGTCGAGCACTGTGATCTTCGATTTCGGGTTGGCGATGGCGGTCATGGCGGATTCAGGCGACGGCCTGCATCTTCTCCACTTCCTCGAACAGGCCTTCGAACAGGGCGCCGGACAAATACCGTTCGCCGGCGTCCGGAAGAACCACGACGATGGTCTTGCCCGCCTGCGCCGGCTCGCGCGCCAGCCGCAGCGCCGCCACCATCGCGGCACCGCAGGAGATGCCGCCGAGTATCCCTTCCTCGCGCGCCAGCCTGCGCGCGGTCGCAATCGCTTCCTCGTTGCTGACCTGCTCCACGCGATCGACCATCGACAGGTCCAAGTTCTTCGGTACGAACCCGGCGCCGATGCCCTGAATCTTGTGCGGCGAGGGGACCAGCGGTTGACCCGCCAGGGTCTGGCTGATGACGGGTGAATGGGTGGGTTCCACCGCCACCGTCAGAATCTTCTTCGAGCGGGTATTCTTGATGTACCGCGAAACGCCGGTCAGTGTGCCGCCCGTGCCCACGCCGGCGACGAACACGTCGATCTTGCCCGCGGTGTCGTCCCAGATCTCGGGCCCCGTGGTCTTCTCGTGGATCGCGGGGTTGGCGGGATTGTCGAATTGCCGCATCAGTACGTACTTGGTCGGTTCGGCCGCAGCCAATTCCTCGGCTTTGGCAATCGCGCCCTTCATGCCCTTCGCGCCGGGCGTCAATACCAGCTTGGCGCCGAACGCGACCAACACCTTGCGGCGTTCCATGGTCATCGTGTCCGGCATGGTCAGAACGCAGCCGTAACCGCGGGCGGCGGCGGCAAACGCCAGCGCGATGCCCGTATTGCCGCTGGTGGCCTCGACCACGGACATTCCGGGCTTGAGCGTACCGCGCTCTTCAGCGTCCCAAACCATGGCCGATCCGATCCGGCACTTCACCGAGTAGGCCGGATTACGGCCCTCGATCTTCGCCAAGATGGTGGCGCCGCTCGAAGCGTCCAGCCGGTTGATTCGAATCAGCGGCGTGTGTCCGATGGATTTGGTGTTGTCTTCGTAAATCGGCATGCTGCACCTCGGGGACCTTGATCTTGCGCCGATTTTCCTCCCAAGCGCGGGTCAAATACCATAGAAGTTTGTTATGAGCCCCTGCGAGCCGGTTATAAGCGGGGCGCCGAGCCCGAAGCGCGCAGCCGGGGCAGCCGGGGGGGCACCAAGCCCGGGGGTCCCAGCCGGCGGGGCCGGTCAGAAGGGGATCGGCGTCACCGACAGGGGCTGTGGGCGGGCAATCACGAACCCTTGGACGAAGTCGATTCCCATGCGCTTCACGGCGTCCAGCGATAGCTGATCCTCGACCTGCTCCGCGACGATGCGAAAGTTGAGGCTGCGCGACAGTTCGATCATCGCGGCAACCATGGCCTGATTCACGGTGTCCTCGGCGAGATTGCGGATGAACGAGCCGTCGATCTTGAGATAGTCGATGGGCAGGGTCTTCAGGGTCGAGAACGAGCTCAGACCACTGCCGAAATCATCCAGCGCGAACTCGCAGCCCATGCCGTGCAGCACACCGATGAAGCGGCGGGCGTGGTCGAGGTTCGCCACCACCGAGCTTTCCGTGACTTCGAAGCAGATGTCGGCCGGACTCGCGCCGGTATGGTCGAAGCACTCGACCACGAACTCCAGGAATTCGGAGTCCCCCAGCGTCTGGCCGGCGATGTTGATCGCCACGCTCCGTCCCACCGGGACTCGGAGGCCGCCGCGCCCCAACGCCGACAGCACGGCCTGCACCACCCACCGATCGACATAGGGCATCAGCCGGTAGCGTTCGGCGGCCCGGATGAATTCCGCCGGCGGGGCGCCGGGTTGGCCGTTCTCGCCCTCCATGCGCACGAAGACTTCGATCGCCGGCCCGCGCACGCCGCCGAGCTGCGCGTGCACGATGGGCTGGAAATACAGTTCGAACTTGTTGTCGCGAAGCGCGCCTTGCAGCTTTTGCAGCCAATGGATCTCGCCGCTGTGCCGGGCGCTCGCTTCCTCGCGCGCGGAATACACATGGACGTGCAGGCCGCCCTGCTTCTTGGCGACGTAGCACGCCGAATCGGCGGAATTCATCAGGTCCTCGATGGACCCGCTACCGCCGCCGATTTCCACGATGCCGATGCTGACGCCGATGTTGAAGATCTTGTCCTTCCAGACGAAGCGGTAATCGCTGACCGAGCGCACCACGTCGTCCGCAATCTGCCGCGCCTTCTCGAGGGGGCAGCCGACCAGCAGCAGCGCGAACTCATCGCCGCCGAGGCGACCGACCGTATCCGAATCCCGCACCGCTTCCTTGATGATCGAGGCTACCTCGCGCAACATATTGTCGCCGGCCGTATGCCCGCAGGTGTCGTTCACGACCTTGAACCGGTCCAGGTCCAGATAGCACAGCGCATGCGCCGTATCGCCGGTCTGAGCCGAATCCAGAGCCTCCTGCAGCCGCCGTTCGAACTCGCGGCGATTCACCAGGCCGGTCAGGGCATCGTGGCTGGCCTGATAAGTCATCTGGCGCGTCAGGCCGCGCAGCTCGCTGGTGTCGTGCAGGACGAGCACCAGTCCCATGGCCTCTCCGGTCTCGGTCTTCAAGGGCGAGACGCTGAGCTCGACGGACCGTTCTGCGCCGCCAATGGCTGGCACCAGCACTGCGCGCCTGCCCATGCTCACCCGACCGCCCGCGATCAGGGCCATGCGGACCGGATCGCCCAACGAGTGCCGGTCCGCCTCATCCACCAGAGAAGCGACGTCCGGGAAGGACTTGCCGACGACCTGGTCCCGGCGCTGGCCGAGCAGCGACTCGGCAGCGGTATTGATGTAGTCGATCCGCCCGCCGGCGTCCACCGTGACGACGCTTTCGCCCATGGCGTCGAGAGTCGCCACGGCGCGCGGCCGCGCCACCGATCCGTTCGGCGGGGTCGACGCTTCCGGCAGCATCTCCAGGGCCGTGAGCAGCAACGCGGGTTCGCCGTTGCTGTCGATCAGCGCGCTGGACAATTCGACGCGCGTAACTTCGCCATGAGCACCGAGCAGCTCCACCTCGTAGCGCTCGGCGGAAGGCTCGCCATCCAAGCGGCGCCGCAGGTTGTTGTCGACCAACTCGACATACTCCGGCCCGACGAAGTCGCTCAAATGCTTGCCGACCACGTCGGGTGCGGTCAATCCCAAAAGGGTTAGGAATCGCGAATTGGCGAACAAAATGCGTTCGCGATGCACCAGCACCGCATAATGCACGGTCTCCACCAGACGCTGAAAGAGCTGCTCACGGCCGTGCAGATCGGCGCCACGCTGCTCGAGGCTTTCGAGCAGCTGGTTCATCGCCGCGGCCAAGCGCTCGAGCGACTCCGGCTTGCCTTCGGGGTCGATCCGCGCTGTCTCGCTGGACGCCGAAGTGAGCCGCCGGACCTGATCGGAGAACTCGCCGACCGCGTGCTCCTGGCGCCGCTTGCCGACGAGGAGCACGGTCAGGCCCACGGCCAGCAGCGCCGAGATGCAAATCAATAGATGAACGGGGGACAGGATCAACGCGGACCTCGATAACGAAGAATCGTGACGACGCTTGAAATTTAGGGTCCCCGCTGGGTTGGTGCATCGTGAATCATCGTGCTTTGCAGAATAACGCAAGGGGCTCGCGTACCCTGCCGAAATTGACCATAATCGATGGGGTTAATCCTGTAGGGCGCATATGGATACATTGGCAGCAAGACACCAGATGGTCGATCAGCAAATCCGCACGTGGGAGGTCCTCGATCCGCGGGTACTCGACGTGCTGTCCACGGTGCCGCGCGAAGCGTTCGTGCCGCCGGCCTACCGCGAGCTCGCGTTTGCCGACACGCCGATCCCCATCGGCTTCGGACAGTCCATGCTGGCGCCGCTGCTGCAGGGCCGGATACTGCAATCCCTGGCCGCGATCGAGTCCGACACCGTACTCGAAGTGGGAACCGGTACCGGCTACCTGACCGCGGCCTTCGGCCTGCTCGCGAGCAGCGTTCATTCGATCGATATCCGGGCCGAATTCACCGCCGCGGCCACGGCGAATCTGCGGACCGTTCCGCAGGCCCGCGTTCGACTCGAGACGCGGGATGCCTTCAATGGCGCACCCCTCGGCGAATACGACGTCATTGCCCTCACCGGTTCACTGCCGGTTTACGACACTCGCTTCGAACGGGCGCTGCGCGTCGGCGGCCGGATGTTCGCCGTCGTGGGTGTTGCGCCGGTGATGGATGCGATATTGGTACGCCGCGTGGACAGCACGGAATGGATCCGGGAGAGTCTCTTCGAGACCGTCATCGATCCGCTGGTAAACGCCGTCGCCCCGCAAGGATTCGTATTTTGACCATCAAGGAATTGAGTCCGCAGGAGTTCCTGAAGCGGCGCGCCGCCGGCACCTCGATGACGCTGGTCGATGTCCGCGAGGATTGGGAAACGCAACTGGCTCCCGTTCCAACCGGCCTGGTTCACATTCCCATGGGCCAGATTGCGGATCGACTGAGTGAACTCGATCCGAAGCAAGACACGGTGGTGATCTGCCGCTCCGGGGGTCGAAGCCTGGAAGTGGCGCGATTTCTGACGGCGCAGGGGTTTCCGTCGGTTTTCAACCTCGCCGGCGGAATCCTGGCGTGGTCAAGGGACGTGGATCCAACCATTCCCCAATATTAACTGCTGTTGCAGAGGTGTTATAGTCGGATATAACACCTGTCACCGGGCACGACGAATGAAGCGTTTACTGACGTTGGTTGCGTGTAGCTTGAGCTTTCATGCGGCGGGGGCTGCCGATCTGGTGACCGTGTATCAGCGCGCCCTGCAGAACGATCCCCAACTGCGGGAGGCCGAAGCGAATCGTCTGGCCGCCCTTGAATCCAAGCCGCAGGCCCTCGCCGCCTTGCTGCCACAGGTGACCGGAACCGCCCTGGCGAACCGCGAACGCGACACCGGGCCTACCACCGAATCCTTTTCCTTTACTGACCTGACCACCGGTCAACGCGTGGTCGAACATCAGGACTTCAATGGCCGCACGACCACGCACACCCACAAGTACGGCGTCGACCTCAAACAAAACCTGTTCCGCTGGGAAAACTGGGTGGCCTTGCAGCGCGCGGATGCTCAGGTGGCGCAGGCCGAGGCGGACTATCAGGCAGCCCAGCAAGATCTGATGTCCCGGGTTGCCCAGCGTTATTTCGACGTACTTGCATCCCAGGACGATCTCGACGCACAGGAAGGCGCGCTGGCGTCGGTGAATCGTCAGCTGGAACAGGCCGAGAAGCGCTATGAGGTGGGTTTGATCGCCATCACCGACGTGCAGGAAGCGCGCGCCTCTCACGACAGCAGCGCCGCTGCCGTCATCGCCGCGAAGCGGCAGGTGGCATCGTCGCGGGAGTTCTTGCGCGAGATTACCGGCGACCTCTTCGATACTCTGGCACGCCCCATCGAACCGTTCGAGCTCGCCAATCCCGACCCGGTCAGCGAAGACCGGTGGGTGGAAATGGCCCTGCAGCAGAATCTGTCGCTGGTCTCCAGCCGGCTGGCCGCGGACATTGCCAGAGAAAACGTGAGTTCTGCGCGCGGCGGGCATTTTCCGTCGCTCGACGTGGTGGCGAGCGGCTACAAACTCAATTCCGACGGCACCAGCATCAGCGCCGACGGCTCGCCGTTCGGCAATTCCTCCCTCGATCAAAATCAGCGCTCGATCGGCATCCAGCTGACTTTCCCGCTGTACTCCGGGGGCATGGTGTCCTCTGAGGTGCGGCAGGCCGTCTACCGGCATCGGGCCGCCAAGGAGCGGGTGGAGCGCGTCGCACGCCAGACCGAACACGACGCCCGCGATTCGTATCTGGGCGTGCTTTCAGAGATTTCACGGGTGAAGGCCTTACGCCAGGCCGTCGAGTCCAATGCCACCGCGCTCACTGCCACCGAAGCGGGCTACGAAGCGGGGACGCGCACGGCGGTCGACGTCGTCGAATCCAGGCGCCTGTGGATCCAAGCCCAGACCGAATATTCGCGCAGCCGCTACGATTACATGATCAACGTGCTCAAGCTGCAGCAGGCGGCCGGAATCCTCTCCGAGCAGAGCTTGAACCGCCTCAATACGCTGCTCAAAGAATAGGCCTGCTCAAAGAATCGGCTCGACGAATTCGAGTACGCGCGCCACGCTGCCGCGGTTCGCGTCGACGACTCCACGGCCGCTCGCTCCCACGCGCCGGCGCTCGGTCGGATCGGCCAACAGCCGCCGCACCACCGCGCCGAGCCCCGCCGCATCGGCCACTTCCAGGGCGCCGCCCGATTGCAGCAGCAGCTGCGCAATCTCCTCGGTATTCGCATGAAAAGGCCCCGTGATCACGGGCAGCCCCAGCGCGGCCGGCTCCAATAGATTGTGCCCTCCCACCGGAACCAGACTTCCGCCCACGAAGGCCACGTCCACGGACGCGTACATGGCCGCGAGTTCTCCGACCGTGTCGACCAGCAAGACCTGGGCCTCGGGGGGCAGCGCACCCGCGGGTCCCAATCCGCCGCTGGTGGTGCGGCGCTCGTAGCGAAACCCGCGGCGGCCCAAAAGATCCGCGACCGATTGGAAGCGCTCCGGATGGCGCGGCACCAACAGCAGGAGCGCGTCCGGCGCATCGGCCAGGATGGCGGAATGCGCCGTCAAGACCATCTCTTCCTCGCCTGCGTGAGTGCTACCGGCGATCCACACCGGTCTCTCGGCCCAGGCCGAATGCAGCGCCTGGCCGCGCTCGAGCGCGGAGGGATCGATACCCACATCGAATTTGACGTTGCCGGCGACGCGAGTCCGCTGCGGATCGGCGCCGATGGCGATGAAGCGGTCGGCGTCCTCCGCGCTCTGTGCCGCCACGAAGGTGGCACCGGAAAACACGGGCCGGAACAGGGCGCCGAAACGGCGATATCGCGCCACCGACTTGGGCGAGAGACGGGCGCTCGCCAGCACCACCGGAATGCCGCGGCGCCGGCACTGGCTGAACAGGTTCGGCCAGAGTTCCGTTTCCATGATGATGGCCACCACGGGCTTTGCGCGATTGATGAAACGCCGCACGGAGCCCGGCGTATCGTAGGGGAGATAACGCACCGCGGTGCCGCGGAACAGCGCCTGCGCTCGCGCCCGTCCCGTCGGCGTCGCCGTCGTCACCATCACGGGCATTCCGGGATGGCGATCACGCAGGGCGCGAACGATCGCCGCTGCCGCGGTGACTTCCCCCAGCGACACCGCGTGCACCCAGATCGACGGGCCCGGACTCACCGATCCGAGGCCGAAGCGCTCGCGGAGGCCCGCCCAATACAGGCGGTTCCGCAGGCCCCGCCACAACACCGCCGCGAATGCGATCGGACGGAGAAGATAGATCAGCACACTGTAGAGGAAACGCATCAAGGAACCTGGTACCCGGTCAGCAGCCGATCCCACGCCGCCGCGGAGAATCGATCCGGCGGCAAGTTGCGGGATACTTTCACGAGCGATCGATGCAGTCGTGACAGGTTCCTGGCCGCCCACGCGCCGGACTTTTCCCCGGGCGTTCGGAGCATACCGCGGTCGAAGTCGATCACGCTCACGGCGCCATCATCGCTTACCAGAATGTTGTGTGCGTTAAGATCGGCATGATCCGCGCCGGCCGCATGCAGGCGCGCGACGGCGGCGCCGACCTCGCGCCACGTGTCGGCCTTCAGCGGCCCGCTCGACAGCACCGAACTCAGGGGACGCGCAGCGGGAATTCGCTGCGTGATGAGATCGCAGCGATAAAACGGGCCCGCGCGCCGATACCGCGCCGCAATCGGTTTCGGCACCGGCAACCCCGCCCCGACCAGTTCAGCGAGCATGCGATATTCGGCGAATGCGCGTACGCGTGCTTCACCGGCCCACAGATAACGATCCCGCGACAGGCGGGCAATCCATCCACCGCGTCGATAGTGCCGCAATGCCCAGCACCCGTCCGCGGAGATGAACCACGCCGAGCCGCGGCCGCCGGTGGCCTCGATGAGTTCGCCGCGAGCGGCCCAGAACCCGGGCTCGAATGCCGCCTCGAGCGCAGCGCCCGCAAGATTGCCAAGGCTCGCCGGATCAGCCAGCATGGCGCCGTCGGCAGTGGCTGTGCGGCCGTACTTCGTCATTCTTGCGAGCGCGTCCTAAAAAAGAATATGCCGACCGATCAACCGCCGCGATTCGATACACCGCCGCAAAGTGTCTGCATGCTCCGCTTATCGGCCATTGGCGACACCTGCCACGCGGCGGCCGCACTGCGTGCGCTCGAGAAGGCATGGCCGACGACCCGGTTCACCTGGATCATCGGCAAACTCGAGGCCAAGCTGATGTCGGCGATCCTCCCGAACGTCGAGTTTATCACCTTCGAGAAACGCACAATGACCGGCGAGCTGCTGCGGCTGCGCAACCTGCTCAAGGAGAGGCGTTTCGATTTGCTGCTGGACCTGCAGCTCTCGATCCGCGCGAGCCTCGTGTCCACCCTCGTCTCCTCGCCGACCAAGCTCGGGTTCGACCGCGCGCGCGCGCGCGAACTGCAGTGGATGTTCACCAATGCGCAGGTCGCACCGGCCGCTTCGCAACATGTACTGGACTCATTTCTGGGTTTCGTTCAGGCCTGCGGCATCGACCCGGGGGCTCCCGCCTGGGACCTCACGTTGCCTCCGGGCGCGCTCGACTACGCTGCGCGGCTGATTCCGGATGAGCGCGCCACGCTCGTCATCAGCCCATGCTCCAGTCATGCTGCGCGCAATTGGTCGGCGTGGCGCTATGCCGCGGTGGCTGAGCATGCCATCAGGACTCACGGCATGCGGGTGATCCTTGCCGGCGGCCGCAGCGAGGAGGAGCGGCGCATGGGAGCGATGATCGAGACCACTGCCGCAGCGGACCAAAAGACGAAGTCGGCCATCGTCAATCAGATCGGCAAGGATACATTGCCCGAATTGCTGGGGCTGCTGTCCAAGGCAACAGTCCTGGTTTCGCCGGACTCCGGGCCCGCGCACATGGCCACCATGGTCGGTCTTCCCGTCATCGGCCTCTATGCCGCCACGCGCACCGCACGGGCGGGTCCCTACTACAGCCGGCACTGGTGCATCGACAAGTACGACGAAGCGGCGCGCAAGGTCTTCGGAAGACCGGGCGGGAGTCTGCCGTGGACGAAGAAGATCGAGCGGCCCGGCGTCATGGATTTGATCGACGTCCAAGAGGTCACGGACAAGCTCGATGCGCTGCTCGCGCAAGCCAAAGTTCGCCCAAAGTTCGATAAGATGTCGCCATGAACAATGAAATCAAGGTGCCCATCTCTCCCGGCGAGTTGCTCGACAAGATCACCATTTTGCGCATCAAATCGCAGCGCATGAGCGACCCGCAGAAATTGCACAATGTGCGGCTCGAACTCGAAGCGCTGCAAGGCACGTGGTCGAGTTCGGCGTTTGCCGCGTTCGATATCGAGGCCGATGTCCACGCCTTGATGACGGTCAACGAACGGCTGTGGGTGATCGAAGACGACATTCGCGACAAGGAGCGCGCGCAGGCCTTTGACGCCGAATTCATCCGTCTCGCGCGCGCAGTCTACGTCGAGAACGACGAGCGCGCCGCCATCAAGCGGCGCATCAACGCCAAGTTGGGGTCGACCATCGTCGAAGAGAAATCCTACCGGCCTTATTAAAGCGCTGCGCGCTACCTTTTCAACTGGTTTTTCTGGCGCTGCGCGCTACCTTTTCAACTGGTTTTTCTGGCGCTGCGCGCTACCTTTTCAACTGGTTTTTCTGGCGCTGCGCGCTACCTTTTCAACTGTTTTTTCTGGCGCTCCGCGCCAACCTTCTCAACTGCTCTTTCTAAGGGCTCCGCGCCACCTTCTCGGCTGTTTTTTCCGGCGCGCCGCGCGCCGCCGGGACCAGGGTGTATTCGGCTCCGCAATAAGAACACTTCGCCCAGCCGGTAGCCTCGATGGCCAAATACACGCGGGGATGCGAGTTCCACAGATACATGCCGGGCATGGGGCAGGACAGCGGTAGATCGGCCGGCGTCACCGAGTATTGATGCTGCGCATTGGGTTGAATCAGAGTGTGCTTCGAATCGTCTTGAACCATGGCCGGCATAGTCAACTCCACTTGAACGTTCTAGGGCTGCGCCGCGAAACCGCGGGCGCGCAACAAGGCGTCGATTTTCGGGTCCCTGCCGCGAAAATCGCGGTATGCCTGGCCCGGGTCCACGCTGTTGCCGACGCACATGATGTCATCGTGCAGGCGCTTTGCAACGGTTTTGTCGAACGCATCGCCGGCTTGTACGAACGCCTCGAACGCGTCGTGATCCAGGACTTCGGCCCAAAGATAGCTGTAGTATCCCGCGGAATAGGAGTCGCCGGCGAAGATATGCGCAAATTGCGGCATACGATGCCGCATCACGATCTCGTCGGGCATGCCCAGTGCGCTCAAGGTCGCCTTCTCGAAGGCTTCAGGGTCGGCCACGGGCTCCCCTGCCAGATGCAGCTTCAAATCGACCAGGGCGGCGGCAAGATATTCGACCGTGGCAAAACCCTGATTGAAGGTTTTCGTGGACTTTATCTTGTCGGCCAGCGCCGCCGGCATGGGTTCGCCGCTCTCGTAGTGCAGTGCGAACCGCGACAGCATCTCGGGGACGCTCAGCCAGTTCTCGTTGAGTTGCGAGGGAAGCTCCACGAAGTCGCGGACCACGCGGGTGCCCGACAGCGACGGAAAACGGACATCCGAGTTGAGGCCATGCAGCGCGTGGCCGAACTCGTGAAACAACGTCACCGCATCGTCCCAGCTCACGAGAATCGGAGCGCCGCCGTCATTCTTCAGAAAATTGGTGTTGTTGGATACGATGGGTGAAACCGGGACGTCCAGATTGGATTGCTCCCGGTATTCACTCATCCATGCTCCGGAATTCTTGCCCGTGCGCGCATAGGGATCGAAGTACCAAAGGCCGACGTGCCGGCCCGTTTCGGACTTCACTTCCCACACGCGCACGTCGGGGTCGTGGACGGCCACGCCGGTCAACTGGGAAAACGCAAAACCGTACAGGCGGCTTGCCGCCCAGAACATGCCCTCGCGCAATTTCTCGAGCTGCAGGTACGGCTTCACCTCGTTCATGTCGAGGTCGAATCTCGCGCGGCGGACCTTCTCCGCATAGTAGCGGTAATCCCACGCCGCGATCCGCAGGCCGGGCTTTGCAACATCCGCGATCGCCTGCATATCGGCGACTTCCTCGCGCGCGCGCGCGACGGCGGCGGGCCAGATGCGCATCAGCAAGGCCATGGCCTCGTCGGGATGGCCGGCCATACTGTCCTCCAGCCGCCAATGCGCGTGGGTCGGGTAGCCGAGCAGCAGGGCGCGCTCCCTGCGCAGCGCGAGCACTCCCTCGATGATTTTCTTGTTGTCGTGAGCACCCCCGTTGTTGCCGCGGTTGTAGAACGTGCGCCACACGGTCTCGCGCAAATCGCGGCGCTCGGCGTAGGTCAGAAAAGGGTCCACGGCAGAACGCGTATTGAGAATCGCCCATTGACCCGGGCGGTGAGCCGCCGCAGCGGCGGCGGCAGCCGCGGAGCGCTGCGCGGGGGGCAGGCCCTCGAGGTCCGCGGCGTCGGTCAGGTACAAGGTGTAATCCGCTTCATCGGCCAACAAATTCTGGCTGAAATCGGCATACAGCCCGGCCAGCCGTTCGTTGATCGCCCTGACTCGGACTTTATGGCTCTCGTCGAGTTTGGCGCCCGCCCGGACGAAACTCGTGTAGTGATGCCAGCAGAGTCGACGGTCCTCCGGCGTGAATTGCGCGGCCCCGCCGGCGTGGCCCTCGAGACTCTGCCGATACACCGCTTCGATGCGCGCGAACAACCCGGAATTTTGTGTAATGGCATCGTAGAACGCGGCGATTTTCGGCCCCATCTCGCGCTCCACCGCCTGAAACTCCCCGGTATTCATGGATGACGCCCAGATGTCGTAAATCGCATTCACGCGACTGAATGTGCGTCCCGCCCGCTCGAGCGCCACCATCGTGTTGTCGAAGGTCGGGGCGGCTGGGTCCGACGCAATTCTGTCGATCTCGAGCAATTTCTCGGCCATGGCGGCTTCCAGCGCCGGCTTGAGATCAGCCACGCGCACGCGGTCGAACGGCGGAAGCCCGCCAAAGGGCCCGGTCCATGGCGCGAGCAACACATTGACCTCGAAGGTGCTGCGCCAGATCTCATTGACCCGCGCGCGTATCTGCGCATGAGGCGCAGCCTCGACTACCCGCTCCCCTCCTTCGAGCGACAAATGATGCAAGACCGTTCTATACGAGATATAGGAATCCTTGAGCCATTGCGCCGTCCCGGCATCGAGCACCCCGACCGCCGACAGCCCCTCGAGCTGACGAATATTGTCGCTGTACGTCAGGAGCTCCGGATGTGCGCCGGACGAGGCCAGCACCCAGTACTGGACGAGGAATTCGATGTCGGCAATGCCGCCCGCGTCCTGCTTGATGTCGAACTGACCCTCCTTCGCGCGCGACAGCTCGCGTCGCATGCGCATGCGCATCTCCGCAACATCCGTGCGCAGGATGTCGCGGTGCACGGCGGTGCTGAGCACGCGCCGCCGAGCGCCCTCGAACGCGCGGCACAGGTTCGGATCGCCGCCCACGGCACGCGCGCGCAACAGTGCTTGATGCTCCCAGGTCCACGCCTCCGCCTGCTGATAGCGCTCGAAGGCATCGATGCCCGTCATGAGAAAACCGCCCTTGCCGTTCGGCCGCAATCGCATGTCGACCTCGTACAGCCTTCCCGCGGCCGAATGCATGGTCAGCAGATGGACGATTCGCTGTCCCAGGCGCAGAAAGAACACGGTATTGTCGACCGGCCGTTCGGCCTTCGTCTGCTGGATTTCACCGCTCGAATCGTGCAGAAACACGAGATCGAGATCCGAGCCGTAGCCAAGCTCCAGTCCGCCGAGCTTGCCGTAGCCGGCGACGGCAATCTTTACCTCGCGCAGTTCCTCGGCACGATCGCCGCAGTAGGGAATGCCGTACGCCTGGGTCATCTGGTCCCAGGCCAGGCTCATGCAACGCTCGACGATCAGCTCCGCGATGTCGGTCAAGCGGTCGCTCACCTTCATCAGCGGCAGGCCCCCGGACAGATCCGCGAATGCCACACCGAACACCGCGGCCTTTTGGAATTGACGCAGGGCCTCGACCTGCCTCTCAGGATCGTCCGTCGGCAGGCGCTCCGTTCTTGCGCTGAGTTCGCGAACGAAGCTCGCGCGCGACGGCGGTTCGTCGAAGGCGTTCGGATCGATGAGCTCGTCGAGCAGCAGGGGAAAATCCGCGACCTGTCGTGCGAGGAAGCCGCTGATCGCGCAAACATCGATCAGGCGCTCCAGCGCCGGAGGCTGCTCCTTCAGCAGGGCGAGATAGGAAGAACGCGCCCCGATGGCCTCCAGTACGCGTAGAACGCGATGCACCACGGTGGCCGGCGCGGCGCGTACGGCGGCCGATTTCAAGAGCCGCGCCAGAATCACATGCACGCGGCGGCGGGCCGCCTCGTCCAACCTGCGATACGCCGCCGCCTTGCGATACTCGTCGAGCAGTGCGGCGACCGGCGCGATCTCGGCAGCCGGAAATTGCGCGGCGCGCAATTCCTCCTCGATATTGACTCCATCCGAAGCCAGCCAGTCCAAGGTCCCCTCGCCGTTCCGGCGCTGCTTTTCCGGTGCACCGAACACCAGCGCCTCGAACTGCAGCGCGACGCAGCGCCGCGCCGCCACGAATCGCGCGGCGGTGGCTGCCCAGTCCTCGAGCCCCATGTTCAGCGACAGCCGGGCACGATCGCAGGGGTCGTCGGGAATCGAATGGATCTGCTCGTCGCGGATCATCTGCACGGCGTTTTCGGCTTTGCGCAACGTGAGATAGGCATCGTGCAATTCCGTCACGGCGGACTTTGGCAGCAACTTGGCACCTGCCAGCAAGGGCAGCACCTCGAGCAGGCCGGCATTCTGCAACCGCTGTTCGCTGCCGCCGCGCACCAGTTGCATCGATTGCACGACGAATTCCAATTCGCGAATGCCGCCCGCTCCTAGCTTCAGGTCCTGATCGAGGTCATGCCTCGCCACTTCGCGCGCGATCAGCGCCTTCATGTCCCGCAGCGAGTCGAACACGCCGAAGTCGAGGTAGCGCCGATAGACGAACGGCCGGATGAAATCGCGGGTTGCGCTCGCATAGACGTCGGCCCCGACCACGGCACGCGCCTTGATCCATGCATAGCGTTCCCAATCCCGTCCGTGTTCCTGCAGGTAATTCTCGAGTGAGGCGAGGCTTACGACCAACGCGCCGCTGTCGCCGAAAGGCCGGAGCCGCGTGTCGACGCGGAACACGAAGCCATCCTCGGTCCTCGCATCGAGCAGAAGGATGAGCTCGCGGCCCAGACGATTGAAGTACTCCGAGTTGTCGATGGGCCGCGGACCGTCGGTTTCGCCCGACTCGGCGTACAGAAACACCAAGTCCACGTCGGAAGAAAAGTTCAGTTCCCGCCCGCCCAGCTTGCCCATGCCAACCACGATGAAGGGCACTTCCCCGGCCTCGGCATTGCCGGCGGCGGCGCTGCGCGGCCGGCCGAAGGGCGATTCCAAATGATGCTGCGCCGCTGCGACACCCGCTCGGATGCAGCCATCCGCCAGATCCGAGACGGCTCGCAGGGTGTCGGTCACACTGGCCCGCCCGGCGATGTCGCGCCAGGCGATTCGCAGCATTTCGCGGCGCCGCCACTCGCGCAAAATGCGCTGGGTATCGGCCGTGGTGGGCGCTGCCGCGGCCCGGCGCTGGTACTCGGTGCCGGCGGCAGACGCCGTGGAAAGGTCGTCGTTTCGGTCGAGCCATTCGAGGGCTTCCGGGTCCTGAAGCAACGCGGCGGCGATGAATTCACTGGCCCCGATCGCGCGCGGCACTTCATCGCGCAACCTCGCCGGCAGCGCCTGGTACGCGGCCATCAACGCCGGCAGCTCGCAGGCGCGATCCCACCAACGGCTTGCCTGGCTTCGCAACGACTCAGGAAGCGCGCCGAGCGCGATACTTGCGGCGCCGGTGTTCAATGCACTGCGACGATGAAGAGGCGCGGGAACGGCAAAAGCACGCCTCCGTCCCACTTTGGCGGGTAGGCGCGCGCCACGGCGGATCGATAGCGCGTCAGGAATTCCTCGCGCTCCGTCTCGTCGAGCGGAGCGATGAAGGGACGCAGGCCGCTGCCCTTGAACCACTCCACCACCGCTTCGGCGCCTCCGGACAGCGCGTGGTAATACGTGGTGCGCCAGATGTCGACCCTACAACCCGCGGTGCTCAACAGCTCGTCGTAGCGGTCCGCCGTGGGCATGGATGGCCGGGCCGCCGCTGCCGCCGTGAGCTTCGCCGCCCAGCGTCCGTCGGCTGCGATCTCGCGCATCAAGCGGTGTGCCGGCTCACCAAGATTGTCCGGCATCTGAACGGCGAGCGCGCCGCCCGGCGCAAGTTTCGCCGCGAGCGCCGGCAACAGCCGCGCGTGATCGGGCACCCATTGCAGCACCGCATTGGCAAGAATCACGTCGAAGCTGGTGCCACTTTCGTAGGCCCATCGCTCGACGTCGGCGAGATCGAATCGCACCCCCGGGAGGCGCCGTCGGGCCGCCGCAATCATGTCCTCCGAGCTGTCGAAGCCGCTCACGGCAGCACCGGCAAAGCGCGCCGCCAACAGTTCGGTGGAATTGCCCGGGCCGCAGCCGATGTCGATGACGGAGCGCGCATCGACGGCGGGCAATGCGGCAAGCAGATCGCGTACCGGCCGGGTGCGCTCATCCTCGAACTGCACGTACTGCCGGGCAGACCACGTCGTGGCTCGCGAGGTCCCGACGGAATCGGCAGCAGCGGACGGTTTCACCTGCATTCAGTATCTCGCGGGTGGCAAACGGGGTGAGATGGTAGCAGCCCCCATGGCCCTCAGTCATCGGGACTCAACCGGAAACGTCGCGCCCCAATGTTCAAGTCCCGCCAGCGCTGCTGCTGCGCGCGGTATCGGCCCGCGCGATTGGGACAAAGCGTCACAGAGTGGCGGAATGGCTCCTCTACGCCGCCGACCGCGCCCGCGTTCCGGCAACCGCCCCCGGCCGGACTGCGGCGGAACGCGAGTGCGACGGGACACTCCCTTGAGCCGCTGTGGTGGACGCCGCCCCCACCTCATAGCGCGCCATCAACTGACTCAGATTCGCCGCCTGTTGAGTAAGGGACTGGGCTGCCGCCGCGGCTTCTTCCACGAGTGCGGCGTTCTGCTGCGTGACCTCATCCATTTGCATCACGGCCTTGTTGACCTGCTCGATACCCGAGGCTTGTTCCTGGCTCGAGGCCGCGATCTCAGCCATGACATCGGTAACCTTCTTCACGCCGGCGACGATTTCCTGAAGCACCTTGCCCGAGGCATCCACGAGTTTCGTGCCATCGTCGACCTTGGACACTGAATCCTGAATCAGCCCCTTGATCTCCTTGGCCGCCTCTGCGCTGCGCGAGGCGAGATTGCGCACCTCGGAAGCTACGACCGCAAAGCCACGTCCCTGCTCGCCGGCGCGGGCGGCCTCGACCGCCGCATTGAGTGCCAGCAAGTTCGTCTGAAACGCGATGTCGTCGATGACGCCGATGATGTCGGAAATCTTCTTGGAGGATGTGTTGATTTCGCTCATGGCGGTAACCGCCGACTGGACCACGGCCCCGCCGCGCTCCGCCTGATCGCGGGCCGCGCGCGCGAGTTGGTTGGCCTGGGCGGCGTTGTCCGCGCTGCTCTTCACCGCCGAGGTCATCTGTTCCATCGAGGAGGCTGTCTCTTCGAGGCTGGTGGCCTGTTCCTCGGTCCGCTGACTCAAGTCCGCGTTGCCGCGCGAGATTTCCTCGGCCCCCGTTCCTACTTCTGCGGCCGCCGCGGAAATGGTCCGCACGACATCAGCCATGTTCCCGACGACGCGGTTCATGCCGGCTGCCAGAGCCTTGAAGAACCCGTCCTTGCCCTCCTCGCGAATCCGAGCCGTCAAATCGCCATCGATCGCCTTGGCGACCATGGTCTGCACTTCCTCCTCGATCGCCACCTCCTGCGTGCGGTCGTACCACTGCACCACAGTGCCGACCCGCTTGCCCGCGACGTCAGCCACCGGGTTCGCCACGATCCGCAGGCTCTTCTCGCCCAGTTTGAACTCCGCGCTGTGCGCGCTGGTCAAGCCCGCCAACGAATTGCGCTGGAAAACCGGCACCTGATGGAATACATCGAGTGAACTGCCGAGAACGCGCTCCGGATCGACTTGCGCCATCTGACTACGCATCTCGCCGGCGAGGTGGCGCAGCAGCGTCTGCATGGCGTCGTTGAGATAAATGATCTTGCCCTCGGTGTCAGCCAGCATCGCACCCACCGATACCCGATCCAACGCGGTGCGGATTCGTCCGTTCTCCACTGCCGCCGCGCGGTCGCTTTCCGCGCGTGCATGATCGCTCTCCGCCCGCTCGCGGTCACGATCCGTGCGCTCCTTGAGGCTGCGCTGCATGGTGTCGAGCGATGTGAGCACCCGGCCGGTCTCGTCCTTGGTCTCTATCGTCACAGGCGACTCGTAGTTCCCGCGCTCGATCTCGGCGAGCACGCGCACCGCCTGATTCAGCGCGCGCGTCACGCCGCGAGTCACGACGAACGCCACGAGCAGCACGAGTACGCTGACGACGACCCCGATGGCGATTTCGATCAGCCGTGCCTTGCGGCTGATGCGGACTCCTTCGGCGGTGCCCTGCACCCCGAGTTCCTTGTTGTATTGCCGATGTGCCAGCATTGTCGCTGTAGCGGTCTTGACAGTGTCAAGGTTCTGCATGATCAAGTCGCGGGCGTCGGTCTTGCGGTTCGCCCCGGCCATCGCCAACGCTTTGTCGGTGAGCGCGTAGTAGGCGACAAACGCCGCCCGGTCGGCGGCCAGCATGGCGCGATCCTTGTCGTCCGACAGCAGCGGTTCGTAGTCCTTGAATGCCTTTTCGACCTTTTGCCGGTTCTCTTGGATCTCGTGGGTGAGCGTCGCCACTACCGCGGCGTCGGTCTGCGCCAAGATTTGCCAGAACTTGATCCGCTGCCACACGAACGCGTCCTGCGCGTCGTCGAGCACCAACATTGAAGGGACGGTATTGTCGTTTGCATAAGATGCCGCGGTGTATACGCGCGCCATTTCGAGCTGCGAGCTGACAGTCAACAGCGCGATCCCGAGGATTGACAATGAGGCCAGCAGGATGAGTTTGCTTTTTACGCTGAGTGACATTTCATCTTTCCCCTTAAAGTCCTTGATATGGTGACGTTTTTGCCGTGAATACATGCTCAATAGCTTTGGCGGCGGCAGTTCGTAAATCTTGAATGAGAGTCTGAAAAACTGGGCTGCGCACGGCCTCAACCGCCAATTACGGAGGCGCCAACTGCGGCTGGAAGCAGTATCTTGGCGGCCTGGAGAAAACGCCGACGATTCCTCCAACCAACGGAAAACCATCATGGCCCCTCGCCCACAGGCTGTTGCAACCATCAAGATCGACGAGCCGCACGTGCGGGTCACTGAATTTCGATTCGCGCCCGGCGCCGAGACGGGCTGGCATCGCCATGAATATGACTACGTCGTCGTGCCTCTGCTCGATGGCAAGCTGCAACTCGACGAGCCCGGCGGGACATCGCGCGTCGCAGAACTGCGCACGCACCAACCGTACACCCGGCGTGCGGGCGTCGAGCACAATGTCATCAACGCCAATTCCTTCGAATATGCCTTTCTCGAGGTGGAACACCTGCGGTAGCATCCGTGCTTGTCTGCGGGCGTATGGTGAAAACTACCAGCGCCTGAAGGGCTTGAAGAAGCAATACGACCCGACGAACCTGTTCCGGCAGAACTCGAACATCAGGCCTGATTGACCTCTGGCGCGACCAAGAACGCTTTGTAGAATCCGGTTGATTCGCTGGGCAATCCGGGTGCGCCGACCCGTGGCGTTGGCGCCGGCATGGCGCCCGCGCCCTCTGGGGACCATTCCCGACCCGGCGCTGTAACCACCGCGACGCTGTCCAACCGCGGCTCCTCCAGCTTGCAGCCGTTTTAGAGAGTATGCCCATGCCAGCAGGGATTTTAGAGATCTAGCAATCGATCCTGAGCAATTTTGCGGCATTGCATAAAAATTAGAGATATAATTGACAAATGCATAGATTTTGGAGATTTCGCATAGACTTTAGAGAGGGCAATGAACTCATTCCCAGTTGGATACGCTCGACTCATCGCCACCCTGGGCTTGGACGTTGTTCCACTGGTCCAACTGGCGCGGATCGATGGCCGCACTCGCAACCGTGCGACGAAGTGGGAAGGCCAAATCGAGATCCTGAACTTCAAGTCAGAGTATGCCCCCGAGGAAGGTATTAGCGGTGACCTGCAGTTTGCGCTCCGCTACGAAGGCGTGAATCTGCAAGTGCTCGATGCGCTCTTTGAGCGCTGCGGCTCTGGGCCGTTGGAAGAGTGGCTCACGCGCAGCCCAACTTCCGCGTACGCGCGCCGCGCAGGCTTCCTTTTCGAATGGCTCACGCAGACCTCGTTGAACGTTCCGCCCTTGAGCAAGAAAACGAATTGGTTGCTTGTGTTGGACGAGGACCTGCAGTTTGGACTTGGCGCGACGCAAGAGCGGTCGCCCAAATTTCGGATTCGCAACAACCTGCCCGGCACTCGTGAGTTCTGTCCCCTCGTGCGCAAGAGCGCGGCTATTCGTGGGTACCTGGGCCGAGATTTGAAAGCCCGAATGGGCGAGATCCTTGCGAAATATCCGTCGGATCTCCTGCACCGCGCCGCGCAATCCCTGTATCTCAAAGAAGCCCGATCCACCTATGAGGTAGAGCGCGAGCATCCGAATGCAAACCGCACCCAGCGCTTCTTGGACCTTTTGAAGACAGCCCCCTCCGGCAAGCCTCTCTCGCAAGAGAATTTTGTTCTCGCGCAAAATTCGATCCTCGAGCCGCGGTTTCACGAGTTTGTCTATCGGTCCAGCCAGAATTGGTTAGGTGGACATTCCAGATACCGCGATACGGTGGAATTTGTGCCGGCCCGCCCCGAGGATGTCGTGGGACTGATGCGCGGCCTGTGTGAGATGAGTACACGTGGCCGCGCGGCTGCGCTCGCCGGTGCTGCCGTCGATCCTGTCGTACATGCGGCCGCCATCGCGTTCGGTTTTGTCTTCATCCATCCCTTCATCGACGGCAACGGGCGCCTGCATCGGTATCTCCTGCACGAAGAACTTTCGACACTCGCGTTCACGCCCAAGGGTACCGTGCTGCCGGTCTCCGCGTTTATCTTGAGCAATCTCGATCTGTACGGCGCCGTCCTCAATGAATTCTCAAAGCCAGTGATGGCGCACACCGACTTCACTCCGCCGCCGCCCGATGTGCCTGCCACTGGCAATGATCCTAGATTCTTTCGATTCTTCGATGCCACGGCTCAAGCACTATTCCTCTACCGCGGGCTTGAGCGCACCGTAGAGCATGACCTCGAGGAAGAAATTCACTACCTTGTGGGCGCGGAGCGGGCCCGCATGAGCCTCAGGGACGAGATCGACTGGCCGGCTCAATCGCTTGACCTCTTCATCAACGTGGTTCATCAAAATAACGGCACGTTGTCAAAGACCAAACGCGACAGCCATTTCTCCTGGTTGACCGAGGAAGAGCAGGCCCGCTTCGTGCGGGCAGTCAACGAGGCGTTCAACGCCTCCTCGCAAGTGGGTGCAGTCACGTCTGCAGGTCGGTAACCCCGGTGGGCCCGCTCTAATGCCGTGAAGTGCGCAAAAAAAGAGCGGACCGAAGCCCGCTCTTTTTTCGACATCAACCGCTTTCGGGGGCGGACGCCCCCGACCGGTATTACATGTCCATACCGCCCATGCCACCCATGCCGCCGCCCGGCGCGCCATGTGCATGCTCGTCGTCCTTCGGCGACTCGGCGATCATGACTTCCGTCGTGAGCAACAGACCCGCAACCGAGGCGGCGTTCTGCAGAGCCAGACGCGTGACCTTGGTCGGATCCAGAATGCCCAGTTCGATCATATCGCCGTACTCGCTGGTCGCGGCGTTGTAGCCGAAGGTGCCCTTGCCCTCGCGGACTCGGTTCAGCACCACGGCGGCGTCCTCACCGGCATTGGTGACGATCTGGCGCAGCGGCTCTTCGATCGCCCGGGCCAGGATCTTGATGCCCGTGGTCTGATCTTCGTTGGCGCCGACCATCTTGTCGATGGCCTTCAACGCACGCACCAGCGCCACGCCGCCGCCCGGAACCACGCCCTCCTCGACGGCCGCACGGGTTGCGTGCAGTGCGTCTTCGACGCGCGCCTTCTTTTCCTTCATTTCGATCTCGGTCGCGGCGCCGACTTTGATCACGGCCACGCCGCCGGAGAGCTTGGCAACGCGCTCCTGCAGCTTTTCCTTGTCGTAATCGGAGGTCGCTTCCTCGATCTGCTGACGAATGCTCTCGACGCGGCCCTTGATGTCGGCCGCCTTGCCGGCGCCGTCGATGATGGTGGTGTTCTCTTTCTCCACCAGGATCTTCTTCGCTTCGCCCAGGTCGTTCAGCGTCGCCTTCTCCAGCGACAAGCCGACTTCATCGGAAATGACCGTACCGCCGGTCAGAATGGCAATGTCCTGCAGCATGGCTTTGCGACGATCGCCGAAGCCCGGCGCCTTGACGGCGGCGACCTTGACGATGCCGCGGATGGTGTTGACCACCAGGGTGGCAAGCGCCTCGCCTTCCACGTCCTCGGCCACGATCAGAAGCTGGCGGCCGCCCTTCGCGATGGCCTCTAGCAGCGGGAGCAGCTCGCGGATGTTGGAGATCTTCTTGTCCACCAGCAGGACCAGCGGCTTTTCCAGCTCGGCGCTCTGACTCTGCTGATTGTTGATGAAGTACGGCGAGAGATAGCCGCGATCGAACTGCATGCCTTCGACCACTTCCAACTCGTTCTGCAGGCCCGAGCCCTCCTCGACGGTGATGACGCCTTCCTTGCCGACCTTCGCCATGGCGTCGGCAATCGTCTTGCCGATGCTCTCGTCCGAGTTGGCCGAAATCGTGCCGACCTGGGCAATCGCCTTCGGGTCCTTGCAGGGCTTGGAGAGCTTCTTCAGCTCTTCGGTGGCCAAAGTGACCGCGAGGTCGATGCCGCGCTTCAAGTCCATCGGATTGGCGCCGGCGGCCACCGACTTCAAGCCTTCGCGGATGATCGCTTGCGCAAGCACGGTCGCGGTGGTGGTGCCGTCGCCGGCCTCATCGGAGGTGTTGGAAGCGACTTCCTTCACCATCTGCGCGCCCATGTTCTCGAACTTGTCCTTCAACTCGATCTCTTTCGCGACCGAGACTCCGTCCTTGGTGACGGTCGGGGCGCCGAAGCTCTTGTCGAGCACGGCATTGCGGCCCTTGGGACCCAGCGTTACCTTGACGGCATTCGCCAGAATATTCACACCCTTGAACATCCGTTGCCGGGCGTCGTCGCTGAAGCGTACGTCTTTAGCTGCCATTTGCTGATACCTCTAAAATTGAATTTAATTGTCTTGGTGAACGGGAGCGGTGAGGCTTACTTGCCTTCGACCACGGCCATGACGTCTTCTTCGCGCATCACGACCAGATCTTCGCCATCCATCTTCACTTCGGTGCCGCTGTACTTGCCGAAGAGGATCTTGTCGCCGACCTTGAGGTCGAGCGGGCGAATCTCACCGTTTTCCAAAATCTTGCCCTTGCCGACGGCAACCACTTTCCCAAAAATGGGCTTTTCAGTCGCAGTATCGGGAATCACGATGCCGCCCGGGGACTTACGCTCTTCTTCTTCTCGTTTCACGATCACGCGGTCATGAAGGGGACGAATCTTCATAAGACAAGACTCCTAATGCTGGGGTTGAGTTGACAACGAGCGGGGTGCTATTAGCACTCTCTGCTCTTGGCTGCTAATGATAGCGGCAGATTTTCCCGATACAAGGGGGAACCCTCAGTAATTTTTGGTGTGAGGGCATGGAAATGACGCCAAACCGCCTCGGGGCTTACCGGCAGGGCAGGCGCGCGCACCGCAAACTACTATAAAGTGCGCCCCTATGAAACACCTCTTAGGAACGGCCGGCGTCACGGCTGCCGCACTGACCCTCGCCGCGTTGCTTCTGCCCGGCCCGGCCGGCGCCAAGCCCTGGTGGATGCGAGGCGTGGAATCCAATGAAAGCGATTTCCTGGACCCCGACGTCGCCTTTCGCGCCACCAGCCGGGTGGACGGCAATGTGCTGCGGGTTCGTTGGGTCATTGCGGACGGCTACTACCTGTACCGGCACAGAATGGAGGTCAAGGCGGAAAGCCCGGACCTGGTACTCGGCGAGCCATCGTTTCCCAAGGGCACGAGCAAGACGGATCCCTATCTCGGCACCCAGGAAATCTTCACTCAGCAAGTGGAGGCCACCGTACCCTATACCCGCTCGGACGCCGGCGCCCACCCCATTCAGATCAAAGTGACCTACCAGGGGTGCGCCGAGGCTGGGTTGTGCTACCCGCCGATCTCGAAGGTGCTGTTCGCCAATAGCGGCGGCGCCCCCCCGACGCCCCTGGCAAAGTCGCACCCCTGGGAAGGCGTGGCGATTCTTGGCGGAGGTTTTGCCTTCCTTTTTGCCGGTTTTTTGCTGCGAAAAGGCCGGCATCTCGACACTCCGGCGGCATGAAGGTCCAGGCACTGCGGATAGCCGGCGGGTTGCTGCTGGTGTCGTTCGGAATGTGGGCGGGACTGCGCGTGTATTCCAGCCATGCGCCCAAGCGGGCTGCGGTCCCCACCGGAGCGCCGGCCGCCATACCCGTCCCGGCCGGGGAGGCCAGCCCTCCCACTCCCAGCGACTTCAATACGCCCCTCGAGTCGGCAGTTGGCACGGCGGTTGCCCCCGGTGGGCCGGGTCCCCTGAAGATCCCTGAACTCCTGCCCGAATTTTCATTGGGCGACCGCATGGGCCAGCCGACTTCCATCGCCGCCTGGCGCGGCAAGTCGTTGATAATCAACTTCTGGGCCACCTGGTGTGCCCCCTGCCGCCATGAAATACCGCTGCTTCAGTCGATCCGGCGGGAGTGGCGCGACCGGAACGTAGAGGTGGTGGGCATCGCGGTGGATTACCGCGACAAGGTGGTGGCCTACGCCGATGAACTCAAAATCGCCTATCCCTTGCTGGTCGGGGAAGACGATGCATTGGACGTCGCGCGAGCATTTGGGGTCGACTCGCCGGCCTTTCCCTTCACGGTCTTCACCGACCAGCGGGGCGAGGTGGTGGCCCTGTACGTGGGCGAACTCCATAAGCCCCAGGCCGACCTCATCCTGTCCGTGGTCCAAAACCTCAACCAAAACCGGGTGCAATTGCCGGAAGCCCGGCACGCCATCGCCGAAGGGCTGCGGTCTCTGAGCACGGAACAGCCAACTTAGCCCCTTCCGGCGACGTTCGCCGCCGAAGGTTGCCTTTTCTCCTCCATTTCTGGTTAATATCGCGGACCTTTTCAACGCGACAACGCTGGACTACAGGGGATATGGCGCGAATCCTGTTGCTCAATGGGCCGAACTTGAATCTTTTGGGTTCGCGCGAGCCGGCAATCTACGGTTCGGCCACATTATCCAGCATCGAAAAGAAACTCAAAGAAGCCGCGCGCGCCCGCGGCCACGAACTGATCGCTTTCCAAAGCAACGCGGAGCACGAGCTCATCGACAGGGTCCAGGGCGCGAAAACCGACCTCGTCGACCTGGTCATCATCAACCCGGGTGCCTACTCGCACACCAGTATTGCACTGCGCGACGCCTTCCTCGCAGTGGCGATGCCGTTCATCGAAGTGCACCTGACCAACATTCATGCACGTGAGGAGTTCCGACACCATTCTTATCTATCCGGCATCGCCGTCGGCAGCATCGTAGGTCTTGGCGCACAAGGGTATGAGCTAGCGCTCGAAGCCGCCTGCGCGCGCCTCGCCGCCACTTAATCCAAAAGAGTTCTGCAAGGGGTCAGCGGATGGATATTCGCAAAGTTAAAAAATTGATTGAGTTGCTGGAGGAGTCGGGCATCTCCGAGCTCGAAATCTCGGAGGGAGAGGAGTCGGTGCGCATCAGCCGCCATCCGCGGACTGCGATGCAAATGCCGATGGCGGCCGCAATGCCCATGGCGGCTGCGCCACCGCCGGGCCCGGCGACTCCCGCCACCGCAGCGGGCGAACACAAGCCGCGCAACGACGACAACACGGTGACCTCGCCGATGGTCGGCACGTACTACTCGGCCTCCGCGCCCGGCGCCAAGACCTTCGTGGAAATCGGCACCGAAGTCAAAGTCGGCCAGATTCTTTGCATCATCGAGGCCATGAAGATGATGAACCAGATCGAATCGGACAAAGCGGGACGCGTCACCGCGATACTCGCCAAGAACGGGGAGCCTGTCGAATTCGGCCAACCGCTGTTCATCATCGAATAGCGGGGCTCCATGATCGAAAAAGTCGTCATCGCCAATCGCGGAGAGATTGCGCTTCGCATCCTGCGCGCCTGCCGCGAGCTAGGGATCAAGACCGTGGCCGTGCATTCCACCGCGGACTTCAACACCAAGCATGTGCTGCTTGCGGATGAGACGGTATGCATCGGGCCTCCGCAATCCGCCCAGTCCTATTTGAACATGCCTGCCATCATCAGCGCCGCCGAAGTCACCGACTCCGTCGCCATCCATCCGGGCTATGGTTTCTTGTCGGAGAACGCGGACTTCGCCGAACGGGTCGAGAAGAGCGGCTTCATTTTCGTGGGTCCGAGAGCCGAAACGATTCGCCTGATGGGCGACAAGGTTTCCGCCATCAAGGTGATGAAGGCCGCGGGCGTCCCCTGCGTGCCCGGCTCGGACGGGCCCCTCGGGACCGACGTCGATGAGAACTTCCGCATCGCCAAGGAGATCGGCTATCCCGTGATCATCAAGGCGTCGGGCGGCGGCGGCGGCCGCGGGATGCGGGTCGTGCACACCGACGCCTCCTTGCTCAACGCCATCAGCGTCACTCAATCCGAGGCGCTGGCCGCCTTCGGCAATCCCCAGGTCTACATGGAGAAGTTCCTGGAAAAGCCGCGGCACATCGAGTTTCAGGTGCTCGCCGACAACTACGGCCACGTGGTGCACCTGGGCGAGCGCGACTGCTCGATGCAGCGCAGGCACCAAAAAGTGATCGAGGAGGCGCCGGCTCCCGGCCTGACCGCAAAGCAACGCAAGACCATGGGAGAACGCTGCGCCCGCGCGTGCCGCGAAGTCGGGTACCGCAATGCAGGCACGCTGGAATTCCTGTATCAGGACAACGAGTTCTACTTCATCGAGATGAACACGCGCGTGCAAGTCGAGCACCCGGTGACCGAGCTGGTCACCGGCATCGACATCGTGAAAGCGCAGCTGCTCATTGCAGCGGGCGAACCGCTGCCCTACGAGCAGAAGGACATCGAGATCCGCGGCCACGCGGTGGAATGCCGCATCAACGCGGAAGATCCCAAGACCTTCACGCCCTCGCCCGGCCCCATCCGCTTGTGGCACGCGCCGGGCGGACCGGGAATACGCGTCGACAGCCACATCTATACCGGCTACAACGTGCCGCCGTTCTACGATTCCATGATCGGCAAGGTCATCGCGTTCGGCGACACGCGCGATACGGCGATCGCCCGCATGCGCAATGCGCTCGCGGAAATGGTCGTCGAGGGCATCAAGACCAACATTCCACTGCATCAAGAGATTTTCAATCACTCCGCGTTTCGTCAAGGCGGCACGGACATCCATTACCTCGAGAGACGTCTGGGATTGAAGTGACCTTCTATGAGATCGAATTTCCCTTAAGCGGTCTTGACCCGGATGCCGTCGAGCAGGCGCTTCTCGAGGCCGGTGCGTGCTCGATAACGCTCGTCGACCGCGGGGATGAGCCGGTGCTCGAACCCAAGCCCGGTGAAATCAGATTGTGGAGCGACACGCTGGTGCGCGCACTGTTTCAGGATGCCGGAGCCCAGGATGCCGGAGCAGTTGCGCGTCCAGCGATCCGGTCCATGGAACGGCTGTCCGCCAGCCTGGGCACCCACATCACGGAGACCGCGCGCGTGCGCAGCGTGGAAGATCTCGATTGGGAGCGTGTCTGGCTCGCAGATTGGAAGCCGATGCGTTTCGGCAGGCGGCTCTGGATATGCCCGACGGCGGCCGCCGCACCGGACGACCCGGACGCCGTCGTGGTTCGGCTCGATCCAGGGCTCGCGTTCGGTACCGGCACGCACCCCACCACGGCCCTGTGTCTGCAGATACTGGAGTCGCTGCCGTTGACCGGCCGCACGGTGGTGGACTACGGATGCGGCTCCGGCATTCTCGGCATCGCCGCATTGAAGATGGGTGCGGCGCACGTGGTCGCGGTGGACCTCGATCCCCAGGCCCTCATCGCCACGCGCGAGAATGCCATTCGCAACGGCGTCTCATCGGCCATCGAGGTCGAAGGGGTTCCGGTGCGGTTGGCTCCCGCCGGTTGCGTGGTTGCGAACATTCTCGCCGGCCCGTTGATCGAGTTGGCGCCGACGCTGACGGCTGCCTGCGATGCCGGCGGGGATCTCCTCCTGTCGGGTCTGCTGAAGACGCAGGCGTACGCAGTCAAGGCGGCGTACGCCTCGGGTTTTGATATGGTGCAGGTCGTCGGGCGGGACGATTGGTGCTGCATCCACGCCCGCAGAGCAGCCTGACGTGTACACACAGTGTTCAAAGTGCGAGACGGTGTTTCGATTGTCGGCGGAGGCGCTGCGCGCCGCGGGCGGCCAGGTGCGCTGCGGTCGATGCGGCGAAGTGTTCAATGCACTGGCGCGGCTCGCGGAGGAGCCAACGGCCTTTCCCGCGGGCGAGTCGTCGCTGGAATCGGAGAGTCGGGCCGATGCCATTCTGCAATCCGCCGAACCCGTACCGCCGGCCGCCGCGCCGGACGAAGAGGGCGATGAAATCGCACATCTGAAGGTCCTGGATGCGAAGGGCGAGGGATTGGATTTGGACGCATCGCTCGAGTTCACGCTGCCGCCGGGGGAGCTCGACCGGATCTTCATCGAAACATCGCCGAGCCCATTGCAACTGCTCGCCGCCTCCGTGAAGGCTTCGGTTGCGCGTGGCGCGCCGGCAGCCGCGCCGGCCGCTCCAGTCGAGCCTGCGCAAACCGTTCCCACGCAGAACCCGCCCACGCAGAGCGCCGCCACTCAGGGCGCCGCCACTCAGACCCCGCCCACGCAGAGCGCCGCCACTCAGGGCGCCGCCACTCAGACCCCGCCCACGCAGAGCGCCGCCACGCAGAGCGCCGCCACGCAGACCGCCGCCACGCAAACGGCGTCCATCCAGACCACCTCTGCCCCGACAGTGTCTGCGCCGACCGCCAGGATCCCGGGCCTCACGGTTTCCGAGGACATCCGACAGGAAATGTTGGCAAGTTACCAGCGTGCGGAGCTGCCGGAAATCAACGCGCCGCGCCGGCGGCAACTGCCGCAGGCGGTCTGGGTACCGGCGGCCGTGATCCTCGCGCTGCTCCTGGTGTTCCAAATCGTTGAGACCAACGGGACGTGGCTGTCGGTGCACACTCCGTTGCTCGAGGGTGCAAAGCCGGCCGCCGTCCTGTCGACCTATCAGTTGCGTCAATGGGGCGTGACCGGAGATCCGGGCGCCAATGGCACGCTGCGCGTTCGCGCGAGCATCATGAATGCGGCCGCGCAATTGCAGCCCTATCCCCTGCTGCGCGTGACGCTCGCCGACCGATTCGGCACCCGGGTGGGCGCGCGCGAATTCGAACCGGCCGAATATCTGGGCAGGGCTCCGGCGCGCATGCTCGCGCCCGGCGAGCGAGCGGATGCCACCTTGAATATTCTCGACCCCGGCAAGGATGCGGAAGGTTTCGAGATCGACGTCTGCATCCGCAGCATCGAGAAGAAAATCGTGTGTGCCGGCGATGTCGGTGCCGCCGCCGGACGGCAGTCGAAATGATGCCCGTCAAGATCGGGCCCTACCTCTTGCCATCCAATGTCGTGCTGGCGCCGATGGCCGGCGTGACCGACCGGCCATTTCGACTCCTGTGCCGCCGATTTGGCGCCGGCCTCGCCGCTTCCGAGATGCTCACCGCCGATGTTCGGTTGTGGGATACGCCGAAGTCGCGCCGACGCAGGGACCATACCGGCGAGCCGAGTCCGCGAGTGGTGCAAATCGCGGGTTTCGATCCGGCGATGATGGCCGATGCGGCGCAGCGCAATGTCGATGCGGGCGCCGAAATCATCGACATCAACATGGGATGTCCCGCCAAGAAAGTGTGCAACCGGCTGGCGGGCTCCGCACTGATGCAGGACGAAGCGCTGGTGGCACGCATTCTGCAAGCAGTGGTGCGCGCGGTGACTGCGCCGGTGATGCTGAAGACGCGCACCGGCTGGGACCGCAACAACAAGAATGGTGTTCGTATCGCAGCGATCGCCGAGGATTGCGGCATTCAAGCGCTCAGCGTGCACGGCCGCACGCGCGCGGACATGTACCAGGGAGACGCCGAGCACGACACGGTTGCCGCGATCAAGGCGAAGATCGGCATTCCCGTGTTCGCCAACGGCGACATCGGCTCGCCCATCCAAGCGCGCGATGTGTTGTCGCGCACCGGATGCGACGGCGTCATGATCGGCAGAGCCGCGCAAGGTCGGCCATGGATCTTCGACGAAGTCAATTTTTTCCTTTCGACGGGGGAATTTCGCGGAGTGCTAGCGCTGGAAAAAGTCCGTGATATTATGCGCGCCCACCTTGAAGACCTGTACGCCCTTTACGGCAACGAGACCGGTGTTCGAGTGGCGCGTAAACACTTGAGTTGGTATTTTCGGCAGCATCCTGGACAAGAAGCTTTGCGGAATCTTCTCGTCACCATCGAGACGCCGGCGGAGCAACTATCCATGCTGTTGGAGCATTTCGACATCGGCGTGCAGCACTCAAGCGCACATAGTTGAAAAAAAAGAACGAGTTGCAGGGAATTTGGGTGAACTATGGTCGCAAGGAAAAAGTCGAGACCGCGCAAAGAGTCGTCGCCGCCGTTCAATGGGCGCGATCTCAAGGTCAATGGCAAGGGCGTGCCGCTGCGTTCGCAGGCGGAAGAAGCGCTGCAATGTTATTTCGAGACCCTGAACGGCCATAAGCCTGCACACCTCTACGATCTGGTGATGCGGGAGGTCGAGGAACCCCTGTTCAAGGTGGTGATGGGACACGTGCAGGGAAATCAGAGCCGCGCCGCTACGATTCTCGGCATCAATCGCGGCACTTTACGCAAGAAACTCAAAGAGTTCGGAATCAACGAGTAGCAGCCATTGCCTCACTTAGTACGCCGCGCACTGCTCAGCGTTTCCGACAAGACTGGGATCGTCGAATTTGCGCGGGAACTCAAGGAGCGCGGAATCGAGCTGCTGTCCACCGGCGGCACTGCCAAGCTGCTGACGCGTCACGGCGTCGCCGTCAAGGAGGTCGCCGAACACACGGGTTTCCCCGAAATCATGGGCGGCCGCGTCAAAACACTGCACCCAAAGATTCACGGCGGGCTGTTGGGGCGCCGCGGCATTGATGATGCCGTGATGCGCGAGCATGGCATCGAACCGATCGATCTGTTGGCGGTCAACCTGTATCCGTTCGCGGCGACCGTTGCACGGCCCGACTGCAGCTACGAGGATGCGGTGGAGAACATCGACATCGGCGGACCGGCGATGGTCCGCGCCGCGGCAAAGAATCATGCGTCGGTCACCGTCGTCGTCGATCCCGGCGACTATCGCGCCATTCTGGACGAATTGGCGGCGAATCAGGGGGCAACCCGCGTCATGATGCGTCAGCGCTTGAGCGCGAAAGCGTTTGCGCACACGGCGCAGTACGACGCGATGGTATCGGCGTATTTTACCGGCGTGATCGGCGGCGAAACTCCGACTTTCCCGGACGATCTGAATCTTTCGTTCCGCAAGCACAGCGACTTGCGCTACGGCGAGAACCCCCACCAACAGGCGGCGTTCTACCGCGATCCGCGCGCCATCGGCGCGTCGGTCACTACGGCGAGACAGTCTCAAGGAAAGGAGCTTTCGTACAACAACATCGCGGACAGCGATACCGCACTCGAATGCGTGCGGCAATTCGAGGCACCGGCATGCGTCATCGTGAAACATGCCAACCCTTGCGGCGTTGCGTTGTCGCAAAACATCGCCGAGGCGTACGGCCTTGCGTACCGCACGGACCCCACCTCCGCCTTCGGCGGGATCATCGCGTTCAATCGCGGCCTTGACGCCGCGACGGCAGCCGCCATTCTGGAGCGCCAATTCGTCGAGGTGATTCTCGCGCCCAGCATCGCGCAGGACGCCCGAACTTTGCTCGCGTCGAAGGACAACATCCGGGTGCTCGAAGTGGGCGATATGTCGATGCCCGCGGCCCAGTTGTTCGAATACAAGAGTGTTGCCGGGGGCTTGCTGGTTCAAACCCGCGACAACGGCGTGATCCGCCCGAACGAGTTGCGCGTGGTAACCCGGCGGCGGCCGAGCCCCGAGGAACTCGATGATTTGCTGTTCGCATGGCGGGTGGCGAAATATGTGAAATCGAACGCCATCATCTGTGTCAAGGATAAATCGACCCTCGGCATCGGCGCCGGCCAGATGAGCCGCGTCGTCAGCAGCAAGATCGCCGCGATGAAGGCCAAGGACGAAGGACTGTCGCTGGAATCGGCGTCGATGGCCTCGGATGCGTTTTTCCCATTCCGCGACGGGCTCGACGTGGCAGCCGAGTTCGGCATCAAGTCCGTCATTCAGCCCGGCGGCTCGAAGCGCGACGCGGACGTCATCGCCGCTGCGGACGAACACGGCATCGCCATGGTGTTCACCGGGATGCGGCATTTTCGCCACTGAATGAAAATACTGATCGTCGGCGGAGGCGGCCGCGAACACGCCATTGCCTGGAAATGCGCTCAATCACCCCGGGTCGCTCATGTGTTCGTCGCGCCCGGCAACGCCGGCACCGCACTCGAACCGAATATCAGCAACGTCGATATCGCAGCGGATGATAGCGACGCGCTGGTGAAGTTCGCCGAGAAAGAAGGCATCGACCTCACGGTCATCGGGCCGGAAGGACCCCTCGTGGCGGGCATCGTCGACCGCTTCACGGCGGCGAAGCGGCCATGCTTCGGACCCACGCGCGCGGCCGCGCGATTGGAAGGCTCCAAGGCATTCACCAAGGAATTTCTCAAGCGCCATCGGATTCCGACGGCGAGCTATGCAACGTTCACCGCCGCCGATTTCGACACGGACTATGTGCGCGCCCAGCGGCTGCCGCTGGTGGTGAAAGCGGACGGGCTGGCCGCGGGCAAGGGCGTGGTGATCTGCGAATCGCACGAGGCGGCCATCCAGACCGCCACCGCCATGCTCGGCGGCAGCTTCGGCGCCGCCGGCAATACCGTGGTCATCGAGGAATTCCTGAGCGGTGAAGAAGTCAGCTTCATCGTCGTCGCGCACGATCAACAAGTCATTCCGCTCGCGACGTCGCAGGACCACAAGCGCCGCGACGACGGCGACCTCGGGCCCAATACCGGCGGCATGGGCGCCTATTCGCCCGCGCCCGTCGTGACGCCGGCGCTGCATGAACGGATCATGCGCGAGGTCATCCAACCCACGCTGCGTGGTCTCGCAAGCGACGGCAATCCGTACACCGGGTTTCTCTACGCGGGGCTGATGATCGGCGACGATGGCGTGCCGAAGGTGCTGGAATTCAACTGCCGCTTCGGTGACCCCGAGACTCAACCCATTCTGATGCGCCTCAAGAGCGACTTGGTCGATCTGTGCGAGGCGGCGCTTGGCGGAACACTGGATCGCACCCAGCCTGTTTGGGATTCGCGCGCCGCACTAGGCGTCGTCATGGCGGCGGGCGGATATCCCGACGGGTACGGCAGGGGCGATGCGATCGACGGTCTCGAAGCGGCAGCGCGGCTGCCGGGGAAAGTGTTCCACGCAGGCACCCGCCTCGAAGGCTCGCGCGTGGTGACCGCGGGGGGAAGGGTCCTATGCGCGGTCGGCCTCGGGGATACGGTCGGCGCAGCGCAGCGGCAGGCGTATGCGCTGGTCGACGCGATTCATTGGAACCTCGTGCAGTATCGCCGCGACGTCGGCTATCGGGCGATTGCGCGGGAACGGGCCTAGAGAACCGGTTCGCATCACGATTTACCGCGGTGCGTATTGCGGAGCCGTGCTTCGCGCGCAGAACGCCACAATCAAGCCGAAAAGCAGCATGGCCAGCAAGTTCTCAGCGAAGCTGACGACCGTAATCTTGCCGGCGAACTTGGCTGCGGAAAGCGGCACCACCACGAAAGTCATGACGAAATAGACCACCACACCGTACGCCAGGCCGGCCCCGATCCAGCGCCGTCGAAGAATTGTCAGCCGCCGAGCGGCGCCGACATAGATCGCAGCGATCAGCAGCGACATGGCCCATTGCAAAACGAGGCCGATGGCAGCCGACGATAGACCCATGTGGAACGAGGGTTTTCCCAGCACCCCGCTGGCAACGGCCTGCAGGATGACCAGCGGATTGAGGTGGCTGATCAAGGAGGCGGCGCCGATGTCGATCGTCCCGGCAATCAATCCGCCGCGCAGTACCGGATCCACCGGACGTCCGGTTGCGACGATGTGTTCGACGGTCGGCGTCATCCGCTGAAGTCTACTGCAGCGCCGTTCGCTGCCGTATACTTTCGATCATGCATGCGCCGGAACCGGGAGAATTTGCATGACTCAAACCCGACCATCCATCGCCGACAGACGGGCGGCTTTCCGCAAGCTGCACGAGTCCGGATGTTTCATCATCCCGAATCCGTGGGACGTGGGCAGCGCCCTCTATCTGCAGAGCCTGGGCTTCAAGGCGCTCGCGACCACGAGTTCAGGTCTTGCTTGGGCGCAGGGCCGACCGGACAACGGATTGCCGCGCGAGCGGGTGCTTGCGCATCTACGCGAGATGGTCGACACCACGGACGTGCCGCTGAATGCCGATTTCGAAAACGGCTTCGCGGCGGATGCGGCGGCCGTCGGGGAGAGCGTGCGGCTCGCCGTAGCCACGGGAGTGGCGGGCTTATCGATCGAAGACTCGACCGGCCGCGCCGCGACCCCCTTGTTCGAACTCGATGATGCCGTGGCTCGACTCCGGGCCGCACGCCAGGCGATCGATGCCGGCGGCACCGGCACACTGCTCGTGGGGCGGGCCGAATGCTTTGTCGTCGGCCGTCCCGATCTCGCGGAGACCATCGCCAGATTACGGGCATACGCGAACGCAGGCGCCGATTGCCTGTATGCACCGGGCCTTCGCACCGTGGACCAGATACGGGCCGTGGTCGATGCCGTCCATCCGAGGCCGCTCAATGTGCTGATGGGTTCCTCGGGCGGCCCCGGGCTCACCGCCCTCTCGCAACTCGGCGTGCGCCGCGTCAGCGTCGGCGGCGCGCTCTCGCGTGCGGCCTGGGGAGGGTTCATGAGCGCGGCGCAAGCCTTGGTCCGTCAGGGCAGCCTGGAGGGACTGGCGCCGATGCCGACGCATGACGATCTCGACGCCTTGTTCCAACCACCGGCCGGTTAGTCAGTGTATTCCGATGCCTTGAGCCGCCGCGCGGTCGGCGGAACCGGTGACGCTCGCGATATGATGGCTCTTGAACAGCCGCCCCTTCTCGGCCAACAACACGAACACCAGGGCGGTCAAACCACAGGCTAGCGCGCCGCCGGCGAGCGGCACGGTGGTGCCGTTGAACAAGCGTCCGATCGCGGCACCCACGAGCGCACCGCCGAACGACTGAATGAAGCCCTGCAGCGACGCACCAATGCCCGCCACCTCCCCGATGGGGTCCATCGCCATCGCGCCGAAATTGGAAACCGACAGGCTGAAAAACGCCATGGTCACCGCCTGGAACATCACGAAGGTCCACAGCTGCTCCCACCCGAGGGCGGCGAACACGACGTGCAGCGCGGTGATTCCGATGAAGATCAACAATGCGGTGTGCGAGATCAGGCGCATCCCCAACCGCTCGACGAAGTGTGAGTTCATGAAAGCGGCGAAACCCATGGTCACCGCGCACAGCGCGAACATCACGGGCATCAAGGCGGCACGGTGGAATACGTCGGAAAAGATCTGCGCCACCATGCCGACGTAGGCCAGAATGGAGCCGAACATCACCGTGAGCGCCAGCGTGTAGCACAAGGATGTTCGATTGCCGAGGACAAGCCGGACAGCGGCGGCGACATGGCTGCGCGTCAGTGTCAGGCGGTATTCCGGATGCAGCGTCTCCTTCAGCCGCAGCATCGCCCATAGCCACACGATCGCGGCATACGCCCCACAGGCGATGAAGATGACCCGCCATGGCGCCATCAGCATAATCAGCTGGCCCAGCCCGGGCGCCAGCACCGGCACCGTCAGGAATACGACGAAGGTCAGGGACATCACCCGCGCCATGTGGCG